>Ga0100389_1000281_pt1 | contig 41071 bp, 44 predicted proteins | sample CryGeymeta201513_FD_81537 | JGI IMG/M metagenome (GOLD analysis project Ga0100389, IMG submission 81537) | Groundwater microbial communities from Crystal Geyser aquifers in Utah, USA - Crystal Geyser metaG 2015-13 | ecosystem: Environmental > Aquatic > Deep subsurface > Groundwater | place: USA... | reverse complement strand
TCGGAAAACGCGAGAAATCAAGGTTATAACTTTGCTATGTTTTTAATTCAAGACTATATGTTTATACATTAGCGAATCAAGAACATAGCTTTGCCATGTTCTTAATTCAAGATTATATATTTATACATTAGCGAATCAAGAACATAGCTTTGCTATGTTCTTATTATAACTTGTTTTAAGTTTATTTTTAAGTATTAGAATGGTTGTCCCTGAAAAAATAGCGATAGTTGCGGCTATTGGGGCAAATAAAGAATTTGATGATTCTGGAGTCGTTGTTCCTTTTTCAGACAGCGAATGGTTTACAGTTTCCTTTTGGAAAACAAGTTTTTCGTCCATCTCTTCTTTTTTTGGTAATTGTTCTTTTGGTGTCGGAACACTGTTTTTAGCTTTTGGCGTTCCCCCGGGATTTTGACTGGTTTGCCAGTTAGCTGGATGGCTTCCCGGCGATTGAGAGTTTTTCCTTTCCATGGTTTGTTTTGTTTTATTGTCTCCGCCAAACCAACCGCTCGTACAATTAATAGAATCTATTAAATTTCCGGAATCATCATATAATTCTAAGATTTCTCCGTTGTTGTTCAGGGCTCCGGTATAAATTTGATCAGCGGTTATATCTGGAACAGTATTATCCCTAGTTCTTTCTAATAAATAAAAAGAGTTGGCGGGAACGGTTCCGGTGAGGGTGATTCTCGGAGTTTCATCAGTAGCCTTAAGTATCCAATCTTTAAGATTTATAGCCTGGTCGGTATCGTTATATAATTCAATCCATTCATCGTTAGAAGAAACCGCAGTTCCCATCCAGGCAATTTCGTTGCAAACCACATCACCCGGGTTAGCTGCGTAGGCGAAGCCTAGGCAGCTAAATAAAATAATCGCAAGAAAACAAATTATATAAACAATATTTTTCATGTCCTCGCTTAATGGTTTTATCAGAAATTTACAAGAAAGGCAATGTGTTGATAAAGATAAAAAAGATGCCAGTTTTATTTCCCTGGCACCCTACCATTTTTGTTTTATATTTAATTTGACTCAAAGCAAAGTTTGGGGGCTTTTGTATTTTATTCCTAAATGCTGATAAGCCAATTTAGTTGCTACTCTGCCCCGGGGGGTTCTTTCAATCAGGCCAAGCTGCATTAAATAAGGTTCATAGATATCCAAAATTGTATCTTCCTCTTCCGAAGTGGCAGCCACCAGGGTTTTTAAGCCAACCGGTCCCCCCTCAAATTTTTCAATAATTACTTCTAAGATTTTTCTATCAGAGGGCTCTAACCCAATTTCATCGATTTCTAAAAATTCTAAAGCGGACTTAACAAGTTCTTGGGTAATGATTCCCTCTCCTTCAACTTGAGCAAAGTCCCTTACTCTTTTTAAGAGTCTATTGGCAGTTCTGGGAGTAAAACGAGATCTGGTAGCAATCATTTTTACTGCTTCTGGATGAATTTTTACTTTCAAGACCTGACTGGACCTGGTAATAATTTTTTCAACATCTTCTTTTTCATAAAAATTTAATTGGAAAGTTGCTCCAAATCTATTTCTTAGGGGCGCCGATAAAAGAGCAATTCTGGTGGTGGTCCCAATCAAAATGAAGCGAGGAACTTTTAGTTCCATGGTTCTGGCCATCGGTCCTCTGCCGATAATAATATTTAGTTTAAAATCTTCCATTGCCGGATAAATTGTTTCTTCGCAGAGTTTGTTGAGGCGATGAAGCTCGTCAACAAATAAAACATCTCCTTCAGAAAGGTTGGTTAAAATAGCGGCCAGGTCTCCCGCTTTTTCAATAGCCGGACCCGAAGTCACTCGAATATTAGAATTCATTTCTTTAGCTACCAAATAAGCTAAAGTCGTCTTTCCCAAACCGGCATTTCCGTAAAAAAGTAAGTGTTCGGGCACTTCTTTTCTTTGTTTCGCCGCTTCAATAATTATATTGAGATTCTTTTTTATCTTTTCCTGGCCAACAAAATCTTGCCAAGTCTTTGGTCTCAAGGTTAAATCTAAGCTCTGATCTTCTTCAGAAAAGCTGGGTGAAGCAAATTGGCGAGGACTTGACAAAGTCATAATAATCTGCTATAATTAAAAGTTATTCGACAGCCACGGAGCTGAGGGAGTAGGAATTTTTCTTAGTCGGACGGTTTGGCTAAGGCGAAACTGTTCCTCGGAGAGATTCTAAACTTTAAGTTCCCAAACTAAAGCGCTCCCTCAGCTCCGTGGCTGTTTTAATTCAAGATTAATTCAAGATTATATGTTTATACCTTAGCGAATCAAGAACCTGCGAGTGAAACGAGCAGGTTCTTAAATGCGAAGCATTCAAGGTTCTGCCGAGCGAAGCGAGGCAGGTTCTTATATTATTCTCCAACAACTCTTTCCAACTCTTTTAAAGTAGTAATCCCCTCCAGAACCTTAATTAAACTATCCTGCTCCATTTTAAGCATTCCTTTTTCGATTATTTTTTTTCTCAAAGCAGCAATAGAGGGGTTGGTTAAAATAAACTTTTCTATTTCATCATCTACTAAAAAAGCCTCAAAAATACCTATTCTATCCCGATAGCCAGTAAAATTGCAGTATTTACAACCCTTTGCATTAGGAATTTTTATCTCCTCGTTAAAAGCAAAAGGGATTAAATTTTTGGGGATATTTTTTAATTCCTGTTTTATTTTTTTAAATTCAAGCAAAGATATTTTTTTTAATTCCCGGCATTTTGGACACACTTTTCTTACCAGCCTTTGAGCAATGGCCAAATTTATGGCAGGTCCTATGTTTATAGGGTTTGCCCGGAGACTAACCAATCTGGCTATGGTTCCGGCAGCATCATTGGTATGCAAAGTGGTAAGCACTAAATGGCCTGTTAAGGCAGCCTGGATGGCAGTTTGGCAGGTTGGAGAATCTCTTATTTCTCCTATTAAAATTACATTGGGGTCTTGTCTCATAACCGATTTTAATCCCGAGGCAAAATCGTATCCTTTTATGGGATCAACTTGAGTTTGAGTGACTCCCTCTAAATGATATTCAATCGGGTCTTCAATGGTAATAATTTTAATTCCCGGCGCCTGGATTTTTTTTAAGAAAGCATAAAGAGTGGTAGTTTTTCCCGAGCCGGTGGGCCCGGTGACAATAATCATCCCATTCGGTTTTTTCATTTCTTTTCCAAACAAATTCAATAAATCTTTTCTTATCCCTAATTTTTCTAACTCAATTAATGTTTTTGGGTCCAAAATTCTTAAGACAATTGATTCTCCGTAACTGGTGGGAAGGGTAGAGGCTCTAATTTCAACCGGGGTTTGGTTTGTCAAAACGGTAAAGCGGCCGGCCTGAGGACGATCGGTAACGTTTAATTTAATCCGGGAAAGAAATTTGAGTCGGGAAAGGAGATTTTCGTAGGGATTTAAGTCAAAACTAAGGACTTCTTGCAAAATTCCATCAATTCTCAAGCGGATTTTAGTTTGATTTTCTTGGGGTTCAAAATGTAAATCAGAAGCGCGAAGAGAAATCGCTCCTCCCAAAATAGTTTCTAAAAGCTCAGTGACGGGGGACTTTAAATTTTTTTCTATTTTTTCCCCGAAATCAACAACATCTTCGATTTCTTTTAAAATTGAGGAAGAAATTTTTAGTGCCATAGACACAGATTTATACTAAATTATTTCTAAAAATTTTTGGTAAGCAGAGTTAAGATTTTTTTCTCTAATTAAAAACAAAGAAGTTTGACCCCGAGAAGTTCCTTCGAAATTTTCTAAAATTTTCCCAATTAAATTTATTTGAGGAGAATAAAAAATCCCCTTGACCAAAGGAGGAGAACCGGAGCTTTCCCATAAAATTAGAAAATTTGCTAAAACCTGATTCCTAAAATTAAATTTTAATTCTTGAAGAATTTCGCCGAGGTCTTTAGACGAGGAACCCGAGTCTTTAAAATCCTCTAAGGTTAAAGGAGCAAAATATAATTCTTTTTCTGGATTAAAATTTATTTTTTTTAAAACCTGACCCAAGAGTTTAATTTGGGAGACGGACTTAGTTTTGTAAAAGTTTTGAATTATTTTTTGGTGATCGGCCCCTTTTTCGATTAAAAAACTGGCCCTCTCAAAAGTTTTGGGTTTTGTTCTGGGATTTCTGAAATTTTCAGAAGCCCAGATTATTCCAGCCAAAAGACAGGTTGCCGTGTTTTCGTCAAATAACCTTTGATTTGGGGCTTCAATTAAATCGACTAAAATTTCTGAGATTGAGCAGGACTTTATATTTACCAAATTAACCTCTCCAAAATTTTGATTCTCCGGACTATTATCAATATTTAAAATAGGAACCTGATAAAAAAGATCCGGATTCTGAGCAAAATTTTCTCCTAAATTCTCTAAATTCTGCAAACCCAGGGTAATTAAAAGATTGGGGGTCTCCAAATCAGGGCTTTGGTTGATTTTTGTTGCATCAGTGAAGGATTGGGAAAAAAAAGAAATATCTCTCGGTAAAATTCCCTCGCCAACAGAGGTTAGGTGGATTTTTAAATCTCCGCTATTTTTTTCGTAAAAAATTTCAGAAACATCTTTTCCCTGAGTCTTAACAGAAATTACAAATTTAGAATTAACTAGAAATTGGAAGTTTTTTGGAATTTTTTTTAAAAATAGATTTGCCTTTTTCCCTAATTTCTTTAGACTATAAAAAAGTGCACTTCCAGCACAAAAAGTATCTCCTTCTACCAGAGAGATATCATAGGTCTCGGGCAAGAAGATGTAAATGTTTTGAGATTTTTCAATCAATTTTTTGGCTCGATTTAAATTGTCCATATTTATTCTTTCTTTTAAATTAATTAAATTTAACCCATATTTAAAAATTAGTCAAATTTATGCATAAAATTACTTATTTAACAGTTAAACAGTCTCAAACTAAAAAGTTGGGCAAGAACTTGGCCAAAAAAGTTTTAAGAGATTGTTCGATCAAAAAAGCAGAAGTTTTAGGATTGGTGGGGGATTTGGGGGGAGGGAAAACCACTTTCTTGCAGGGATTTGCCAGGAAGCTGGGGATTAAACAGCGAATTACCAGTCCTACTTTCATAATCTATAAAAGATTTAAGATTCCCCGAAGCAGAGCAAGCTCGCTACGGGGCAAGCAAGATTTAAGATTTAAGTATTTCTATCATATCGACTGTTATCGTATCCAAAAAATACGAGAAATTTTGGCATTAGGATTTAAAGAAATTATTACTAATCCTCGAAATATTGTGGCAATAGAGTGGGCAGACCGGATAAAGAAAATTATGCCCAAGGATACCTGTTGGATAAAATTTGAGTTTGTGGACAAAAATAGTCGCCAGATTGATATAAAATACAAGGGTTGAACCCCTGTATTTTTATTACCCCCGAGGTTCTTAAATGCGAAGCATTCAAGGTTCTGCCGAGCGTAAGCGAGGCAGGTTCTTATATTTTATGTTAGAATAAAACAATGGCTGGCGAAAAAAAATGTCTAATTATAATTGATGCTAATTCTGTTATTCATCGGGCATACCACGCCCTACCTCCCTTAACCACCACGAAAGGAGAACTGGTAAACGCTGTTTACGGATTTTTATTGGTTTTTTTAAAAGCAATTAAAGAATTCCAGCCCGACCATATTGCAGCTTGTTTTGACTTTCCGGCCCCTACCTTTCGCTCCAAAATCTTTAAAGAATATAAGGCAAAGAGACCTCCTGCCCCGGAAGAACTTTATCGGCAGATTCCAAAAGTAAAAGAAATTTTAAAAGCATTTAATGTTCCGATTTTTGAAAAAGAGGGATTTGAGGCAGACGATTTAATCGGAACCATTTCTAAATTGGCTCCAAAAAAGCAGATTTTCCCAGGAGTAGAAATTATTATTCTATCAGGAGATTCAGATACCCTGCAATTGGTTGGTCTCAATACCAGAGTTTATCTTTTAAAAAAAGGAGTTAAAGATACTGTTTTATACAATCAAGACCTAGTAAAAGAAAAATACCAAGGGTTAACAGCGGAAAAGATTGTTGATTTTAAAGCCTTGAGAGGAGACCCCTCGGATAATATTCCCGGGGCTCCCGGGGTAGGGGAGAAAACGGCCATTGAATTAATCAAAAATTTTGGGACAGTTGAAAATCTTTATCAGGAACTAGAGCAAAAAAGCGAAAAAACAAAAGAGTTAAAACCAAAATTAAAAGAAATTCTGCTTCAATCAAAGGAACAAGTTTTTTTTAGTAAAGAGCTTTCTAAAATAAAAAAAGATGTACCAATCGACTTTCAATTAAGAAAAAAGTCATGGAGAGAATACAACAAAGGGGAGGTGGTTCAAATGTTAGAAGATTTAGAGTTTTACAGCTTAATCGGAAGATTGCCCGAAGCAAAAAATTGAGAAATATAGACAAGATGCTAAAATAAAAAGAAAGGGATAAAAAGAGCCTCGATTAAAAACAAAAAAGTATTATTTTAAAAACCAAAATGCTTTTATATCCGGTGTTTTTAAACATTTTTTTGGGCGCAGTAATTATTCTCCTACTTATTTTTTACCGGAGGCGGGTGAAAGAATTAAAAAAAGCTCATGAAGAGGTAGGAGCAGTTTTGGAAATAAGGACAAAGGCGAGAACCAGAGAATTAAAAGAATTAGCCGAAGGCTTAGAGGGAAAAGTTGAAAGAAGAACAAAAGAAATTCAAGAAAAAATGGCTGACCTAGAAAGATTTCAAAGATTGGCGGTTGGCCGGGAATTAAAGATGATAGAGCTAAAAGAGGAAATTAAAAAATTAAAAGAAGAACTGGGGCAAAGGTCAAAAAAATAAAAATCACTTTATTATCTATGTCAAAAAATCTCATTACCGAAGAAGAGATTAAAAAAATAATGGAAAATCCAGGGAAAATAAAAGGGAGTGCTTTTAAGGGAGAATTGGAATATATTTTAGAAAAAAAGGGAGAAGAAGGACTAAAGGCAGTAGCAAAAGAAACAGAAAGGTTGGGTTATCCCATAAAGTATAGAGAAATAAAAGAGACTGAATGGTACCCACTGGGCTTAAAAATGGTTTCTCTATTTGCCACCCTTGCCACTTTTAATTGGGGTAAAAAGGAATTAGCTGAGATAGCCAAATCTTCGGCGAAAGTCTCTTTTATTATTAGGTTGTTTCTGAGGCATTTTATTTCTCCAGAAAAAGTTTTTAGAATAGCTGCTCCTAGGTTGTGGAAAAGATATTTTAATCTTGGTTCCCTTGAACCAAGCGATTTTTATAATGTTGAAAAAAAAGGCGGTGGCGGTCAGGGTATTTTACGAATAAAGAATTTTAAACTACACCCTCTTTACTGTTTTTATCTAAGCCATTTTTTCAAAGGGATAGCTAATTTAACAGAATCAAGATTTAAGGAAGTAACCCTTGAAGAAACTAAGTGCATGTTTAGGGGAGATAATTATCATGAATATTTAATGAAGTGGATTTATTATTAAAAAAAATTGTCGATGACTGAAGAAAAATTTTACAAAGAAGAATTAAAAATATTAAAAGAGGATTTCAATGATTTAAAAACATATTTAGATGAAATAAGAAATATTTTGCCTGTTTCAGTTTGTACCTTAAGTTCTTTCTGGGTTATAGTTGATATTAATAAAGCTACCGAGACTCTTACCGGATATAGACCCCTGGAGATAATAGGCCAACCTATTAATTTTATTCTTCAGAAAAAACAGGAGTTAGAAAAAATAAAAGAAAAAGCAGAAAAAGAGGAGAAGATTGTTGTTGAGGAAACACTTTTAACATTAAAAAATAAAAAAGAGATACCGGTAAGTATTTCTATGGTTGGCAGAAAGGATCGCGAGGGAAATCTAATTGGTTATTTTCTATCCATCACCGATACCACTGAAACTAAAAAATATCAAAATCGACTTGAAAAAGGAACTAAAGCATTAGAAGAATCAAGGAGTGCTTTAATGAATATGCTGGAAGATATAGAAGGAGCTCGGCGAGAAGCAGAAGAAGAGAGGAATAAAACTTTTGCGATTATCCAAAATTTTGTCGATGGATTATTGTTTTTCGATAAAGAAAACAATCTTTCTCTGATTAATCCCCAAGCCGAAGTTTTTTTTGATATTAAAAGGAGCGACATAATTGGTAAACCAATTTTCGAATTAAGCACTTTCCCAACCCTTGGCCCATTGACCATTCTTTTAGGGAGAGAAGTCAGGGGAGTTTTTAGAAAAGAGTTACCAATTAAAGAACACTTAACCCTTGAAGTATCTACTGTTCCCATGGTGAGCGGTGAAGAAAAATTGGGTAACCTGGTGATTTTACACGATATCACTCGGGAAAAAATGATTGAAAGAATGAAAACCGAATTTGTTTCTCTTTCTGCTCACCAACTCAGGACTCCTCTTTCTGCTATTAAGTGGACCCTGAGGATGCTTTTAGATGGAGACCTGGGCGAAATTACCAAAGAACAAAAAGAATATATTGGAAAAACCTACGAGTCCAACGAGAGAATGATTGATTTAATTAATGATCTTTTAAATGTAACTAGGATCGAAGAAGGGAGATATCTTTACGAGCCGACTCTGACTGATTTTCAGGCTATAGTTCAGTTTGTAATAAATTCTTTTAAAGAAGAGATTAAGAAAAAAAGAATTAAATTTGAATTCAAAAAAACAGAAGAGAAGTTGCCTGAAGTAAAAGTTGATGTAGAAAAAATGAGGTTAGCCGTTCAGAACCTTTTAAACAACGCCATTTCATATACTCCTTCTGGTGGAGAGGTGACTATTTCTTTAAAGTATGATAAGGATAAGATAGAGGTTGCGGTCAAAGATACCGGGATAGGAATTCCTCAAGACCAACAAGAAAGAGTATTCAGTAAGTTTTTTAGGGCAACCAATGCAATAAGAAAAGAAACGAAGGGAACCGGACTGGGTCTTTATATTGCCAAAAATATTATTGAAGCCCACGGCGGCAAAATTTGGTTTGAATCAAAAGAGGACAAGGGTTCAACTTTCTATTTTACACTTCCTGTGGAAAAACGATTTGAAGAGTTTTTAAAAAGGTTGTAAAATAAATAAATATGGCAAAGAAAATTTTACTAATAGAAGATGAGCAGATTATGTTTGATCTTCTACAAAAAAAACTAAGAGGGGAGGGATATGAAGTTTCCATAGCCAAGGACGGAGAAGAAGGCCTGAGAGCAATGAGAGAAGTAAAACCCGACCTTATTTTACTGGATATTGTCATGCCCAAAATTGGAGGATTTGAGGTGATGGAAGAGATGCAAAAAGAACCAGAACTAAAAAAAATTCCAATAATTGTTATTTCTAACTCTGGTCAGCCGGTGGAATTGGATCGGGCTCAAAAATTCGGAGCAAGAGATTGGTTGATTAAAACTGAATTTGATCCACAAGAAGTAATTGATAAAGTAGTTAAACAAATCGGGAAGTAATCAACGAATTTACGAATCAGTACGAATTTACGAATTCGTATATTCGTAAAAGATTCGTACATTCGCTGATAGTTTATGAAAACCATTTTAATTATTGAGGATGATAGATTTTTAAGAGAATTAATTGTTAGAAAATTGAAAGGGGAAGGATATCAAACTAATGAAGCGGCTGACGGGGAAGAGGGTTTCGAGAAAGTTAAAAAAAGTCCCCCAGATTTGGTTTTATTAGATTTAATTTTGCCGGGGATAGATGGATTTGAGGTTTTGTCAAAGATAAAAGAAGAACCTACCCTATCCGCTATTCCGGTAATTATTCTTTCTAATCTTGGTCAAAGAGAGGAAGTGGAGAAGGGATTGAAGATGGGTGCTGTGGATTATCTGATTAAGGCTCACTTCACTCCCGGTGAGATTATTGAGAAAATTAAGGCAGTCCTCAAGTAAAATATGCCTGAGTTACCCGAGGTAGAAACAACTGTTCGCGATTTACAAAAAGCCGAGCACATAAAAAAACTTTATGTGCTCGGTATTAATATATGCCAGAGCTACCAGAAGTAGAAACAATTAAAAGGGATTTGGAAAGTATAATTGTAGGTAAAAAGATTAAAGATGTAGAGGTAAAGAGAGCTAAAATCATTAAAGAACTAAGCGTAGAGAACTTTATTAAAAGGGTGCAAAATCAAGAGATTAAAGGGATTTCTCGCCGAGGTAAGATGCTTATTTTAAAATTTTCTAATCAGTATTTAGTTGTTCATTTACGGATGACTGGTCAGATTATTTACGGTGATAAGCAACAAGAAAGTAAAGTCGCTTTTCGTCTTTCCGATGGGAAGTATTTAAATTTTCTTGACCGACGGGTAATGGGGGAGATAAGGTTAATTAATAATTGGCAAGAATTACCATTTATTCAGAAGATGGGACCCGAACCCTTAGAAAAAGAATTTAGCTTGGAGAAATTTCAGGAAATACTCAGAGGGAAGAAGGCACAGATAAAGCCTCTTTTAATGGACCAAAGTTTTATTGCCGGTATTGGTAATCTCTACGCCGCAGAGATATTATTTAGGGCAAAGGTAAGCCCTCTTTGTCCCGCCGACAGCTTAAACTCGGCAGAGGTAAGAGAAATTTATCTGGCAATTAAAGAGGTTTTACGAGAAGGGATTAAATATCGGGGCTCATCAGTGAATACCTATCGCGATGCCTACGGTAAAAAAGGGAATTTTGCGCAAAGGCTCCATGTTTATAATCGGGCAGGACAACCTTGTTTTAAGTGTGGAACCCTTATAAAAAAAATAGACTTAGGCGGACGCGGAACATATTTTTGTCCCACTTGCCAGAAATAGTAAACTTTGATAACGCCCCACATATGTTAATTTTCCTCTATGGTCAAGATACATATAGGAGTCGCCAGAAATTAAATGAGATTATTGAGCGTTATAAAAAAATCCACAAAAGTGGATTAAATTTAAAATACTATGATGCTAAAAAAACAAACTTTCAAGACTTTAAAAATGAGGTTCAGTCAAGCCCAATGTTTAAAGAAAAAAAATTAATGATTTTAGAGAATGTTTTTTTAAACTACGAACTTAAAACCTCTTTTTTAAAGGATGCCAGAAAATTTATTGACCTTAAGGATGTTATTTTGTTTTACCAGGACCAACCAATTTCTCAAAATGACCCCTTGTTTATTTTCTTAAAAAAATATGCCAAAACTCAAGAATTTAAGCTCCTGGCAGGAATAAAATTAAAGAATTGGGTGAAAAGAGAGTTCGAAAGGTGTCAGACAAAAGCTGACCCATTAGCCATAGAGAAACTCATCAATTTTGTTGGGAATGATCTTTGGCAATTTTCCAACGAAATAAAAAAATTAGTTAGTTATAAGTCAAAGAACAAAAACTCCAAGGTCTTGAGTGAGGACGTGGAACTTTTAGTTAAGCCCAAAATCGAGACAGATATATTTAAGACCATTGAGGCAATAGCTCAAAAAAACAAAGCGAAAGCTCTTTCTTTAGTCTACAAACATTTAGAAAGAGGGGACAATTCCCTCTATCTTTTACATATGATAAATTTTCAGTTCCGAAATCTCTTGATGGCAAAGGATTTAATCGAAAAAGATAAATCTTATAATGCGGTTTTGAAAGAAAGCGGCTTCCATCCCTATGTTTTTAAAAAAATTTATTGGCAGGCAAAAAAGTTTAGTCTTTGGGAACTAAAAAAAATCTACCAAAAAATTTTTCAAATAGATTTAAAAATCAAAACCGGGCAGTTGAACCCGGGAATAGCCTTAGACTTATTAATCGCAGGAATCTAAGTTTTTGAGCCTCTATTTATTAATTTGGTTAATCTTGATTTCTTTCTGGCTGCCGTATTTTTTTTAATTACCCCGACTTTCGCTGCCTTATCTAAGGTTTTATAAACTTGAGGCAAAAGATTTTTTGCCTCTTTTATTTTATTTTGAGAAACCAATTTTTTTACCTCTTTAATGAGGCTTTTGGTTTTATTTTTGTAAATCAAATTTCTCTTTCTTCTTTTAAGGCTTTGCCTAATGGCTTTTTTGGCAGATTCAGTAATTGGCATACTATTTCTTTGTACCATTTTTTAGCTTTTTTATCAAGTTTCTTATTTCCGCCGCTCTTTCAAAGTCTAAATTTTTTGCAGCTTCTCGCATCTCCTTTTCTAAAAGTTTAGCGTCTTGAATTACCCAAAATTCAGAGGTAATTTCTTTAGATTTTTTAGCAAAAGGCCATTCCCTAATTTCTTTAACAATTGGTTGGGGAATAATTTGATGCTCCTTATTGTATTCTTCCTGAATTTTTCTTCGACGACAGACCTCTTTTATTGCTTTTCTCATTGAGGTGGTAATTTGATTAGCATACATTATTACCCGTCCTTCCGGATGTCTAGCGGCCCTGCCCATGGTTTGAATTAAAGTAGTATCTGTTCTCAAAAATCCCTCTTTGTCAGCATCCAAAATAGCTACCAAAGCCACTTCTGGTAAATCCAACCCTTCTCTCAATAAATTAATTCCGACTAAAACGTCGTATTTCCCCTCCCTTAAATCTTTTAAAATTTGTGGTCTTTCTAATGTCTTCACTTCGGCATGAAGCCATTGGCTAGAAATTCCTTCTTCTGACAAATAATCAGAGAGAGCCTCAGCTAACCTTTTAGTTAGAGTTAAAACTAAAATTCTTTGTTTCTTTTGAATGCATTTTTTAATCTCTTGGATTAAATCCCTGACCTGGTTTTTTGTTGGTCTAATTTCAATCGAGGGCTCTAAAAGGCCAGTTGGTCGAATCAATTGTTCAACAATGTATTTTTTGCCTCTTTTCCCCTGAGCCTGTCGAAGGGCTTTTTTTCTTTCCTCTTCAGCTGGGGTAGCTGAAACATAGATTACCCGATTAACCCTTTCTTCAAATTCTTTAAAGGTTAAAGGTCGATTATCAATAGCAGAAGGAAGCCGGAAACCATATTCAATTAAGGTTTCCTTTCGGGATCGGTCTTGGTTGGCCATGGCATGGAGTTGAGGTAAGGTCATGTGGGATTCGTCGATGAATATAAGAAAGTCTCTTGCCCTCCCAAGTTTTCTTTCGGAAAATTTGGGAGGGTAAAGGAAATAGTCGATTAAAGTATAGGGAGACTCTCCCGGTTTTCTAAATTCAAGGTGCCTTGAATAATTTTCAATTCCATGACAGAAACCTGCTTCTCTTAGCATTTCTAAATCATAATTTGTTCTTTGTTCCAGCCTTTGAGCTTCTGGTAGTTTCTTTTCCTTTTCTAATTTCTTTAATTGTTCTTGCAACTCCAGCTTTATATTCTCAATAGCAATTCCCAATTTTTCTTTGGGGGTGACCCAAAAGTGAGCAGGAAATATTCTCAATTTTAAATTTGAAATTTTAAATTTTAAATTGAAGAAATTTTTACCATCAGTTTCACACCTCGCTATTTGGTCTACTTTATCTCCTTCAAATTCAACCCTAATTATTTCTCTGCCGGTAACGGCAAAAATTTCTACCATATCTCCCCTCACCCGAAAGGTCGCCGGCTTAAAGTCAATGTCATTTCTTTGATATCGAAGGTTGGTTAAATGTGAAATCAGGTCTCGTCTTTTTATTTTTTGCCCTTCTTTAATTTCCAGGGAGACTTTTTGATAAACTTCGGGTGAACCAATATTATAAATGCAAGAAACCGAAGCAACCACAATGATATCTTGTCTTTGCAATAAATCTTGGGTGGCAGCGTGTCTTAATCTATCAATTTCCTCATTTATCTTGGCATCCTTTTCGATATATGTATCGGTTTGGGGGATATAGGCCTCGGGTTGATAATAATCATAATAAGAAACAAAATAATGAATAGCTGCTTCCGGAAAAAATTCTTTAAATTCCTGATAAAGCTGCGCGGCGAGGGTTTTATTATGCGAAATCAAAAGAACCGGCTTTTGAATTCTCTCAATGACGTTCGATATCACAAAAGTCTTACCTGCTCCCGTAACTCCTAATAAAATATTGTGTTTTGCACCAGCCCTCAAATTTTTAGTTAATTTCTCAATTGCCTGGGGTTGATCCCCGGCCGGTTTAAATGGAGAGACTAATCTGAACATACCCGGTAGTAGAAATTCGACAAAAAATTAATTTTAGATTGCTGCCCGGCAGCAGTCGAATTTTCACTACCGGGCATACATTTAAATTTACCTTAAATTTTTCTGTTTTTCAAGCAGAATTCGCGAGCTTTCTCTTTTTTTATTTCTAGGTTAAAATAAACCCAGTAGAGGAATTTCGACTTGCTTCGCAATTTTAAGGTTTTCTTTCAGAAAACCTTTGTCGAAATTCTCCTACTGGGTAAAATTATGATTCATTATCTTAAGGGAAAAATAGAGTTTAAAGGAGAAAAGTTTTTAGTAATTGAGGTAGCGGGTGTTGGTTATAAGGTTTTTTGTTCGCCCAATACTTTGAAGAAAATTTCTATGAGCAAGGAGATTAAACTTTTCACCTTCCTTTATTTAAGAGAAGAAACAGCCGAGCTTTATGGATTTTTAACTCAAGATGAACTGGAACTCTTTAAAACCTTAAATGAAATTTCGGGAATTGGTCCCAAAACTGCCCTGGAACTTTCCTCTTTCGGTTCTCTGGAAAATTTAAAAAAAGAAATGGAAAAAGAAGAATTTCACCAAAAAATTAAAGGAATCGGAAAGAAAAAAATGCAAAAAATTCTTTTAGAATTAACCGGAAAAATTAAAGAAATTTCAAAAAAAGGGGAAGAAATCCGAGATGAAGCTTTGGACGTATTAGTTTCTCTTGGTTTTCCAGGGCAGAAAGCAAAAGAAGTTCTTTCTCGTGTTTCAAGAGAAGTTGAAGATACCGAGGGCAGGGTTAAGGAGGCCCTAAAAATCTTGGGGAAATAAATTTTCTCAGTTCTTTAAAATTAAGAACCTGCCTCGCTCCGCCAGTCGGCGGAGCTCGGCAGAACTCCCGCACCAGAGCAAAGCACGGTGCGGGACTAATCCCGTAGACAGCTTCGCTGTTCTACGGGGCTTGATTCGCTAAGGTTATGGATATATAATCTTGAATTAAGAAAGAGGAATTAATAGCCGACTAGTTTACTAGTCGGCTCTTTTATTTTGGTTAAAATTTAGTTAAAATTAAAAGGAAATGAACCCCGTTAGAAATTTTAGATAGTAATAATTTCTAATGGGGCAAAATTTATGGGAATTTCTAACGGGGTGAAGGAAATTATTAAAAAATTTATTCCCGCTTTTTTACTTAGTTGGTATCATTTTGGACTCGTTTTTTTAGGAGCGGTTTTATACCAATTTCCATCAAAAAAAATAAAAGTAATTGGGGTAACAGGAACCAATGGAAAATCGACCGTAGTGGAGTTAACGACAAAAATTTTAGAGGAGGCCGGCTATAAAGTTGCTTCATTGTCTTCAATAAAATTTAAAATTAGAAATAAAGAGTGGCCAAATACTTTGAAAATGACTATGCCCGGTCGCTTGAAGCTTCAGAAGTTTTTGAGAGAGGCCGTCAATGCTGGCTGTCAATATGCGGTAATTGAGGTAACTTCGGAAGGAATAAAACAACACCGCCACCAATTTATTGATTTTGACGTGGCTGTTTTTACTAATTTAACTCCGGAGCACATCGAAGCCCACGGAGGCTTTGAAAAATATCGTCAAGAAAAGGGGAAACTTTTTCGAACTACCAAGAAGATTCATATTGTTAATTCAGATGACAAGAATGCTCAATATTTTTTAAATTTCCCGGCCGATAAGAAGTATCTTTATAAAATCAAAAATCAAAAATCAAAAGCTAATTACAGAGAACGGTTCTCTGTAATTGAAGCTGAAGATGTTCAGGTTTTGCCATCCGGGCTAAAATTTTCTCTAAATAATACTAAATTTAATTTAAAACTTTTGGGTGAATTTAATGTATATAATGCTTTGGCGGCAGTTTGTATTGGGGTGTCGCAGGAGATTAATTTAGAAACTTGCAAAAAAGCTCTAGAAAAAGTTGAAGGTATTCCCGGCAGAATGGAAGAAGTAATTTCTCACCCCTTTAAAGTTTTTGTCGATTATGCTTTTACCCCAAATGCTTTAGAAAAAGTTTATCAAACTCTAACTCATCAACCCATCAACTTATCAACTAATAAACTAATCTGTGTTTTGGGGGCCTGTGGAGGAGGTCGAGATAAGTGGAAGAGACCGGTATTAGGTGAAATAGCCGCAAAATATTGTGACGAAGTAATTATTACCAATGAAGACCCTTATAATGAAGATCCAATTGACATTATTGATCAAGTAGCTCAAGGAGCAGAAAAAATCAGCATACATCAGTTTACCCCCACACCAAATTTTGGCGTGGGGGCGAGTCAGCATAAATCAGCAGTACATAAAATTTTAGACAGGAGAAAAGCTATTAGAAAATCTCTTGAATTAGCAAATTCCAATGATGTGGTAGTAATTACTGGCAAGGGTTCCGAACCCTGGGTGTGCGTAGCAAAAGGAAAGAAGATACCCTGGGATGATAGAAAAATAGTAAGAGAAGAGTTCCACGAATTAAAAACAAAATCGTAAATACAATACAACTTCTACGGCCGTGAAAAATGTACTATTATGAAAAAATATGAGATTTTAGAACATATTTCTGACCTAAAGATTAAAGCTCTTGGGAAAGATAAAAAAGAAGCTTTCAAAAATGCTTTGTTGGGAATGTTTGGAGGAGCAAGATACAAACCAATATCAAAAATCAAAAATTTCACCCCCACACCAAATTTTGGTGTGGAGGCAAGCAAATCAAAAAGAGAAATTAAAATAAGCTCATCCGATCTCCAATCATTATTGGTTGACTTTTTAAGCGAAGCACTATATTTAAGCGAAATAAATCAGGAAGTTTATTATGATGTTCAATTTAAAAAATTTTCTGACAAAAATATCGAAGGAATTTTATCGGGTAAAAAATTGAAAAGAATTGGGGTTCAGATTAAAGGAGTAACTTACCATGGCTTAGATATTCACCAGAAAAAAGATAAAACCTGGGAAGCCATTCTACTCTTTGATATTTAATTTCACACTTCTTAAGAAAATTGGAAGACTAAATTAGACCTTCTAAATTTAAAAGGCCGTCGATAGCGGTCATTTAATTTGAGTTGAAATTATTTTAAAAATTAGGTAAAATAAAATATCTATGCAAAAATCTGATTTCAAAAAAATATCGGATTGGCTCTGGGAAATTCCAAAAAGTTTCAGGGCGGATATGCGTGTACCGGTAAGAGCTTATGTTTCTGAAAAAATGCTCGAGGATTGTTTTAGAGATAAATCAATCCCCCAATTAATAAATACTTCAACCTTACCGGGCGTAGTTAATTACGCAATAGTTATGCCCGATATGCACGAAGGCTACGGTTTCCCGATCGGGGGAGTGGCAGCAATGAGGATAGCTGATGGAGTAATTTCACCTGGCGGAGTCGGGTATGATATAAATTGCGGAATGAAGTTGTTAAGGTCGGATTATTTAGAAAAAGATCTTAGAGCTTACTTGGAGGCCCTGGCAACTGAAATTCAAAAAGAGGTTCCCTCTGGTCTTGGCCGGGGGCGTCAAATAAAATTAGACATTGCCTCCATCGATAAAATTTTAGAAGGAGGAGCTCAAAGATTAGTAGAACAGGGTTATGGAGAAAAAGATGATTTAGAAAATTGTGAATCTAAAGGAAAGCTTTCTCAGGCTGAGGTTTCCTTTGTTTCTGACCATGCTAAGAATCGAGGTCGGGATCAGGTTGGGACCCTGGGATCGGGAAATCACTTTTGTGAGATCCAAAAAGTGGCTGACATTTTTGACAATGAGACAGCCAAAGTCTTTGGGTTATTCAGGGATCAAATAGTAATTATGATCCATACTGGCTCTCGAGGACTCGGCCATCAAATTGCCACAGATTACATAAGAATGATGATGCGGGCTATGGATAAATATGGGATAAGATTGCCCGATCAAGAATTAGCTGCCTGCCCCATTAATTCTTCTGAAGGAAAAAAGTATTTTGGAGCTATGTCAGCTGGAGCAAATTACGCTTGGGCCAACCGTCAGATGATTACTCATTTTATCAGAAAGGTCTGGAAATCGGTTTTAGGAGAAAAAGCCTCACCTTTGATGGCAGTTTATGACGTTGCTCATAATATTGCCAAAATTGAAAAACATAAAATTGATGGAAAAGAAATAGAACTCTGTGTCCATCGAAAAGGAGCAACTCGGGCTTTCCCCATGGGTCATCCGGAAATTCCAGAAAAATATCGAGAAGTTGGTCAACCGGTTTTGATTCCAGGCTCAATGGGTACCGCTTCTTATGTTTTAGTGGGTCAGAAAGAAGGCGCAGAGGCCTGGTACTCAACCTGCCACGGTGCCGGACGGACAATGTCCCGACATGAAGCAATGAGGCGGGTTTCTGGGCAGGAAGTGGTAAGAAATTTAGAGCAAAAAGGAATTATTATTAAGTGCTGGTCTCTGCGGGGGATTGCCGAAGAAGCGCCCATGGCCTATAAGAATGTTGATGATGTTGTAGGAGTGGTTAACAACGCCGGTTTATCTAAAAAAGTGGCAAAATTGGTACCATTGGCAGTAATTAAAGGAGAGTAAAATCAAAAATGAGTTACGAAGAGTATAAAATAAAAAAAAGATTATGGCAGAAAGAAAACTACCAAAAAGTAGCAGGAAATATATTCGTCGAGAAAAAGCCCGGATTCGCCGAGAAGTTTTGGATATCAAAGAGCAAGAAAAATTAATTGCCGAACTTTACCCCGTTAGAAAGTCTCCAGAACAAAATCAAGATAAAAAGAATAAAATTAGTAGTAAGAAACACAAATCTTTCTAACGGGGTTTATAAAAAATTTTTATCTCAGATTTAAAAATAAACTAACTAAACCTATATAAACGCTGGTTGAGAGACCGGTTTTTTGATAGAATGAATTAAAATGAGAACAGGAATTGCTACGGTTCCATTGGATTACGGAAAATGTCCCCATTGGTTATTTGAAAGAATGAAAAGACTTTCTCGGGGAATAATTTTAACTATTGTTGAAGAGTTTGGAGTAAAAGAAGTTTTAAAACGCCTTTCTGATCCGGTTTGGTTTCAAAGCTTGGGATGCACAATAGGATTTGATTGGAACAGCTCAGGTCTTGGGACTACAACAATGGGAGCTTTAAAAGAAGGATTGCGGGGTTTAGAATCAGAGCTTGGTATTTTTATTTGCGGCGGCAAGGGGAAAACTTCAAGAAAAACCCCCCAACAGATTCAAGAATGGGGAGAATTTTTAAGGCTTCCGATGGAGAAAATTGACGAACTTGTTTATGCTAGTAAAATTTCGGCCAAGGTAGATGGTTGTTTAATTCAAGATCAATTTCAAATCTATGCCCATAATTTGATTTTTACAAAAGATGGTCAATGGAACGTAATCCAGCAGGGCATGAACACGGACCTTCAAAAGGCTCGTCGTTACCACTGGCTCTCTTTAAATGTTAAGGATTTTGTTGAGGAGCCTCATTCAGGAATTATTTCTGATATTAAACTTAAACCTTTAAATTTGGTGGCAAAAGAAAGTAGAGAAAATAAAGAAATTTCAACCGAACTAGTAAAAGATGAGCCAAAAACCTTTTTAAAAGATATTAAATTGATTTCTGAAAAACTTGCCCCGTACCGAACTTGCGTGCCCCGCAGGGAACCTGTTCTCCTTCGGGGTTCTGGTGCAGGGTCAAATGCCCTGATGAAACAAAAAAGATTTTCGGGCTTTACTGAGATGGAATTAAATAATGTTGAATTTCATTGGCACCCGATTTTGAAAGAAAAATTTGACTTGAAAAGACTGGAAAAAACTATCTTTTTCGCTAATTCCCAAGAACCAGAAAATTTTGAAGAACTTTTATCATTAAAAGGAGTCGGACCAAAAACAATTAGGGCTTTAAGTTTGGTTTCGGAAGTAATTTACGGGGCAAAACCTTCTTACGAAGACCCGGCAAGGTATTCTTTCGCTCACGGTGGGAAGGATTCTACACCTTTTCCGGTGAACAAATCTGTTTACGATGCTACTTTAGCAATTATCGAGAGGGGAATTAAAAAGAGTAAAATTTCAAACCGAGAAAAGGTTAAAGCCAAAAGAAGATTAAACAAAGCAATAACCTACTAATAGAAATATTGCTATTGTTATGTTTTTATTAGCGGTAAAGCTTTAAAATATGAAGAAGTTTTTATTTACCTCGGAATCGGTTACCGAAGGGCACCCGGATAAAATATGCGATGCTATTGCTGATGCGGTTTTGGATGAGGTTTTGAAAAACGATAAATATGGAAGGGCAGCTTGCGAAGTTATGGTTGGAAACGGTTATGTCATCGTAGGAGGAGAGATTAGCACCAGGGCCTGGGTTAATATAAACAATTTGGTAAGGAAGGTAATTAAAGATATTGGCTATGATAAACCAGAATATGGATTTGATTGGCATACTATTGCTGTTTTCAATGCCATTCACGAGCAGTCTCCGGATATTGCCAGGGGAGTAAGAAAGACCGGAACAAAAAAGCAGGGGAGCGGAGATCAGGGAATGTGTGTGGGTTATGCCTGTAAAGAAACTCCGGAGTTGATGCCATTACCTATAATGTTAGCTCATAAGTTGGGGAAGAGATTGGCTGAAGTGAGAAAAAAGAAAATTTTGCCTTATTTGAGGCCGGATGGAAAATCCCAAATAACCATAGAATACGAAGATGGAATTGCTAAAAGATTAGATAATGTAGTTATCGCTGCCCAACATGATCCCAACATTTCTTTGAATCAAATAAAAAAAGACATTATTAAAAATGTAATTAAACCTGTTTGTAAAAACCTTTTAGATAAAAGAACGAAAATTTATATTAACAACACTGGTAGATTTGTTATTGGCGGACCGGTTTCCGATACCGGAGCAACTGGTAGAAAAATAGTAGTTGATTCTTATGGAGGGGTTGTGCCGGTAGGCGGAGGCAGTCAATCAGGTAAAGATCCAACCAAAGTTGATAGATCCGGGGCTTATATGGCTCGCTATATTGCCAAAAACATTGTTGCGGCCGGCTTGGCAGATAAGTGCCTGATTCGATTAGCTTATGTAATTGGCGGGATAGCTCCAACCGAGGTAAGTGTTGATACATTTGGCACCGGAAAAGTTTCAGAAGAAGAGTTAATTAGAATTATTCCAAAAGTTTTTGATTTATCTCCCGGCGGCATCATAAGACAGTTGAATTTATTAAGGCCAATTTATAGAAAAACTGCTTGCTACGGTCATTTTGGCAGAGAAGAATTAGAGTTTAGCTGGGAGAAAAAAGATAAAGTTAAGAAATTACTAAAATATGTCAAAAATAAAAGATTCTAAATTAGCCCCTCAGGGGAAACTAAAAATTGAATGGGCCGAGAGCCATATGCCGGTTTTAATGCAAATTAAGAAAAAATTTGCAAAAACAAAACCATTAAAAAATCTCAGAATTGGTTGTTGTCTGCATGTAACAAAAGAGACAGGGGTTTTGGTAAAAACCTTAAAAACTGGTGGAGCAGCGATTTCTCTTTGTGGCTCAAATCCTTTGTCAACCCAAGACGATGTTGCAGCAGCCTTGACCAAAGAAGGAATTTCAGTTTTTGCCTGGCGGGGGTTAAGTAATAAAGATTATTATTGGTGTTTAAATCAAGTTTTAGACACAAAACCAAATATAACCATGGATGACGGTGGAGATTTGGTAAGCACAATTCACTCTAAAAGAGAAGAGCTTGTTAAGAATATAATTGGCGGGACAGAAGAGACCACTACCGGGGTAATAAGATTTAGAGCTATGGAGAAAGACGGGGTCTTAAGATATCCGGTGGTGGCTGTTAATGATGCCCGGGCAAAGTATTTATTTGATAATCGTTACGGAACCGGTCAGTCTACTATCGATGGTATTTTGAGGGCTACTTCAATTTTACTTGCCGGGAAAAACTTTATCACAGCAGGCTACGGTTGGTGTGGTAGGGGAATAGCAATGAGAGCCAGAGGAATGGGGGCTAATGTAATTATTTGCGAAACCAATCCTTTGCGGGCCCTCGAAGCTATTATGGATGGGTTTCGGGTGATGCCAATGAAAGAAGCAGCAAAAATTGGCGATATATTTGTGACGGCCACCGGCGATAAAAATGTACTCAGAAAAGAGCACTTTTTAGTTATGAAATCAGGAGCCATTTTAGCCAATGCCGGCCATTTCAATGTTGAAATAAATTTAACTGATTTAGAAAAATTAACCAAGAACAAAAAAATAATCAGGGAAAATGTAGAGGAGTATGAATTGAAGAATAGCAAAAAAATCTTTTTATTGGCTCAGGGTCGTCTTGTAAATTTGGCAGCTGCCGAAGGGCATCCTTCCGAAGTAATGGATATGAGTTTTTCAATTCAGGCGTTAGTAGCTGAATGGTTGAAGAAAGCAGGCAAAAATTTAATACCCAAAGTTTACAAGGTTCCGGAAGAAATTGATAAAAAAGTTGCTCGGTTAAAACTAAAGGCAATACGGGTCGAAATCGATAAATTAACCAAAGAGCAAAAGAAATATTTAGAAAGCTGGCAAGAAGGAACATAATAATTTTTAATTTCTAATTATGAAGAAATACTCTTCAAAACGGGCTAAAAAAGGAAGAACCGCCTATCGTACTCCGAGTAGGTTTATTTACCAAAAATGTCAGGAAATAACCAAAATCAAACCGAGGAGCAAAACCAAATAACTTCTTTTTTAAATTTTCCCCGGAAGATTCTTTTCTGGGAGCTTTTTTTATTTTGTTTAATTTTTGGACTGGGAATTACTGCTGCCTTTTTTCTGAAACAGCAAAAAGCAGAACAGCTTTCTATCTCTCAAATTTCTTTTTGGGATTTTATTTTTGGTTTTGCCCTGGCTACTTTATTTATTTTTCTTATTTCTCGTTTGCCTGCAGGAAAGAAAGGGAAGGGGATAATTTACAAATTTTTATTTATTTTTATCACCTGGTGGGCGGGAGGAATTTTGTTATCGGTATGGATTCCAAATATCCTCGCCTTATTTTTAATGGGGATAGCTGTCTTTTGGTGGTCGAAATTCCCAACCGTATTAAATCATAATCTTTGTATGGTTTTGGCTCTAGCCGGAGTGGGAAGTAGCTTAGGGATATTACTGCAACCTAAAATGGTAGTGGTTTTGTTGATAATTTTTTCAATCTACGACTTCATTGCCGTTTACAAAACAAAACATATGCAAAAGATGGCAGGGGAAATGGCAGGATACGGGGCAGTTTTGGCTTTAATTGTCCCCAAAGAATTTTCTGATTTTAAACAATCTTTAAAGGAGGTAAAGCCGGGGGGAAAACTTTTAATTTTAGGAGGAGGGGATATTGCTTTCCCCTTATTATTATGCGTTAGCTTGGTGTCGGCTGGGATTTTAAATTCTTTAATTGTAGCTGTTTTTTCTATAATTGGTCTTTTTGTTAGCTTCCGGATTTTTGTTAGCCAAAAAATTCGCCAACCAATTCCAGCTCTGCCCCCAATTGCTCTATTTTCAATCATTGGATTTTTAATCACCTTAATTATTTAGCCCGACTTGACCTTCTAAACTTTATATATTATTTTATTAGTATAGAGGTTAGTTGGTTCTTTTAAAATGGGAGGGAAAATGAGAGAGAGAATAAATTTGTTTTTATGGGGCATCATTCTCTTTGCAGCCGTTCAAGGAATAGGAATATTGGCCGGTTTGAAATTTAAGGATTATTTAGAATGTTATCAGATAAATTTTCTCCGAATTTACTAGTGGCAGTTTCTGATTTTATTTGGAGCAGTAAGTCTTGTAATCTTCAACATCCCTAAAATAACAAAAATTTTACACAGAATATCCCGAAAAATGTTAAAGAAAAAATTAAATTTTTTGGAAACGAAGTTTAACCGATTTAAAGAGAAGATTAAAATTCAATCCTTGTGGCAAATTGGGTTTTCAATTCTAATCGGTTTTGTAGGATTTGCAGCTACGGCCATGTTTTTTTATTATCCCTACGCTATTGTTTTTGGAATAATTTTAGCAGCGGCTTGGGTGCTAATTTCCCGAGTTTGGTATCATAATTTTTCGATGATGTTATTGCTGGTAACCTTCGGAATAATTTTTGGTTTCGGTCTTTCTTGCTGGAGTTCGTTAATTATTTTAGGGAGTTTAGCCGTTTATGACCTTTTAGCAGTTTATAGGTTTAAATTTATGGTAGAATTTTCTAAGAATATGGTTAAATCCGGAAGCATTTTGGGATTTATCATTCCCAGATTAAAGATTTCAGACTTTAACGCCAGGTTAAAAGAGGTAAGTTCTAATTTTAAAGTTAACCTTTCGGAAAATAAACCAGAAAGATTTTCTTTAACGGGGGAGGAGACGCAGGATTGCCATTAGTTTTAACCATTTCCGTTTTAGTAAACTCGGGATTGAGCCATGCTTTGATTGTTGCTGGTTTTTCAATAATAGGAGTTATTGTCGTTTACCTTATTTATTTTCACAAAAAAGGACATCCCCTGCCCGCTCTCCCTCCAATTGCCGGATTTGCTATCGTTGGATTTTTGATTAGTTCTCTAATTTAAATGTCCGAGATTTAATCCCGGACATTTTTACATAAACCCACCTAAGTTTTGTTCTACAAAATTTAGGCGGGTAAACAGCTCTGCAAACGCAAAAGCAAAACTTGAAATAATTTTTTAAAAATATTATACCGTAAAAGCTCTTTGAAAAGTTAATAAATATAGAAAAGGAAGACAGAGAGATGGAAAATCTGTATCACTTTGAAAGGAGAAACAAATGCAAGGATTTGATTTAGCTAGAGAGGCTTTAATAGCTTCAGATATTGAAAGTGAAAATGAAATTAATAATTATTCAGCTAAAATTAATACTTTATATCAAAAGATTAAAAGCGAAATTTTGGTAAGCAATGATGAAACAAAAACAGCCCAAACTCTTTTTAATTGGTTATGGAAGACAAAACCCAATCGATATCGAAGCCGAGGAAGCTATAAATTAAATGAAGTAATTGATGCTCAATTAGCTCCTGGACTGGGGCCCGTAGGAAATTGTTTAGGATTAACTCTTCTTTATAATATTTTAGCTCAAAAATTTGGATTAAAGATTAAGACTATTTGGATGGAAGAAGCTTTTGGTATTACCCCCCATGTCTTTTCTGTTTTACATAGTGAACAAAGAATCATTGAGATAGAGAATATTTTTCCTTCTGGATTTGACTTCAAAGAATATCTGGATAATCCTCACCGAGAAGAATGGGGAGATGAAGAACTGGTAGTCGATATTTATAACAGTAAATTTAATCAAGGGTAGAATTTTTACCCTTTTTTGTTTTATATTTTCTTGACCATATAGGTGTCTTCTAACATATACCCCAGTTTTCGGAAATAATTTCTTACTCCTATTCCGGAAATCACTGCAATTTTATTTACCCCGTTAAATTGCGGTTTTGCCGCACAGCCTTTGACGGATTTAACAGGGTGAAGGCCAAATTCGTTTTTGGCAATTTTTTCTGCCTCTTTTATCAATTTCTTCCCCAGTCCTTTATGCTGTGGCGAAACCTCCGGGATGGCTTCCCGGCGGAGAGGGAGTTGCTGACCGTAGGTGTGGACTTCTCGAATTATCGCCGCCCCCCTCAATACCGGAATAATATATCGAGAACCGTTCTCGGCATATTGGGGGATGCGGAGGCGGAGTAAACTGTAAAGCTTAGTTCGGTTTTTATCTTCAAAACTTAAGAACACTTCTTTCCCGCCAGAAGCCTCGTAATCTTGGCGAAATAACTTTAATTTTTGGATTAGTTTTTCCTTAACTTCTCGACATCTTATGCATTTACATTGCCAGTTTTCTTTTACCATTTTCTCAGCTAAAATCTGGCGTAAATTAGAAATTTTTGCCGGTCCAGCTAAAATTTCTTTAGAGGGGATGTCTCTGGTTATCCTTTGAATCCTGACATAATAAGGAACCATTTTTTTTATCGATTTTACGAGATTTATTAATTGATTATCAGTATAGGGTTTGTATTTTCCAGCTTTCCACCATTTATAAAGTAGAGTGTTTTTTACTATTGCCGTTGGGTAAATTTTCAAAAGATCGGGTTGGAAACTAGAATTTTCAAAAATTTCTTCAAACATTTTTTTATCCTTTTTCAAATTAGAAGCTGGTAAATTTGGCATCATTTGATATAGAACCTTAAAACCGGCATCTTTTAAAAGTTTAGTGGCTAAAATCGTTGATTTGACCCCGTGCCCGCGTTTGTTTAATTCTAAAACATCGTCGTAAATACTTTGAACGCCAAGCTCTACCATCGTTACCCCCAAGCTTCTTAATCTTTTTATTTCTTTTTCTGTAATAAAATCAGGTCTGGTTTCGATAGAAAGTCCTACTATTCGGTGCTTAGCTTTTTCATTAATTCTTTGGGTTCCTTCGAAGTTTTTGCCACTTTTTTGATTGCCAGCATCAAAACATCTTTTTATAAACCAGGTTTGATACTTTTTTGGATAATAACTCCAAGTTCCTCCAACTATTCTTAATTCAATTTTGTCAGTAGGATGGCTTTCCGATTCTAACATTTCAATTCTTCTTTTCGCCTGTAAATAAGGGTTATAATTTAATCTTTTAGCTCTTTCTACGGCTGGCTCTCCCGAAACATAGCTTTTTGGAATACCCTTTTCTGTTGGACAGTAAAGGCACTTCCCCGGACAAGGATAAGGTTTTGTTAAAACTGAGATATTAACGATTCCGGAAAGGGAGCGAATCGGTCGAGTACGAAGTAAATTTTCAATTTTTTTTGATTTTTTAATTCTTTTTTTCTTGAGCAACTTATGATATGCTTTTAATAAATCAACATTTGAAGGGAAGGCAATTTTATATTTTTTTGCTGCCTTTCTTTTAATCTGTGCTAAATCAGCCGAAGTTTTAGCTTTAGATTTTATCAATTCTTTAATTGTGAGCTCTAAAATATCCATCTATGGATAAAAAATACGCCGAATATCTTTTAAAAAAGACTATAGAGGATTATAACCTGATTGCTGAGGATTTTGCAAGAACCAGAAAAGAACCCTGGTCAGAACTTCGGTTTTTATTCGACGATTATTTAATTCCCGGAGAAAGAGTTTTAGATCTTGGTTGCGGGAACGGTCGTTTTTTCGAATTTTTTAAAGGGGAAAATATGGATTATTTTGGGGTAGATTCTTCTGAAAAATTGATTGAAATTGCCAAAAAGAAAAATTCCGGGGCAAAATTTCAGGTAGCCGGTGCTTTAAACTTGCCTTTTCCGGAAAATTTCTTTGATAAAACTTATAGCATTGCAGTTTTGCATCATATTCCATCAGAAAAACTACGTTTAGGATTCCTGGAAGAAACTAAAAGGGTATTAAAACCGGAAGGATTTTTAATTTTGACCGTTTGGAAATTCCACCGGCCAAAAGAATTATTTTTAATTCTTAAGTTTACCATTTTAAAGTTACTGGGTTTGTCAAAATTGGATTTTGGTGATATTCTCGAGCCCTGGGGTAAAAAAATTAAACGATATTACCATTATTTTTCTAAAAAGGAATTGATAAATTTGATAAAAAAATCCGGTTTTCAAATTAATGACTGTGGTATTGTTAAAAACGAGAGAGGTAACCGCCAAAATATTTATATAATAGCCAAAAAGTCAAACTTGACAAAATAAAAAAAATAGGCTATAATTTTATAGTACAATTAAAGGAGGTAAAGATTGGAAGACTTAGAAGTAATAAGCGTGGTCAGAGAGAATAAAAAGGTAAAAAGGGTAATAATTTCAATCGACGTTTTTTCAGTTTCTTTTATAGAAAAAGGTGGGAAGATCTTAAAAGAAAATGTAGATAGATTAGATGGGGTAAGGGTTTGTGATGACGATGACCTGTGGTTGCCTCTGGCTTACTATAAAAGAGCCCACAGAAGAGCCTGTGCTATTTTTGGGGATAAGAACCTGCCTCGCTAACGCTCGGCAGAACCTTGATTCGCTAAGGTATAGACATATAATCTTGAATTAAGAAATCTTAAGGGGCCTGGAACAGAAATCCTATCGGTCCCTTTTGCTTTTTAGGCTTAAAAGTTATATAAAGTTAGTAGGATTATTTTATTTGGCCCTCGTTTCCCTCTTTTAATGCGCCTGTGGTTCAATGGATAGAACATTGGCCTCCGAAGCCAAAGATTACTGGTTCGAGTCCAGTCAGGCGCACTATAACGGTGCGGGGTGAAAATCAACCCGAGGGCATATGCAAGTAGACGGGTTGTTACTCGTCTATTTGTTTTACCTGCCCAAGTTTTGTTTTGTAAAATTTGGGTAGGTTTAGATTTTTAAATAAAGTGGGTTTTGCTCATTTTTAAAAATTTGTTAAAATAACTATAATGAAACACAAAACAAGATACAAAATTGCAGTAAGCGACGCTTCCGAAATTAGTCATTGCGCAAAGAATATTAAAAAGATTTCAAGAGAAATTGGGGAAGAGATTGCCAGACAGGATTGTATATTGATTACCGGAGCCACTACCGGAGTTCCTTATTTTGCCGCTAAAGGTTGTAAGGGAGTGGGTGGGATTAGCATTGGTTTTTCTCCGGCTGCTTCTGAAGCAGCGCACCTGAAGGTTTATAAGCTTCCTATAGATTGTTTCGACGTAATGGTTTATACCGGCTTTGATTATACGGGAAGGAATCTTTTAATGACCAGAGCTGCCGATGCCATAGTCGTCTGTTGTGGCAGAATGGGAACCCTGAATGAGTTTACTATTGCTTTTGAGGATAGAAAGCCAATTGGGGTATTGGAAGGTTCGATGGGGACAGCCAATCTCATCAAAATTTTAACCAGAAGACCCCATAGAAGGGGAGAAAAAATTATTTATGATCCAGATCCAAAGGCCTTAATTAAAAAATTAATTAGAGTAATTAGCGAGAAGAAAAAAGGAGATTCAAAATCCTAAAAAAGGTCGAGAAAATTTAATTTCAAAACTTTAAATTTATGCCAGAAGAAATTAAGGAAGGAAAATTAGTGGGCAAAGTTACTCATTACTTTGGAAATATCGGAGTGGCGGTAATCGAACTGTCCGACACCCTAAAAGTGGGGGATGATATTCGAATTGTGGGTGGAGAAGCTGATTTCACTCAAAATGTGGAATCGATGGAGGTTGAGCATCAAAAAGTTAAGGAAGCTAAAAAGGGTGAGTCAATCGGTCTTAGGGTTAATCAAAAAACAAGAGAAGGATACAAAGTATATAAGGTATAAATCAGAAATTCTAAATTCTAAATCCAAAACACCGCAGTTTTGAATGTAAGAACCTGCCTCGCTAACGCTCGGCAGAACCTTGATTCGCTAATGTATAAATATATAATTTTGAATTTTGAATTTTAAGTTTAGGATTTGCTCGCCCTCCCAAGTTTTCTTCGAAAATTTGGGAGGGTAAAGATTTCGTACTTTGAATTTAGAATTTTAATTGTTTTATGGATTTTTCTTTTAATCCCCAACTCCAAATTTTTTTTCAATTATTGTTGGCTGCATTTTTAGGATTACTAATTGGATTGGAAAGAGAATATAAAAGAAAAGAGGCCGGAATGAGGACTTTTGCTTTGGTGTGTTTGGGAGCAGCTTTATTTATTATTCTTGGATTTGAAACCTTTCAAAAAGTAATTGGGAAAACAGGAATAAGCTTTGATCCCTCTCGAGTAATTCAGGCGGTATCTATGGGAATTGGATTTTTAGGAGCGGGTTTAATTATTTTTCGTCAGAGTCATCTCGAAGGATTAACTACTGCTGCCGGGCTTTGGCTAGTAGCAGCAATTGGGATAGCGGTTGGAATCAAACTTTATTTTATCGCTATTTTTACTAGCCTTTTAGCAATAGGAATTTTAAGCGGAGTAAGGTTAATAGAAGAAAAAATTCTCGGCACTAAACCAACAAAAGACAGGCCAGAGGACGACCCCCGTTAGCTAACAGAGCAAACCAAAAGAATGAAAGTAAGAACCTGCTCGCTTCGCTCGCAGAACCTTGATTCGCTAAGGTATAGATATATAATCTTGAATTAAGGTCCCGCATTTCATCAAAAAAGAAATTGATTTTTAAACCGTGATCGCTTTTAAAGTTTTTCAAATCTTTTTATTGCCAAGCTGTTTTATTTTTATTTTGTTGATTTTAGGCTTGGTTCTTCTTAAATGCGAAGCATTCAAGGTTCTGCCGAGCGAAGCGAGCAGGTTCTTAAATGCGAAGCATTCAAGGTTCTGCCGAGCGTTAGCGAGGCAGGTTCTTATATCAAAAAAAAGAGTAGGAAAGATTTTAATCATTCTTGGAATTGTTTTTTATTATTTTTTTTCAATTACACCGATTGCTGATTTAATAATTTCTCCCTTAGAAAACCAATATAAATTCAGTGCGCCGGCATTAGACAATGTAGAAAACATTGTTTTGCTAATTGGAGGAGTTAAGAAAGGAGACTTGCCCATTAGCAGTAAATTAGAAGAAAGCAGTTTGTTTAGGGCGATAAAAGCAGTTGAGATTTATTTTGAGTTAACCCATAAACCAAACATAATTATTTCTGGGTCTGATCCACTTTTTCCTTCCAATCGACCAGCTAAAGAAATAGCAAAATTCATTCAAAACTTAAATATTCCAGAAGAAAATATTATTTTAGAAGAGAAATCTAAAAACACTTATCAGTCTGCAAAAGAAGTCAAAAAAATAATTGGTCAAAGCCCTTTTGTTTTAGTAACCTCTGCTTATCACTTGCCTCGCTCGGTTTATATTTTTCGAAAAATGGGTTTGGATCCAATTCCTCTCCCGGCTGACTTTAAGGCGGAAGAAAATTATCATATTTTAGATTTTTTCCCCGATCCTCAAAATCTTAGAAAATGTGATTTAGCTTTCCACGAATATTTTGGAATTTTATATTATAAGGTTCTGCCTCGCTAACGCTCGGCAGAACCTTGAATGCTTTGCATTTAAGAACCTGCCTCGCTAACGCTCGGCAGAACCTTGAATGCTTTGCATTTAAGAACCTGCCTCGCTAACGCTCGGCAGAACCTTGAATGCTTCGCATTTAAGAACCTGCCTTGCTGGCGCTCGGCAGAACCTTGATTCGCTAAGGAATCCCGATTTTATCGAGGATCCTCGATCGCGAAGCGATCGGGATAAATATATAATCTTGAATTAAAACACTATGAGTAAAAAATTTGATATTTTGATCATTATTATAGTCTTGGCTTTAATCGTTTGGTATTTAATTACCCACCTCCCCTCGTTGCTAAAGGGGTTTTAGTTGGAGACTTAGGCGATTTGTTTATGAAATTCATTGCCGATTTTCATTTACATTCAAAATACTCAAGAGCAACTTCGCCCCAGATGGATTTAGAGCATTTGAATAATGCGGCAAAAATCAAAGGAATAAAAATTTTGACAATCGGAGATTTCACACATCCGGAATGGTTTAAAAATTTAAAAGAAAAATTAGAATCGGCAGAGACCGGACTTTTTAGATTAAAGGCCTCAACGCGCCCCGGCGACGTTTATACTCGTTTTATTTTAACTACCGAAGTTAGCTGCATTTATTCTAAAACCGGAAGAATTAGAAAAATTCATATTATAATTTTTGCTCCCTCTTTTGAAACAGTTGAGAAAATTAATACTCATTTAGGCTGGATAGGAAATTTAAAAGCCGATGGCCGACCTATTTTGGGATTAGATGCCAAAGAATTAACCAAAATTGTTTTAGGAATTTCCGAAAATTGTTTAATTGTACCTGCCCATCTTTGGACTCCTTACTTTGGCCTCCTTGGTTCAAAATCTGGTTTTAATTCAATTGAAGAGTGTTTTGAAGATTACTCAAAATACATTTATGCCGGAGAAACAGGACTCTCTAGCGACCCTTCAATGAACTGGCGGTTGTCAGTATTGGATAGAATTACTTTAATAAGTAATTCTGATGCGCATAGTCCTCAAAAAATAGGTCGGGAAGCCAATGTTTTTGATACAGAAATCAGTTACCCGGCGATAATAGAAGCCATAAAATCAAAAAATCCCCAAAAATTCTTATATACGATTGAGTTCTATCCCGAAGAAGGTAAATATCATTATGATGGTCATCGTCTTTGTGGGATTAGTTTATCACCGGCTGAATCAAAAAAATACAACAATATTTGCCCAAATTGCGGAAGGTCTTTAACTATCGGAGTTCTGAATAGAGTTGAGGAGTTAGCCGACAGGCCAAATGGATTTAAACCAGCGGCTTCCATTCCCTTTAAAAGTTTAATTCCTTTAGAGGAAATAATTGCCGATGCGATTGGGCAGGGTACTGGGACAATAGAAGTCGATAAAGAATATAAAAATTTAATTGAAAAATTTAGTAATGAATTTTCAGTCTTAATTGACATTTCTCGCTCGGAATTGGAAGCAGTTACTTTGTCCGAAATTGCCGAAGGCATAATTAGAGTCAGAGAAGGCAAGGTTAATATTGAGCCTGGTTACGACGGAGTTTATGGAAAAATCAGAATTTTTTCTAAAGGAGAACAAAAAACCTTATCTCGCCAAGGCACCCTATTTTAATTATGACCATTGGTATTCCAAGAGCTTTAATTTATTGGAAGCAACCCCAGTTTTGGGAAACTTTTTTTGAAAATTTAGGTTTTAAAGTAATTCTTTCTCCGCCAACTAATAAAGAGATTGTCGAAATGGGGGTGAAAGTGGCTGATCCTGAAACCTGTTTTTCAAATAAAGTTTACTGGGGACATTTATTGTGGCTGGAAGGAAAAGTGGATTATATATTTGTTCCCAGATTAAAAGCAAATCAAGAAAAATTAGAATATTGCCCAAAATTTTTTGGGTTACCCGACCTAGGGAAGATTCTAACTAAAACTCCAATTTTAACTGAAATATTTGACGAGAGAAAAGAGAAACTTGAGAAAACCCTGAAGAGATTAGGGGGAAAATTAAATAAAAATAAAGAAGAAATAAAAAAAGCTCGAGGACTCGCTTTTTTAAAGGAAAAAGAATTGAAGGAAAAAGAAAAGCAAGAAGTTTCCCTCAAAATCCAATCTAAAAAGCAAAAAATAGTCTTGATTTCTCACCCTTACAATTTATATGATGACTACATCAACTTAAGAGTGAAAGAAAAGCTGGAAAAATTAGGGGCAGAAGTAATATTTATTGAAGAAATACCATTACAAAATCAAAAATCAAAAATCAAAAATCAAAAATTGGATTGGCCAAAATTCCATTGGGAGTTTGGAAAAGAGATAAAGGAGAAAATCGAGCAAGTGTTAAATTACAATATTACTGGAGCCATTGAAATTTCTTCTTTTCAATGCGGCTGCGATGCTGTTTTAAAAGAATTTGTAGAAAAAGCATTTAAACAAAATAAAATTCCCTTTTTATATTTAATGATTGATGAACAAACTGGCGAAGCCGGCATCCAAACAAGGTTAGAAGCCTTCATGGACACAATATGAAAAAACCCATAATTACATTTGCCAGGTGGGGGAATTATACTATTGCGTTTAAGACCATTTTTGAGCAATTGGGCCTAGAGGTTATTCCCCCGGAGAAAACAACCTCTCAGACTATTGCTGAGGGAGCAAAAATTGCTCCGGAAATGTATTGCTTTCCGCTGAAGGTAACTCTGGGTAATTATCTGCCAGCTTTAAAAAAGGGGGCAAACACTATTTTTATGGTTCAAAATGTCGGGGGTTCCTGTCGGCAAAGATATTACGGAGCAATTCAAGAAAAAGTCTTAAAAGAGGCAGGTCACGACATTAATTTTTTAGATTTCCGAGCTACTCCAAAAGATATTTATTCAATGATTAAAAAAATTTCTGGTGCTTCATTGCTGCAAGTTTTAAAGGCTGGAAGATTCTTCTTTAAAAAACTACATCTAATTGAAAAAATTGAAAAATTGGCCCAGTTTTGCCGACCGAGAGAAATAGAGAAAGGAATTACTGATAAAATTTTACAAGAGAGCCTTTTGAAACTCGATGAATTAAAAAAGGAAAAAGATTTTCAAGAACTCAAAAAAGAAATTTTAAAAAGATTTTCTGGAATTAAGATTGAGAAAAATAAAGATTTGCCAAAGGTTGGCTTAATTGGAGAAATTTATACAGTTTGTGACCCGACCATCAATTTTGAAGTTGAAAGAAAATTGGGTTTAGAAGGGATTGGGGTTTATCGAGAAATGGATATCACCTACCATATTAAAAAACTAATTTTCCCCTGGAAGGACTGGATTATCCAAAGAAAAATAAACCCTTATTTAAAATCCACCGTTGGTGGTCATGGAAGAGACGCCATTTACGAGATGCTCCATTATATCAAAGAAGACTTCGATGGCATAATTCATCTACTCCCGTTCGGCTGCATGCCAGAGGTAACCATTAGACCAATTTTAGAGAAAATTCATTTAGAAAGTGGAATTCCATTTCTATCAATATCCCTAGATGAGCAAACAGCCGAAGCTGGAATTGACACCCGGCTAGAAGCCTTTACAGATGTAGTAAGAAATTATCATCAATACAAAAGCTCAAAATTATGAAATGTTATTTAGGCATCGATGTTGGCTCAATTTCTACTAAATTAGTTTTGATTGATACCAATAACCAGGTTTTATTTCCACTCTATTTACGAACTGCCGGTAATCCAATAGGAGCTATTCAGGGGGGGCTTAGGGAGCTAAATAATAAAATTAAAAACCATAATCCAGACATCGAAATTGCTGGAGTTGGAACCACTGGCTCAGCTCGTTATTTAGCTGGGGTGATTACTGGAGCCGATTTGATAAAAAATGAAATTACTGCCCACGCAAAAGGAGTATGTTCTTTCTTTCCCGATGCTAGAACAGTGATTGAAATTGGCGGTCAAGACTCAAAGATTATAATTTTAGAAAATGGAGTGGCAGTTGATTTCGGATTAAATTTGATTTGCAGTGCCGGTACTGGCGCTTTTCTTGACGCCCAAGCTCATAGACTAGGAATCCCGGTAGAACAATTTGGTGAAATAGCTCTAAAATCGAAAGCTCCAACAACAATCGGGGCCAGGTGCACAGTCTTTTCGGAGTCCGATATGATTCACAAACAGCAAGTTGGCCATCTTACTGAAGATATCGTGGCTGGGCTTTGTCAGGGATTAGCTAGGAACTATTTGAATAACGTCGCTAAAGGAAAAAATATTCAACCGCCAATTGTTTTTTTGGGAGGAGTTTCTGAGAATATCGGAATGAGAAAGGCATTCGAAGAAGCCTTGGGCCAAAGAATCACTGTTCCTCCCTATAATACCGTAATGGGAGCTCTCGGGGTAGCTCTTTTAGTTAAAGAAAATCCTTCCCCAAAAACTAAATTTTTAGGATTTGAAATTTCCGATAAAGACATCAGATGCACTTCTTTTCAATGTCAAGGCTGTCCTAATCGCTGCGAGGTAATCGAGGCAAGAATAGAAAGGAAAATAGTGGCCAGATGGGGAGACAGATGCGGTAAATGGTCAAATTTAAATCTGGAAAAAGCATGATTGAAGAATACCATTTTGGTTCCATCGCCATCAATGGAAAAATCTATCATCACGATGTTGAAGTGAGGTGGACTGGTGAAGTCTTGCCTTGGTGGCGTCGGGAAAGCCATATTATCGATGTCGAGGACGTAAGAAGAGCAGTGGAGCAAAATCCAGAAACAATTATTATTGGTACTGGAGAAATGGGAATAGCTAAAGTGACTGAGGAAGCCAAGAAATTTATTAAAGACTACAACCCACCCGAGGACGGGGCGTTTCGCTCGGTCGGGGCATTTCGCTTCGCGAAAACGCCTCGCGACCTGATCGCGAAAGCGCCTCGCGTCCCGACCACCTTCCCCTTCGCTAAAGGCGAGGGGCCCCCTAAAGGAATTGAACTACTTATTGACAAAACCGGAGAAGCGGTGAAAACTTTTAATGTCGTCTGCGAAGAATCTTTGGAGGAGGAAGGAAAACAAAGAAAAGTAATCGGCCTTTTTCATTTAACTTGCTAGGTGAAAATAGTAAAATAGATTTGAATGCTAAAATTAATCAGCCCCCGAATTAACAGAGGCTGTTTTTTTATCTTTATAACCTTCAACCTTATGAGAATCTTTTGGGCACGAGGCCATTATCCCCATTTATTTCAAAGAACTAATAGGGGACCCTCAAAGGAGGTAACGAGGGCAGACTCTCAAGAGGTTGAAGGCTAATCGCTTAATTTCACAAGGTTAACAAGTTATTATACACCCTTTCCCAAATTTTGTCAAGACCCCATTGACAGAATCACCTATTATTAAAAGCCCTACCTAAAAAAATGTAGAGCTTTTAGCTTAATAGTTTTATTTATTATTTTTAATAATAATTCTTCAGTTCTCTTTTAAACTCTTTAAGAATATCTTTTTTCTTTATTCTTTTTATAATTTTTCTATCTTTTGTGATTAAGGCAGCATTTTTTATTCCTATGAGTCCTAAATCTGCTTCTTTGGCTTCCCCCAAACCATTCACTATGCAGCCCATTACCGCTATTTTTAGCGGTTTTTTTATATCTCGAGTTTCTTTTTCAATTTCCCTGGCAATTTTTATAACATCAATTTCCGACCTGGCGCAAGTTGGACAACTTACAATTTTTACCCCTCTTTCTCTTAAATCCAAACTTTTTAAAATTTCCCAACCGACTTTTACTTCCCTAATCGGGTTTTCGCTCAAGGAAACCCTGATAGTGTCTCCGATGCCTTTTAATAACAGGTAACCAATTCCAATTGCTGATTTTACGGTTCCTGGAAGTTCTCTGCCAGCTTCGGTGATTCCGAGGTGGAGGGGGTAATCAACTTTTTCTGACAACATCTCATAAGCCCTTATTGTTCTTAAAACATCAGGGGCTTTAAGGGAAATAACCAAATTATTAAACCCAAGTTTTTCAATTAATTCAATATTTTTTAAAGCAGATTTTACCATCATTTCTGCGGTTACACTTTTATGCCTTCCCAGTATATCTTTTTCGAAAGAACCACTGTTTATTCCAATTCTGATTGGAATTTTCTTTTCCTTGCAAAGCTTAACTATTTTAGTTAATTCTGATTTTGGGAAGTTTCCGGGATTTATTCTTATTTTGTCCACTCCTTGATTTATTGCCTCGCAGGCTAAATCGGCTGAGAAATGAATATCGGCCACCAAAGGAATCTTTATTCTTTTTTTAATTTTTCCCAGGGCTTTTGCCGATTTTAAATCAGGTACCCCCACTCTAATAATTTCACATCCAGCTTTTTCTAATTCTTTTATTTGGCCGACAGTAACATTAACGTCCCAGGTTTTGGTATTGGTCATTGATTGAACTAAAATGGGAAAATTCCCTCCGATTTTCTGATTGCCAATTTTTATTATTTTTGTTTTTCTTCTTTTAATCATTTTATTTCGAAATCCAACGAGAACAGTTCTCGTTGGATTTGAGCCAATTTTTGATTTTTTTAATTTCCCAATCCGGGGCAGAGGTTCCCGAAACTACTCCTAAACTGTTAATATCTCCAAGCCCAGAACCAGAAGTTTTACTTCGGTTCTGGACTAGTCCCGCACCGAGCTTCGCTCTGGTGCGGGGATTGATTTTTTTTAATTCCCCCAACGAATTTATCCACCACAATGGTTTTTTAGATTTTTTTACCATTTCTATTAAGTGATTAGTATTAGAGGAAGAAGGAGAGCCAATCACCAAAATCCCACAAACCTCTTTTAAAATTTGAGATAATTCTTTTTGACGAATTATTACTTTGGGGCAGATGGTATTAAACCATTTAAGTTTTTTGGTTTTATTTCTAAGAATTTTTAGAATTCTATTTATATTATCTAAGGCTTGGGTAGTTTGAGAAACCACTCCTAATTTCTTAAATTTTGGTAAGTCTTTAGCCTGATTTTCATTTTCAATTACTATCGCCCGGTTTTCGGTATAGCTTTTTATTCCCCTGGTCTCGGGGTGATTTTTTTCTCCGATAATAATTACTTGATACCCTTCTTTAAAAAGTAAATTGGCTTTATTTTGAGCATTTTTTACCAGGGGACAGGTGGTTTTTTTAATCAATATATGTTTGTTTTTTGCCAGGCTTAGAAATCTTTGATTTTTAACGAGGCTTAAGTCAACCTCTCCGTGGGCTCCAGTAATTAAAGTGCCCGGTTTTACCAGCTTTTGGCTAAAAACAAACTTTCCTCCTTTTTCTTTAAGACTTTTAATTACTTCTTCATTATGAATTAGATATCCTAAAAACTGAACCGGTTTTGGATCTTTTTTTAGAGAGTCTTTAGCAATAGCCATTGCTCTTTTTACCCCCGAACAAAAACCAATATTTTTGGCAAAGACAATTTTCATAACCCTACGAATTATTCACCCCGCCATCTAAGCCCTAATGCTTCTTTTCTACAAAATACCTAAAGCATAGATGGCGGGGTGGGTATTTACGAATATACGAATTTACGAATTCTAAATCTTCATGATAAGTTGCTTTTATATTTTTAAAACTGGTTTGGACAATTTTAGGTCGAATTCCTAACTTTTCTACCAAAGAGACATCGTCTGTTCCCTTAAATTTTTCTCTGGATGCTTTTTCAAAAGCCATTTTTGCCAAGTTGTATTCTATCACTTGGGGAGTCTGAGCTAAAAAAATCCTTTTTCTATCAATGGTTTTAATTATACGTTTATTCTTGTCAACTTCTTTGATGGTGTCTTTTGCTGGCTGACCAACTAAGGCCGCTTTATATTTTTTAGCAGCTTTAATTGTTTTTGTAATATCTTCGCTTGAAACCAAAGGGTTGCAGCCGTTGTGAAACAAGATTAGATCTCCGGGTTTCGCTCCCAGGGTTTCAGTTGCTTTCAGACCATTAAGGGCAGAATCCTGTCTTTCTTTTCCGCCCCTGACTATTGTTTCTATTTTTTTAAATTTACAATCTTTAATTAAAGAAGAAAATTTTTTAAAATCTTCCCTCCTGCTGACGATTATTATTTTTTTAATTTGGGGATGTCTTTCAAAAATTTTCAGAGTATAAAAAATCAGCGGTTTTTTATTAATGTGATAAAAAATTTTATTGACCCCCTTTAAACGCCGGCTTTGACCGGCAGCCAGAATTATAGCAACATTCATTTTAATTGGTTTTTAACCCAATCTTTAACCCCTAAGATTTCTTTTAAATTAGGATTAGAAATTGGCAGGTGTTCTTTTAATATTTTTTTAATAATTTTAGGGATATCTAAAAACTTAATTTTGTCTTCCAAAAACATCTCTACCGCTATTTCATCGCTAAAAGTTAAGGCAGCGGGCATAGTTCCTCCGATTTTTCCGGCTGAATAAGCATAAGCCAAACAAGGAAAAGTTTTTGTATCTGGTTTTTGGAATGATAAACTTTTTACTTTAGTTAAATCCAAACATTCCCAAGGACTTGAGGGCCGTTTTGGGTAAAAAAGAGCGTATTGGATGGGAAGCTTCATGTCGGGTTTAGAAAGGAGGGCTTTTACGCTGCCGTCCCTGAATTCTACCATTGAGTGGATAATCCCTTCAGGATGAACCAAAACCTTAATTTTTTCAAGGGGTAGACCAAAAAGATAATGGGCCTCGAGAACCTCAAAGCCTTTGTTTATTAAGGTTGCTGAATCTACGCTAATCTTCGGACCCATCTTCCAGACCGGGTGAGAAAGAACCTGTTCTTTTTTAACTTCCCCTAAATCGGTCTTTTTCCATTTTCTAAACGGTCCTCCCGAACAAGTCAAAATAATTCTTTTGATAGTTGTTTTATCTTCTCCCTGAAGACATTGAAAAATAGCTGAATGTTCTGAATCAAGAGGAAGCAGCTCGCCCTTATATTTTTTCAAAAACTTCTTTATTAATGGCCCGGCTGATACCAAGATCTCTTTTGTTGCCAAAAAGATTCTTTTTTTCTGCTGGATGGCTTTTAGGGTAGCCTCCAGGGCTATTGTTCCTGGAATGGCTACAACGACGTCATCTACCCAGGGGTAGGCAACTAATTTTTTAAGAGATTCTTGGCCGGAAAAAATTAATGGTTTTGGCGCTAATTTTTCTTTTATTGATTCTTCTCCATCTCCAATAACCACAGCTTTGGGCTTAAACTCTTTTATTTGAGAAACCAATTCAGATGCTTCGTTTTTAGCAGCAAGCCCTATTACTTTGTAAGTATTGGGGTGGGCTCGTATGACTTCTAGAACCTGTTTACCGACCGAACCGGTTGAACCTAAAATTACAATATTTTTCATTTTATAGTCAAAATCTTCATTCCTTCTTTTTGCGGACGGCAAATAAAAATATCCCCGTTAAAATTTGGATAATTTTCAGAAACTTTTTTGGCTAATTCATAATTACCAACCCCGCAAAACATAGTGGGACCCGAGCCGGAGAGCTTTGGCTTAAGTCCGAATTTGCTAAAATATTTTTCTAATTTTTCAATCTCCGGGCAAATCTCCCTAACTAAAGCTAAAAAATTTTTACCGGTTTTATCATAAAGCTCATACATTTTTTTAGTTTCAAGTCTTTTATGGGGGCGAAAAATTAAAAAAAATTTTGGCAATTTTTGCTTAATGAGAGTTACTTTTTCTCCAATTCCTTCAACCTTGCAGGTTCCTCCGTAAAAGAAAAAGGGCACATCTGCTCCAATTTTTACTCCGATTTTTGCTAAATCTTTTTTAGATAATTTTAAATTATAAAGTAAATTTAAGCCAAATAAAGTGGCGGCAGCATCAGCGCTCCCTCCCCCAAGACCCGAAGCAATGGGGATAGACTTTTGAAGATGAATTTTACAAGGTAATTTTTTCTTTAGATCTTTCTCTAAGACTCCCTTCGCTTTGAAAATAATATTTTGAAACTCCGGGCAGACTATACCTCCGGTAATTTGAGTTTTTTTTGATTTCTCGAATAACAAAAAATCAGATAAATCAATAGATTGAAAAGTGCTTTCAATCTGGTGGAAACCATCAGGTCTCTTTCCTAAAATTTTAAAATCGAGATTTATTTTAGCATTAGCTTGAATTAAGACGGATGCCATAAAATTAAATTATCTTTAATTTCAAATTTCCCATCAATAAATTTTTCAATCACCCAGATATTAGTTTTACAATGATTGGTGATTTCTGAAACCGTAACCTGAGATTTTTTAGGGATTAAAGCTAAATAGGGTAGAATTTGGTC
>Ga0100389_1000268_pt1 | contig 42050 bp, 33 predicted proteins | sample CryGeymeta201513_FD_81537 | JGI IMG/M metagenome (GOLD analysis project Ga0100389, IMG submission 81537) | Groundwater microbial communities from Crystal Geyser aquifers in Utah, USA - Crystal Geyser metaG 2015-13 | ecosystem: Environmental > Aquatic > Deep subsurface > Groundwater | place: USA... | reverse complement strand
TGTCAGCCTGCTCGTGGCCGATCCCAGCCGAGAGCTGATCACTGCGGCGAATCAGCAGGTGACGCGAGACTGGTGGCACTTCCGCCGCGAGGAGTTCCGCTGTGTCGCTTCCGCTGAAGTGGTCCGCGAAGCTCGCGCGGGCGATCCGGAACAAGCGCGGAGGCGGCTGGAGATCCTGGACAAGCTGACGCTGCTAACGGTCACTCCCGAGGCGAACAAACTCATGCTGGCACTTCTCGCCACGGGCGCATTGCCGCCTCGCGCCCAGTCTGATGCCGCTCACCTGGCTATCGCCGCCGCCGCCCAGGTGAACTACCTGCTGACGTGGAACTGCCGTCACCTCGCCAACGCCCAGATCCTGAACCGGCTGGAGGCGGCGACCCAGCGGTTGGGGTGCACACTGCCCAAGGTCTGCACACCTTTCGAGTTGATGGGGGAGTACGCTTATGGAACCGGACCCGATCTTGAAGGAACTCTGGGAGACAAAGGACCGGCTGGCGCGGGAAGCGGGCTATGACCCGCAGCGTTTCCTGGAAATCCTGCGCCAGTGGGAAGCGGAGCACCCACACCCGGGACCCGTCGCGCGGGGTCCCGAGGCGTTGCGCCAACTCGTGGCCGCAGAGGAGAACGAGCGGGCGGCGAGCTCGGCCTGGATGCTGCGGGATGCCCCGGTGGACGAAGAATAGTGCAGCTCAAGGATTACCAAACTGACGTACTGGAGAGCCTGAGCCGGTACCTGCAGGTCTTGGTCGCTCGGCGGGAGCGGGCGGAGAAGGTCGCCCGGTTCCTGGCTGAGCAGGGCGAGCAGGCGGAATTGGCCGACTTCTGCCGCGAGGCGTGGGAGGCGCTGCACGCGGACGAAGCACTGCCGTTGATTGGCGACACTCACGGTAACCGTGTGGCGCCGCCCTACATTGCGCGCAAGGACGGGCTGGGTCGCCCGGTCCCCAATGTCTGCCTGAAGATCCCCACCGGCGGCGGGAAGACGCTGTTGGGTACGGTGGCGGTGGAGCGGATCAACACCGAGTACTTCAAGACCCAGACTGGACTGGTCCTCTGGATCGTGCCCTCGGATGCTATCTACAAGCAGACCTGGAAGGCGTTCGCGAACCGAGAGCACCCGTATCGCCAGATGTTGGAGCGGGCATCCGGTGGTCGGGTCCGGCTGTTGGAGAAGAGCGACCGCTTGACGAAGCAGGACGTGGCGCAACAGCTCTGCGTGATGCTGTTGATGCTGCAAGCCGGCGCGGTCAGAAAGGAGTCCAAAGAGGCGCGGAAGATGTTCCAGGACAGCGGCAAGTTCCCCAGCTTCTTCCCCGACGTGGACGACCCTCCGGCGAACGCGGAACTGCTGGCGCAAGTTCCCAACCTGGATGTGAACACGCTGACCGACGAAGACTTCCATGTCGGCGGTCTTTCGCCCAAGCACAGCCTGGGCAACGTGCTGCGCCTGGTTCGGCCGCTGGTCCTAATCGACGAGGGGCACAAGGCGTATTCCGACATCGCGCTGGAGACCATCGCCGGCTACAACCCCTGCTTTCTCCTGGAGCTGTCAGCGACACCCAACAGCGGCCGAGGTCATGTCAGCAACGTCCTGGTGAACGTCACCGGCACGGCGCTGAAGAACGAGGAGATGATCAAGCTCCCCATCAACCTCATCAACGAGGGGCGGGCCGACTGGAAGCATACGTTGGCGGTGGCGCAAGAGAAGCTGAACGAGTTGTGGGCTGACGCGGAGAGGATGCGCAACAACGAAGGGCGCTACGTGCGGCCCCTGCTGGTCATCCGGGTCGAACGAACAGGGAAGGAACAGCGCGACAAGGCGGCGCTGCACTCGGAGGACGTGCGGGAGTACCTGGTCGAGAAACTGGGCGCGCACCCCGACGAAGTGAAGGTCAAGTCAGCGGAGCTGGACGAGCTCGACAAAGTGGACTTGCCCTCCGAGTTGTGCCCGGTGCGGTACATCATCACCAAGGACGCATTGCGGGAAGGCTGGGATTGCCCCTTCGCCTACGTCCTTGCCGTGCTGTCGAAGACCACGGCGACGACGGCGTTGACTCAGATGATCGGTCGCGTGCTCCGGCAGCCGGGAGCCGAGCTTACCGGCGTCCAGTCGCTGAACGAGTGCTACGTGTACACCTTCGACCAGGAAGTGCAGGCAGCGGTCGAGAGCGTCCGGCGGGGCTTGCAGGAAGAGGGCATGGGCGATCTGGCCGATAACGTTCGGGCTGCGGGAACAGACACGGGAGCGGTCTCACGGCGCGAAACCATTCACCGGCGGCCGGAGTTTGCCGGACTGCGGATCTTCATGCCGCGGGTGCTATCGCGTCACTATGCGACCCGCGAGTGGCGATTATTCGACTATGACCGCGATCTGCTCAGCCGGCTGGATTGGGACCAGTTCACCTTCACGAACCGGACCGTCTTCACGCCCGATGAACAGGCCGCCATCGAGCGGACGCTTGCTCGGGTGGACGTAGACGACCTCGCGCAGGTCGGAGACGCGGAGTTGCCAAGCCTCGAAACGTTCACGGAAGACGTGGAGCCGGAACTGGACTTCCCGGCGCTGGTGCGGCTGTTGTTAGACGTGATCCCCAACCCCTGGCAGGGCGCCCGCATCCTGGAGGAGACGCTCACCGAACTCCGCAAGCGAGGCATCGCCGAGGAGCGGATCTACACCACCCGGCTGTTTCTCGTGAAGGCGATGCGCGACGACCTGAAGGCCCAGGTGAACCGGGCGGCTGAGGTGGAGTTCCGGCAGATGTTAGCCGAAGACGAGTTGTCGTTTCGCCTCGACGTGTCCAACGACCCGAAGCTCAACTGGGAGCTGGCCGAGACCCTGGAGTTGGACGTGACCGACGACGACAAGGTGCTGCTGCGGCGCAACGCCGAATCACTGGAGAGGAGTCTCTTCAAGCCGGTCTACCAGAAGCAGTTGAACGGTCTGGAGAAAGACGTGGCGTGGTATCTGGACGGCGACAAGGCCGTCCGCTGGTGGCACCGAATCGCCGTGCATCAGGACTGGCACCTGCAGGGCTGGCAGCGCAACCGCGTCTACCCCGACTTCCTCGCCTGCCTTCACGACGCCGGCGACGGGAAGGTCCGCTTCACGGTGCTGGAGACGAAGGGGTTGCATCTCAAGGGCAACGAGGACACAGAGTACAAGGCGAAGCTGTTCGAGCTCTTGACTGAGCACGGCGAAACGGCAGTGTCGGTCGGCGAGCTGAAGGTGGGGCTACAGGAACAACAAATGCGGTTTGAGTTGCTCCTGGAGGACAGTTGGAGGGAGACGCTGCCGGCGGTGCTTGGGTAGCCGTAGCGCGCCGAGTTAGGTGTGGCTCCCCTCGGACTCACACGACCGACCGACCAACGGCAGCCTCACAGCCGAGCACGGACGCCACCGTCGCGCCAATGTCGGCGAAGCTGGTGCGCGTGCCCAGGGGCCGCGTAGCGCCGCCCGCAGCAACCACCAGCACCGGCACGTACTCCCGACTGTGATCGGTGCTTGGTGTGGTTGGGTCGCAGCCGTGGTCGGCGGTGAGCAGGAGGGTGTCGTCTGGTCGCAGGGCTGCCAGGAGGTCGGGGATCGCTTGGTCGAACTCGGCGAGCGCTTCCGCGAATCCGTGCGGGTCGTTGCGGTGGCCGTGCTTCGTGTCGAAGTCAACGAGGTTGACGAAGGTCAGCGATTCGGGCGCGTCCTGGAGGGCGGTGAGTGTCTCGGAGATTCCGTGGGCGTTGGAGTCTGTGTGGATCGACCGGGTGAGGCCGCGCCCGGCGAAGATCTCGCTGATCTTGCCGATGCCGAGCACGCCGTGCCCGTGCTCTACGAGCAGGTCGAGGGTGGTGGGGTAGGGAGGAGGGAGCGAGAAGTCTCGCCGGTTTGGCGTCCGGATGAACGCGCTTGGCTCGCCGACGAAGGGGCGGGCGATGACGCGGGCAACGGCATGCTCGCCGGTCAGCAGTTCGCGCGCCTGCTCGCAGATCCGGTACAGGTCCGGCAGCGGGAACACCGATTCGTGTGCAGCGATCTGGAAGACGCTGTCGGCTGAGGTGTAGACGATTGGGGAGCCGGTGCGCAGGTGCTCGCGCCCCAGTTCTTCGAGGATGACCGTGCCGGAGGCGGGCTTGTTGCCGAGCGTGGCGCGACCGATTGCTTCCTCGAACGGGGCGATGACCTCGGGCGGGAAGCCGTTGGGGTAGGTGGGGAACGGGTCCTCGCGGATGATCCCCATCATCTCCCAGTGACCGGTGGTGGTGTCCTTCCCCGCCGAGCGTTCTGCCAGCTTGCCGAAGCTGGCGCGCGGCTGGTCTACGGGCGGCACTCCCTCGAGGGGCGTGACGTTGCCCAGCCCCAGCTCGCCCAGGTTCGGCAGCCGCAGACCGCCGCCCGCCCGCCCGACGTTGCCCAGCGTGTTGCTGCCAGCGTCGCCGTAGGCTGCCGCGTCAGGCAACTCGCCGCAGCCGACGCCGTCGAGGACGATCAGAACAGCTCGCGCCGCGCCCGCTCCACGAGGTCCTTCAGAGTCTGTGCTGCCTTCTCCCACGGCTTCTTCGGTCCTCCCGCAACGGACGCTGGGCGCCTCGCTGTGCCCCCGCGGCGTTGGAGTTGTGTCGCGGCTTCCTTGTTGTGCGGATCGAGCACGGTGGCCAGGCGGAAGGCTCTGGCGGCATCCGCCTCTTTGCCAAGGCCGAGCAGGATCATGCCGCGGTGGTAGTGGAGGTCGCCGTTGGTGGGTGCGAGGCGACAGGCGCGGTCGATCTCGGTGAGCGCCCGCTGGTGGTCACCCAGCCGGTAGTAGACCCAAGAAAGGCTGTCCACGATGGTTCCCTGATTGGGCATCAGCCGGTCCGCCTCGGTGAGCAGTCGCAGGGACTCGGGCAGGTTGCGACCGTGGTTGGCCAGCATGTACCCGAAGTTGTTCAGGGCCACCGGATACTGAGGGGTGCCCTTTGCGCGCTCGACGGCCTCCCGGTAGAACGTCTCGGCGTTGTTGACCCGGCCGGCCTTGTCGGACGCGTCGGCCAACAGGAAGAGGTCTTGGACGGTACGGTCAGCGGGGGGACGCTTCCCGAGAACCTGGATCACCTCGTCGTACTGCTTGTTCTGGAGCAAGGTGGTCAGGAGCAGTTCGCGGGCCTCAAGGTGGTCCGGCTCGACTTCCAGCACGCGCTCCAGCTCGGTCGCGGCTTCCCGGGTCTTCCCGCTCTGCAGGGCGGCGACGCCCGCGTTCAAGTGCTGCGAGACGTAGACTTCCTTCACCGCCCCGCGCAGTCGGCAACCTGACGCCAAGAGCGGCAGACAGAGAACGCAAGCCAGCCGGGCTGCGTGGTTCAGGCTGTTTCGTTGAGTGCGCAAACGGTGAGTATCTCCTTGGTCGAGAGCGCGCCCTCCCGCAGGACCTTCGGCGGGTGGACGGTTGCATCGACAACGGTCGAGGGCATCGCGTCGGCTGCGAATGGCGCCCCCCAGTCTATGATGACCGCAACCCGCTCCCCGAACACGTCTGCGACCGCCCGGGCGGACGGCAGAGGCGGCTCGCCGGTGCGGTTGGCGCTGGGTACGGCAAGCGGGCGCCCGACGGCCTTCAGCAGCGCATGAGCGATCGGGTGGTCGGGGATGCGGACCCCGACGGTGTTCCGCCCGGAACTCACGAGTGCGGGAACAGCTTCCGCGCGCGGACAGACCAGGGTCAGTGGACCGGGCCAGAAGCGCTCTGCAAGCTGACGAGCGGCGGAAGGCAGAACGCCAGCTACGGTCCGCAGGTCGGAGACCTGCGCCACTTGGACGGGCAGCGGGTGGTCGTCGCCGCGTCCTTTGGCAGCGCGCAGCCGGGCGACTGCCGCCTCATTGAGGGCGTCGCAGGCGAGACCGTAGACGGTCTCGGTTGGCACCGCCACCAGTTCGCCGGCCAGCAGTGCGTCAACGGCAGGCTGGAGTGCCTCCCGCAGGTTGGGGCCGGTCTGCACTCGAATAATCACTGTTGAGTTGGCCTCCTTGCCATGACTACTCGGTCGTTGCCGTCGAGGTCTTTGAGCACTTCTACGTCGCGCCAGTCCGCGCCGCTCAATACGGCGCACACCGCCTCCGCTTGGTCGTGGCCGATCTCCAAACCCACGGCGCCCCCGGGACGGAGAAACGCCGGCGCTCCTTGAAGCAGGCGCCGAATCAGTCTCAGCCCGTCTGGACCACCGTCCAGTGCGAGGCGGGGCTCGTGCACTGAGACCTCAGGCGCGAGTTGGTCGATCTCCCCGCTGGGAATGTAAGGCAAGTTCGCGGCGAGAACGTGCACTTGTCCTTCAAGGCGCCAGTGGTGCAGCGGCGCCAGCAGGTCGCCGCACGCGAACGAAACGCGAGCGGCGAGACCCAGCGTGTCGGCGTTGCGGCGGGCGAGGGCGAGCGCGGCGGGGGAGCAGTCGGTGGCGTAGAGGCGCGCATGCGGGAGGGAGTGTGCCAGTGTCAAGGCGATGACGGCTGTTCCCGTCCCGATGTCCGCAATGATCGGCGCGTCGGGAAGCTGGCGGGCGCGGGCGAGGAGCGCCTCCACCAGGACTTCGGTGTCGAGGCGAGGCACCAGCGCCTCGGGAGTGACCTCGAATGTGAGGCCCATGAACTCCTGGAGGCCGGTGACGTACTGCAGCGGGCGCCGGGTGGCTCGGCTGTCCAGCAGTGCCCGATAGCGACCCAACGACTGCAGTGGAATGCCCACCTCCCGTGCCAAGCGCAGCTCCAGAGGCTTGCGTCCAAGGACATGCGACAAGAGCAACTCGGCGTTGAGCCGGGGATCCTCCACGCCCGTTGGAGCGAGCTGCGCTTCACCGGTGTTGATGGCTTCGGCAATGGTCACAGCGACACCCGGCCGCGGTCCTTTGCAGCCCACGGGGCAACGCCTCTCAGTGTCCGCGCTCTGCCGCGGCGCCGTCGGTTCTGAGTCGTTCCTCGCGCTCGTGCTGGGTCAGCGCGTCGATGATCGGCTGCAGCCGACCTTCCATGACTTGGTCCAATTGGTGGAGCGTCAGGCCGATGCGGTGATCCGTCGCGCGGTTCTGCGGGAAGTTGTACGTGCGGATCTTCTCGCTACGATCACCGCTGCGAACCTGGTCGCGGCGGGCGCTGGCCCGCTCCTCGTCCTTCTGCTGGCGCTCCATGTCCAGCAACCGGGAGCGCAGCACCCGTAACGCCTTCTCGCGGTTCTGCAGTTGCGAGCGTTCATCCTGGCAGATGACAACCAGCCCTGTGGGCTTGTGCGTCAGCCGGACGGCGGTGTCGTTCTTCTGCACGTTCTGCCCGCCGGCGCCGCCGGACTTAAAGGTCTGAATCTCGACCTCCGACATGTCGATCTCGATGTCGACCGCTTGCGCCTCGGGGAGGACAGCCACCGTGGCAGCCGAGGTGTGAATCCGGCCGCTGGACTCCGTCACCGGCACGCGCTGCACGCGGTGCACGCCGCTCTCGTGCTTGAGCTGCGCGAAGGCGCCCCGCCCGACGACGGTGACGATGAGCTCCTTGTAGCCGCCGGCGGAGCACTCGTGGACCGTAATCGGGTCGATCCGCCAGCCCCGCTCCTCGGCGTAGCGGGAGTACATGCGGTAGAGGTCGCCGGAGAAGATAGCGGCTTCGTCGCCGCCCGTTCCCGCTCGGATCTCCAGGATGACGTTCCGGTCTGCGTCCGGGTCAGGAGGCAGGAGGAGCGTGTTCAGCTCAGCCGTCAGCTCGTCGAGCCGCACTTCGTGGACCGGGATCTCCTCTTCTGCCAGCGCGCGGAGGTCGGCGTCGGTCTCTTCGAGGAGTTCGGTAGCCTGACGCAGCGCGTCTTCCGTGTCTTGGTATGCATGGAACTTCTCGACAATCGGCTGCAGTCGCGCCTGCTCCTTGGCGAGCTGTTGGTAGCGCGTTTGGTCGGTTGCCACTTCCGGTGTCGCCAGTTGCGCGTTCAGCTCGTCGTACTGCGCCTCGACTTCGGTGAGTTTTGCAGTCAGCTCAGACATGTGGGGAGGAATCCTCGAAGACGGACCGCCCGTGGTCGGCGTGCGGTGACGCTCGGACCCAATCGCCCCTACGCGGCCTGTTGTTCAGCGCGGAACTCGGCTTCTCGCTGGAGAACGACTTCCATGGCTTTGATGGCAACCGCCACCTGGTCGTCGTCGGGCTCTCGGGTGGTGAGCTTCTGCAGCCACAGACCGGGGGTGATCAGCAGGTTCGCGCAGGCAGCTCCGCGCTTCTTCGCCGTCAGCTTGAGCACCTCGTAGGCGAGCCCCGCGATCACCGGCAACAGCCCAATCCGGGTAGCGATGCGGACCGGCCACGAAGGCCACCCGAAGAACGCGAAGATGACGATGCTCAGCACGAGCACGAACAGAACGAAGCTGGTGCCGCACCGAGGGTGGGCCGTGGAGAACTGGCGGGCGTTTTCGGGCGTCAGCTCGAGCCGGCTCTCTTGCGTCCACACGACTTTGTGCTCGGCCCCGTGAAACTGGAACACGCGCCGGATATCGGGCAGGAGGGTGATGAGCGCGACGTAGGCCACGAAGATGGTCATCCGCAGCGCCCCCTCGTAGACATTCAGGAGGATGGTCGAATCGGTGAACCGCTTGAACCAGTCGGCGGCGGCGTTGGGGAGGATGACGAACAGCCCGATGCCGAGGGCAAACGACAGCCCCATGGTCAGGGCCATCGCGCCCGGGGGCATCGCCGACTCGGCGCCCTCCTCGCGTTGGCGTCGCCGGAGGTAGGCGTCGAGGACGCGTTCGACGACAAAGAACAGTACGAGGGCTCCGCCGATCCACAGCACCCGTCGGGAGTGGTGGGACCAGAGCGAGGCAGCAACCGCGTGCAGCCGGGGAAGGGCGAAGACTTCGGGGTGGCGGCGGTAGAGCACTTTGCCGATCAGGGCGACGAACGCCGCTGCAATGCCCAGCCACACCCACTTCCGGGCTGCTCCCGGCTGCGCCTCGGGGGGCGAAGACTCGCCTCCCTGCTCCTTCGCCTCGGCGTCCTCCAGGGCGACGTTTGCGGAGTGGTTGAGCGCTCTCAGACCCAGAATCAGCGACTCGAAGAGAGCAAAGACACCGCGGATGAACGGGCGGTTCAGGGCGGGGTTCCGCTTGACGAACGAGACAGCACGCTCATCGTGAACGAGGATCTCGCCCGACTCGCGCCGCACCGCTACTGCGAAGTAGTTGGGGCTGCGCATCATGACCCCTTCGATGACCGCTTGCCCGCCGAGGGCGAACTCCTGTTCCTCGGATGCCGCTGGCGCGGGTGACGCTGAGTCGGAGTCGGCACTCACGGGGAGAAGGCGAAGCTGGTGCGGGTGAAGGAGCATGGGCTGAGACGGGTGGGATGGGTGCGACCGAAGGCGAACGGGTGAGCGCGGCCGGCGCGAACACAGCCGTGCCACAGCCCAACAAGTCGCGCCGGATCCCCAAACCTGACTTGGCGGCGGGGTCCGGCGCGAGGGGGCGAAGGGGGAAGCTACTGGATGACTGCTTCTGCCTCTTGCGGCTTCGGCTCTTCGATCGGTTCGTCTTCCCCGGTGGCGACGGGCGCGGCGACGAGCGTCTTGATTCCTGGCGCTGCCTTTTTCCGCGGGGCCGCCTGCTGCCGGCGCTTGCCGAAGCGCTGGTGGAACTGCTCGACGCGACCGGCGGAGTCGACGATCTTCTGCTTGCCTGTATAGAAGGGGTGGCAAGCAGAGCAGATCTCTACCTTGATCTCCGCCACGGTGCCGCCGGTGACGAATGTGGTCCCACAAGCGCACGTTACCGTGCACGCGACGTATTCCGGATGGATGCCTGCTTTCATGGTCAGATCACCTTGTCTGCGCCTTGGGTTGGCTGGGCGCTGTGCAACTCACTCCCCACCCCGTGCTGACGTGCGCTCGCCCGTTCCAAGTGGCGGGTGGCCCAAAAACGGCCACCAGTCGGTCATACCTTCCGGGGAGGCGCTCATACCCTTCGGGTATGTAGTCGAAGTGGTGGCCGGGGTGGCAAATACACGAACTAAAGAAGTGTAGCACACGCGGCTTGGCCGTTCAATGCCGAGCGTCGGTTTCGTGTGACCGCCGTGTTACTGGCCCGGGCGCAAACGCAAGCGGATCAGCTTGAGCGCGAGGGGCTTGGGGACGTTGGTGCCGCGCACTCGGAGAACGTGCCAGCCGGTGGCGAGCGTCCCCAGCGGGACCCACTGCGCTTCCTTCGGTGGGGGAGAAAGCACGAGGCTCCGCTCGTACACCGCGGGCTTGCCAAGCCCCAGGGCGAGCGTAGCTTCTACAGAGGCCGTCGGGACCAGTGAGAGTTCCCAGTCGCCGGCGGCGAGGTACACCCACCAGGCGAGCGTCGCGTCCTGCTGGAGGGGAAGGGATTCGTCGCCTGTCCCGGTACCGGCAACGGCGTCCGTGTCGCCGGACAGCGACGGGATCGGGAAGCCGGGCCGCAGGTCGATCGGTTCGGCAGCCCGGTTGCGGACCTCCTGGAATGCCCTCAGGAGGTCAATTCCGGTCATGAACTCCCCCGGTGCCAGCTTCCGGCCGCCGCGGTACGTCTCGGCGAGGGCGGCGTTGCCGTACTGCCCATTCACATAGGTGAGGAAGCCCTGGGTGTAGCGCCAGCCGTTGTCCGTCTGGTCGGCACTGAGCGTCTCCGAGGGGCCGTGGTTCAGGAAGAAGTTGGCGTCGCTCAGGACCTGTTGGCGAAGGTACTCGCGGTACCCCTCGGCGGTGGCTGTGAAGGGCGTGTCCGAGTCGCCGAGACCGAAGCCAAGCTCGCTCAACCAGGTGAGAAACAGCCGCTCTCCCTGGGTGCCGGTGGCCCACGGCTCTGCAATGCCGGAGTACCCATCCACTGGCGGGATCACGTGGTGACCGTACTCGTGCGCCACCTCCCGAATCCACTCCAGTCCGGGCCGAGCGACCTCGATTCCGTAGAAGAAGAGGTCCTCCGTGTACTGGGGGCTATGCTCACCGCCCGGCTCGCCTTTGGGTAGCAACCACACGTCGACGACGCCATCGGGCGCAAAGCGCGTCTCGACGCCGATTCCATCCTGCCCCAGCCAGTAGAGCCGGAGAAAGAGGTCGCACGTCCCTTCGGCCAGTGTTTGATAGGCGCTGCCGGCGAGGAACTCGGAGACGTAGTGGACCCGGAACCGGAGGCGCCAAGTGGCGCCGGCAGGTTCGAGGGCGTAGCCATAGCAGACGCGGTTGAACGTGAGGTCTTCCGGAAGCGTGGACGCCTTGCGGTGACTCGGGTCCCGCGTCATCGCGGGCGGCGCAAAGAGGATTCCGGTCGTATGGAATGCCCGGCGCGTGAGCGGGTCGCCTGGCGGGAAGCGGACCCGACCGGTGTCTACCTCGAGTTCACGAACCCGGAGGGGCGCTTCGCCCAGGACCGAGAAAAGCGGGTCCCGCTGGCCGGCGGGCAGTTCCAGCGGCAGGCCGCCTCGGCAGACGGCCCGCACGCGTTGGGTGCTGTAGTCGTCGCCCGGAGCGGTAGCGAGGGCTTTGCCGTATGCCGTGAGCGCAGCCGGCGGATCTCCCAGGGCCTCCTCTGCGGCTCCAAGCAGTTGGAGCGCGGGGACCGTGCCGGGCGCGTCCCGGACGATTGCGCGCAGCAGTTCTCGGGCCTTCGCAGCTTGGTCGCTCTGAAGCGCGCTCCGAGCCTGGTTCAGGCGTGCCGACAACTCGGGCGCCAGCGAGGGTGGCGCCTCGGCTCGAACGACCGGGGGCGCCGCCAGGAACCGGGCAAGGGTGACGACCAGTGTTGTTCCCCGCAGGAGCCGGATTCGCATCGCCAGAGGCCTCACAGTTGCTTGACAGCGCCGGGCAACCTGCAAGGCGCCGTCGAGTGCCGCGTCAATGACAGACCAAGGACTGGATCACATAGTCGAGGGTCACTTCGTGCTCCGGGAGCAACTCAGTGTCGACGGCATACAGTTTCTTCTCGCGGGTGCAGTGCCACAACGCGCAGCGAAGCTGGGGGACGGACTGCCGCAGAACGGAGCTCTGGACGGCTTCCTTGAGCCGCCGGGCGGGCTTGCCGACGTCCCCACGCACGTCGATGCCGGGGTGGCCCCGGTACGTGGTCTCGCGGCACAGCAGCTTGTGGTCGCCCTGTCGCGCCTTGTAGTTCTTCGCAGCCCACTGCTCCAGCGAGGTCCCCTTCAGCAGTACCTCGGCCAGCGCCCAGCGGGCCAACGAGAGCTTCTCGATCTTGTGGCGGGTGAAGTTCAGCTCCAGTTGTCCTGTCATGAGCTTCTGCTTCGTCAGCTCAAAGTCGTCCGGCAGCCGGAACGCCATTCCGTATGCCGCCCAGAGGTCCCAGTGGTCGGACGCGTGATCTTCCAGGGACCCCAGCACCCGGACGGCCAACGGACCGAGGTTTGACTCCTCTGTACCGAGCACCTGCGCAATGACAACTCTGCCGCAGGTGCGGCAATGCCAGATCACTCCGTGGGCCTCGAACTCGCCGGTGAAGGTGTAGCCGCGGAGGTCCTTGTTGCGTTTCTGCCGTCGGCTCAAGATCTTGACGCCCCGGCTGATATTGAACGTCGCCTTTCGTTTGCGGCTCCGTTTCTGCAGGTCGCGGAGGTAGGTATCCAGGATCTTGTCGAGATCGATGCCCCCCTCCGGCTTCTGCCATTTCAGCTCCAGCCGGGGCATGTCCTCGTCGTCGAGGCGCACATAGCCGGCCTTGCGCTCGCCGCCGATGGCGCCGAGGTTCCAGTCTTCCGGCACCTCACCGCGGATCCCCTGCCAGCCGAAGGGAACAAACCGGCCGGGGTCGAGGCTCTGGGTGGGCCTGGGCAATGGTGGTTGAGTCTGGTGTTCTGCGGGCAAACGGGCAGCTTCCTCTCCCTGGTTCAAAACTGGATTGCTCGGCGGCGCATGGACACGCTCTGGAGGAGACCGACTCCCATGAAGGAAGTCAGCAGGCTGCTGCCGCCGTAGCTCACAAAGGGCAGGGGCAGCCCGGTAACCGGGCAGAGGCGCATGGTCATGCCGAGGTTGATGAACGCCTGAAAGGCGAAGATGCAGAGGACGCCGGTGGCAATGAGGGCTCCCAGGGGGTCCTCGGTCGCCGCCGCGATGGCCACGCCTCGCCAGAGAATGAACAGATAGAGCGCGAGAATGGTCATGCAGCCCACGAAGCCCAGTTCCTCGCCGGCGATGGTGAAGATGAAATCGGTCGTCTGAGTGGGGATGAACGCCAGGCGGTTCTGGGTGCCCCGGTACAGCCCGGCCCCCCAGAGCCCGCCGGCACCGATGGCGATCTGCGATTGGAGAAGCTGGTACCCCGAGCCGCCGGGATCGTGTTCGGGATCCAGGAACGCTGCGAGACGCGTTCGCTGGTAGTCTCGCACTACCCCCAAGTGCCAGGCGCCCGCAGCCAAGAGACCGCCGGTCACGGCAAGGGCGACCAGATAGCCTCGTGACAGACCCCAGATCCAGAGCATCCCCAGCCAAAGGACCACGAACACCAGGGCCGTGCCCAGGTCAGGCTGGGCGAACACCAACAGCATTGGCACCCCCACATGCAGCGCAGCGCGGAACAGAACCGAAGCCGGTGAGTGCGTCTCCTGACCGCGCCGGAGCAGATCGGCCAGCGTGATGACAATGAGGACTTTGGCGAGTTCCGAAGGCTGCAACTGCGTCCAGCCGAGCTCGATCCAGCGCTGCGAGCCGGCGATGGAATGACCCTTGTAGAGCACCAACGAAAGCAGGGCGAGGTTGATTCCGTACAGCCAGCGGGAGAGGCGGGCGGCAAGCTGGTAGTCCATCCACATCAGCGCGCCGGCGACACCCAGGCCGAGGCAGATCCAGATCGCCTGACGGGCTGCCAATCCCTGGTAGCGGGCCTCGCTGGCGGAAGCGCTCGACACCATCAGCGACCCCAGCACAGAGAGCAGCACCACGGCCACCATCAGCGGCCAATCTACGTTCTTCAGCAACCGCAACTGCATTGGGCTGGGTTCCTACGCGCTTCCGTCGGCAGCGGTCCGTTCCCCTCCACCCTCCTGCCGAAGCCTCGCGTTCGGGCGTGCCGCAGCCCGGCGACTCGGGGGCGGCTGCCAGGCTGCGAAGGGGCTGTGTTTCGCGCTGCACGCCGGAAATTGACTGCGCAGCGGGCACCGGCTATACTTCTGCGTCTCAGGTTGAGAGCCCGCGAGTACGGGTATTATAGCACACGGCTGTCTCCCCTCGCCCTCCACCGGGGCCGCCCTCGCGCGCGCAGAGCCGTCATACTTCAAGCGCGGCGGCAAACCGGCGGCGCTCTGCGTAGTCTGTCTGCCGCAGGAGTCTGCCATTCGGAGTTATTCAATGCGTTCTTGGACAACACGGTTACTCGTCTTCGCGTCTCTTCTATGGTGGGCTCCGGCCGCGCTGGCGGGGTCGGGCGTGCCGGCTGACCCGAGCGAGGTGACTTTTCGGACACTGGACAACGGCGTCCGGGTCCTGGTGAAGGAGAACCACGGCGCGAGCCTGGTGTCGATCCAGGTCTGGGTCCGGGTCGGTTCCCGCTACGAGACGCGGGAGAACAACGGCATTTCCCACGTTCTCGAGCACATGGTGTTCCGGGGCAGCGCATCTCTCGGCGCAGACGAGCTGAAGCGCCAGATCGAGGGCGTCGGCGGCTACGTGAATGCAGAGACCGCCCGCGACTCAACGCGCTTCGAGGCCCTTGTCACGACGCAGTTCTACGCGCGGACGCTCTCGGCGCTGGCCGACTGCATCCTGCACCCGAGGGTGGAGGCGAAAGACCTCGCTGACGAACGAGAGGTCATCGGCGCTGAGCTCTCCGCCCGCCTCGCCGACCCAACGTTCGAATGCGGGGAGATGATGAGTGCCGCCCGGTTCAAGACGCATCCCTACGGCCTGCCGCAAGGAGGCACTCCGGCCTCCCTCCGCCGCCTCGACGCCAACCTGCTGCGCGAGTTCCACTCCCAGTACTACGTCGGGCCGAACATGAGTGTGGTCGTGGTCGGCGACGTGACGGCTGCGGACGCGGTGGCGAAAGTGCGCGAAGCGTTCAGCACCGCCCCCAACAGGAAGCCGCCCCCCGTGGCCCCGCCGGCTGAGTCGCCGCTTGAGGGCCCGCGGAAGGTCTCCAAGATCGCCCCGATTCAGCAGGTCGTCATGTCCCTCGCCTTCTCCGGCCCCGGAATCGGCACCCCCAAGGACGTGCTGGCCATGGACGTCCTCTTGACGGCCCTGGGAGAGGGCGCTACCTCGATGCTCCAGAGCAGACTCCGAGGCACGCCTCCGCTGGTCACCGGCTTCGAGGTCGACTACCTCACTCAGAAGGACCCCGGCACATTGAGCGTCACCTGCATCCTCCCTCGGGCCACCATGAACGCCGTCCAGACCGCAATCCGCGGGGCGATCAGGGAAATTCGCGAGCACCCCCTTTCCGACAAGCAACTGGAGCAGGCGCGCAACGTGCTGGAAGGGCAATACACCTACCAGAACGAGACCGCGGCTGGCCAGGGGGGCTCCCTGGGGTTCTACGAGGCAATCGACAGCTACGAGTTTGCCCTCACCTACATTGATGAGTTCCGCCGCGTGACTGCAGACCAAATCCAAGCCGTTGCCGCTCGCTACTTCGACCCGGACGCCTACGTGTTGGCGGTGGTGGAGCCGCCGCCCAGAGGAGGCGGGTTGGAGGCGCGCAGTTGGTTTCTTCCCCGTCCCGCCGCACTGGAGTCTGTCCAAGACGTGGCGGGACGCGTCGCGAGCACGTTCTCAGCCCTCGCCTTCCAGGAGTTGCACTGACCTGTGAACCAACACCCCCTCCCCCGAGCCATCCTGACCGTGCCCCTGGCACTGGGGCTCCTGGCGGCAGCAGCCAGCGCCAGTTGGGCCGCGGAGCCGACGAGGATCGTCCTGCCCAACGACCTCCGGCTGATTGTTCAGCCCGACAACTCCTCCCGGATCGTGGCCGTCAACGCGATTGTGAAGTTCGGCGCCGACCGCGAGACGCCGCTTACAGCGGGGATCCGGTACTTCCTGCAGAACGTCATGATCCGGGGCTCCAGGGACCGCAACGCCACGCAGATCGCCGAGCAACTGGCGTCTCGCGGTGCAAGCTTGAACACGTCGCTGGGTGACGATTACGTCGAGTTCTACGCCACGGGCGGGGTCGACTCGTGGGATTCCCTGCTCGAGCTGGTGGCCGAGATTCTCATGCGGCCCCGGTTGGACGACAAGGAGATCGAGGCTGTGCGGACCGACCTCCTCAACGAGCTTCAGTTCCGGCAGGATCAGCCGGCGACCTGGAGTTACGACCTGTTTCGAGGGACTCTGTTCTCCGATCGACAGGGGACACCGCTGGGGTACGGTCTGCCCCCCGGTGGATACGAAGACTCGCTCCGACGGATCACCCGCGAGAGCCTTCGCGACTGCCAGCGCCAGTACTACGTCCCCAACAACACTGTAGTGAGCGTCGTCGGCGACGTGGACGTCAATGCGGTCCGGGCGGTTGCCGCCAGCACCTTCAAGAGCTTCGCGAAGCGAACCGTCCCGCCCGCGGACCTGCCCGAAGTGTCAGCCGAGCCGGGCCGCTCGACAGTGGAGGAGCGCGAGGGTGAGATGACGTGGCTCGTGGTGGGGTACCCCGCGCCACCTGTCGCCCAGGCAGACTACGTCCCGGTGAGAGTGGCCAGCGCGGTGCTGGGAGAGGGGATGGCTTCGCGGCTGTTCCGGAGCCTGCGGGAAGAGCGCAAACTCGCCTACGATCTGGCCAACTTCTGCCCGGAGCGGGCGCTGGCGAGCGAGATCGCCACCTATGTGGCCATCCAACCCCTGAAGGACGAGCAAGGGCGCGTCGCCGACCTGCGCTTGGACGAGACGAAGCAGGCCGTTCTCGACGAATACGAGCGGCTCAAGCGCGAGCCGGTGCCCGAAGCGGAGCTCGACCGGGCCCGGAACTACGTGGCTGGCACCTTCGCGATGGCGCACCAGAAGAACCGCCAGAAGGCCTGGCAGTTGGGCCGGTTCGAGAGCCTGGGCGTCGGCTATGCCTATGACCGTACCTTCCCCGACTTGGTGCGGAAGGTGACGGCTGCCGACCTCCAGCGAGTGGCGAACACCTACTTCGTCGACGCCGTGGCTGCTGTGGTGATGCCTCAGGCAATGCCGTGAGGCGTCAATCAGGCCAAGTGGCAACGGAGCGGAGCTTTGTCGAGTCGGGGCAGTCTCGCAACAGCCCGCCACTCCTGGCCCCCCCCGGGTTCGGTTGCGGCCCCTGTCGCGATAGGATATCATTGCCCCTGCAATATCACCCTCTCGGTGACTGCCCGCGATCCCAAGAGCGCCGTGGCTTGGAGCTGCCGAGCCGCCAGGCGGCTCGATCCAGGAACCTGTCGTGCAACCAGAGCCCTCGGTCAGCTTGGGCGACCTCCTTCCCATCCTGCTGCGGCGCAAGCTGCTGATCCTCCTGTGCGTGGCCATGTTCGCTGGCGCCACCGCACTGTGGAACACGCAGCGGCCAGCGCAATACCGGGCTTCAACCAAAGTGCTGGTGACAGACCCCGCCGAGCCCGTGCTTGGCGGCCGCGAAGCGGCGCGGAGCGGTGGAGTCCCCTCTGTTGACACGCAGATCGCCTTGCTGAAGGGCGCCTCTGCAGCGCGGGAGATTGCGCGGAAGGTGGGCGAGAAGGGGGTCGGCGCGAATGAGGTGCTGGGCCGCCTCGAGATAGAGGAAGTCGAGAAGACAAGCATCCTGCGCCTGTCTGCCTCTGCTGGCGCGGCTCGCCGCTGCGCTGCCATTGCCAACGCAGCCGCCGAGGTCTTTCTCCAGCGCAATGAGGCGTTCTATCATGCCCGCGAACTCAGCGCGCGGCGATTTCTCGACCAGCAGCTACCCACGTACGAGGAGAAGCTCAGAGCCGCCGAGCGCGACTTGCGCCTCTTCAGGGAAGCGGCCGCCGCGGCGCGGTCGGAGGAGGGCGCCCAACGCCTGTCTCGCGCGCTGGACACTTTCGAAGCTGCTGCTGCGCAGACCGCGGTCGATCTTGGGCAGGAGCGGCAGCAGTCGGCGGAATTGGAGCGCCAACTCTCGCGCGAGTCGCGAGCGCTCCTCGACCCCAAAGCCCTCCGGAACAACGTTCTCCTCGAGGATCTCAAAGCCAAACTCGTTGACGCGGAGTCGCGCTACGCCGTCGCTCAGCGGAAGTACACGGAGAAGTTCCCCGGCGTGCTGCCGGATCTCAAGGCAGAGATTGCGGCACTGCATGAACGGCTCGCGTCGGAGTTGGGGCGGGTCGCCTCAGGGAGCGCGGGAGACCTCAGCGTTCAGCAGTCGCTGGTGCGCCAAGTCCTCGAGGCACATGGGCGCGTCCTGGGCCTGGAAGCGCGGCAGTCTGCGCTGACTCAGGTGGTTGCCGGGTACCGGCGGCAGATGGGTGAAGTGCCTCGGCAGGACTTGGAGCTTGCTCGGCTGCGGCGGGAAGTATCGGTGGCGGAGGGGCTCTACACGGCGCTTCTGCAGCGCCGCCAGGAGCTTGAACTGAGTCTCCTGCAGACTCGCGGCTCTGCGGCGATCGTGGAGCGTGCCGTTGTGCCCAAGACGACCGCGAGCGGCGCGGCAGGAAGCTTCGCCTTCGCTCTCGCCCTCGGCCTCGTGGTGGGCTTGGTCGCGGCGTTCTTGATGGAGGCGGCCAGCCGTAGCGGCGGACCGGGCGGCCCACAGTCAGCCGAGGCCGGCAGCCCGGAGCTGCAGACAGACGAGACCGAAACCGACCTATCGGGCCGCTCACTCGTTTCCCGCACCACTTGGTGGCGACGACGCGCTGCCACGGCTACGGTCCTGTTGGTCGCGGCAGGGGCCTGCGGAGCACTGTTGTCGACACGCCCTCCCGAGTCTGCGACGCCCCCCCCCAAGCCGCCAACGCCCGCGCGATTGGTTCCGCCCGTGGCCGAGGCCTTGGCGCCGACCTTCGCGCATGCGAGCGAGGAGCCGGGGGACCCACTGGGTGCAAGGGCGCTCGCCCCGAGCTTGGGCGATCTCCTGGACGGTCCGGAAGAGAGAGAAGCCCTACCTGACCCCGTGCCTGCGGTGGCGCGGCGGCCCGTTGGCGAGCAAGTCAGACCGTTGTTCCCTCCCCTCCCTGTCCTCCGCCCTCTGCCGACTCTCAGCCTCCCGCTGCCGGCGGAGGGAGCCACCGGGGCCGCCCTCAGCCAAGCCGCCAAAGTGGAGCCCGCGCCGTCGCCAGGCTGCGCCGGCGACCCAACGGCCACCGCCGCTTCGCGACCCAATACTCCCGAGCCGCAGGTGGCGGGGAGCGCTTCGGACGCAGCCACCCGAACCGCAGGATCGCCAGCGCCCACGGCCAAGGTAGAGCTCTCCTCTCCTGCGCCTCGGCGAGCGTTGAGCACCACCGGCGCAGGCGGGCTCACGCGCTCCAGCTCCACGGAACGCCCCGCTGGCATCTACGCGCTGTGGCTTGGCGAGTTAGACACGGTGGCCCAAGCAGAACGGCTGCGCACTCAGCTCTTGGCGAACGGCTGGAAGGCTGCTCTGGCCGGCACCCGTTCTGATACCGGTTCCGCACAGCGGGTCGAGGTCGGCCCCTTCTCCTCGCGTGAAGCTGCAGATAGGGCCTGCGACCAGCTACGGGCGCAAGGGCACCGGGGTCAGGTCGTCTACAAGTTCAGTCCGTGACGCTGTGACCACTTCGGGCACGCTGCGGCTTCTTCCAGTCGAGGTAGTTTATTGAGACTTGCAGTCATCGGTTGCGGCGCAGTCACGACAACGTACCACCTGCCTGCCCTGCGTCTCACCGGCGAGTTCGTGCCGACGGCATTCGTGGATCTCGACTTGGACTGCGCGCGCCGGGCAGCGGCCCAGTGGCCGGGCGTAGTCGTCACTGCCGATCTCGAAGAAGCGATCGCGAACGCGGACGCGGCATTGGTTGCCACCCCTCACTCCTCGCATGGGGCGATTGCGGGTGCGTGCCTTCGTCAAGGCAGGCACGTGTTGTGCGAGAAGCCGCTAGCGGTAACGGTCGACGAGTGCGACAGCCTCTTGCAGGCTTCCGAGCAGTCCAAAGCCGTCCTCTCGGTCGGCCTGATGCGTAGGTGCATCGGCGCGAACCAGGTAGTGCGCAGTCTGCTGAGCGCCCGCTGGGCCGGGGAGGTGGTGGGCTTCCACTTTGAGGAGGGGGAACGGTACAACTGGCCAACCACGTCGGGCTTCTTCTGGAAGAAGGAGACCGCTGGCGGCGGTGTGTTGGTGGACACGGGCGCGCACACATTGGACCTGCTCACTTGGTGGTTGGGCGACTGGGAGTCGGTGGAGTACTGGGACGACAGTCTCGGGGGGCTGGAGACCAACTGCGAGCTCCGGGTGCGGCTCAAGGAGCTGCCGGGAGTCGAGGGTACAGTCCAGCTCAGTCGGACCCACGAGTTGAGCAACGTGCTGCGAATCGAGTGCAGTGGAGGTTGGATCGAGGTCGACGCCCGGCCTCCGTGGGCGCTCGCTCTCCATGACCGCCGGAGCGGAGTGACGGCGCGCGCAGTTGCGGAGCTGGCTGAGCGATCCCTCCGCAGTGGCGAGCCAGTGCTTCCTGCGGTCAACCAGCCGTTTGCCGCCATGTGGCAGCAATTCGCCCGGGCGGTCCGCGGGGAGCCGCACGGGTTGGCGACTGCCGCGGAAGCGCGAAGCTCCGCGGGTCTGATGGAGGCTTGCTACGCTCGGAGACAGGTGCTGGCGCAGCCTTGGCTGCCAGGGGCGCCGGGCCCGAGAGAAGGAGCGTAGGCTCATGGACTGGACGAAGGCGCGGGTCGCTGTCACCGGAGCAACGGGGTTCATCGGCGGCCGACTGGTTGAGCACCTTGTCCTGGACAAGGGCGCTCAAGTCCGGTGCCTCGTCCGCGATTTCAATCGCTGCGCCGGCCTATCGCGGTTCCCTGTCGAGTTGGTGCGGTGCGGGCTCGGGGACACCTCGGGTCACGAGGAGGCGCTGGCGGGCTGCACGCAGGTGGTGCACTGCGGGTATGCCTGGCACGGCTCGCCGCAGGAGAGCCAGTGGGTGAACGTCGAAGGGACGGTCAGCTTGGTGCGCGCCGCTGAACGGGTAGGATGCCAGCGGTTCGTGCATGTGAGCACCGACGCAGTGCACGCCTTCCCCTCCGCGCCCGAGATCGCGGAAGACCACCCCCTGAGCCGCTTCCCCCACTCCTACATCCGGACCAAAGTCGCCCTTGAGCGGCGGCTCCGCACACTGATCACGCGAGAGCACGCCAAGGTCTGCATCGTGCGGCCGGCCATTGTGTTCGGTCCCGGGTTCAACACCTGGACCACTGACGTTGCGTCTGAGCTGTCGGCACGGACGCTGCCTGTGGTCGAGGGCGGCACGGGCGTCTGCAACAGCACGTACGTCGACAACCTTGTGCTCGCCTTCTGTCTCGCCTGCGAGCGTCCCGAAGCCAGCGGGGAGGCGTTCTTCGTGACCGACGGTCAGCCTCTGTCGTGGGAGGAGTACCTGACGCCGTTTGCCCGGGCGCTCGGCGTCGAGTTAGGGACCCTTCCGCAGCGCACGGCAGCCGCAGCCCGGCGAGTCAAGCCCCGCGAAGGCCAGTCGCTTGCCGCGGCGCTTGCCGCGGTGTTGGCTGCGGACTCTGCGCGGGAGGAGCTGTGGAAGGTGCTGTGGCTGCGCAAGCTCTGGCTCGCGGCCAGACCCGCGCTGCGCAAAGGAACTGACGCGCCCCCCGCCCCCGACGAGACCGAGGCGAAAGCTGCCCCGCGAGTCGGTGGCCGGTACGCCAGCCCGGACGCGGCGATGCGACTGCATGTGTACGCCAATGGCACTCGCTACAGCGTGGACAAGGCACGGCGGCTGCTTGGTTACCAGCCGATAGTTCGTTGGTCGGAGGCTGTGGAGCGCACCCTGGCATGGCTTCAGTTCGCCCGAATCGTGCCTCAGGAGTAGGCTCCAAACACTGTGGCGCGACTATCGCAACAACTCATCAGGAACGTCCTGTGCAGCTACCTCGGCTATGTCACGCTGATCATCGGGTTCTTCCTGTTCCCCTTTGTCGTGCGCCATGTCGGGGCGGAGGTGTATGGGATCTGGCTGCTCACTTGGGCCGCTGTCGGCTACTTCGAGCTGCTGGACTTCGGGATTGGGCAGTCCGTCGCCCGGTTTGTGGCTGAATGCCGGGCACGGGAGGATGCCGAGGGGTTGAGCCGCGTCTGCAGCGCTTGCCTGGCGCTCTACCTGCCCGCGGGCGTTGTGGCGCTGGCGTTTGCTGTCGCTCTGAGCCCCGGCTTCCCCGACTGGTTCCATGTTGCTCCCGAGCACGCGGAGCTTGCCTCGGCGCTCGTAATGCTGGCCGGCTTGCGCATGGCGGTCAGTCTCCCGTGCCGCGTGTTCGGGGGGATACTCAGCGGACTTCAGCGGCTGGACCTCGGCACCTACATTGCCGTGGGGACGGCCGTCGTCACGGCTCTGGGCACTGTGATCGTACTGCTGCTGGGCCAGGGCATCCTTGCCGTGGCCTATGTCACGCTGGGCGTTGGGACACTGGCCGACGCTGTGACCTACCTCGCCGTGCGGCGCTTGGTGCCCGAGCTGCGGCTCACCAGAGCAGACTGCACCAGCGAGTCATTGCAGGAGGTGCTGGGCTTCAGCTCCTGGATCTTTGCCAACCGCGTGGCGATCCAGGTCAGCTACCGGACGGATGCGCTGGTGATCGGGCTCTTCCTGCCCAAGGCAACGGTCACGGTGTACCAGATCGGGCTGCGTCTCGCAGACCTGATCCGGGAGGTCGCCACCAAGATTCCGGCTGCTGCCTTCCCGGCGGCCTCCCACCTGTCGGCCAGCGCCGACCAAGGGCGGCTGCGGGACCTCGTTATTCGCGGGACCCGCTATGCGATGGTGGTATTCGCGCCTCTGGCTGGTTTCTGCTTGGTGCGAGCGGAGGCCTTGATCGCGTGCTGGATGGGCTCGATCCAGTACTCCGAGGCCGCGACGGTGGTCCGCTTGCTGTTGGTTGCCGGAACCGCGGCTGTGGCGCAAAATGTCGTGGCCGTCACTCTCCAGGCCGTCGGGGAGCCTCGGCTGCCGACGTTCGTTGGGGCGTTTGATGCAACCGCGAACCTGGCGCTGAGTCTGCTGCTCGTCCGGCCGTTGGGCGTCCCGGGCGTGGCATTGGGCACGGCGGTCCCAATCGTTCTGTCGAACCTTTTTGTGCTGGTGCCGGTGGGCTGTCGGCGGCTCGGGGTGCCGCTGCGGGCTCTCGTCCGGGACGCCCTGCTGAAGCCCTTGCTGTGCGCCACAGTGTGCGCCGCCGGCCTGTTGCTGGTACCGCACGTCGCCTTCGCCGGAACCTGGGGAGGCCTCCTGGTGGAGTTCGTCTTCTATTGCGTCGCGTACCTGGCGCTGATTGCGGCTGTTAGCCGTCCCTCAGAACGCGCGGAGGACGTCGCCCTCTTCCGGCAGACCCGAGGCGGCTGAGGGCGCGCCGAGCCAAGTGGCGCCGAGACTTCCTACCCACAGGTACTGGAACTGATGTCCGGCATACCTCAAGCGTCCATCGTCATCCGCACCTCGAACAGCCTGACAAACGTTGGCAGGGCTCTTCGCGCGGTGCGCGCCCAACAGCATTCCTCCTACGAACTGGTGCTGGTCGACAGCCAGTCCACTGACGGCACCGTGGCCCTCGGGGAACGGCACGGCGCCCGGATCGTCAGCCTGCGTCCCGAGGACTTCACCTTCGGGCACGCCCTCAACCTGGGCTGCAAGGCGAGCCGCGGTGATCTCGTGGTGCTGCTGAGCTCCGACGCGACGCCTGCCAGCGACCAATGGTTGCGGGAGCTTCTCGCTCCCTTCGACGACCCGGCGGTCGGCGGTACGTATGGCAGGCAGCTTCCGTACCCCGGCTGTGACCCAATCACTGCGCGGGACCTGGCCACTGCCTACGGAACCGCGCCTCGCCGGCAGGATAGCGACCCTCGGTTTGCGGCGTCCAACGGCGCCATTCGGCGTGCGCTCTGGCGGCGGCACCCGTTCCGAACCGATCTCCCCTGCAGCGAGGATTTCGACTGGGCCCGGCGGATCCAGGGGGACGGCCACGTCATCGAGTACGTGCCGTCGGCCCCCGTCTATCACTCGCACTTTTCCTCGCTCGTCGGCATCTACCGGCGCTTCTACCAGGAGGCAGCCGGTCTCCGGCTCTCAGTTCCCGGCGCCCGGACCAGCTTGGCCAGCTTCCTGAGAGATTGGCAGGCTCGCACCCGCGAGGACTGGGTGCATCTGTTTCGTTCAGGCGCGGCGTGGCACTGGTTTGGGTGGGTCCCGGCGTACCGGTTCTGCCGCAGCCTTGGCCTTCACCGAGGCACGTGGTACTCGACCACTCGGGGCTGACCCAGTCGCGCCCTGCGGCCGACGCCCCCTCAGTGGCGGGCCCCTGCGGCGGCTCGGTAGACGGCAAGGGTCTGGCGCGCGGTGCGCTCCCAGGTGAACCGCCGCGCGCGCTCTCTGCCGGCTTCGGCCAGTCTACGCCGGAGCGATTCGTCTTGGACCAAGTCGGCGATCGCCTCTGCGAGACACTCCGTTGAGAGCGGGTCCACGAGCACCGCGGCGCCCGAGGCGATCTCCGGAAGCGACGCGGTGTTGGCGCACACCACCGGTGTTCCGCAAGCCATTGCCTCAAGCACGGGAAGGCCGAACCCCTCGCAGAGGGAAGGGAACGCCATGACCTCCGCTCCGGCAATCAGGGCCGGGAGATCGTCGTCCGGAACGTGGCCGAGGGTGTGCACCCGGCCGTCACTCTCGACTTCTGCCAGCTTCTGCCGCAGCGGGCCAAGGCGCCAGCCTGGCGACCCGATCAACACCAGCTCGTGCTCCCAACGCGGCCGGGAGCACAGCACTTGGTATGCGTCGAGGAGCCGGGGAAGGTTTTTCCGTGGCTCCAGGGTGCAAACCGACACGACGTAGGGGCGCTTCAGCCCATAGCGCAGCCGGGCCTGCTGCACCCGTTCGGGGGTCTGTTCCGCCAAGAAAGCGGCTGCGACGCCCAAGGGAACAACGGTGACGCGATCCGCGACCTCTGGAACCAGGTTGAGCAAGTCGTCCCGCGTTGCCGCCGAGTCGGCGATTACGTGCGCGGCCCGCCGAGCGCCGGCCAGTACGGCTTGGAGCTGGGTCCACTGTCTCCGGGTGACCCATTCCGGGTGAAGCAGCGGGATGACGTCGTGCACTGTGAGCACGAGCGGCACGCGCCGCGAGAACGGCAGCGGCAGGAACGGAGCATGGAAGACGTCGTACGACGCGGGCAGTAGCTCGGGGACCGGCCATTCTCGGGGCCAGCGGCTCCAAAAGCGCGCAGCGGGCGTGGTGCAGAACACTGCGTTTGGGAACCGCGCTGGAGCCAGTGGCGCCAGTGCGCGCGCGTCCCTCAAGCCTGGCGCCATCACCCTCGCGCACTGGCCTGTTCGCAGGGCGGCGAACCATTGGCGCAGCTCGAGATCAGCCGTCAGCGCCGCCAGTGCCTTGACGAGATGCACGGTGTAGTGGAAGACGCCGCCGCCGGACCATCCAAGCGCGGCGCTGATATCGAAAGCAACTTTGATGGTAGTGGGCTCCTAAAGGGAATGCAGATTTGTGATTGCAGATTGCAGAGAGCGGCAGTGCACCGACCGGGGCATTCTCATTTGGTGTAGTGCCCAACGGAAGGGCGGAAACAGGCAACTGCGTCACCTTGATTCGCCGACTTAGGAGGGGGAGGGTACTGCCTTTCTTTGGCCCAGTCAACGGCACGTTCTGGTTGACACGGAGAGCGGTCGGCGAGCATAATACCCAAGCCGGTAGCCGTTCGGCACCAGCCCGAGCTTGAGTCCCTCCCTGGGCTGGCGCTGCGGGTTCACGGCTGGCGGCGGCTCGTATTGCTGGCGCCGCGCGCCCGACACTGGTCGGGCAGGTCGCCCCGGAAGGCCCCCGATTGACTCCATGGCAGCGGCTCCCCAAACCTCCATCGTCATCCGCACTCTGAACGAGGAAGCAAAGCTCGGGGACGTGCTGCGCGCCCTTCAGGGCCAGACGTACCAGGACTTCGAGGTGCTCTTGGTGGACTCCGGCTCCAAGGATGGCACTGTGGCCATTGCTGAGCAGTTCGGAGCGACGATTCTCCGCCTGGACCCGGGGTCGTTCACCTTCGGCCGTGCGCTCAACTATGGCTACGAACGGGCGCGTGGCACCTACCTGGTGTCACTCAGCGGGCACGCGATTCCGTGGTGCGAGGGCTGGCTGGAGCGCCTGCTCTCCCATCTCCGCGCGCCGGATGTCGCCGCGAGCACCGGAGGCGGGTTCCTGCCCGGTGACAGCCCGGCTTCACGGCGGACCCGCGTGGTCCGGATCGAGGCCGCTAACTACAAAGAGGCGCCGCTGTGGGGGCTGAACAATGCGGCGGGGGCCGTCAAGGCGGAGCTCTGGCGTGAGCACCGATTCGATGAGAAGCTAACCGGGTGCGAAGACTGCGAATGGGGTTGGTTCTGGATGAAGCGAGGCTATGCACTCATCTGGGACGAACAGTGCTCGGTGATCCATGAGCACCACGAAACGCTGCCTCAGCAGTACCGGCGCAGTCGACGCGAATACGCCGGCTTGGCCGCTTTCCTGGAGATGCCCCGCTACGGCCCACGCGAGGTACTGGGCGAGTGGTTGGTCACCCCCCTGAAGGAAGCGGCGGCCGCCCTCCTGCGAGGGTACTCCTGCTCGCGCGCGGCCGTGATGGGGGGGAAGTACCACGGCCGCAGGCATCCCTCCCCCGCCGACTACCGGCTGGAACGGCCTGAAGACGTCACTGAGAGCAGGTTCCCGGACGGCGACTGACGACGCCGGCCTGACCGACCCATCGAGCCCATGACACTCGCGATTCTCACCCCAGGAGTATTCCGTTCCGGCCTTGTGGTGGGCGGCGGCGAACGGTACGCGTTCGAGTTGGCCCGCGCCTTGTCAAAACGCCTCGACACGCGACTGATCGTCGCGGGGTCTCGGCGGCAACGGCTCCGGGTCGGGCAACTGACTGTAGAGACTCACTTCGGCCGCGGCGGGATTCGTGGCGACGAAACGAACCCCTGGTCGCCTGAGTTTCTGCGCGACGCCCTGCGGTGCGACCTCCTGCATTGCATCGGCTACCACAAGCTCCTGGTCGACTTCAGCATCCTGTGTGGGCGGCTTGCCGGCCGGTCGGTCTACTGCACAGACGTGGGCGGTGGGGGGACCTGCTTGTCGACCTATGCCGGCCGGGTGGGGCTGCCGGGCACTGGGCGGTTCTCCAACGGCCATCTTGCGCTCTCGCAGTTCGCTGCCGACTACAGCCGCGACCATTTCCGGCGCGCCTCGGTGGTCTACGGAGGGGTAGACACCAGTCTGTACCAACCCGGGAGCGGTTCCCAAGAACGGCGGGTCGCGTTCGTCGGTCGCCTCCTGCCGCACAAGGGGGTGGACCGGCTGATCCGCTGCCTGCCGGCGGATGTCCCACTAACCGTTGCCGGCCGCCCACACGACCCAGCCTACTTTGCACTGCTGCAACGGCTGGCTCGGGGCAAGGCGGTGACGTTCCTGTTGGAGGCCGACGACCGGGCGATCCTGCGGCTGTACCAGACCGCGAGCGTCGTTGTGCTTCCGTCCGTCCACACAGATTGCAGCGGCCGGCATCACGCAGTGCCGGAACTGCTCGGGCTGGCTCTGATCGAGGCCATGGCTTGCGGCACACCGGTCGTGTGCACAGCCGTCGGTGGAATGCCCGAAGTGGTGCAGCATGAGGTCACCGGCCTTGTCGTCCCCGAGAACGACGAACCGGCGTTGTGTGAAGCGGTACTGCGCCTCTTGGAGGCGCCCGATTTGGCAGCGCGCTTGGGCCGGCGAGCACGACTTCGCGTCCTTGAGCAGTTCACCTGGGACCGAACGGCCGAGCGCTGTCTGGCCGCGTACCGGGAGTTGGGTTGACGCCGTGAAGGTGCTCTTCCTCAACGAGCACTACGCGCCCGTCGGGGGGGCAGAGCAGGTGCTGCTGTCGGAGTGCCGCCACCTGGAAGCGGAGGGGCACCGGACTGCGGTCGTCTACAGCGTGCAGAATGAGCGGTCGTTCGGGAGTGAGCGGCCGACCTACCTGATCCCGGACTCGGAGTCGCCCCGCGAGCGCGCTGAGAAAGTGCTGAAGGCTCTGGCCCAGGAGTGCCCCGACCTCGTGCACGTCCACGGCGGTGGCGATCCGGAGCTGCTGCGGGCGGTGTGCCGGAGGGTCCCGACAGTCCGGACGGTGCACTCGCAGTCGTTCCTGTGTCCGGGCGAAAGCAAGACGTTCTGGCGGATCGGGAAGTGTTGCCCGCTCGCCTTTGGCCCGCGTTGCCTGGCCAACGCGTATCGCGAGCAGTGCGCCACCAGGCACCCCGCCCGGCTGCTCTCCAGGTACCGAGAGTGCGGGAGGAATCTGCGCGACGCCCGAGAGTTCGCCCGGCTGATCGTCTGCAGTGAGCACATGCGGAGTGAATTGTGCCTCAACGGCGTTCCGCGGAATCGGCTCGAGTTGGTGTCGCTGTTCCCTGCCTGCCTGCCGACAGGTGACTTGGTGCCGGCGCTGACGCCTAGCCCCCGAACCGTCCTGTTTGTGGGGCGGCTGGTTCGGCCGAAGGGGTGGGAACTCCTTGTCGAGGCCCTCGCGGCGAGCCGAGGGGCGTGGCAGTTGGTTATCGCGGGCGAAGGCCCCGACGCCGAGGCGGTGCGGCAGTGCGTTCGACGGCTCGGCGTGTCGGCCCGCGTCCGGCTCGAGGGGTTCCGCGAGGGCGCCTCACTGTCAGCCTGTTACGCGGCGGCCGACCTCGTGGTGGTGCCTTCGCTCTGGCCCGAGCCATTCGGCATGGTTGGAGTCGAGGCAATGGCACACGGCAAACCGGTGGTGGCATTTGACGTGGGCGGGATACCGGAGTGGCTGTCCCATGGCGAGACGGGGCTGCTGGTGCCGCCGGGCGAGTTGACCGGTCTGACGGCGGCTATCGAGGACCTGTTGGCGTCGCCTGAGCGGCGCCGGGAGATGGGGCGAGCCGGGCTGGCGCAGTGCCGCGCCCAGTTCACTGAGGAGCGCCACTACGGGCTGCTGAAGGCGGTGTACGAGGCGGTTCTCCGCCAAAGCTGACGGCCGGCCGCGGCGAAGCAGGGGTACAATCGCGGAACCGGCGTCCCTCGATCATGGCTGACTGACGACCGGATCGGGAAACACAGTGCCGCCGCTTTGCGCGCTACGCTATGAGAATCTGCATGATTTCCGGTAGCTTCCCAACCATGCGGTGCGGGATCGCCGACCAGGTCTGGCACCTCTCCCACCACCTTTGCCGCTTGGGGCACGAGGTGTCCGTGGTCACGTCGCGCAACGAGAGCACCGCAGCCGGTGCTGCCTCGGCTACCGGTGAACCGAGGCTGGAGGTGCGTCCGCTCATTGAGTCGTGGCGACGCCCGGGCCCTGTGGTCGCTGCCGTGTCAGCCAGCGACTGCGACATTGTCCACCTGGAGTACCAGACAGCCTTGTACGAACGCCACCCTATGATCAACGGCCTGCCTGCGACCCTCGAGGTTGCCGGCTTGCGCCAGCCGGTGGTGACTCGGTTCCACGATCTGTGGGGGCCGAAGCTGTTCCCCGGCGCGGGCCGGTTGGGGCTGCGCAGTCGGTACGTCGCCCAACTGGCCGCCCGGAGCGAGGCCGCCCTGGTGTCGAACGACCGCCATCGGCGCCAGTTGGCGACGCTGCTCGGCGGCAAGACAGAGCACCTCACGAACGTGCCGCTGGGACCCGGCGTGCCGCCCAGTGTGACAGAAGAGCAGGCTGCCTGCCAGCGGCAGGAGTTGGGTGTTCGCGAAGGGGAACTGCTGGGCGTCTACTTCGGGTTGGTCCAGTCCGGCACCGGGAAAGGGTTGGCGGCGCTCCTGAAGGCGATTGCAGAGACGCGAGAGATCGGGACGCGATGGGTCTGCCTCGGGGGCGGGCAGAGCGCCAGAGACGGCCGGCATCAAGAGCGGCTCCGCCGTCTGGCGGGGAGTCTCGGGATCGCAGACCGGGTGACGTGGCTGGGGTATGTGCCCGACCGACAGGTGTCCGCCGTCCTGTCCGCAGCCGACGTCTGCGTGCTCCCCTATGAAGACGGCGCCGAATTCCACCGGAGCAGTCTGGTCACCGTTCTGTCGCACCGCGTGCCCTTGGTTACGACGTACGTCGGTTGCCTCCCCTCCCCGTTGCGAAGCGGAGAGCACGTGCTGGCAGTGCCGGCAGGCGACCCAGCCGAGCTTGGACGAGCGATGAGCAGACTCGCGACGGACTCCGGTTTGAGGGAACACCTCCGCGCGAACCTGGCGCAGTTGGAGGACAGCTTTGCTTGGCCGTCGCTGGCGCGTCGGACGGCCGCGGTGTACGCTGACGTCCGACAGCGGGTCGGGAGCGGAGGCCTTGGTGCGAGAAGGGAGGGCGCGAAGGCATGAACAGCGCGGTTGCAGTGCCCTCGGCCAAGGGGCGTTGGACGTGGGCGATCTGGGCCGGCGTGGCGGTGCTGGCGGTCGCCCTTACCGGGCTGACGGCGAGGATGCCGATTCGGGAACTGGCGCTCTACTCCTGCGGAGCTGTCGGCCTGGCGGCGGTGTTCGTGCTGGGGCTCCGCAATCCGGCAGCCGCGGTGGCGCTTTTCTTCGCCTATATGTCGGTGGACGGCATGCTTCGGCTGCTGACCGGGTATCACCCGCTGGTCCATCTCGCCCTCGATCTGTTCACAATCGCCGTCACCGCTGGAGTCGCCGTCCGGGAGTCCTTGCGTGGCGAGCTGCGCGTGCGGCTGGGCACGGTGGAGACGCTATTGGTCGGGTTCTCGTTGCTCTGCGTCGTGGGTGTGTTCAACCCCTCCACCAGACCGCTCCTTGGACTGATGGGGGTGAAGGTGCACCTTACCGCGGTGCCTTTCTACTTCCTGGGGTACTACCTGCGCAGGTCGCAGGAAGCCGACCGCCGGTGGTTCGCTCTGTTCTGCTGCCTGGGGACCTTCGTCTGCTCGTTTGCGCTGATCCAGTACCTGACGGGGCCGGATCTGTGGACGTCCATGGGCCCGGCGTTTGCAGAGAAGATCTCGCGGGAGCAGTGGTGGGACGACACCGGCGAGCTGCACTTCCGGCCGCTGTCCAGCACGCTGAGCGGGTCGTGGCCCGGGGTGTACGCCGGGGTGAGCCTCCCGCTGTTGATGGGCTTGTTCGGGCTCGCGAGTCTGCGTGCGCAGATGCCGCTGCTCTGGGGGGTCGCGGTAGTACAAACTGCGTCGCTCCTGATCTCGGCGTTCCGAGGCGGCTGGGTGGCCCTGGCCGGTGGCTTGGCGCTGTTCTGTCTACTCCGCCGGTCGGCACGAAGCACTGCCGTACTGGTGGGCGTGGCGCTGGGTTGCCTCGTCGGCGTCGCTCTTTCGCAAGGGGGGCTCAAGGACCGCGCCCGGTCGCTGGGCAATCCCGTTTCCACCTATATGAACGAGCGGGGCCACACTGCCTGGTCCATCTTCGTGCGCAGCGTCACCCGTTCGCCTCTGGGCCTGGGGACGGGGACCTCGTCCGTGGCGGCGGAGTACTTTGAGTCGGCCGGCGACTCCGGGGCGTCCGTATGGCTGGCGGAGAGCTACTATGTCAGCTTGGCGGTGGAGCTCGGCATTGTCGGGCTGACAGTCATGCTGTTGTGCCTTGGCACGATCTTCTGGCGGGGGATCCGGGCGCTGGGCGCTACGCGAACCGGCGAGGAGCGGGGCATGGTGGCCTCGATGCTCAGCATGCTATCGACATTGGCCACCATCGGGTTGGTGGGCCCGGTGCTCCACGGCTCTTTCCCGGCGGCCTACTTCTGGTTTGTCTCGGGGATGCTCATGCGACGTGCGAGTAACCTGACGCGAGTGGAGGCGAGTGCCTCCCATGGCTGAGCAGGCGAGCATTCCCAGGTACCCGCGGTGGTGGCCGGACCTGCTGGGCGGAGGGGCATTGGTCGTCGCCGTATTGGCCTTCTTCGGCCCCTTGACCACCCTTCGCGCGTTCCTGGTCCAAGGCGACGCCAAGATGCTGAACTACCCCTTGCGGACATACGTGGCGGCCCGCTGGTCGGCCGGTGGGTTGCCGCTGTGGTGCCCGAACGTTGCCTGCGGGTTCCCTCTCTGGGGAGAGAGCGAGGCCGGGCCGCTCTACCCGCCGAACCTCCTGTTTCTCCTGTTGCCCGCGCCGGCCGCGCTGAACTACCTCGTGCTTCTCCACGTTGCGCTGGCGGCTGTGGGGATGTTCGCGTTCTGCCGGGGCTGCGGACTCAGCCGTTCGGGCTCCTGGCTCGGGGGGCTTGTCTTCTCGCTGGGCGGGTTCTTCGTGTCGCAGGTGATGCACGTCAACCTGGTGTGCGCAGTGGCCTGGCTGCCGTTCGTTCTCTGGGGGCTCCACACGTCGACCCGGCAACCGTTTGGGTTTGCGGCCGTTCTGGTTGCAGTCCCGATGGCACTGCAACTGCTCGCCGGGCACGCGTATGGAGTGCTGATCGCGTGGGTCGGTGTCGGCATGCACGCGACGGCCTTGACGTTCCGCAACCTGTGCCAGCGAAGGGCGCTTCGGCCGGCAATCCGCCCGCTTGCGGTTGCGGCAGTGGGAGTCGCTCTGGCAGCCTCGATGTCGGCCGGGCAGTTGCTTCCCTCGAGCGAGTTCGTCCGACACACGTGGCGGGCGGAGGGGCTGACGTACGGTGAGTCGGTGGTCAAGTCGCTGCCGCCAACAAACCTGGCCACGCTGGTGCTGCCCCGCCTTTTCGGCGCTGGCGAGGGGTATTGGGGGCTGTCGCAGTCGGGCTACAAGGACTTGTGGCTGTACTGCGGCATTCTGCCTCTGGGCCTTGCTGCCATGGGTCTGGCTGGCCCGCGGCGCCGACTTGCGCGGTATGCAGTGTGCTTCGGCGCAGTTGCGCTGCTGATCGCAGCAGGGCAATTCACGCCAGTCTGGGGAATGCTGCGAACGCTGCCGCTCTTCGACGTGGTCCGGGTGCCGGCGCGCTTTCTGGTGCTGTTCGTGTTGGCGCTGAGCCTGCTTGCGGCGACCGGCGTCGACGCCCTCCAACGCGGCTGTGACCGCGTGCGCTCGGCGCGCGTGAGACGCGTGCTTGCATACACGGGCGCTGCTTCGTACGGTCTCTTGGTTGTGTTGCATTGTGTAGTTCGTTTCCGCCGAGCGCAGGTGTTGGCCTGGGGAGACTGGCTGGTCGGTCGATTCGTTTTCGGCAAGGCCGACCATCGGCTGACCGCGGAGTACTACTCGACCAAGGTTCGTTGGGCCTACGATGGGATGCTCCACGCCACCAATCCCGTGAGTGCTGATACGCTTTGGGCAGTGTGCCTGGCGATTCTGTCCTTGGTCCTGCTTGGCTGGTGGATCGTCCGGGCGTTGCCGCAGCGCCAGCTCGTCGCCGCTGCAGCCGCACTGGTTGCCGGGGACCTCTGGGTGTCGTCAACAGGGGTGAACCGGTTTGGACCGGCCTGCAACCTGTTCGTGGCACCGGCCGCTGCGGCCTTCCTGGAACGGACGACCGGCGCGACGCCCACCTGCGAGCGCGTCGAGTCAGTCGACACGACCGCGCTTGCCTACAATGAGTCGATGCTCACCGCGCTACAGCACGTGAATGGGCTGTGGTGCACCACCCCGTTGCGCCGGCACCAGGAACTGATGGCGGCAATGGGCGACCGGGAGTTGGCCGACGCTCGTCCGGCACGGACGCCGATTGCCGGTCGGTTGAATCTGAACCTCGCTCGGGCTCTCGGCGTGCGGAACTATGTCGCCAAGTCGCCCGGCGCTTTGCCCTCCGGTCGGGTGACGTATATTCGCGATGACCATCTGTTCGTGTCAGACGCTGGGGAGCCTGTTCCTCGGGCCTTCGTGGCTCGAACATGGAACGCCGCTGCTTCCGACAGAGCGGCTTTGGGGGTCCTCGCGGCGCCCCGGTTCGACCCGGTTCGAGAGAGCGTAGTGACCGGCGTCTCGCCCGGAGGCGATTCGGTCAGAGCGCCGTGCGCAGGCACCGCGCGCATTCGACGGTACCGGCCGGAGTTCATTGACGTGGAGACCGACCTCGCCTCCACCGGTCTGGTGTGCCTCATGGACATGGACTACCCCGGTTGGCAGGCGTTCGTCGACGGCCGGCGCGCGCCGGTACTCCTCGCCAACTACGCGTTCCGTGGCGTTTTGGTCGAGCCCGGCCGGACCAACCTCCGCTTCGTCTTCCTCCCCTGGACGCTGCGGCTCGGCATGTTCCTGTCGTTTCTCGGCTTGGCGGGGGTGACCGCGACTGCTGTCGCTGCCAGTGTCTGTCGGCGCAGGGCGGCCGGCGTCGAGCGAACGAGCAGTGCTCAGGAGCGGAGATAGCCATGCACGTGCGCTCCAAACGCCTCGACCGATACGTGCTGGAGCACAGCCTCCGGGTTGCCGGTTGGCTGCGATACGCTGCGTCCGCGACGCCTCACTGCCCCGTTCGACCCGGGCACCGAGTGCGCTGGCCCCACGAAGTAGAGAGCATCCTGGCAATCCAGCTCTTTGCGTTGGGGGATTTGGCCCTCACGGTCCCGGCGCTCGACGCGCTCCGCCGCGAGTGGCCGGACGCGAACCTGACCTTGCTCGTGTTGCCTCAGTTGGTCCCACTGGCTCGCCGCTTCGAGGCGGTCGACGAAGTGGTCGCGCTGCGCAGCATCCGAGACTTGGCGGGTCTTCGCGCGCTCCGCCAGCGCTCTCCGGATCTTGCTGTAGTGTTCAATCCCAGTCTGCTGGGTGCCTGGTTGGCCTTCCTGTGCGGGGCGCGCACCAAGCTGGGGTACGTGGGTGATGCCGAAGGCTGGCGGGATCAGACGTTGGGCCGAGCGGGGGCGACGCTCCTCGATCTGCCCGTGGAGCCAGTCCTAGACCCGTGCCACGAAGTGGCGCGGAACCTGGCGCTCACGGCTACCGTCGCGTCCTCTCCTGAGTCCCCGAGTCTGGAACTGAAGCTTACGACGGCTGACCTCGCGTCCGTCCGGCAACTCCTGCCAAGTCTCGGGATCAGCGATCGCCGGCCGCTCTTGGGGGTGCACCCGACGGCCAAGTGGGTCTCCCGCCGGTGGGCTCCGGGGCGCACTGCCGCGGCTGCCGACTACGCGGCGTCGTGTCTCGACGCGCACGTGATCTTCTTTGGTGCTCCCGGCGATGGCGAGATGGTCGAGCGAGTGCGGGGCTTGATGCACACACCCTCCGTCTCCGCTGTCGGCTCGACGGACCTGCCCCAACTCGCCGCGCTTGTCGCGGCGTGTGACCTGCTGTTGTGTCACGACAGCGGGCCCATGCACATTGCGGCTGGCTTCGGGGTCCCCATGGTTGCGCTGTTCGGCCCAGGCAACGTGACCAAATTCCGTCCCTTCCACGCGCAGCACCGGGTCGCGTGGCAGCCGGTGCCCTGCAACCCCTGCAGGATTCAGTTCATGGGCCAGTGCCCGAACAATCTCTGCATGAAGCGGCTGACGGTTGCCATGGTGGAGGCGTGCGTGGACGACGTAATCGACCGGTGGGTGGTGACGGAACCGGTGCCGCGACGCGACCGGCTGGAGCCATACCTGCTCGATGGCTCTCAGGGAGTGCTGTCGCATGGGCGATGACCGCGTCAAACTGCTCTTTGTCGATCACGTCCCGGAGATGGGGGGCGGTCAGGTTGTGCTGCAGCGGCTCGTGGAGAATCTCTCCCGCGACCGATTTTGCCCCGCTGTGGCATGCGCGCCGGAGGGAGCCCTGTGGCGATTCTGCGAACGCCAGGGCGTGCCGCACTTCGCCCACTGGCTGGGTGAGGATCTCCGCGCTCTTGGCCGATACCGGACGCGCCCGAACTGCCGAAGCGCGGTCGCCGCAGCGACAGTCGCTGCCCTGCAACGCCTGCGGCGGGCCATTCGCCTGCACCGGGCTGGCCTGGTTCACTGCAACTCGAACAAGGACCACCTCATCGGAGGACTCGCCGGCCGGTTGGCGCGGGTCCCCGTTGTGTGGCACATGCACGACATGCTACTCCCGACCGTCATGCCGACAGTGACCCGCCAGACGCTACGAGCCGCAGCCATGGTGACCTGCAGCCGCCTCCTCGCCGTCTCCGAGGCGACCGCCGAGAGTCTCCGGCGGCAGGGCTTCCCCGGCTCCCAACTGCGCACTGTCCTCAACGGCGTTGCCCCCGACGTGGTGGGGCCGGCTACGCCCGGCCGACTCCGGCGCGAGCTGGGCGTGTCGGCCGCGACGCCGCTGGTGGGCATCGTTGGGCGCCTGTGTCCGTGGAAGGGACAGCAGGTCTTCCTCCGCGCGGCTGCTGAGATTGCCAAGGACCGCCCGGTTCACTTCGTGCTGATCGGCGGCGACATCCTGGCCGACCGGGGCTACCGCTCAGAGCTGGAAGCGCTCGCGAGGCGGCTGGGTATCGCGCACCGGGTGAGCTTCACGGGCGCGCGGGACGACCGGCTTGGGCTGCTCTGCGACCTGGAGGTCGTCGTCCACGCCTCTGTCGAGCCGGAGCCGTTTGGGCTTGTCGTCGTCGAGGCCATGTTGGCTGAGAAGGCCGTCGTCGCGAGCGATGCCGGCGGGGTTCGGGAGATTGTTGTGTCAGGCGAAACGGGGCTGCTTGTTCCGCCGGGCGACGCAGCAGCGCTGGCAAGGGCCTGCCTGTACCTGCTGGGCTGCCCCAAGCGCCGGCAAGACATGGGCCGCCGCGGGCGCGCACGGGCCTTGCAGTGTTTCTCTGCCCGACGGATGACGGAGGAAGTCGAGAGCCTCTACGCGGAGTTGCTCCGGAGCAGCGGGAGGGGAGGGCGCTCGTGACGGTGCTAATGGTGTCCGATGGCATTGCACCGGAGCGAGTCGGGGGGAGCTACCGGTACCTGCGCGAGGTGTGCATTGCACTGGCGGCGCGGGGGCATGAATGCCACGTGGTCGTGCCGCAGGCGCGCCAGGACGCGCCGCTGGAGGAACACGGTGTCGACGGGGTCGCAATCCACCGAGTGCCGGATCCGCCCGGACCGCGGCTGCTACGTTTCGGCAGGCGCCCACGGCAGATCGCCCATCGGGTGACGGCACTTGTCGAGAAGGTGAAGCCCGAGGTGCTCGGCCTCCACTGGGCCTATCTTGCGTCTGCCCTGCCAGCCGTACGTGTAGCTCGGATCTGCTTCTTCTATGGCCCCTGGGGGGCGGAGTTCGCCGCACGACACGGTGAGCACCGGCCGGGAATCCGACTGCTTGCCGGCGCGATGACGCGCTGTGAGCGGCGAGTCGTGTCCGGCTGTGAGGCTGCGATCGTGCTAAGCCGGTACTCCGCACAGCAACTTTGCGGCCTGCATGGGATTCCGCGGGACCGAATCCATGTAGTACCCCCCGGGGTCGACCTCGCTCACTTCGCGCCGAGTCCAGAGCGCCAACGAGTCCGTCGCGCATTGGGGCTTCCGTCAACAGCGACGCTGGCTGTGGCCGTGCGTCGTCTGGACCGGCGGACGGGCGTCGAGTTGTTGCTGCGGGCCGTGCACGCGGTGAACCTGCTGCCGCGGGACCTCCATCTCGTGATCGTGGGCCGCGGCCCCGACGCAGCGAGAGTGCAGCGCCTGCGCTGTTCTCTGGGTTTGGAGGAGAGCGTAACACTGGCGGGTTTTGTGGAAGAATCAGTCCTGCCCCGGTACTACCAGGCGGCAGATGTATCCATGATGCCTTCGGTAGCCCTCGAGGGGTTTGACCTGGCAACAATCGAGTCACTGGCCTGTGGCACTCCAGTGATCGGTACCCAAGTGGGTGCCACCCCGGAGATCCTGACTTAACTGAGTCCGAATCTCGTCGCGGAAGCAACTCCATGGGCACTGGGTGCGCGTCTTCGGGAGTTCTGCCGCGAGCGAGGGGAGTTCCCGTCCCGTGCGGCATGCCGGAGGTTCGCAGCGGATCGGTGCGCGTGGGATTCTGCCGTGGCGAGGGTGGGGGACGTGTTGCTCCAGCAGGTGGTCGCAGGCGGGGAAGATGGTCGTAGGGCTTCGGTGCCGCGAATAGACATCTCAGCCATGTCGATCGGACACCGGATGCGGAGGCTCGTTGCCTCGTGGGAGGAGCCCCTGCTCGCGCAGGTACGCATCCAGCACCTGAGCGGCGAGGGCATTCCCGGCTGCATTCCAGTGTCCGTCAAGTCGGAAGTAGAGCTGCTCGCCTGCTTTGCCCCGATTCTGGAACGTGGGTGTCAGGTCCGCGAACCGCACGGCATGTTGACGGCAGTACGCTCTCAGCCTGTCCTCGATCCAGCCGAGGTTGACGGGCCCCGGCCCCGACCGATAGCGCCGAGCAAGGTGCCAGTAGGTATGGGATTTGTCCGGGCAGTAGACGACGATGAGAGTGATGCCGTGTCGAACGCAAGTGTCCTGGGCACCGGCAAGCGCAGCTTCGATCAGCTCCCAGGCTCCCGAGTTCTTGTCGCGCACCTCCGCGGCCTCTGGAGGCGCCTCTTTGATGTCGAAGAACACAAAGTCCAGAGTTGCCGTCTTGACCTTGTGGAACGCAGGTGGAGCGGTCGGCCGGCTCATGTACAGCAGACTCAAGCGCGCCAGCATCAGATGATGGGCCAGCCTACGCAACCACGGAGGCTGGCTGTGGCGTTTCTCTTTCTCTTCCTGTTGATGTGCCCAAGTCAACATGCCCTGCTTGACGCCCGACTGCCGCCACTGTGAGAACACGAGCACGTCAGAGGCGTCATTCGGAAACACAACCCAGAAAGCCACTCGTGGGTTCAGTTGAACACCGTACTTGCTCAACATCCGAGTGTATTGCTGCGGGCCGCAGTTCGGCATGCTTAAGTTCACGACGTCCTGGCCTGTCAACCCCCGCAGTTGCTCCACCCAGCAGCTTTCAACGGGCACCCCGTGGCCGAACGTGAAGGAGTCCCCGACAGCCACCGCAAAAGGGTGATCCGTGAGCGGATCTTCCCGGCGCACACCGATGCCGGTGGTGCCGAGCGGAATCGTCCGAACGCGGTATTCGTAGTCGGGCTGGGTGATGATGACGTCCATGCCGGGCAGGAGCTTGCGCCCAACGTATGGCTCATCAGCCACGATGATGGGCTGGCCGCGTATCACCCGCACCCCCACGCCCTGTGCCTTCGCCTGGCGAGGCGTGGCGTCACCCGCTAGACCCGCCAATTCGTGGACTTCTGCAGGGAGCAAGCTGTCGGCGAAGACACGCAAGAAGAGTTCCGCGACAAGGCACCCCAAGAGCAGCCCGCCGGCGAGGCACGCAAGAGCGTTCCGCCAGACCGGAGTTCTGCGCTTCGGCTGTTCAGGGAGCATGAAGATGTCCTCCAGAGCCGTCGTGCGCTTGGCGGGCGAAGAGCTATCTCAGAGCCTGTTCGACGTCAGGGAGACTCCGACCTCGTCTGGATCTCAGGATCAGCCCCGCCCGGTCAGAACAGCGGGTAGATGAGCGGCGCCAACGGCGACGACTGAACGAAGACTAGGAGCACGCCCAGCAGCACGAGCACGATGAACATCGGAATCATCCACCACAACTTCCTGGCCCAGAGGAACCCCAACAGCTCCCCAAAGATGCCCCACTTGGCTCTTGCTCTGTCGATGAATCCCATGCTATCTCCTGGTGGTGCAGGTCATGCCTTCCGGATCAGGAAGCTGCCCATCCGCAGACAGTCGATGCCGCTGCGGACGAACGTGCTGTAGGCGTCGGCCGGGCTGTTGACGATTGGCTCGCCGCGCAGGTTGAACGAGGTGTTCATCACCACCGGCACGCCCGTGCGGTCGCCGAACTCCTTCACCACGTCGTAGTATAGCGGATTCCACTCGCGACGGACGGTCTGCAGGCGGCCTGTGCCCATGTGGTTGACGGCGGGGATGAGGTCGCCTGCGTCTCCCTTCCAGGGCAGCACCAGCAGCATGTAGCGCGCCGGGTACTGACGGGCGGGCTCGTCCAGACCCTCGAAGAACTCGCTGGCACGCTCCTCCAGAATGACCGGGGCGAACGGGCGGAAGGGCTCCCGGAACTTGATCTTGCTGTTGACGAGGTCCTTCATCTCGGCGCTGCGCGGGTCTGCGAGGATGCTTCTGTGCCCAAGGGCGCGCGGTCCCCACTCGAAGCGGCCCTGAGACCAGCCAATCACCTTGCCGGCTTCCAGATCGTCAGCCACCGCGCGGACGAGCCGGCCGGCATTGTCGAACGCCTGGTACGACACGCCCTCCTGGTCCAGGAACCGCTTGACCTCTCCGTCGGAGAATTCCTCCCCCCAGTAGGCGTGCTCCAAGACGAAGGTGCGCGGCTTCCCGAGCAGCACGTGCCAGACGTACAACGCCGCTCCGAGCGCACCGCCGGGGTCGCCCGCGGCGGGTTGGATGAAGAGGTCGGTGAAGCCGGTCTCGCGGAGGATCCGCCCATTCGCGACGCTGTTCAGCGCCACGCCGCCGCCCATGCAGAGCCTGGTCAGCCCCGTGTCGCGGTGGAGGTTGTGGCAGAGCCGCAAGATGACCTCCTCGGTCTTCCGCTGAATGCTGGCGGCTACGTCGGCGTAGTATTGGTTCTGCTCGATGAGCGGCCGAAGGGCGTCGGTGTCCGGGTCCGTCTGCAGCGTGACGAACAGCGAGTCCTTCTGGCGCGGCGCTCCGAACAGGTCGGCGAATCTGCGGCTGTAGGTCTGCGTGGGCGACCGGTGGTAGTCGAAGTAGTCCATGTCGAGCCAGAAGCTGCCATCGTCGTAGACGGTGATAAGCTTGTCGACTCGGTCCAGGTATCTCGGCTGACCGTAGGGCGCCATGCCCATGACCTTGTACTCGCCCTCGTTCACCTCGAACCCCAGCCAGGCGGTGAATGCGGAGTAGAGCAAGCCAAGGGAGTGCGGGAATCGCGTCTCCTTCTCGAGGATGATGTCGTTCCTGCCATTTCCGTCGAACGTCGCGGTGCCGCGACCGACGGCTGTCGTGGTCCACTCGCCGACGCCGTCCACCGTCAGGATCGCCGCCTCCTCGAACGGCGAGCAGAACAACGCGCTCGCCGCGTGGGCGACGTGGTGGTCGACGAACAGCAGCTTGTCGGGTGAGACGCCCACCTTGTCCAGGATAATCGAGCGAATCCAGAGCTTCTCGCTCAGCCAGGTCATCATCGACTCGCGGAACACCGAGCAGGAGCGGGGAAAGGACGCCAGTGCGGTCCGGAGGATTCGCTCGAACTTGGGGAAGGGCTTCTCGTAGAAGACTACGTAGTCCAGGTCGCCCGCCCCGATGCCGCCTTGGCGCAGGCAGAACGCGACGGCGTTCGCCGGGAAGCCCGAGTCGTGCTTCCTGCGGGAGAAGCGCTCCTCATCCGCGGCGGCCACGAGTTGGCCGTCGCGAAGCAGCGCCGCCGCGGCGTCGTGGTAGAAGCAGGAGATTCCCAGGATGTGCACGCCTCAGCCTCCGTGTGCCGCCGCAGTTCTCAGTACTGCCTGCCCGCCTCAGTCAGGTCGGCCGGGCGGGAGTGCCAGGGGACCCAGTTGGTGTCGCCCGTGGGCCGCCGGAGCCGGAGCGGGTCAGACAGGCACTTGGCGGCAATCGCGTACGGCATGAGGAGGAGGAAGTAGAACAGCGACAGCAGGACGCGGCTCTGGAACGCGCCGACGATGGCAATGACCTTCTTCCACCCCGTCCACAGTTGGAGAAGCACCTGATCTCACCTTTCAGTCGATCTGTAAGCAATTGCTGGCCTTGACCGGGATCGTCACTGGGCGGAAGGGCCGAGCAATCTGCCGCGGCACGGCCGTCCGGAGAGCAGGCGGCGCGTGGACCGGAAGACGGATCCAGGCCCAAACCGGTTCTTCCCCACAACGCCTTCCTGCCCGGGTTCGCCGCGCTATCCGCCAATCAATGGCAGCCGGCTGGCGCCGATCCCAACGTGCGACACCTCGGCCTCCTGCCTGACGCCGTCCGCGGCGTCGCCCCGATCAGGACGCCGGCCCGCGCCGCCGACCAAACAATCCCCGTCGTTTCGGCGCCTCGGGTTGGGCTTGGGCCTCGGCCGGTTCCGGTTC
>Ga0100389_1000223_pt1 | contig 46732 bp, 44 predicted proteins | sample CryGeymeta201513_FD_81537 | JGI IMG/M metagenome (GOLD analysis project Ga0100389, IMG submission 81537) | Groundwater microbial communities from Crystal Geyser aquifers in Utah, USA - Crystal Geyser metaG 2015-13 | ecosystem: Environmental > Aquatic > Deep subsurface > Groundwater | place: USA... | reverse complement strand
TTGTGCGGGGCTGCGGGTTTCGCTGGCATCGCGTGCCCCGGGTTACGCGCTTCGCGCTAACCCGGGCTACAAAAGCGCGAGGTGTGGTAGCCCGGGTTGAAGGCCCGCAGGGCCGAACCCGGGGCGTCGTGTTCAAGCCGCAAACGCAATCACCGCCGCTACGTAGTCGCCATCGTGCGACAGGCTCAGCTGGATGTCGTCGCGCGCCACCCCAGCGCTGAAAACACGCGGCGGCAGCAGCCCGCCCGCAACCCGTTCGCGCACGATTTCAGTGTCGTTGATGCCCTGCTGCGCAAGCAGGCGTTTGGCCAACGTGCGCACCATGGCGGAAGGTTCGCGGCTGAAGCTGTCGCGCTCGCGTTCGCTGAATGTGGCATTCGCTGGGCAATCAGCCAAGGCCACTACCGCGCGAGTGATCGCCGCTGTGCTTTGACCCTGCACCGCGATGCAATGCAGCCAGTGCGCGTGCCACTGCCAGGACACGGTGATCGGCGGGTGCTCGGCGATCACCACCTGGCCGTGTTTGTGGTCGTCGCGCAGTTGCATATCGGCGCATTCGAGTTGCCAGCGCCCGGGGGCGAACACCAGCGCGGGATCGGCCTTTTTGGCGGCTTTGTACGCGGCTTCCTTGGCCGACCACAGCAGCGCAAAGCCGACATCGTCGGCGGCTTCATCGGCCAGTTGGGTGCGCTCGCGGGCGGTCAACACCCGCGCCAGCAAGCGCGGCTGCTCGGCGCGGCCACGGTTATGGCGGGCGCGAAAATCAATCAGGTCGTTGCCCAGCGTGAGTTTCACGACGCCGCTGGCAGACTCAGGGCGCCTGAAGCCCGGGCCGTGAAGTAGTCGTCTTCCATTGCCTTGAGTTGGGCAACGATCTGCGCCGAATAATCGCGCGCGCGGCGCAGGCCGGTGCTGGCCGAATGCGGCACCAGCATTTTCAGTTGCACGTAAAAACGATCGCCCGGCGTTGGAAAATCGGCGAAGCCGCCAAAATGCATCCCGCGCAAATACACACAGAGCACTTTGGCGCCGGGCACCCGGTTGAGCAATTGGCCAACGCCGTAGGAAAAATCGCGGTCGTCGACGCGGCCACTGCGGCTGCGTCGGCCTTCCGGGAAAATCGCGATGGCATCGCCGCGATCGAGCACGTACCGCATCCGCGCCTGTGCCAGACGCGCCTGCTCGGCGCAAGCACCGCGTTCGACCGGAATGCAGCGGCCGAGATAACACACCAGGCGCCAACTGAAACGGTGGTAGAAGTTCTTGGCTTCCGGCAGGTTCCATGGCAATGAAGCCGGATGGCGCAGGTAATCCCACAATGAGCCGAGCACGATGGTCTGGATGATCGAATCGACCAGGGTGAGGTGGTTGCTGCAAATCAACAGCGGCCCGGGGTGCTCGGCACGCACGGCGCGATACTGCGCCCGCACTGCGTCCACCTGATGCGCGGAAAAACGGAAGCGGAAGCGGTAAATCGCGGTCAGGATCGGCCCGAACAGGGCAAAACACAGATAGCTGATGCCGCGCTGCACGCGCAGTGCCAGGCGCATACGGCGCGGGAGCTTCATATCAGCCGACCAGCTTGCCGATCAGCTGGACGGCATCGCCGATGGTGGCGATCGAGTCGGCGGCATCGTCGCTGACCTCGATATCGAACTCGTCCTCGAACGCGAGCACGATATCGACCAGACGTGCCGAGTTGACGCCCAGATCGGCGAGGATGCGGGTGTCCTTGCCGATGCTGTTCAGCGCTTCGGTATTCTTGACATACGGGGTGATCAGGGCAATGACTTTTTCGGTGATTTGCGCTTCGTTCATGGCATTCTCCAGTGGCGGGGGTCAGGGTTGAAACGTGCGGAACAGCAGGCAGCCGTTGACATCGCCGAAGCCAAAACTGCTCTTGGCGATGATCTGACCGGCGAATGGCCGGGTATGTTGCACCACCGAACCGCGGAACGGCTCGAGCTTCGGGTGCAGGTCTTCACAGTTGCGCGAACCGTGCAAAAAGCCATGATGCAGTTGCAATGCCACCGCCACGCACTCCAATCCGCCGGCGGCACCCAAGGCATGGCCGATCAGGCTTTTGCTGGCATTGATCGGCGGCAGCGCGGCGGCATCGACATCCAGCGCACGGCGCCAGTTTTCCAGTTCGGAGGGGTCGGCGAAGGTGGCGGTGAGGTGGCCATTGATGGCATCGATCTGGTCGGCACGAATGCCGGCCATCGCCATCGCGGTGCGAATGCAGCGCACCACGCCATCGGGGTTGGGTGCGGTCATCGAGCCACCACCGCGCTGGCCGCCGCTGTTGACATGGCCGCCGATGATTTCGGCATAGATGCGCGCGCCGCGCGCCTGCGCGCTGGCGAGGCTTTCCAGCATCAAAATGCCAGCGCCAGAGCCGGGGATGAAGCCGGCCGCGGATGCGCTCATGGGCCGCGATGCCTTGTCCGGCGCGTCGTTGCTGCGGCTGTTGAGCACCTTCATGGCGTCGAATCCCGACCAGGTGTAATGCGAGCTGCCTTCGGCGCCGCCGGCCATCATCCGCGCGCACTGGCCGCTGCGCACGGCGTGAAAGGCATCGACCACCGCCTCGGTGCCGGTGGTGCAGGCCGAGCTGTTGGTGGTGACCTGGCCGCCGAGCGCAAGCAGGCCGCCGAGCTTGGCCGACACCGCGCTACACATCACTTGTTCGACCATCGTCGAACCGAGCCGACCGACCCGGCCTTTGTCGACCATCGGGATCAGGCGCTCGCCAACCGTCTGCATGCCGCCGATGCCGGTGCCGATGATCGCGCCGGTATCCCAATCGACGTCGGAATCGGGGCCGATCGGGCGCAGGCCGGCATCGCGCCAACAGTCGATGCCGGCGATCGCGGTGTAGATCATTGCGTCGTTCATCGCGGTCAGGTCTTCACGGCTCAAGTAGTCGTGCTTGAGTTCATCCACGCCCGGCGGCACGCCGCCCACCTGACAGGCGAAGTTCTGTTCTGCCAGTTTTTCGATGAAGCGGATGCCGGACACGCCCTCACGCAGCGCGGCTTCATACGCTGCAAGGCCATGGCCATTGGGCGCCAGCACGCCCATGCCGGTGATAACGACTCTATTTGCCACGTTGCACTCCTATGCCTGCCAAGGTGCCCTCGGCCGCCAGCCGACCATCGGCGAGAAACAATTGCGCCCGGCTTTTCAATTTCATGCGGCGGAAAAACAGTTTTTCACCGACGATGGTGACGGTCTCGCCTGGCAGTACCGGTAGCTGAAACTCCATCTGGCACTCGGTGAACAACGTCGTCCACTTCGACAATTCGTCGCCGGCCAGGGTTTGCGCGCACAGGTACAAGCCCAGTGCGACCACGCTGGTCTGCGCCATCGCTTCGGTCAGGATCACGCCGGGCGTGACCGGGTCGCCCGGGAAGTGGCCGCGATAGAAAAATTCGTCGTGCTTGAAGGTGTAGCGGCCGACGATGTGCTCGCTGTCGAGTTCGACAATTGCGTCGATAAATCGGAACGGTGCCTGTTGTGGCACGGCCTGTAAAACCTGTTCGGGAGTCATTTGTTCAGCACTCCGCCGTTGCTGTTTGCTGACCGCGCCGGATAATCGGTGTACTGGATGCCCGGATAGATGCCGACTTTGGCGTCACGCACGGTGTAGATCGCTTCGCCATCAACGCTTACCGTGCCGTCGCCGATCACCACTGCGCCGCCCTGCATCTGCGCATGGCGACGCACCTCGACCCGATAGCTGACCACGCCATCGTGCGGACGAATCTGGCCGAAGAAATCGACTTCCTTGCAGCCCAGCGCACGGCCGGCGCCAAGCGCACCGCGCAGCGCGCAATACATGCCCAGCAATTGCCAGATTGCGTCGACGCCGAGGCAGCCCGGCTGTACCGGGTCGTTGCTGAAATGACACATAAAATACCAGGCATCCAGATGGATATCCTGCTCGGCCACGATCAGCCCGCGGCGGCCGTTGTGCTCGATTGCGGTGATGCGGTCGAACATCAGCATCGGCGGCAGCGGCAGCGAGGGAATCGTGCCCGGCGCATCCGCGACCAGACTCTGCTTGCCCCAGGCCAGCAGCTCGGGCTTGGACAGGGTTTGTGCGCGCAAAAAATCGGCGTACGACATCAAGCTCATGCGGCGTCTACCTTGTCGCCCGCATTGCGCCGGCACACGTACCCCGGGTTGCGCCGCTGCGCGGCTATAACCCGGGCTACACCAGCTTCGATCGATGCGCTGTCGTAGCCCGGGTTGAGGCCAGCGGCCGAAACCCGGGACATCAACACGCCGCTGCGCCGATTCATGCGCCGACCTCCAACAACAATGCACCCCAACTCAGCCCGCCACCGACCACTGCCAATGCCAGCAGGTCGCCATCGCGCAACTCGGCAACGCGCTGCGAGAGCACGCTGGGCGCACCGGCGGCGCCGCAGTTGCCGTATTCGTTGACGTTGAAGTAATGGTTTTCCGGGCGGATACCGGCACTGCGGCAGATGTTGTCGAGCATGCCGCGGTTGGCCTGGTGGCCGATGAACTTGATGGCCGCGGCACGCGCCTGATCCAGCCGCTCGCGCAGTTGCGCGATCAGCGCCAGGCTGCGCCGAATCGCAAACGTCTGCACGGTGCGGCCCTCCTGGGTGAAATGGCCGGCGTTGACGAAGCGTACCTTGTCGCAGCTCTCCGGGTTGGAGGCGAACTGGCTGTGGCTGATCTTCAGCCGCGCCGGGATCCGTGGCGAGAGCACTTGCGCGCTGCTGCAATCGCCCCACAGCACGCAACTGTTGCGGTCGTTGTAGTTGATCGCGCGGGTACTGTTCTCGGTTTGCAGCACCAGCACAAAATCGGGCAGCCGTTCCGGACGCATGCAATCGAGAAAATGCAGTTGCGCGGCGAGCGATGAACACGCCGAATTGACATCGAAGGCGGGTGCATCGATGCCCAGTTCGGCAGCGATGGTGCAGGCCTCGGCCGGGCAGCTCGATTGCGGCGTGCAACTGCCGGAAATCACCAGGCCGATATCGCCAGTGCTGATGCCCGCTGCCGCGATCGCCTGCTGTGCGGCACGCGCACCGGTTTGCGCGTTGCTGTACAGCGAGGCCTCGATTGCCTGGCGCGGGTCGGCGTTGCGGGTGGTTTTGATGTAGTCCAGCGGCAGCACCGTGCGCCGGCGTTCGATGCCGACCCGCTCCATGATCCAGTCGCCGTCGGTACCGATATCGAGATCGCGCAAGAACGCGTTATCGATGATGTTTTCCGGGTGGAAGTGGCCAAGGCCATGAATATAAGTCATTGCGTTACCCAGCCCTTACAGCGGCGCGATATGTTCGCCGCCATCGACGCGAAGTAGCGCGCCATTCACCCACGCCGCTTCGTCAAGGCACATCAGGGCGATGAAATCGGCGACTGCTTCGGGCGTGGTGGTGCGGTGGAACGGGTTGCGACGCTCGGCGACCGCCTGCATGCCGGCGCTGCCGGGGATCAGCTTCAAGGCGGGTGTTGGCGTGACGCCGGCCTGGATGATGTTGGAGCGGATGCCGAACGGCGCAAACTCCACCGCAATCGCGCGCGATACCGATTCCAACGCCACCTTGGCGGCGGCCACGGCGGCGTAGCCCTTCCACGCGGTGGTGTTGCCCTCGCTGGTCATGCCAAGCACCCGCGCGTCGGCAGCGAACAGGCCGAGGCGGTGCAGGTCCTGCACCCACGACAACAGGCTGGTCCCCATCGCGTAGATGGTGCGCGCCATGTCTTCCTCATCCATCAGCGCGTCGCCATAGTGCGCGGCCTGCAAGGTGTGCAGTGCGCCGACGCCTTGTGCAAGCAGATCGCTTACCGCCTGTTGCAGCGCGCTCGCTTCAACGCCCAGTGCGGCGGCCAGCTTGGCCACGGCATCCTCGCCGCGGGTATCGGCGGTGCTCGGTGCGATCGGCTTGAGATTGCCGAATGCGATCGAATGCAGCAACAGTCGCACCTTGCCGTGTTCGCCCATCGCCGCGGCAAGGTGGGCGAGCGTTTGCGCTCGGCCGTCAGCGGACAGGGCGTCGAGATTGAGCGCCTCGAAGCGCACGCCGCTGGAGCGGATGACATCGAATCCGTGTTCGATGCGCGCCATCGCACCGCGTCGGTCGCGGTGCACGACCAGGATGTTCATGCCGTGGCGGGCCAGCTTTTGTGCCGTGGCCAAACCAAAGCCGCTGGAACCACCAAGAATGACTGCCCAATGGTTTTTATCGAACTCGATCATCGCGTATGCCGGAAAGAGGGGTGAACATCAGCGTTGAGCATCTGGTTGAACCGAAGGTTCAATCGGCGTGTTGTCTCGATTGCGATGAGCCGTGTAACGAAGCAACAGAGCAGCGACATTTCGCAGCACGTGTTGTGCAACACAACGGCCAACGCTACATGATGGTTGCGGTGACAAAAAACAAGGTCGCTGGTGCATCGCGGTGCGCGCGATTAGCGAAAACCGCGCACGCAGCGTGCGGCAATCGGGTGGCCGATCTTCGTGCCCGCCTGTGAGCTTGTCAACTGTGCGCACCCGTAGGGATAGACATGAATGGCCAGCCGCGATCGGGGTGTGTGCTGCGTTGTGCGCTGCCACCAACGGGCCGTGAACCGTTATCATGGCGGCACTGGCTGGGCGCTGGCGCGAACACTCGCTACAGCATGGTCCGGGTCGATTTGCAGGAGTGTCGTGCATGTTGCAAACCGTTGAGCGGCAAACCGGCGCCGATCCGCGATGGTGTGTGCTGTGGCTGCACGGGCTGGGCGCGGATGGCAACGATTTCGCGCCGATTGTGCCGCAACTGGTGCGGCCGGATTGGCCAGCGATACGCTTCGTGTTTCCGCATGCGCCGTTGCGCCAGGTAACCATCAATGGCGGCATGCGCATGCGTGCGTGGTACGACATCCGCAGCCTGTCGATCGATCAACGCGCCGATGAGCAGGGCGTGCGCGAGTCGATGGCGCAGGTGGAAGCACTGATCGCGCGCGAAGGCGAGCGCGGTATCCCGCCCGCGCGAGTCATTCTGGCCGGGTTTTCGCAGGGTGGTGCGATCGCATTGTCCGCCGCGTTGCGCCGCGAGCAAGCGCTCGCCGGGGTGATGGCGCTTTCCACCTATCTGCCGATGGCCGCGCAAACACCCAGCGAGGCAACCGCTGGCGGGTGTGGTACGCCGGTGTTCATGGCGCACGGGCTGCTCGATCCGGTGGTGATGCTCGATCTGGGCGAACGCAGCCGCGATGCCCTGCGCGCCATGGGCGTACCGGTAGAATGGCACACCTATCCGATGCCGCATGCGGTTTGCCCCGATGAGATCAACGACATCCGTCATTGGCTCGATCAACGGTTGCACGGATGAGCCCAACACCGGCGCTACGGGTATTGATCGTTGATGACGAAGCGCTGGCGCGCAAGCGGCTGCGCACGATGCTCGCCGAGATCGGCGACATTCAGGTGGCGGGCGAAGCGGTGGATGGCCGCGACGCGATCGCGCAGGTGCAGCAACTGGCGGTCGATGTGGCGCTGATCGATATCGCCATGCCGGTGATGGATGGCCTGGAAGCCGCGCGCCATCTGGCGCGTCTGGATCAGCCGCCAGCGGTGGTGTTCTGCACCGCTTACGATGCCCATGCACTGGCCGCCTTCGATGCCGGCGCGCTCGATTACCTGCTCAAACCGATCCGCAAGGATCGGCTGGCGCAGGCGCTGGCGCGCGCACGGCGGTTTACCGTGGCCGATGCCGACAACCTGCGCAGCACCACACGAGCGCGCACGCACCTGTCGGCGCGCCTCGGCGGCGCTCTGCGCTTGATTCCGTTGTCCGACGTGCACTATTTCGTGGCGGACGAGAAGTACGTGGTGGTGCACCATGCCCATGGTGAGGATCTGATCGAGGACTCGCTCAAGGCGCTTGAGGAAGAGTTTTCCGATCATCTGGTGCGCGTACACCGCGCTTGTCTGGTGGTGTGCGATGAAGTGGCGCAACTGGATCGTGATGGCGATGGCCATGCCCGTATCCGCTTGCGTTCCGGTGCTGGGCCACTGCCGGTCAGCCGCCGCTGCCTGGTGGGGTTGCGCGAACGCTTGAAACATCTTTGAGGATTACCCGGTGAAAATTCTGCGTCTGGCCACGCGCAAGAGCGCGCTCGCCCTGTGGCAAAGCGAACACGTGGCAGCGCGTCTGCGCGCTGCCCATCCCGGCCTTGAGGTGCAATTGGTGCCGATGAGCACGCGCGGCGATCAGGTGCTGGATCGCTCGCTCGCCGCAATTGGCGGCAAGGGCCTGTTCCTGAAAGAGCTGGAAGTAGCTATGTTGGCCGGCGCGGCCGATGCCGCCGTGCATTCGCTCAAAGATGTACCGATGCAGCTCGATGCGCCGTTCACGCTGGCGGCAATCCTGGAACGTGCCGATCCGTTCGATGCGCTGGTCTCCAACCATTACGATTCGTTGTCGGCATTGCCGGCTGGTGCGCGGGTGGGCACCTCGGCATTGCGCCGGCAGGCGCAACTGCGTGCCTGTCGCCCGGATCTGCAATTGCTCGACTTGCGCGGCAACGTCAACACCCGCCTGGCGCGGCTTGATGACGGTGGTTTTGACGCCATCATCCTTGCCTGCGCCGGGTTGCAGCGACTGGGGTTTTCGCAACGCATTCGCAGCCGCTTGATCGCGCCGCAGTGGTTGCCAGCAGTGGCGCAGGGTGCCATCGCCATCGAATCTCGCGCTGACGCCAGCGCGGTGATCGCGTTGTTGGCCGGTCTGGATCACCGCGACAGCCGTCGTTGTGTTGAAGCCGAGCGCGCGATGAACCGCGCCCTGCACGGTAGCTGCCATGTGCCGGTAGCGGCACATGCCACCTTGAGTGCCGCCGGCCTGCATCTGGTCGGTCTGGTCGGTGATGTTGCCACGGGCAAGGTGATCCGTGCCGAGGCCGATGCCGCAGCCGATCAGGCCGATGCCTTGGGGCAGCGCGTTGCCGACGCGTTGTTCGCGCAAGGCGCCGGCGCGTTGTTGCAGGCGTATGTGTCGGAGTGAGTTTCATTGTTGCCCACCCTGTGGGCGACCCAATGCAGCCTGCACGCGGCTGCGCTATACCGCCTCGCCGGCAGCATGCCCCGATGCCCATGCCCACTGGAAGTTGTAACCACCCAGCCAGCCGGTCACATCCACCACCTCACCGACGAAATACAAGCCTGGTACCGTGCGCGATTGCATCGTGCTTGATGACAGTTCGTGGGTATCGACACCCCCCAGCGTCACTTCGGCGGTGCGATAGCCTTCGCTGCCGCTGGCGATCAGCGGAAAGTTTTGCAGCGCCTCGGCAACCGTTCGCAACTCGGGCAGGTTGAATTGCCGGATCGGTTTGCTGTGCAGCCAATGCTCGCACAGCCGTTGCGCAAAACGCTTGGGCAGCAACTCGGCCAGCAGCGTTTTCAGTTCTGCCGCCGGTCGCTCGGCTTGCAGCGTCTGCAAGGTTTGCAGTGCGTCGCTGCCGGGCAACAGGTCGAGCGACAGCGCATCGCCGGGCTGCCAGTACGATGAAATCTGCAAAATCGCCGGGCCGCTGATGCCGCGATGGGTGATCAACATGAAATTGCTGAAACTCTGGCTGTTGCAGGTGACAGTGACCGGCAGCGCCACCCCGCTCAGCTCGGCAAAGCGTTGCTGGTGGGTGCCGCTGAGCGTGAGCGGCACCAGTCCGGCGCGCGTTGGCAACACGCTGTGGCCGAATTGCCGCGCCAGCTCATAGCCAAAACCGCTGGCACCCATGCGGGGAATCGACAGACCACCGCTGGCGACCACCAGTGCCGGCGCGGCAATCGTCCCGTCGTGGGTGTGTACCTGAAACGTGCCGTTATCGGCGTGCTGCACGCGCCCGACAGGGCAGTCGGTTTGCACCTGCACGCCGGCGGCGGCGCATTCGTTGAGCAGCATCGCGACGATCTGTTTCGACGAATCATCGCAAAACAACTGGCCCAGCTCTTTTTCGTGCCAGGCGATACCATGTTTGTCCACCAGCGCGATGAAATGCCACGGTGTGTAGCGCGCCAGCGCCGATTTGCAGAAATGCGGATTGGCCGAAAGGTAGTGGCCGGGCGTGGTGCCGGTGTTGGTGAAATTGCAGCGGCCACCACCCGACATCAGGATTTTCCTGCCGACGCGATTGGCGTGTTCGATCACGCGCACGCGCTTGCCGCGCTGGCCGGCGCGGATCGCGCACATCAGGCCAGCTGCGCCGCCACCCACGATGACCACATCGACGTGTTGCATGCCGTGCGCGCCGCAGTCAGGGTGACGGTCGCGCTGCAGGCGCCATGCGCAGACGCGGGGTGAGCGCGATGCTTGCACTCTCGCTCATCAATTGCAGCTCGCCATCCTGGATCATTGCGGTCAAGCGCATGCCGCGTTGCAGCAGCGCGCACGCCGCCTCGATGCTGCGGCCATCGAAATCGAGCACAGTGAGGTTTTTCAGCCGCGCCAGCGCGCCGCCCTGTTTGCTCCACCAGATATCCGCACTGTTGCCGCTGAAGGTTATCACCGCCACCTGGCGGGCCCGGCCGCAGGCCTTGCGGATGCGCGATTCGTCCGGTTGCCCGAGGTCGATCCAGTGTTCGATGTCGCCGCTGTAATCGCGCAGCCACAGGTCCGGCTCACTGTCATCGCTGAGGCCCCGCCCGAACTCCAGCCGCTCGCTGGCAAACCAGGCAAACGCCAGCAGCCGCGTCATCAGCCGTTGCGCGGTTTCCGACGGGTGCTGGGCCAGAGTGAGGTTGTGCTCGGCGTAGTAATTGCGGTCCATGTCGCTGACCTGCAACTCGACTTTGTAGACGGTGGCCTTGGCTGCCATTGCGCTCATCAATCGCTCAAAGAGCGGCTATTCTAGTCGTGAACCGAAATCCGTGAGTGTTGCGCTGAAGATGAGCACCGATGACACGCCCGCCGTGGACGACCGCGACCAGCGCTGGATGCGCCACGCGCTGGCGCTGGCGGCGCGCGCCGAGCGCGAGGACGACGAGGTGCCAGTGGGCGCGTTGATCGTCGATGCCGACGGCCAGTTGCTGGCGGAGGGCTGGAATCGCAACATCGTTGAGCACGACCCGAGCGCGCATGCCGAGATCGTGGCGATGCGACAGGCCGGGATGCGATTGGGCAACCACCGCTTGCCGGGGTGCACGTTGTACGTGACGCTGGAGCCGTGTGCGATGTGCGCGATGGCGATGATCCATGCGCGGCTGGCGCGCGTGGTGTACGGTGCCAGTGACCCGAAAACCGGGGCGGCCGGCAGCGTGTTCGACCTGTTGGCCGATCCGCGCCATAACCATCGTGTCGCCGTTACCGGCGGGGTGTTGGCGGCAGAGGCGAGCGCGCGGCTGAGCGCGTATTTCCGGGCGCGGCGCGGCGCGCGGCCGCGCTAACGGGGCGCTGAACAAACCGTCATTGCGAGCCGCCTGTTCCAGCCACCGGAACAGGCGGCTCGCAATGACGCCCGACGGGACGTGTTCAGCGTGTTGCTAACGCAATTCGTGGTCGAGTTCTTCGTCGAAACTGCGCACCGCGAGGCGCACTTCCAGGCTGAGGTACAGGCTGGCGACCAGCAGGCACAGCACGCCGACTACGCCAAGCACAGTGGGCAGGCTGGCCAGGCGATAACCGCTGAGGGCATCCAGAGCCAAGGCCAGGCTGGTGCCGACGAAAGCGCCAAGGCCGGAATACAGCATCATGCAGGCGCGCAGCACGTAGCCGCTGCGGCGGCGATGGCGGCGGATTTGCAGTTGCAGCGCGGCGTTGTCGGCCACGTCGTCGCGGCGGCGCATCGCCAGCAGAGTGCGCAGACGATCCACCACCCGCGCCAGCCGGTTGTTTGCCGAGATCAGCAGCGAACCGGTGGCGGCCATCAGCAAGGCAGGCGCCAGCATCGCCGTCAGCACGCTGTAGTGGTTGAGCGATTCCATGGGCAAGGTGGCGGGCTCCGGTGGGGCGGTGCAACATTGCCGGCAGCGCTGCGCGCAGCGGCGGCGGTGCCTGCAATGCGCACGGCTGACGTATGATGCCGCAATTGCCGGCGATAGGCATGGATCGATATGACCGACACGCAATGCAGCGATGACAACCTGATCTGGATCGATCTGGAAATGACCGGGCTCGACCCGGACACCGATTCGATCATCGAGATCGCCACGCTGGTCACCGATGTCGACCTGAACGTGTTGGCGAGTGGCCCCGAGTTGGCGATTCGCCATCCGCTTGCGCGTTTGCAGGCGATGGACGAATGGAACCGCAACACCCACGGTAAATCCGGGTTGTGGCAAAGAGTGCTCGATTCCGACTGCACCCATGCCCAGGCCGAGCAGGCGACGCTGGATTTTCTGGCGCGCTGGGTGCCGGCCGGAAAGTCGCCGATCTGCGGCAACTCGATCGGTCAGGATCGCCGTTTTCTGGTGCGCCAAATGCCGATGCTGGAACGCTATTTTCATTACCGCAATCTGGACGTGAGCACGCTCAAGGAGCTGGCCCGGCGTTGGGCGCCGCAGGTGTTCGAAGGCGTCAAAAAAGCCGGCACCCATACCGCGCTTTCGGATATCAAAGAATCCATCGCTGAGCTGCGCCATTATCGGCAGTACATGGGCGCGCTTGGCGGCATGGCGGGGAGCTGATCGATCATGTTCGGCTGGTTGCGGGTGTCGCGAAACGTACTGCTTGCCGCGCTGGTGCTGCTGTCGTTCGCCGGCACTGTGCTCGCCATCGACAGCAAGGCGCTGGCAACCTATTCGCGTGAGGTGTGGACCACCCGTGATGGTTTGCCGCACAACCAGGTCAACGGCATTGCGCAAACACCGGAAGGCTATTTGTGGTTCGCCACCTGGGAAGGGCTGGTGCGCTACAACGGGCAGGAGTTTCGTACCTTCGGTGGCCGCGAGATTCCCGAACTGCGCGATAACGGCATCCGCTCGGTCGCGGTCGGCGCGAGTGGCAATCTGCTGGTGGCCACCTCGCGCGGCGGTGTCGGTGTGCGTCGCCAGGGCGTCTGGCAAGGTTACACGGTGGCCGATGGCCTGGCGCAAAACGAGTCGATGGCTGTCGCCGAAGACCGTGCTGGCAATGTCTGGGTGGCGCACGAGAGCGAGGGGGTGTCGCGGATCGGCAGCGATGGTCGCATTCGCGTGTTCGATGTATCGCCGAGCGCGGATGCCGGCATCACCTATGCGGTGTTCGTCGATCATACCGATGTCGTTTGGGTGGGCACCGGCGAAGGACTGGTCCGCATCGAAGGCGAGCGTGTGCTGCATTTCGACCAGACCCACGGGCTACCAACGGGTGCCGTATTCGCCATTGTGCAAAGCCGCGACGGCTTGTTGTATGTGGGCACCGAGCATGGCGTGTTTCAGGGTATGGGCGGGCGGTTCCAGGCGATATCGGTGCGCATGCCCGACGAGGCGGTGGCGAGCCTGCAAGTGGCTGACGCTGGCGATGTCTGGATCGGTACCGTCAACCGCGGTTTGCTGCGATTCAGCGCCAGCCGTGGGTTGGAACAGATCGATACCGCCATGGGCCTGCCCAACAACCGGGTACCGTCGTTGTTCATCGACAGCGAGGAAAACGTCTGGGTTGGCACCAACGCGGGTCTGGTGCGCCTGGCCGACACGCCTTTTGTGAGTTACGACCAGCAACTGGGGTTGTCCAACGACTACGTGCGCGCCTTGTTGCAGACCCGCAGTGGCGACATCCTGATCGGCAGCAGCGGTGGCGTTGATCGCTGGCGCAATGAGGTCATCAGCGCCATCGGTGCCGATGCCGGGCTTGGCGGTGATGCCATCCTCAGCCTCGCTGAAGATCGCGATGGCAGCTTGTGGATTGGCATGTATTCCAAGGGTCTTATCCACTGGAAGGACGAGCGGATCGTCAGCCAGCAAACGATGCTGGGCGAGTTGCCGGCAAGTCAGGTGCGGGCGTTGCTGGTGGCCCGTGATGGCAGCCTGTGGGTGGGTGTTGCGCGTGGTCTGGCGCATATAAAGGACGGCACCACAACCGTATTTACCCGCGAGCAGGGGTTGCCGCGCAACTTTGTGGTCAGCCTGTACCAGGCGCGCGATGGCCGGATCTGGGTGGGTACCGCCGATGGTGTGGCGTGGATAAAAGATGACGTAGTCACCGCGATCGACTTGTCCGCCATGCATGGCGCACAGGATGTGTTCGGTATGCATGAAGATGCCGATGGCACCATGTGGTTTGCCACCGACCGCGGACTGGTGCGTTTGCGCGACGGGCAACTGGCGGTTCTGGGCAAGCCGGAGGGCTTGCCGGTGATTACCGTGTTCCAGGTCATCACCGATGCCTACGACAACTTCTGGCTGACCTCCAACTCGGGCGTGATCCAGTTGCGTCGCAACGATGTCGAGGCGGTGATGGCGGGGCATATGGAAACGCTGCCCAGTCGACAGTTCAGCGAAGCCGATGGCATGGGCAGCGCGCAATGCAACGGCGGTTCCGGCCCGGCCGCGCTGCTCGCGCGCGATGGCAGCCTGTGGGTGGCCACTGCCAAGGGCGCGGCCGTGATTCAACCGGACAAACTGGCGAAATACCAGTTCGCGCCGCCACCGGTGGTGATCGAAGGGGTGCGCGTGGACGGCCAGCCGGTAGCCGCGGGTGCCGCAATCGTGGCCTCACCCGGGGTGCGCAAGATCGAGTTTGATTATGTCAGTCTGAGTTTTCGTACCCCCGAGCAGATTCGCTATCGCTATCGCTTGAAGGGGTTCGATCGCGATTGGGTGGAGCGTGCGCGCCAGCGCAGTGCGCAATACACCAATTTGCCGCCTGGCAAATACCAGTTTCAGGTGGCTGCCGGTCGCGCCGGGCAGTGGAGCGATGCGTTGGCGATCCAGGCGTTTGAACTGGAACCGCGGTTGTATCAGCGTGGCTGGTTCGTGCCGTTACTGGTTTTGCTGTTGGCAATGGCACTGTATGTGGGGTTCCGGTTGCGTGTGCGTGCGATGGAAGTGCGCGAGCTTGAGCTGGCCGAACAGGTGGCGCAGCGCACCCTGGCACTGAGCGAAAAGAACAACGAACTGAAAGCACTCAACCGGCAGATATTGGCGCACTCCGATGCCTTTGCGCGGCAGGCACGCAGCGATGCGCTAACCGGCATTGGCAATCGCCGCGACATGGAAGAGCGCCTGGCCTCGGCATTTCACGAAAGCCTTACCCAAGGCAAACCGCTATGTCTTGCATTGCTGGATATCGACAATTTCAAACGTATCAACGACCGCTATTCGCATCAGGCGGGTGATAGCGCGCTCAAGGCCATCGCCACGGCATTGAAGAATGAGTTGGCAGCCTGCAACGCGCGCTCGGGGCACACCTGCTGTGCAGCGCGCTGGGGCGGTGAGGAGTTTGCGCTGCTGTTCCTGGGAGTTGAACTCGATGCTGGCCGCAACATGGCCGAACGCGTGCGCGTGGCCATCGAGTCGATCGATTGCCGTGGCTTTGCGCCGGGTTTGATCATCACCGGAAGCATCGGTATTGCTGACAGTACCGGCTGCCAGAACCACGAGCGCATGGTGTCGCATGCCGACAAGCAGCTCTACCAAGCCAAGGCGGCAGGCCGTAATCGGGTGATGGGGTGATCAACGGCCAGCGACGGCGAGCATGGCGCTGGCTGCGCGGCGCCCTCGCGGTTGTTGCGTTCGGGTCGCCCGCGCTTGCGCTGCCTGCCGAACGCATCACGGTGGCCGCCGCGGCTGATCTGAAGTTTGCCATGGACGAAATCGTCAGTGCGTATGTGCGTACCCATTCCGATGCCAGCGTCGATGTGGTGTACGGCTCGTCGGGCAAGTTCGCCACCCAGATTCGCCAAGGTGCCCCGTACGATCTGTATTTCTCCGCCGATATCGCGTATCCGTGTGCGTTGGCCGATGCCGGGTTTGCCGCTTCGCCGGTGAAGCCCTATGCGCTGGGTCGGATCGTGTTGTGGAGTGCCGGCATGGATGCCTCGACGATGACGCTGCACAGCTTGGTCGATCCGCGCATCCGCCGGATCGCCATTGCCAACCCGACGCATGCGCCGTACGGCAAGCGTGCCGAGGAAGCCTTGCGCGCGGCCGGTATTTGGACGCGGGTGCAGCACAAGCTGGTTTATGGCGACAACATCGCGCATACCGCTCAGTTTGTGCAAAGCGGCAATGCCCAGATCGGCATCATCGCGCTGTCATTGGCGCTCAATCCGCAATTGGCGGCGCACGGTGGCTACGGGTTGATTCCCGCCGCCCTGCATGAGCCCCTGCAGCAAGGGTACATGGTGACCGCCCGCGCCGCGGATAACCCACTGGCGAGGGCTTTCGCGGACTACATCGATTCGGCGCCAGCACGTGCGGCGTTGGCACGCTACGGCTTCGTGCTGCCGCGGCCGGCCACGGGGCCAGGGCAGCGATCAACCAGTGCTGCATGTGCGCCATGACGGTACCGATGTTGAGCGCCAGCGATCTGCAGGCCATTGGCCTGACCCTGCGTCTGGCGACTACGGTTACCCTGATCCTGCTGGTCGTGGGCACGCCCATTGCGTGGTGGCTGGCGCGCACGCCCTCGCGCTGGCGCGGTGTGTGCAGCGCACTGGTGGCATTGCCATTAGTGTTGCCGCCGTCGGTGCTGGGCTTTTATCTGCTGCTGGCGATGGGCCCGGACGGGCCCTTGGGTCGGCTGACCGCAGTGCTGGAACTGGCGCCGTTGGCATTCACGTTTCCGGGTTTGGTGGTCGCATCGGTGTTGTATTCGCTGCCGTTCATGGTGCAACCGCTGCAATCAGCGTTTGCATCGCTCGGTGAGCGTCCGCTGGAAATGGCAGCAACACTGCGCGCATCGCCGCTGGATCGATTTTTTACCGTGGTACTGCCATTGACCCGCTCGGGTTACCTCACGGCCGGCATCCTGACCTTTGCCCACACCGTGGGCGAGTTTGGTGTGGTGTTGATGATCGGTGGCAATCTACCGGGCGTCAGCCGGGTGGCTTCAGTGCAGATCTATGATTACGTCGAGGCGTTGGACTACAGCCAGGCGCATCGGCTGGCGGCAGTGCTGCTGCTGTTTTCGTTTGTGGTGTTGCTGGCCGTGTATGGCGGTCGACGCCGGGGACACCCGTGGTGAGCGTGGATGGCACGCTGCGCGTGCAACTGCATTTGCAGCGCCAGGATTTCTGTCTCGATGTCGATCTGCATTTGCCGGGGCAGGGCATCACAGTATTGTTTGGGCCGTCGGGATCGGGAAAAAGCACGTTGCTGCGCTGTGTTGCCGGCCTTGAGCGCGCGGCACGCGGCAGCCTGCGCGTTGCCGGCGAGGTGTGGCTCGATGGCAGCCGCTCGCTGCCAACGCATCGCCGCGCGGTAGGTTATGTATTTCAGGAAGGTACCCTGTTCGCGCATCTGGATGTGGCCGGCAATCTCGACTACGCTCGCCGGCGCAGTGGCGCGACAACCGCATTGCCCTTGCAGCAGCTGATCGAGCTACTCGATATCGGCGCACTGTTGGCGCGCCGTCCGCAGACACTTTCCGGTGGCGAGCGGCAACGGGTGTGCATCGCCCAAGCGCTGGCCAGCAACCCGCAGGTGTTGTTGATGGACGAGCCGTTGGCCTCACTGGATCAGGCACGCAAGCGGGAGTTGCTGCCGTATCTGGATCGCCTGCACCAACAGGCGGCGATTCCGTTGCTGTACGTTACCCACGACCCCGCCGAAGCCATCCATTTGGGTGATCACCTGGTGCTGCTGCAAAGCGGCCACACGCTGGCCAGTGGCCCGTTGGCGAGCGTGCTGGCCAGCCACGGCGAGGCGATTACTCCTGATGACGCGCTGGGTACGGTTCTGGATGGGGTGGTCGGCGCCCACGATGCGGCGTGGCACCTGCTGCGCGTGGATGTTCCGGGCGCGGCCTTGTGGGTGCCCGACAACGGCCTCGCGCCAGGCCGCACGGTGCGGGTGCGGGTGTTGGCACGTGATGTCAGTCTGGTTCGTGATCGCCCCGAGGGTTCGAGCATCCTCAATGCGTTGCTGGGTGAAGTGCAGATGATCGGTGATGACGCACACCCGGGTTTGCTGAATGTGCAGTTGCGGGTGGCGGACGTGACGTGGTGGGCGCGGGTGACCCGGCGCTCGGCGGCTGCGCTTGAGCTCACGCCCGGCCTTTCGCTATGGTTGCAGGTCAAGTCGGTGGCGTTGCTGTTGTAATCCGCGCGCTGTTTCCCGGGTTGCGACGGTTGCGGTAAACGCAAGCGGGGCCCCGGGTTTCGGCTTCGCCTCAACCCGAGCTGCTGGGGGGGGTCGGGGCGGCGGTGATGGCAAAGCCGGCGGGTAGGCGGATGTTGACGTCGCGCTGCGGGTAAGGGATGCCAATGCCGGCGGCACCCAATTCGCGATGTGTGGCCTCCAGCAGGTCGCTGCGGGCAGGCCCATAGTCCTCGGTCGCCACCCAGGCGCGCAGTATCAGGTCCACCGAGTTGTCGCCAAGTGCCATCACGATGACATCGGCGGCCGGTTCGGCGAGTACCTTGTCATGCGCATTGGCGAGATCGAGCAACACCTTGCGTGCGTGGCGCACGTCGGCGTCGTAGCTGATGCCGACCGGCACGTCGATGCGGCGCTGCGCACGTGCGGTGAAATTGATGATCGGCACGCTGGTGATCTGGCTGTTGGGCAGCACCACCTCGTGGTTCTCGATGGTGCGCAGCAGGGTCTGGAATACCCGCACCTGCTCGACCACGCCATCGATGCCGGCGATGTTGACCACATCACCGGCGCGAAATGGCCGTAGCGCGATCAACATAACGCCGGAGGCGATGTTCGACAGCGAATCCTTCAGTGCCAGACCAATCGCCAGGCCAGCGGCGCCGAGCAGAGCCAGCAACGACGTGGTCGGCACGCCGAGCTGGTCGAGCGCAGCCACCAGCACCACCACCAGCAGCGCGCCATAGGCCAGGTTGTGCAGGAAGTTGCTGAGAATCGTGTCGAAGCCGAGGCGGGCGAATGCACGGTCGATCAGGTGCAACAGCCGCCGCGCCAGCCACAGGCCGAGCAGCAGCAGCGCCAGCGCACCGGCGATGCGCAAGCCCCACGCCGTGGCAATCTGCAACCAATCGGTTTGTGCGATGAACTTGCGCAACGCGTCCATCGATGGCTCCGTCAATGGCCCGCTGCTTTGCTACGCGCCAGCCGCAGCCAGGTATCAACCACGGTATCGGGATTGAGCGACACCGATTCAATGCCCTGCTGCATCAGCCATTCCGCCAGATCGGGGTGATCGGACGGGCCTTGGCCGCAAATGCCGATGTACTTGCCTTTGCTGCGGGCGCTACTGATCGCCATTGACAGCAGCTTCTTCACTGCCGGATCACGCTCGTCGAACAAATGCGCCACCACGCCGGAGTCTCGATCCAGGCCCAGGGTGAGCTGGGTCAGGTCGTTGGAGCCGATCGAGAAGCCGTCGAAGATGTCGAGGAACTCGTCGGCCAGCAGTGCGTTGGACGGCACCTCGCACATCATGATGATCTTGAGGCCGTTGACGCCGCGCTCCAGGCCATTTTTTGCCAGCGTCGCAATCACCTTGCGGCCTTCATCGAGGGTGCGCACGAACGGAATCATCACCCAGGCATTGGTCAGGCCCATTTCGTCGCGCACTTTGCGCATCGCCTGGCATTCGAGCGCGAAGCAGTCGGCAAAGCTGGGATCGACGTAACGCGAGGCGCCACGGAAACCGATCATCGGGTTTTCTTCGTGCGGCTCGTACTGCGCGCCGCCGATCAGGTTGGCGTATTCGTTGGACTTGAAATCGGACAGCCGCACGATCACTGGATATGGCGCAAATGCCGCGGTGAGGGTGGCGATGCCTTCGGCCAGGCGTTCGACGTAGAAACTCACTGGATCGGCATAACCGGCAATCAATTCATCGATGCGGGCGCGGATATCGGGCGGCTGGCGCTCGTACTGCAACAGCGCCTTGGGATGGATGCCGATCTGCCGCGCAATGACAAACTCCAGCCGCGCCAGACCGATGCCCTGATGCGGCAACTGGGCAAAATCGAAGGCACGCTCGGGGTTGCCGACGTTCATCATGATCTTGAGCGGCGCTGGCGGCATCTCGTTGAGATCGGCGGTGGTGTGCTCAAAGCCCAGCTCGCCGGCATAGATGTAACCGGTGTCGCCTTCCGCGCACGATACCGTCACCGCGTCGCCGTCATTGATCGATGCCATCGCATTGCCACAGCCGACCACGGCCGGCACACCCAACTCGCGCGCGATGATCGCGGCATGGCAGGTACGACCGCCGCGATTGGTGACGATGGCCGCGGCGCGCTTCATCACCGGCTCCCAGTCCGGGTCGGTCATGTCGGCGACCAGCACATCGCCCGGGCGCACGCGATCCATTTCGGCAATCGAGCGAATCACCCGCGCCACGCCGGAACCGATCTTCTGGCCGATCGCGCGGCCTTCGCTCAGCACTGGGCCACGTTCGTTGAGGTGGTAGCGCTCGATCTGGGTGGCGTGTGCGCGCGAGCGCACCGTCTCCGGACGCGCCTGCACGATGAACAGCTTGCCAGTAATGCCGTCCTTGGCCCATTCGATATCCATCGGTCGGTGGTAATGGTCCTCGATGGTGAGCGCCTGGCGTGCCAGTTCCTGCACATCGTGATCGTCGATCGAAAAACGCTGGCGCAATGCGGCCGGGGTATCTTCGTTGCGCACACGCTCGCCGGGCGCATCGGAATACACCATGCGGATCGCCTTGGAGCCCAACTGCCGCCGCAACACCGCCGGTTTGCCGGCGCGCAGGGTGGGTTTGTACACATAGAACTCGTCGGGATTGACCGCGCCTTGCACCACGTTTTCGCCAAGGCCATAGCTGGCGGTGATGAACACCACGTCGCGAAAGCCCGATTCGGTATCCAGCGTGAACAACACGCCCGATGCGCCGACGTCCGAGCGCACCATCAACTGCACGCCAGCGGAGAGGAACACGTCCTCGTGCTTGAAGCCGTGGTGGACGCGGTAAGCGATGGCGCGGTCGTTGTACAGCGAGGCGAATACTTCCTTTACCCGGTGCACCACAGCATCGGCGCCCACGACGTTGAGGAAGGTCTCCTGCTGGCCGGCGAACGAGGCGTCCGGCAGATCTTCGGCGGTGGCTGACGAGCGCACTGCAACCGATACCTCGCCGCCGTTTTCGGCGCACAGCCGTGCGTAGGCGCTGCGAATGTCTGCGTCCAGCGCGCCATGCAGCGGCGCATCGATCACCCACTGGCGGATTTCGCCACCAGCGGCAGTGAGCGCTGCAACATCCTCGACATCGAGCGTGGCCAGACGCTCGAAAATGCGCTGATACAGGTTGTTGTGCGCGATGAACTCGCGAAACGCGTGCGCGGTAGTGGCGAAACCGCCCGGTACCGACACCCCCAGACCATCGAGATTTCCGATCATTTCGCCCAGCGAGGCGTTTTTGCCGCCCACATCGGCGAGGTCGGACAGCCGCAATTCGTTCAGCCACAGGATGTTCGCAGTCAAAACCGGTCTCCAGACACTTCGGTGGGGTTTGCCCGAGCCGGCTGGCTTGGGCCTCGGTAGCTTGCCAAATCAGGTGTTTGCGCGGTGAATGCGCGTGCCCGAAGCGGTTCGCGCGGCGATCTGCATCCGTAAACCGCATATGATGCGGTGCAACGCACACGCAAACAAGCTTGTGTGGCCGGTCAAAACGTGCGTTCGCGCATCGCAGGTCACGTCAGGCTGAACGAAAATCCCCGCCAGAACGGGCCAGAGGGCAACAGATGAAACAATTTCGACCGGTGTTCTATGTTTCTGATGGTACCGGCATCACCGCCGAGACCATTGGCCACAGCCTGCTCACCCAGTTCAACGGCGCCGAGTTCCAGACCCGGCGCATCGCCTTCGTCGATAGCGAAGAAAAGGCGCTGGACGTGGCCGCTCAGGCGCGCTCGGCAAGCGCCAGCGCCGGGGTGCGCGCGATCATCATCAGCACCGTGATCGACGGCCGGCTCAACGCCATTCTCGGCGAAAGTGGCGCCCTGCTGATCGATGCGTTCACACCGTTCATTGCCATGCTCGAGCGGGAGTTTGGCGTGGCCGGGCAACCGCGCGTTGGCCAGGCGCATGGCATGGTCAACCAGGCCGCGTATGAAGCGCGCATCAATGCCACCAATTACGCGCTCAGCCACGATGACGGCGCCAGCACCCGCTACGAAGAAGCCGACCTGATTCTGGTCGGCGTGTCGCGCTCCGGCAAAACCCCCACCTGCCTGTACATGGCGCTGCATTTTGGCATTCGTGCGGCCAACTATCCGCTTACCGACGACGATCTGCACCGGTTGGAGCTGCCGCCCGGCCTGCGCCCTTATCGCAACAAGCTGTTCGCCCTGACCATCGATCCGCTGCGCTTGCAACAGATTCGCCAAGAGCGCCGACCCAACTCGACCTACGCGAAGCTGGAACAGTGCAAACGCGAGGTCAGTGCCGCCGAAGCCCTGTTTCGCACCGAACGGCTACCGTCGCTCAACACCACCCACACGTCGATCGAGGAAATCGCCAGCAAAATCCTGACCGTGCTCGGGATCGAGCGCAAGCTGTTGTGAGCGAGGCGGTGCGGGGTCGGGGTGTGGGGTTGCACAGGCATGCACAAGCCCCATGCTAGGATCGAGCACATGGCCCAGTCAGGCACCGCCGCCAGAACCATACCCAGCAGCCGCTTCGCGTGGCTGATGGCGCTGTATGCCGAAAACTTCCGGCGCATCCAGCAGGTGGTGGATCTGGCGGCGCTCGATGAAGGCCGCTGGTGCTCGCGCGGGGCCGACGGGCTTGACCTGCATGTCGATGTGCTGGCGCGGCATCGCTACATGCTGGAACTGCGCATGAGCTACGCCTTCGCCGACCCAGCGACCGGGTTGCCGGAGCCATCGGCCTATGTGCGGGTGTATCTGGATGCGTGTCAGGCCGAGGTGACGCACTGTTACGTTGGCCAGCGCTGGCAGGACGTGCTGGGCACCCATCCGCCGGCACATGCGGTGTTCGCGCACCGGCTGCGGATGAATACGTTTTTGTCGAAGTGGCTGGAGCACCTGCGCGGCGCCGGCCATGGTGGCGACTGGTTGCCGGCCGAAGCGGCGGCCGGCGCATGGCCAGTGCGAGCGTGTATCGCCTGAGTTCGATCAATCGGCTTGCGGCCACGGCGCCATTTTTCGGCCGATGGCAGCGTAGTAATACAGCGGATTGCCTTCCACCGAAATGCGGTGCTGGTAGCGTTCCAGATGGTGCAGGTGCAGCGATTCGCCAGCCAGCAGGCGTTTGACCAAACTGGAAAAGTCGTCGCCATCGGATTTGCCGAGAAACGTCTCCTTGACGTTGAATGCGATCCAGCCACCATCTTCAACCAGGTTGAATGCTTCGCGCAGCGCCGATTCGGGAATGTCGTTGTAACCCAGCGCGGCAACGGTGGTCAGGCAACTGAACTTCCAGCGTTGCAGTTCTTCCTTCACGGCTGGGTCGGGCTGGCTCAGATCGGTGACGTAATAATCATCGTATAGGCCTGGGCGATCGCGTTCGAGTGCGTCGCAGGCGACCTGGGAAATGTCCACGCCGACCATGCGCGACACGCCGTGGCGGGCGAGGGCTTCGCCCATCATGCCGTTGCCGGCACCAAAATCGAGCACGCGCAGGCCGCTGACGCGCTCGCCGGCGCGGGTGATCACGGCGTTGAGGCGATCGGCCAGAAAGTGCGGCGAATCGCACTTCAAGCGGTCATAAAATAGCTGCTCATAAAGACCGGGGATGGCGAAAATCCGGTCGTAGTCGTGAAATCGAAATTTTTCGCTGCCGTTTTCGCTGTCCAAAACGAAATAGACATCGCTCTCGGACTCCTTGCTGAAATCGATTTGCGGGAGTCGTATGCGGTGTCGAGTGTTCATGGTGCTGTCTCCTTGGTGGTGTAAAAAAGGATCATTGCCGCGCCAGCAGGCGCAGGCCGCGCGGTGTGAGTGCCCGTTCGATCGCCTCGAACAAGCCTTGCACCAGCAGTGCCAGCACGGCAGCGGGGATTGCGCCCTCCAGAATCAGGCCGATGTTGTCGAGGCGGATGCCGGTGAGGATCGGCTGGCCGTAGCCACCGGCGCCGATCAGGGCGCCCAGTGTGGCGGTGCCGACATTGATGACAGCGGCGGTTTTCACGCCGGCCAGGATTGAGCGCAAGGCCAGCGGCAACTCGACCCGATATAGTTGCGCGCGGCGCGACAGGCCGATGGCAGCGGCGGTTTCGCGCAACTCCACCGCGATGCCGACGAGGCCGGCGTGGGTGTTGCGCACGATCGGCAGCAGGCTGTACAAAAACAGGGCGGCGATAGCGGGCTTGGCGCCGATGCCGAACAGCGGAATCATGAACACGAATACCGCCAACGACGGCAGCGTTTGCAACAGGCCGGTCGCCGACAGCACCCAGTGCTGCCAGCGTGGATGGCGCGCCGCCCAGACGCCAAGCGGCAGCGCGATCAGCAGCGCCATCGTCAACGAAATGCCGACCAGACGCAGGTGCTCCATGGTGCGCCGGGCAATGCGCTGGGTGCGATCCAGTGCGATGTCGGCATCGACGCCATACCAGTCGGCGGCGGCTTTTGCCTCGCTGGCGCCATCGATGCTGACCCGGGCATTGAGCCGGCGCATGGTATCAGCGTCGAACTGGCCGGCCAGTTGGTTGAGCGCAGCAACCCATTCCGGCGCGCGTTGGGTGAGATCCGCGCGGTAGATGAATACCGCGTCGTAGCGCGGGAAGTAATTGCGGTCATCATCGAGTACACGCAGTTGGTAGTGGGCAATTTCCGCATCGGTACGGTACAGGTCGATCACATCCAGAGCACCGGTTGCCAGGCCGCGGTAGGCCAGCATGTGGTCAATCCCGTTGCCCTGGGTGCCGGTCAGGCCGTAGGCCTCGCGCAAACCGGGCCAGCCATCGGCGCGATCCATGAACTCGTTGCTGAAACCGAACGCCAGCCCCGGATGGCCGCGCAAATCCGAGATGGTTTTGATGCCGAGCCGGTCGGCGTGCGCGGCGCGCATGCCCAGCGCGTAAGTGTTGTTGAATCCCAGCGGCGCGGTCATGGCGAGGCCGTTTGCCGCGAGCGCCGCCTGCAATACGGGGAAGTCGGCGTCGGGCAGTTGCAGGATTTCGCGGCTCAAGGTGCCGGTGTATTCCGGGTAGGCATCGATGTCGCCTTCCAGCAGCGCGCGCCACACGATGCGGGTGCCGCCGAGGCTGCGTCGGTGTTGCACCGGATGCCCGGCTTCGCGTCCGGCCAGGCTGGCGATTTCGCCGAGAATCACCGACTCGGTGAAGGTTTTGGAACCGACCGTCAACGGTTCCACGCCCGCGACAGCGAGGCTTGCGCACAGCAGCAGGGCGAGCACGGTGAGGCGGATCACGCAGGCACCTGCAAACTGCGTTGTGCGGTCAGAAAACGGCGCACGAAGGGCTCGCTTGGCGTGTCCAGCAGCGCCGACAACGGGCCTTGCTGCACCACGCGACCCTGATTGAGCAGCACCAGTTCATCGGCCAGGAATGCGGCCTCGGCGATGTCGTGTGTGACCAGGATGACGGTCTTGCCCAAGGTGTTGAACAAGCCCTTGAGTTCGGTCTGCAGGTCGAAGCGGATCAGCGGGTCGAGCGCACCGAGTGGCTCATCGAGCAGCAACACGTCGGGATCGAGCATCAGTGCCCGGATCAGGCCGACCCGTTGGCGCTGCCCGCCCGATAATTCGGCGGGGTAGCGCGCAAGCGCTGTGAACGGCAACTGGCACAATTCGGCCAATTCGCGGGTGCGGCGCTCGATACGCGTCGCCGGCCATCCCAGGGTGCGCGCCAGCAAGCCGATATTGCCGAGCGCGCTGAGGTGTGGAAACAGTCCACCTTCTTGAATGACATAACCGATGCGACGTCGATGCGCGAGCAGTTGCTCGCGGCGCAGCGGCTCGTTATCGAAGTGCACGGTGCCCGAGTCCGGCCACTCCAGCCCGATCAGCAGGCGCAGGATAGTGGACTTGCCGGCGCCGCTGGGCCCGATCAACGCGCTCACCCGTCCGGCCGGCAAACGCAAGGCGGCCACGTCAAGCGCAACGGTTGCGCCGTAACGCTTGCTGGTGTCGGTAAGCAAAAACATTGCGAACAAGCATAGCGCAGGCGGGCGAAGCTTGCGATGCGGGCATTATCTGGAAGCGGGCTGGCGCAAGCGCAGCGGCTGCTCCTGGGCAGCCATGCACCCGCAGCACTTGCACAGCCATGCGCGGCGGCGCCGACGTTGCTGTTCCGCGGCGTTGATGTCGGCTCCGCTGCGCTTGCGCCGGCCTGCGAGGCTTTTGGCAGCGCGCCGATCATTTTGCTTGACGCACGGCCGGGATGTGCCTACAATTTTCGGTTCCCGTTGGGGCCATAGCTCAGCTGGGAGAGCGCTACAATGGCATTGTAGAGGTCGCCGGTTCGATCCCGGCTGGCTCCACCAAACGAAAACTTGAGACACGTCCCCATCGTCTAGAGGCCTAGGACATCACCCTTTCACGGTGGCGACCGGGGTTCGAATCCCCGTGGGGACGCCAGCACCACTGCCGCCTCGTCAGCGTTGTGGCACAAGAAGCCCGGTCAATCGCAAGTTGGCCGGGCTTTTTCTTGGGCGCAGCATCGACCATGGCGGGTGATCTTCGCATGGCTGTTGTCAGGTCGGTTGGACGGCCGAACGATGCGCGCGGTCACGGTGGGCGTGGGGATGGTCCCGGGTTTCGGCGTCGCCTCAACCGGCTACGGGGTCCCGGGTTTCGGCGTCGCCTCAACCGGCTACGGGGTCCCGGGTTTCGGCGTCGCCTCAACCCGGGCTACCGGAGGTTTTTGGCTTGCAGCGGTGCCGGTTTGCGTGCGTTGTGGTAGCCCGGGTTAGGCCGCAGGCCGTAACCCGGGATTGGCGCGCGGCTTCGGCGCTCAGTACAGCACGCGGGTGCGCAGGGTGCCGGGGATCGCCGCCAGCGCCTCCTTCAACGCGCTGGCCTGCGCCACATCGGCGCTGATGTCGATCACCACGTAACCTACCTCCGCGTCGGTTTGCAGGAACTGCGCATCGATATTGACGTTGCCGGACGACATGAGCTCGTTGATGCGCGACAGCATGCCTGGCACGTTGCGGTGGATGTGCAGCAGACGGCGGCTGTTGGCGTGCTCGGGCAGGGCGACTTCGGGGAAGTTCACCGCCGACAGGGTGGAGCCGTTGTCGCTGTAGCGGATCAGCTTGTTGGCCACTTCGATGCCGATGTTGTCCTGCGCTTCCAGCGTGCTGCCGCCGATGTGCGGGGTGAGGATGACATTGTCCATGCCGATCAACGGCGACTCGAAAGTATCCTCGTTGCCCTTGGGCTCGACTGGAAACACGTCGATCGCGGCACCGGCGAGGTGCGCGTCGCGCAGTGCGCTGGCCAATGCTTCGATATCCACCACCGAGCCGCGCGAGGCGTTGATCAGCATCGCGCCGCGACGCATGCGCGCCAGTTGTTCGGCGCGAATCATCAGGTGGGTGGCGGGGGTTTGCGGTACGTGCAGGGTGACCACATCGGCGCGTTCGAGCAGTTCGTCCAGGTTGGCGACCGGGCGCGCGTTGCCGAGCGAGAGTTTGGCCTCGATGTCGTGGAAAATCACCCGCATGCCGAGGCTCTCGGCGAGCACCCCGACCTGGGTGCCGATGTGGCCGTAGCCAACGATCCCCAACACCTTGTCGCGGGTTTCAAAGCTGCCACTGGCGGATTTGGTCCAGCCGCCGCGATGGCACAGGGCATTTTTTTGCGGAATGCCGCGCAGCAGCATGATCGCCTCGGCAATCACCAGCTCGGCCACGCTGCGGGTGTTGGAGTAGGGCGCATTGAACACCGGCACGCCGAGCCGGCGCGCGGCATTCAGGTCTACCTGATTGGTGCCGATGCAGAAACAACCGACTGCGATCAGGCGCTTGCCCTGCGCCAGCACGTCGGCGCTGAGCTGGCTGCGTGAACGGATGCCGACCATGTGGGCATCGGCAATGCGGCGCTTGAGTTCATCCTCCGGCAGCGCCTTGGCGTGGCGCTCGACCTGGCTGTAGCCGGCACGGTAGAAGCTGTCGACGGCACTGGCGCTGACGCCTTCAAGCAACAGGATTTTGATGTCTTCGCGCGGGAATGAGGTTTGCATGATCGTGTCGGCGTCGGCTGTGGGCCCACCACTATGCCAGAGTGGACACCGATTTTGCGGCAGCGCAGCACTGGACGTGAAGCCCCACGACTGGCACGCTCTGCACAACCCTTGGAGCGCCGCATGTCCGACCCTCGCCTTGCCCAACTGGCCCACAGCCTGCCGCAATTGCGCCTGCTCACGGCCGCCGACGACCTGCAGCATTACGGCCGCGACTGGACCCGGCGCTGGACCCCGGCGCCGCTGGCGATCGTTTTGCCGGCAAGCCGCGAGGACGTGCAAGCGGTTGTGCGCTGGGCCAATCAGCAACAGGTGGCGATCGTGCCTTCGGGTGGCCGCACCGGCTTGTCGGGTGGGGCGGTGGCGGCCAATGGCGAACTGGTGCTCAGCCTCGAGCGCATGAACCGGGTGCTGGCGTTCGACCCGGTGGACCGCAGCCTGAGCGTGCAAGCCGGCGCCACACTGCATGCGGTACACGAGGCGGCACGCGAACACGGGCTGATCTACCCGGTCGATTTTGCCGCGCGCGGTTCGTGCTCGATCGGCGGCAACATTGCCACCAATGCCGGCGGCATCCGGGTGATCCGCTACGGCAATACCCGCGAGTGGGTGGCCGGGCTGAGCGTGGTCACGGCCACCGGTGAGCTGCTCGAACTCAATCGCGGCCTGGTCAAGAACTCCAGCGGCTACGATTTTCGGCAACTGATGATCGGCTCGGAAGGCACGCTGGGCATCATCGTCGAGGCGACGCTGAAACTCACCGATCCGCCGCCGCCCGCGCAGGTGATGTTGTTGGCGTTGCCGGACATGGACGCACTGATGCGGGTGTTTGCGCTGTTTCGCAGCACCTTGGCATTGCAGGCATTCGAGTTTTTCACCAATCAGGCGTTGCAGCACGTGCTGGCACATGGCGCACAGCGGGCGATCGATGGCGAGCATCCGTTTTACGTGGTTACCGAGTTCGATGCCGGCGATGAGCCAGCGCGTGACGCGGCACTGGCGGCATTCGAGCAGGCGCTGACGCAAGGCTGGGTCAGTGACGGCGTGATCGCGCAAAGCGCGGCACAGGCGGCGGCGCTGTGGCGGTTGCGCGAAGACATCACCGAGAGCCTGGCGCCGCGCCGGCCCTACAAAAACGATGTGTCGGTACGGGTCAGCCGGGTGCCGGCATTCCTGCACGACATGCAGGTGCTGCTGACCCGCGAATATCCCGATATCGAAGTGGTCTGGTTCGGCCATATCGGCGACGGCAATCTGCACATCAACGTGCTGCGTCCGGATACGCTGGACGAGGATGCGTTCATCACGCAATGCGAACACGTCACCCGCCTGCTGGCGCAAACGCTGCAACACCATGGCGGCAGCATCTCGGCCGAGCACGGTATCGGCCTGGTCAAGCGCGCATACCTGCAAGGCACGCGCAGCGCCCTGGAAATCGCGATGATGCAAGGCGTGCGACGGGTGTTCGATCCCAGTGGCATCCTCAACCCGGGCAAGTTGTTCGCGCGCGATTGAGGGGTGTGCAGGTGCGAACCCTCGCGTCCCGAATGGGGAAAAGCAGTGATCCGCACAGGACGCCGAGTGCGCAAAGGGAAGCATAAAGCCGAGCCCGTAGACGATGGGTAGAGACCGCTTTCGCGCATCCGGCAACTGCTCCTGCGTTGCTCTACCTCCGGCATCCATGCCGTCGCCATGTGCGGCGTGGCGGCGGAGCCGCGTGGTAACGCCGGACGTTTGCACCCGCGCAAGTACCTGTCGGATCCGCGCCTGGCGGCGCTTGATCCGACCTACATGCGCTGCGCACGCTTGTCGTCCCGATTCCGCAGGATGGGTAGAGCGCAGCGAAACCCATCGATCCCGCGTCCCGAGTCCGCAGGTTGGATAGAGCACAGCGAAACCCATCAATCTCCTGCACGTGCGTTCGAATGGTGTGCTGAAACCCGATAATGCTAGAGTTATCGGTCAAGCCAACGACCGAGAACATCTCCAATGGTGCAAGCAAGTGCCCTGCCACCCACCGCCAACGCCCGTATTTCGCCGCGTGGTGGCCTCAACATTCTGTCGCGTGATGAAGTGGCGCGTCTGCGTGATGCCTCCAGTGGCGGCCTGCACGAATTGCTGCGTCGCTGCGCGCTGGCGGTGCTCACCAGTGGCAGTCAGAGTGATGATCCGCGTGCCGCGCGCGAGTTGTATCCGGATTTCGACATTCAGGTGTTGCAGCAGGATCGCGGCATCAAGCTGGAGTTGATCCGCGCCCCGGCGGTTGCGTTTGTTGACGGCGATATCATCCATGGTGTCTCCGACCAGTTGTTTGCGGTGCTGCGCGACATCGTCTACACCGCGACGGAGATCGAAGTCAGTGGCAAATTCGACCTGACCAATTCCGCTGGCATCACCAACGCGGTTTTCGAAATCCTGCGCAATGCCGGCATATTGCAGCCCAACGTGGAACCCAATCTGGTGGTGTGCTGGGGCGGCCACTCGATCGCCCGCGACGAATACGATTACACCAAGATGGTGGGCCACGAGCTGGGTTTGCGCGGCATGGACATCTGCACCGGCTGCGGGCCGGGTGCGATGAAAGGGCCGATGAAGGGCGCCACCATCGCCCATGCCAAGCAACAGCGCGATCACAATCGCTATATCGGCATTACCGAGCCGGGCATCATCGCCGCCGAATCGCCCAATCCGATCGTCAATGCGCTGGTGATCATGCCGGATATCGAAAAGCGACTGGAGGCGTTTGTGCGTGCCGGTCACGGCATCATCGTGTTTCCCGGTGGCGTGGGCACGGCGGAAGAAATCCTTTATTTGCTGGGCATACTGTTGCATCCGGATAACGCCGATCTGCCTTTTCCGCTGGTGCTGACTGGCCCGCGCAGCGCGGCTGCGTATTTCGAACAAATCGACCAGTTTTTGCGCCTCGCTCTGGGCGACGGGGTGGCCAAACATTACGAAATCATCGTCGAAGACCCGGTTGCGGTAGCACGGCGCATGAGCCGCGGCATGGTCAAGGTGCGTGAGTATCGCCTCGACAGCAAGGACGCGTTTTTCTTCAACTGGTCGTTGAAGATTCAACTCGCCTTTCAGCAGCCGTTCGATCCCACTCACGCGGCGATGGCTGGCCTCAACCTGCATCGCGATCAACCGGTACACGAACTGGCCGCCGATCTGCGTCGCGCGTTTTCCGGCATCGTCGCGGGCAATGTCAAGGAAGACGGCATGCGCCGGATCGAAGCCGATGGCCCGTTCCAGATCGACGGCGATCCGGAAATCATGCGTGCGCTCGATGCCTTGCTGCGCGCGTTCGTGGCGCAGCGGCGGATGAAGATGAGCGGCGAGTACCGACCGTGTTACTGCGTGCGTTCGCCCACTGAATGACCCGCGCTCAGCGGCAACTCGATGCAGGCGACAAAGTTGCCGTCGCTGATTTCGGTGCGCAGGCTGGCCAGGCCGCCGCTCAGCGCATCGAGGCGCTCGCGGGTGGCCGCCAGGCCGATCTGATAGCCTTGATGGGCGCGACGTTGGCCGGCGCCGGGCAGCGGGTTGCGCACCCGGATCAGCACCTGATCGGCGCGCGTTTCGACCGCAATTTCGATCGTTCCGCCGCCGGCACTGGGCTCGATGCCGTGGCGAATGGCGTTTTCCACCAACGGTTGCAGCGACAGCGCTGGCAGTTGCAGATCGGGCATGGTGTCCGGCAACTGCCAATGCACCCGCAGCCGATCGCCAAAGCGCAGTTGTTCGATCGAGAGGTAACGCCGCGCAAGCGCAATCTCGTCAGCCAGGCTGATCGCATGGTGTTCGCGCAGCGCGGCGCGGAACAGGTCGGCCAGATCCAGCAATAGCTGCTCCGCCAGTTGCGGCTGTTCGCTGATCAGCGCCGCACCGGTGTTGAGCGTGTTGAACAGAAAATGCGGCCGCACCCGTGCTTGCAACGCCGCCAACTCGGCGCGCTGGGTAGCCATCGCCAGATGGCGGTTGCGCCACACGCTTTGCAAACCGGCCAGGCCGAGCAGGCCCACTGTCAATGCCATCGCCGAAAGCCGCCACAGCAGGTTCCACCAGTCGTTCACCGACAACGCAAAGGCATCGCCAATACTCAGCCAGATCAGCGCCAACACCAGCCACGTCGCCAGTTGCAGGATCAGCAGTGCAAGCCAGGCGCTGTGCGCAGCCGGGCGCCGCGCCAACCAGTGCCGGCACAGATACATGCCGCCAAGGCAGAGCAGGGCGATCCACTGGATACACAGCGACGCCAGCCCGAAATACACCCAGCGATCGATCCCCGGCCCGGGCCCGGGTGCCAATGCCAGCAGCAGCGCCAGGCCTTCGCCGGCCAGCATCACCGCGATCACCGCCGGTGCGCGCCACAGGACATCGAGTGGGCTGGCGGAAATAGTGGGTCGCGACATCGATTCTCCGGAATACGCCGAACGCCAGCATCACAAATCAGCACATCGCACCTAGCACGCGGGGTGGGTGGATCGCAGCGAAACCCATCCTACACAAGCGCGAACCACGCCGCTCGGTCGGGATTTTCCGCCACGGGTCGGAAACCGCTGGCGATGGCCGGCAGGTCTGGCGTAGCCTCGGACACCCGCATCCATCGTGGCCCGTATGCCGACGTTTGCCACCCCAGTGCCCAAGTCAGTGCCAAGCGCACGCCGCTGCCGGCCGGCGAATATGGTCGGGACCACCGTCATCGAGGTGTTGGTTTCGCTGTTGGTGCTGGGCATCGGCACGCTGGGCGTTGCCGCATTGCAGGCCACCGCGCTGCGCAATTCGCGCAGCGCGCTGGAGCGTAGCCAGGCCGTGATCGCCGGCTATGCCATCATCGACGCGATGCGGGCCAATCGCAGCGTCGCGCGCGCCGGCGGTTACGACATCGACCGCACCTGTGTGCCGCCTGCGCCCGGCGATCTGGTTGCCAACGATCATCGTGCGTGGCTGCAAGGCATGCAGGCCAGCCTTGGCGACGGGGCCTGCGGCACCATTGCCTGCGCGGCAACCCAGTGCACCGTCACCGTGACTTGGGGCGCAGTCTCGGAACCCAGCGGCAGTCCGGTACGCACCGTCATTACCCAGACACGGCTATGAGTCGATTTCCCGTCCTGTGCGCGCCATGCTCCCGCCGCAGCACTTGCGTGCGCGGATTCAGCCTGCTCGAACTGACGCTGGCAACCGCGCTTGGCGTGATGGTGGTCACCAGCGCGGTAGGCATTTTCATCAGCAACCGCCATACCCACGACGCTACCGCCAGCCTCAGTCGCATTCAGGAAAATGCACGCATGGCGTTCGACGTGTTGGCTGGTGATATCCGCGCAGCGGGCGGCAACCCCTGTGGCCGCAATCTGGTGCTGACCAGTGTCGTCAATGGGGCGGGCGACAGGTGGTGGGCTTCGCTTGGCCAGCCGGTGAGGGGCTTTGACGACGACGAGCCGTTTCCTGACGCTGGTTTTGGCAGCGTCCCAGGGCAACGCATCGCCGGCACCGATGGCATTCAGATCACCTCAGCCACCGCGGTTGCGATGCGTGTGATCGAACACAACACGAGTGCTGCCACGTTCATGCTCAGCGGCAACCGCGACATCGAGCAGGGCGATATCGCCATGGTCTGCGACGTCAGCCAGGCGACAGTGTTCCAGGTGACGGCAGCCGCGCCCGGCAGCGGCGCACTCATCGGCTACGATGCGGTTACCGGCAACCCCGGCAACTGTAGCCAGGGCCTCGGTTTCCCCACCCGTTGCACGGCCACTGGCACAGTTTATCGTTATCGCGACAATGCCGCATTGAGCCGATTGGATGCGCGGCGCTGGTTCATCGGCTACAACGCACGCTCCGGCCGCTCGCTGTTTCAGACGGTGCTGCGCAGCAACGGCGGCGCGGCGGCGCTGGTCGACGAGGAGATCATTGAAGGGGTGACTGACATGCAGATCCGTTATCTGTTCGCTGACGGCAACGACTACGTGGCCGCCAGTGAGGTTCCGGCGAGCCGTTGGCATCAGGTGCGTGCGCTGCGCATCGATCTGACGATTGCGGACGTGCAGGCAACCCCCGCAACCCAGGCCAGCACGCGGTCGCGCAGTCTCGCGCAGACCATCGCGCTGCGCAACGCGATGCCATGAGCCGAGCCATGCCAGCGCGCGATGACCGTGCCACGCCACGCTGCGAACGTGGTATGGCCTTGGTCATTGTCCTGATTTTGTTGTTGGTGATGACCTTGCTCGGCGTTGCCAGCATGCGCGGTACCCTGCTCGAAGAACGCATGAGCGGCAACCTGTTCAACCGCAGCCTTGCCTTTCAGGCCGCCGAAGCGGCGTTGCGCGAGGGTGAGGCAATGGCATTGCGCAAGCCGAAATTTCCAGCGCAGGGGTGCACGGCGAGTGGGTTGTGCGCAGCCCAGATTGCCGAAATCGGCCGCCTCGAGCGCTGGCTCGATCCGGCATTTTCGCAGTGGGCCAATGCCAGCGTAGTGCCGGGCAGCGATGCCGGCACAGCGCATTATTTGATCGAGGACATGGGTCTGGCACCCAACTGGCCCGGGTGCAACCGTGAAATACCGGCCAGCAGCGCGTGCCAGTCGCACCGGTACCGGATCAGCGCGCGTTCCGGTGGTGCCGGCCGCGCCGAGGTGCTCGTGCAATCGCAGGTGATCGTGCCATGACCCTCCGAGCCAGCAGGTGGCGCTCGATGCCGACCATGGCAACACCGGCACGCGCGGCGCGGCCTTTGCTGGCTTGGCTTGCCGGCAGCCTGGCGTGGTTGGCGGTTGCCGGTTCGTTGCCGGTTGCGGGCAATGCGGCTGCGGCCGATGTGCCAGCGCATGCCGGCGTTGCGGCGGCTTCCGATCCTGCGGTTCGGATTGCCGCGGTTGGTGCGGGCAAGGGCGTACTTGCCAGTACGCGCGTCGCGGCGGACGCGCACGGCGGCAGTTCCGTGGTGTGGCGCTCGTCAGCGGGTGATCGCGATTACGGGCAGGTGTTGGGTAAACCGCTCCGCATCGTGCTCACCACCGGGGAAGCCGGCGTTGTAGTCGGTAACGGCATCAACAGCGACAACGGCAAGGCCGTACTGTTCGTGCATGACATCGGCGATGGCACGGTACTGGCCAAACTCGATACTGGTGCTGGCTCGGCCAGCCAGCGCAATGGCCTGCTGTCGGTGCGTGGTTGGGATTTCGATGGCGACGGCAGTGTCGATTTCATTTATGCCGGTGACCTGCTCGGCAATTTGTGGAAGTTCGATCTCAGTGATCGGCATCCTGAACAATGGCATGTTGCCAATCGGGGGCAACCGCTGTTCGTGGCCAGCGATGCTGATGGCAAGCGCCAACCGATCACCGGTGGCCTGTCGCTGGCGCTCGATCCGATCGATTTTTCGACCTGGGTATTTTTCGGTACCGGCCGTTTGCTGAGTGCGGATGATCGCGCCACTACCGACACCCAATCGCTGTATGGCCTGATCGATGCGGGTGTCGCAATCACCGGGCGCAGTGCACTGATGCAGCGGAAAATCGTATCGCTTGGCATCAATTCCGGAAAAATCGTGCGCGGCTTTGAGCCGGCGGGCGAGCGGGCGGCTGAAAAAAGTGGCTGGTATATCGACTTGCTTGCACCTCCGGGGGGCCTCGCCGAGGGCGAACGCATCGTCGGCACGGTGGCGGTGATTGGCCGGGTGCTGCTCAGCACCAGCAGCATTGCCGGCGATGAGCGCAAGCAGGCTGGCGGGCGTGGCTTCGTCAACGCGCTGGACGCATTCACCGGTGCCAGCGTCGATACCGCGTTGTTCGATGTCAACGGCAATGGCGTGTTCAGCGACGACACCATTGCCGGCTCAGCCATTGGCTCAGTCGATTTGGGCGTCGGTATGCCGGGTGTGCCGACGCTGATCGCCGGTCAATTGCTGGTGCACGGTTCGCTGGGTAGGGTCGCCCGCATTGCGATAATCAACCCGGCCACTGTCGGGCGTATTTCCTGGCGTGAGGTGATCGCCGATTGATCGTGTTCGTGTGTGTGGCATAGCGACGGCCACAAACGCAAAGGCCACAAACGCAAAGGCCCGCATGGTCAGGAGCATGCAGGCCTTTTTGTCATCTGGCGCCCGAAGTTGGACTCGAACCAACGACCCCCTGATTAACAGTCAAGTGCTCTAACCGGCTGAGCTATTCGGGCGAGCCGTCTATTCTAACGACCTTGTGCGGCGAGTCAAGAAGGCTTGGTGGCTGGCGGCGCTCAGCGCCCTTCCTCAATCGGCGACAGCGCCACGCGCACCTGCAATTGGGTACCGGGGTCGTTGTCCAGACGCGACAGGTACACGTCGCCCTTGTAGCGGTACTCGACATCGTAACCGAGCAGTTGCTGTTCCTCACGCTGCACTTCCACGAGGCGGCAACCCGGGCGGACTTCCTCGCCACGATACCCGTTACCGCTACCGCTACCGGTACCGGCACGGTTGCCGATGGCGCCACCGATCACGGCACCGCCGACCGTGGCGGCCGTGCGGCCGTCACCCTTGCCGATCTGGTTGCCGAGCACGCCACCGACGACTGCGCCGATGACGGTACCACCCACCGAGCCGGTTCCGGATTGGCGTGGGCCGACCCGCTGATAGACCGCATCGCCGTCGCAGTCTTCGCGGGTTTCGTTGTACAGCACTCGCTCGTAAACGGGGTCGGCACGCAGCACCTGCGCGTAACCATAGCGCACGGTTTCGGCGTTGCCGGTGGGCGCCGGCTCCTGGTACTGCTGGGCAAGCAGCGCGCTCGGCAACGCCAGCAGCAGGGTCAGCACGGGGCGGATCGATTTCATTGCGGCTTCTCCAAGGATTCCCGCAGCATGGCCGGCGGCCAGTGCCCGGATTCGGGATGGCAACATTGCAACATCCAGCGGCTGAACGTTGGCTTTAGCTTTTTGTTAAGTCCGGCGACAGGATTGCTACAATTCAGCCTTGTCCAACAATGGCTCGACCGATGCTGCTGCGCCTGTACAACAGTTTGACCCGCCAACTCGAAATCTTCGAGCCGATCGATCCTGATCGGGTAACGATGTATGTCTGTGGCCCGACCGTGTACAACTACATCCACATCGGCAATGCGCGGCCGCCGGTGGTCTTTGGCGTGTTGGCGCAATTGCTGCGTGCGCGTTACCGCACGCTGCTCTACGCCCGCAACATCACCGATGTCGATGACAAGATCAACGCGGCAGCCAGCGAGCAGGGGGTGCCGATTTCGGCAATCACCGAGCGCTTCACCGCCGCCTACCGTGCCAACATGGCGGCGCTCGGCGTTGCACCGCCCGATGTGGAGCCGCGAGCGACCGCGCATATTGCGCCGATCATCGCCATGATCGAACGCCTGATCGCCAGTGGCCACGCCTATGCAGCCGCCGGCCATGTGCTGTTCGCGGTGGCTTCCTATCCGCAGTATGGTGAGCTGTCGCGGCGTTCAGCCGAAGACATGCTGGCAGGGGCACGGGTGGAGGTGGCACCGTACAAACGCGATCCCGGCGATTTCGTGTTGTGGAAGCCCTCCAGCAGCGAGTTGCCGGGTTGGGACAGCCCCTGGGGGCGTGGTCGGCCGGGTTGGCATATCGAATGCTCGGCGATGAGCGAAGCGCATCTGGGCGAGACCATCGACATCCATGCCGGCGGTATCGATCTGCAATTTCCACACCACGAAAATGAAATTGCGCAGAGTACCTGTGCCCATGGCGGCAAGGTGTTTGCGCGCTACTGGCTGCACAACGGCATGCTCAATTTCGCCGGCGCCAAGATGTCCAAGTCGCTGGGCAATGTCAGCCGGGTCGAGGATCTGCTTGCCCAGTACCCGGCCGAAGCGTTACGCCTGGCACTGCTCTCGGCGCATTACCGGCAACCGCTGGATTGGTCGGATGCGCTGATCGCGCAAAGTGTACGCACGTTGGATCGGCTGTACGGCACGTTGCGCGATCTGGCTGATGTCAGCGCCGATGGCACGGCGCCAGCTCCAAGTGCAGTGGAGGCGGCATTGTGCGATGACCTGAACACGCCGACCGCGCTGGCGGAACTGGCGGGCATTGCCGCCGATGCGCGCCGCGCGCAAAGCGCCAGCGAGCGATCACGCCTGAAAAGTGAGTTGCTGGCGGCAGGGCGCTTGCTCGGTTTGTTGCAGGCCGACCCGGTGCAGTGGTTTGCGCGCGGTTGCGGCATTGATGATGACGCCCGCATTCAATGCCTGGTCGATGCGCGCAATGCCGCCAGGCAGGAACGCGACTTTGCCCGCGCCGATGCCATCCGCGCCGAGCTTGCCGCGCAAGGTATTTTCCTTGAGGATACGGCGCAGGGCGTGCGCTGGCGGCGTAGCGCATGAATATGCGCAGCGCCAGGCCCGCTGAAGCCACCGCCAGCGATGCGCAACAGGCGATCATCGACGAGTTTGCGTTTTTCAGCGATTGGTCGGAACGCTATCAATACCTGATCGACCTGGGTCGCAAGCTGGCGCCCATGCCGGAAGCGTTACGTACGCAGCAAAACCGCCTGCACGGCTGCCAATCCAATGTGTGGATCATCAGCCACGGCGATGCACAAAGCCTGCATTTCACCGCGATCAGCGATTCGGCGATCGTGTCCGGGCTGATCTATTTGGCGCTGCGGGTGTTTTCCGGGCGCAGTGCGCGCGAGATACTGGCAACCGATGCCGACTACATCACCGGTATCGGCTTGTCGCAGCACCTCTCGCCGACGCGCAGCAATGGTCTGGCCGCGTTGATCGCCTTCATCAAGCAACGCGCACAGGCGGCGTTGGCCGAATGATCTGGTCACGCCATTCTCCGCATGCGCGTTGTCGCGCGGCAGCAAAGCAAGGAATTGTGTTCATGCGTTACGCCCTGATCGCTGTTGTGTTCGCTGCCAGCCCCGCCGCGCTCGCCGCTGAGTTGCCGGCCGATGCCGTGCTGGCGCCGGCACTGACCCAGATGCAACCCGCTGCGCGGACGATGCCAGCGATTGTGGCGCGCTTCCGCGCCGATAACGATAGCGTCGAACACGTCTTCGAGATCGCTGCCGGCCCCGGCCGACAGGCGGCACTCGCTGGCCTGTATCGCTCGTGGCAGCAGCGTCTGGCGCAGATCGATGGCAACGCGTTGGGGTTGGAAGATTCCATCGATCACCTGTTGTTTGCACGTACGCTGGAGCAGCGGCTGCGCATGCTTGCCTTTGCGGCGAAACGCTTTGCACAGGCAGAGCCGTTGCTGCCCGGTGTGCGCGACCTGCTACTGCTGTTGGAGGCCCGTCGTCAGGGCGAGGTGCAACATGGCAGGGAAACTGCGGACCGCCTCGATGCCGTGCGCCGTGCCCTGGCCAAGCGCACGGCGGCGCTGGATAGCGATGGGCTGACGCCGGCGCGTTCGCGGGCGGTGCTGGTGCGCGCCGCCAGCATCGCCGATGGTGTGCGCGGCAGCCTCAAGGACTGGTTTGATTATTACGCCGACTTCGACCCCGAATTGAACTGGTGGCTACGTTCGCCCTGGCAGGCGCTCGACGAGCAGTTGCAAACCAGCAGCAAGGCGCTGCGCCTTGCTGCGGGGGCCAGCGATGAGGAAACCATCGTCGGCGACCCGATTGGACGCGACGCACTGGTGCAGGGGCTGGCCGATGAAATGATTCCCTACAGCCCCGAACAGTTGATGCAGTTGGCCGAGCGTGAGCTGGCCTGGGGCGAAGGCGAGTTGAGCAAGGCGGCAGCCGAGCTGGGCTACGCCGATTGGCACCAGGCGCTGGAACAGGTCAAAGGCATGTATGTCGCGCCGGGTCAGCAGACTGCGCTGGCGCGCAGCCTTGCGCAAGAGGCCGTGGCGTTCCTCGACCAGCACGATCTGGTCACGGTGCCGGCGCTGGCGCGCATCGATTGGCGGATGAACATGCTGTCGCCACAGGCGCAGTTGCAAGCACCGTTTTTCCTCGGCGGCGAAGATGTGTGGGTGGCATCGCCAACCGCAGAAATGGCGCATCAACGCAAGCTGATGACGCTGCGCGGCAACAACCGCTACTTTTCGCGTGCAGTGGTGCATCACGAGCTGATACCCGGCCATCACTTGCAGCATTTTTATGGCCAGCGTTACAACCCCGAGCGGCAGTTGTTCCAGACCCCATTCTGGAGCGAAGGCTGGTCGTTGTACTGGGAGTTGCGGCTGTGGGACATGGGCTTTGCGCACACCCCGGAAGAGCGCATCGGCATGCTGTTCTGGCGCAACCATCGCGCCGCCCGCATCCTGTTTTCACTCGGCTTTCATCTTGGCAAGGTGAGCCCTGAACAGGCCATCGAGATGCTGGTGCAACGCGTCGGCCATGAGCGCGACAACGCCGCGGCCGAGGTTCGACGCAGTTTTGCCGGTGATTATCCGCCGCTGTATCAGGCCGGGTACCTGCTCGGTGGTTTGCAGTTGCAGGCGCTGCAGCGCGAGATCGTCGGCAGCGGCAAGATGACCGATCGCGCGTTCCACGATGCCATCCTGCGCGGTGGCCCGATGCCGATCGAAATGGTGCGTGCGCGCCTTCTCGCGCAGCCACCGGCGGCCGATTTTGCCCCATCCTGGCGGTTCTATCCGTTGCCGGCAAACGTGCCGTAATGGCGTTGCACGGCAAACGCTCCGAGTGCCGGCGATGAGGGATGCAAAGCGCAGCGTATTGTTCGTGAGCATGGGCAATAGCTGCCGAGCGGGCCGCACGGCATCGTTTCCACGCATCATTGCCGCAGTGGCGGTTTGACTCCGCCGGCACCGGCAACTGGCATTGTGGCCAGGCGCGTGACCCGCGTGCGATCGCCGTTGCCGCAGAAAACGGCACCGATATTTCCGCTCTGCGCACGCCAGTTGACAGCGGACGATTTTGCACGCTTCAATCTGATCCTGTGCGCCGATTGCGACAATCTTGCCGTGCTGCGCGCCTTGCGTCGGCACCACAGCGGTGCGCAGTGCGATCTGTTGCTGCGCCATGTCGCCCATGCCGGGGCGCTGGACGTGCCCGATCCGTACTCCGGCGACAGCAGCCAGTTTTGCGCAGTATTTTCGCTGTTGTGCGACGCCATGGATGCGCTGCGGCAGTGGCCGATTGACCACAACCCGGGTAGCTCTGCCACAATGCAGTGATGAATGCCGTGACGCCGTGCGAGTTCCCTGAATCCCTGCAATGGTTGAATGCGCCAGCGCAGTCGTTGGCTGACGCACGCGGGCGGGTGGTGCTGATTGCCGTGGTGTGTGCCGGCTCGGGGTGGAGCCAGAACCTGATCGATGACGTGCGTCGGGTGCAGGCGCGCCACCCCGAGCACGTGCGCGCATTCGTGGTGCACTGCCCGAAGTTCGACGCGGAGCGCGATCCGCGGGTACTGGGCAAGTGGATCAACCGTCTCGGTATCGGCCTGCCGGTGGCCAGCGACCTGGAGTTTGCGCTGTGGCAACAATTTGATTTGCAGGCGTGGCCGTCGCTGGTGGTGCTGGATATCGATGGCAGTGTGCATGAGGTGGTGATTGGCGACGGCCGCGGCGAGCCGATCGAGGCGTGCGTCAGCGAATTGCTTAATCAACATGATGACCTGCTGTTGATCGGCGAGGCGCCGATATTTTCGCGTTCCGAACCGCCGCTGCCGCTGCGCTTTCCTACCGGCCTGGCGGTAACCGCAGAGCACCTTTACGTGGTCGATAGTGGCCATCACCGCGTATTGGAGTGCACCTTTGCCGGCCGCATCATGCGCCAGTTCGGTTCCGGCAATGCCGATCTGCTTGATGGCCGTAGTGGCGAGGCCGCATTGCGGCGGCCGATGGCGGTGGTGGTGTTGCGCGAGGCGCTGTACGTCATCGACAGCGGCAACCACGCATTGCGCAAAATCAGTCTGCACGATGGTGACATCGAAACCGTGCTTGGTACCGGCCGGCCGGGCGCGAGCAGCGGCGGTTCGTGTCGCGACGGCGAGCGCCATGCGCTCGACCTGCCGCTTGGCCTCTGTGCGCAGAACCAGTGTCTGTATATCGCCAACAGTGCTGCCAATCAGGTGCTGGTGCTGGACCTGGGTGCGCGTGAGTTGTCGGTTTTGGCCGGCTCCGGGGTGTTGGGCCGATATGACGCAAAAGGCACGGCGGCCATTCTGGCGCAGCCCGCCGGCATCGCCGTGCTCGGTCAAAAAGTGTTTTTTACCGATGCTGGCGTCTCCTCCATTCGCAGCATCCAGATTGAAAATCGCGCAGTGACAACCCTGTTTGGTGCCGACCTGTACGACTTCGGTGACGTCGACGGCGGCCGCGACAGCGCCCGGCTGCAATACCCAACCGCCATCGCCAGCGACGCCGAGCATGGGCTGCTATGGATCGTCGATACCTACAACAACGCATTGCGCCGGCTGCCGGTTGGCAGCGCCGAACTGACCCGCTTGCCGGTATCCGTGCGCCTGCATCAGCCGATGGGCATTGCCGTCGGTGCCGGCTCGCTGTGGCTGGCCAACACCGATGCCCACGAAGTGCTGCGCATCGATCCGCAAACCGGCGAAGCGGTGCACGTGCCAATTGGCGAATGAGCACACGCGACGCCACGCCAGCGCCGTTCGATGCGCGCGCTTTTTTGCGCCACCTCACCCGTGAGCCGGGCGTTTATCGCATGATTGCCCGCGATGGTGCCGTGTTGTATGTGGGCAAGGCGGCATCGTTGCGGGCACGGGTTGCCAGCTACTTCCGCAGCACCGGTCTGTCGCTGCGGATCGCCACGATGGTGGCGCAGATCGCGGCCATCGAAGTGACGATCACCCGCACCGAGGCCGAGGCACTGCTGCTGGAAAATCAGTTGATCAAGGCGCTGCGACCGCGCTACAACGTGCTGCTGCGCGACGACAAGAGTTATCCGCAGATAGTCATTGCTTCCGGGCCATGGCCGCGCATTGGCATGCACCGCGGCCCGCGCAGCGCGCCGGGGCGGTATTTCGGCCCGTATCCAAGCTCGCTGGCGGTGCGCGAAACGCTGTCGCGCATGCACCGGTTGTTCCGCTTGCGCGCGTGCGAGGAATCGGTGTTCCGCAATCGCTCCAGGCCCTGCCTGCAATACCAGATTGGCCGTTGCTCGGCGCCGTGTGTGGGCCTCATCAGCAGCGAGGATTACGCGCAATCGGTGCACCGTGCCGAGTTGTTTCTGGATGGCCAGAGCAGCGAGCTGGTGGCCGATCTGGAACGCGCGATGGAACAGGCCAGTGCGCAACTGGCATTTGAAGAGGCAGCGGTACATCGCGATCTGATTGCCGAATTGCGTTCCATCCAGTCACGCCAGTATGTCGATGGAACGCAGGTCAACATGGATGTGCTGGCGTGCGTGCTCGATCAGGGCACGGCCTGTGTGGTGTTGCAATCGTTCCGCGCCGGCGTCAATCAGGGCACGCGCGCCTTTTTCCCCCGTGTACACGGTGCCGAAACCGCCAGCGAGGTGCTGTCGGCGTTCGTCTGCCAGTATTATTTGGAACATCGACCCCCGCGCGAACTGTTGCTCAGCCACCCGATCGACGACAGCGCCTTGCTGGAAACGGTGCTTGCCCAGACCGCCGGTCATCGCGTGCAGATCAAGCACGCGGTGCGCGGCGAACGCGCCGGCTACCTGGCCCTGACCACGCGCAATGCCGAGGCCGCATTGGCTGCCGAGCTGGCCAGTAGCGCCAGCCAGAAGGCGCGGCTGGACGCGCTGGCGCAGTTGCTTGGTTTGCCGGCGCCGCCGACGCGCATGGAATGTTTCGACATCAGCCATACCGGTGGCGAGGCAACCGTGGCATCGTGCGTGGTGTTCGATGGCAATGGACCGGTGCGTGGCCAATATCGCCGCTACAACATCAGCGGCATCACCCCGGGCGATGATTACGCCGCCATGCATCAGGCATTGGAGCGCCGTTTTCGGCGTGCGATAGAGGATGGCGTCGTCCCCGATATCCTGTTCATCGACGGTGGCAAGGGGCAGTTGACGCAGGCCCACGCGGTGCTGGCCGATCTCGGGGTGTGCGGATTGCTGGTGGTGGGTGTGGCCAAGGGCGAGGCGCGTCGTCCGGGCGACGAAACCTTGATCCTGCCTGATGGCCGCCACTGCCAGCCTGGCGCGGCATCGCCGGCACTGCAACTGGTGCAGCAGATTCGCGATGAAGCGCATCGTTTTGCCATCACCGGGCATCGCGGCAAGCGGCAGAAGGCGAGGGTTACCAGTACCCTTCAGGACATCGCCGGTATCGGCCCACGCCGGCGCGCTGCATTGCTCAAACACTTTGGCGGGCTGGCCGGCTTGAAGCGCGCTGGCGCCGAAGAGATTGCGCGGGTCGAGGGAATCCATGCAGCATTGGCCAAACGCATTTATGCTGGCCTGCACGGGCTCGCTGAGGTGCCCGCGCCAACGAACTCAGGTGACCCATGCGATTGACCATCCCGACCCTGCTGACGCTGTTGCGCATCGCGCTGATTCCGGTGATGGTGATCGTGTTCTATCTGCCTTACTCATGGACCAATTTCGCCGCTGCTGCGGTGTTTGGCGCCGGCGCGCTCACCGACTGGCTCGATGGCTGGATCGCACGGCGCTACGGCATGTACTCGGCGTTCGGTGCATTTCTCGATCCGGTAGCCGACAAACTGGCGGTTACCGTTGCCCTGTTCATCATCGTGCAGGCGCATGCCACCGTGTGGATGGCGCTGTGGGCGGCCATTATCGTCAGCCGCGAGATCACCATTTCGGCCTTGCGCGAGTGGATGGCGGCGATCGGCCAGAGCGCACGGGTGCGCGTCGCCTTGATCGGCAAGATCAAGACCATTGTGCAGATGGTGGCATTGATCTGCCTGCTGTATCGCGCCGATCTGGCCGGCGTGCCGGTATTCAAGATTGGTGAGTGGCTGCTTGCCGTGGCCGCCGTGCTGACGCTGTGGTCCGGTGCGTTGTACATCCATGCCGCATGGCCGGCGATGCGTGCCGATAATGCACGCTGATGGCCATTGGGTATTGACAGAACTTCGATAAACCGTAGAATTGTCCGTCTAACGCGGGAATAGCTCAGTTGGTAGAGCACGACCTTGCCAAGGTCGGGGTCGCGAGTTCGAGTCTCGTTTCCCGCTCCAGATTTGCAAAGCAAACCTCGATCTGTCAGCCGGCAGCCGAGGTTTTGTTTTTTAGGTGTAACGAGGCCAGGTGGCAGAGTGGTCATGCAGCGGCCTGCAAAGCCGCGTACGCCGGTTCGATTCCGACCCTGGCCTCCAGATAACGCACATCGGGCTGCCCTTGGGCAGCCCGATTGCGTTTTGGCAACGCGCAAGCCCAGCGATTGCAGTAGGCTATCGGCACGCCCGGATGGCGAAATGGGTAGACGCAGGGGACTTAAAATCCCCCCGCCGCAAGGCGATGCCGGTTCGACTCCGGCTCCGGGCACCATCATAAGCCATTGTAAATAAGGTTATTATTGCGATTTTCACGAAATCGCGCAATACGCCCCTGTGTTGTTTGACCGCAAACGGTGCCCGTTCGGTGCCCGTTTTTTTTCGGTGTCGACGGAGTGTACCCGCGTCCGGTAGTCGTCCGACACCTGCGGATCGCGTTGCGAGAGATAGGGCTCCTGATGGCCACGCACCTGAGAATCGGACGCATCGGAACAGACGCTGCTCAAGTGAACCCGTCCGCCCTGCACGGGAAGGTTGCGCATTTCGGCTTCAGCCGGCAGCTTTTTTTGTCCTTCAAGTCATGAGTACAAAAAATATTTCGTGTTGCCACTTTCGTTGGCATACCGCGCGGCGCGATGAGCAAATCCGCTCCTCGTCCAGACGGCGCGTATGTCGAGGAAAGGACTGCCGCGGAGCGCCATCGTGGTGTATGAAAACGAAAGTGGCAGGCGTGTAAAAAGGGGGCTTGCAGACGGGAACATCCAGACCTAGCGTGTACCGCAAGCCGCTGATCGCGGCACCGACGAAACGCAGGAGTGTCAACCCGTGCCATACGAGCAAATGCTGCCAATAGCTGCCGTCGTCAGCGAGACAGGGCTTTCGCGATCACTGCTCTATCAACTGATCGCGAGCGGCGAATTTCCCGCCGGTGTCGCCATGTCGCGGCGGCGGGTGGCTTGGCCCCGCAGTGAGGTGCAGTCGTTTATCAGCGGTCGAATCGCTGCGGCGCGTGGCCACCATCACGCAGACACTCAATCGTAGTCGTTGATGGTGCATGCGATCTGCGCGATGACTTCGTCCTTGTGCGCGGCACCGAACAAGTCGAAGTCCGTCCACAGCGTGGCGCTGAGAAAACGCACATTGCTGATGTGGTGTTCGCGGCAATTGAGGTAATGCACATGCCCGTTGGCCGCGCATGTGGCGCTGATGCGGTCTTGCACGGCATCCAGATTGCGGCCGTATCCTTCGCGGTTGCCGTGGACATAAAACACCGGCAGGCTGGGGCACACGGTGTCGGCCCAGGCAACGGCGCGGGCGTCGACATCGATGTCGCCAGCAAGAATCACCGCATCCACAGCCGCGTTCGCACGA
>Ga0100389_1000214_pt1 | contig 47606 bp, 49 predicted proteins | sample CryGeymeta201513_FD_81537 | JGI IMG/M metagenome (GOLD analysis project Ga0100389, IMG submission 81537) | Groundwater microbial communities from Crystal Geyser aquifers in Utah, USA - Crystal Geyser metaG 2015-13 | ecosystem: Environmental > Aquatic > Deep subsurface > Groundwater | place: USA... | reverse complement strand
TTATCATTCTTATAAATTTTTAGATACAGAAAAAGTTATTTTTCAAAAAATACTTATAGCCAACTGTAAAGAGTTTCCAATAAAGGACAATTTTAGTCATTATGTTTCTAAAGTTGTTCCTATCGTTGATAAAATTTTGAAAGCCAAGCAACAAAATCCCCAATCCAACACGAAGCACTTAGAAGATCAAATAGACATAATGGTTTATTCCGAAGGAATCCCTTACGGGACAAACTCTACAACCTCACCTACGAGGAAGTAAAAATAATAGACACAAACATAGAGAAGCTAATAAGTGAAGAAGAGTATAAAAAGTATGAAGGACATTAAAAACATTTATCTTATATTTATAACAAAAAAATAAATCTTCTATGCTCACGGATGAGTTAATATTAAAACTGATTAGAGAGGAAAAGGTTGTAACAGAACCACCTCAGAAAGAATTCAGAGTTGAAAATCAACATCTTAGAAAAGATTTTCAATTAACATCATCGGATGGTACCAGAAAATATTCAGTATTTATGCGGCTTCATATAACATTTAGGGAAAATTTCTCTATAGGATTGGTTTATCATTCAGAAGAAGGAACAAGTATAAATCTCTTTAGATGCAACGGAAATCACGGTGAGGCTACAATTGACATTTTAAATTCAATTCCCCATTTTGGATACCATACGCACAGAATTACTTCAGAGTTAATTGAAAATAATATCAATGATCCAAAACATAGTGATTTGACGAAAGAATATGCTTCATTTGAACAAGCGCTGAATTATTTTTGCCAATACGTAAATATAACAGATTCAGATAATTATTTTCCTAACATCAATCAAATTAATATGTTTGAATAAAATGATTGAAGAATATTTAAATAGAATTAAAGAACAGTTCAACAATTTCTTTTATCTAAAAGAAAAACGAGAAAATATACTTCAAGTATTTGCGCCTTTTTACCACGCTGACGGTGATATGATGGATATTTTCCTTTCAGAAATTCTAGAGACAGGTCTTATTAGAATTAGCGATTATGGCTTAACGCTTATGCGTTTATCATATTCCTTTGATATCGATACTCCGAATAAAGAAAAAATATTTAATAAAATACTTGCAGAGAATTCCATTCAAAATGAGAATGGCAATCTATTTATAGAGGTAAAACCTGAATATATTTATCACGGTCTAATGCTGTTTGCTCAAGGCATTAGTAAAATTGTAAATATGAGGCTGTATAAAAGAGAAGTTATTCACAGCTTGTTTTTTGAATTGCTTGAAGAATTTGTAATGGACAAGCTGCAAAAATATAATCCACAGAAAAGGTTTTATCCGTTACCCGGGCACGAAGAATATGAAGTAGACTTTTGTTTTAATCATAGGAAAAGACCCATCTATCTTTTCGGTGTTAATAATTCTGCTAATGCCCGGTTAGCTACTATTAGCTGTCAGAAATTCATTGCTGAGAAATTGAATTTTAGCAGTTTAATAACATTAGAGGACCTTGATGTGATTGGGAAAAAAGATCAAGCAAGGTTAATGTCTGCTGCTGATAAGCAATTTCCTTCGCTAGAAGAATTTAAAAAAAATGCTGAAGAATATCTCCAAAGGGAGGAACAGCTAAACTAAGGCATACGCCATTTACAAAACAAAGTTATTCAACCATCAAGCCAACATAAAGCAATTATGCGAATGCATCCCTTTGGGAGAAGACCAAATAGACATAGTGGTTTATTCCGAAGTTCCGAAGGAATGGCTATGCCAGAATCCCTTACGGGACAAACTTTACAACCTCACTTACGAAGAAGTAAGAATTATAGACCAGGAAATAGAGGAGATAATAAGTAAAGAAGAGTATGAGAAGTTTGAAATGCAGTGAGAAACTTAAATGTTAAAAATATTACTGATAATTTTCTAATTCTTTGCTATATTTAAATATAAAAGAAGATATTTTTTATGGAAATTAAAAAAGAGAATATTCAAGTTTCGTCTTATTTAGTAGGTTTTCATTCATTCCGGAAAGATCACAACTATGGCTATTACAAGGCAAATTTAATTAATGATATTCAATCGTTATTAAATTTAAACTTCGATACCTTAAAAATTGGCGGTTTGGATATTCTAAAGGTAGGTCTTGAGGAATCTTTTGAAATTCGATTAACTCCAAGTACCATTGTTTATCAGGATAAGCTTGCGTTTGAAGAATTAACTTCGAATGCAAAAGAAATTTTAAATATTTGGCTTAAACATTCCCCGAATGTTAAATTATCTTTAATTGGTTTTGTCACTAATTTTGATATTACATTGGATAAGCTAACTGAAACAAATAGGTTCAGATTAAAAGAGCAGTATTTCAAAAATTTTCGAATTGGAAAAAAATTAAAAGGTATTGATTTTCGTTTCAACTACTTATTAAACTATAGAGGAAACGATTATAATGTCCATCTTTCTATGTTAGAAAAAGATGATAAGGATTATATATTACAAGGCACTGTTGATTTCAATGAAACAACTGAAAATAAAATAAGTGGTTTACCAAAAGAATCTTGCGATAGAGTCTTTTCTGCAGCTAAAGAATATTTTGAAAATGAACTTTTTCAATTTTTTAATTTAAAAGATGATAAATAACACTATGGAAAATGTAGAAATTAAAAATCAGCGAAATTACTTTTCAGAGCTACTTGGAATACAACAATATAGCTCTGGTTCTGTATCAAGTTTCGATTTTAATTTTCCTGTTACTAGTATTCCAATTAATGTTGAACAGCTAATCAAATCAGAAATTAAAAAGCAAATAACTCCAATTAAAGAAACTCAAAATGCTTTAGTGGACCAATTCGCTGAAATTTCTTTAGAGCACGAAACTATTAAAGACGAAATCAATAATTTAAGAAAGATTTACTCAGAGAATTATCAATTAAAAAAGAAGCTTAATAATATTAATACGATATTATCATTCAAAAAATTTGAAACTAACTGGAACGGAAATGGTGCAGAACCATTTTCTGAAAATATTATTGAAAAAGCATTTGCTTTTACAAATTCACAATCCTTGAAATTCCAGCCCAATGTTTTCCCAACGGGAAGGCAAAGCATACAGTTTGAATATGAAAAATCAAATGAGAATTATTTGGAGATAGAAATCTTTGAGGATAAGTATTCTGCTTATTCCGAAATTGACAACAAAGAAACCGAATATGAATCAATTTCATTTAATGAAACAATAAAGCTAATTGATGAGTTTTATTCCAGAATCTGAGATTCAAGACAGTGAAATATTGTACCGTGCCATCCATCCAAGTTTCTGGAATTATGAAGAGGATAGACCAACTTCGGCACTCTTTAAAGATAGAAAAGGTGTTTCTGTAGATAGAGATGGTGATCGTAGCGAGGATGATGCTGTAAATTTTCTTTTAAACTCACGTCAAAATTTTGGTGCGGGCAATTTAAATGCTGGTCAAACAAGAAATATCGGAACATATCTAAAACCTGATAAAACTCCCGAAAATGATTTTCACGCCTTGATCCTGGAATCAGAATCAAAAGTTCAACTATCAAATAGTAAAGCAAAAAAATTAAGCCGGGTGGTTACTATAATTAATCCTCCTTTCAACGAAGAAGTTCAAAGCACTTATGCGAATGCATCCCTTTGGGAGAAGACCAAATAGATATAATGGTTTATTCCGAAGGAATCCCTTACGGGACAAACTCTACAACCTCACCTACGAGGAGATTAAAATAATAGACCCTAACATTGAGCAAATTATTAGCAGAGAAGTTTATAAAGAAATCCACTCAGAATAAAACTCCGTAGGAGTTTAATATTTATAAAAAAGAGATGCCATACAAACACAGAACTCCGTAGGAGTTCAATAAAGGGGTTGAATAACAGCGTAAATGATTTCTAAAGAAGAATACAATAAGTTTGAGTACAAATAAATTGTAAGGAGTTTTCTTTTAACTTTTTATGAAATAAGTTAGATTAGAGTTATGGAAAATATAGATTACATAGAAATAATTGTTAATGGTGTCAAAGGTAAATTAAAATTAACCCCGGACACATTTGATATAAAGGAATTGACTGAAATAATTGAACAAGCAGAGAAGTTGTTATTCCCCGGTGAGAGAAAAGAAAGACCACTGATTAGCTACCGAATGGAAGAAGGTTCGGTTAAAAATATTTTTAAGACAAGTTTTCAAGCGGTAATTGGATTCAGTGCAGTAATAGGTCAAGTAGTGACAACACATAATATAGACTTCCTTGAACTAAACACGGCAAAAGCTTTCGAAACATTTCAAGAAACTGCTATAAAAAAAGATTATTCTTTTGAAATAAAAACTTCTGTAGAGAATTCACCATTATTAAAAATAGACAAATCAACTTTCTACTTTCGCACTTCAGAAAACTTGGTTGATGCGGAGTTTTATTTTTATGGTAGGATTACAAATGCTGGTGGTAAAGATAAAGTAAACATTCATTTGGTTACCGAAGAAGTTGGAACTCTATATATCCAAACCCCACAAGGAATATTAGAAAATTTGGAGGAAAATATTCTTTATAAGAATTATGTAATTAGAGCCAAGGGTAAACAGAATTCTGAAACCGGCGAAATAGAAAAACAGAGTTTATCATTTATAGAACTTATTGATTATAACACAAAATATGATCAGCAATATTTAAAGAAATTACGAAGCAAAGCAATGACCTGGCTAAGCAAAATAGAACCGGATGATTGGTTGAAAGATATCAGAGGTTATGATGCCTGAAGGTGCATTGCTTGATACAAGTTTTTTCCTAAGGTTCTTAAATGAAAATGATCCTTTATTTGACAACGCTGATAAATACTATAAATACTTTCTTCAAAAGGAAATTAAACTATTCATTTCTACGATTTCAATTGCAGAATATTGTGTGGGAGGAACAATAGATCAGCTTCCACTTAAGAATCTTATAGTTTTACCATTTAATATCCAACACGCTGAAAAAGCCGGCGAATTTGGACGAATTCTTTATGAAGCCCGTAAAGATAAAAAACTTGAAGTTGACGAAAGACCAATAATTATAAACGATGCTAAATTATTTGCTCAAGCTAATACTGACGAAAGAATTAATTATTACATAACATCAGATAAAAGAAGCATCAATTTCTACGACAGTATTAAGTCGAAATCTAACTTGGATTTTACTTTCATTGATATTAGAGATAATCATTCAGAAGCTTTTGGTGTTTTAGATTTGTAATTTATTCATCAGCAATACTATTGTCGCTACACAAAGCACTTATGAAAATGCATCCCTATGAGACAAACTCTACAACCCTGCCTTCGCTAATGCAATGGCGGGCAAGCCGGAGATGAGAAAATAATTTCTAAAGAAGAATATGAGAAGTTTGAGATAGAAATAGAAAAATGACAAGATCTATTTTATGCCAGAGTTTCATCAAATCCTTAAGTAGTTTAGTTCGTTTCTTTGCCCAATAATTTTGAATTCCTGTACATTTAGAATCATCTATGCACAAAAAAACATAAAATTTGTGCACAGTTACTTACCTATGCACAAAAAATAGCAACTTTTGGAAAATATTTAACGGCAATTAATCTGGTTTATTATAAACCACATTTCCCTAACGTGTTCTTTTATGCGGATATTAAACCATATAATATAACATGGTCCTTTATGAACCATTACTTTTTAAAAGAGGAAGCTTGAAATATTATGAATGAGCCCGGTCTAAAAGGTTGTTTTTAGAGATGCCCATAAGAAAAATATGCCATCCGGTAAAGAGATTTTTTATAGAGAATTTTATAATAATCGCCTTCGCTCCAGAAGAGCGAGATATTTGTAGAAACACAATACCCCAAAGATTACCGCACTCCGTTGGGCTCTTAGAGAATCACTATTGCTAATCCGTTAGCTAACGGATTGGCAGAATATTACTCTTGCTCAAGGATCGGTCCGCAATTTGAATATCGAATATTGAATCACCGAAAAATCGGGACAGGCAAGGAATAATGAATGATGAAATTTTTACACTTCTAAAATCGTTATTCCTTGTTCGATATTCATTATTCCTTTTTGGTTCTGGCTTGTCCAGGTTAGGATCGCCATGTTATTTGTTTTCTTATTGGTTTGAAGAACCGCCTTTAACTTTTTACTTACGGCTTGCCGCTCTATAGTATTTATATATCCGTTAGCCAACGGATTTTTTATGTCAAACCTGTCCCGCATTTGCGGAAATATTTTTAAAATAGTTTTCTACATCATCCATCAATCCGTTAACTAATCCGTTAGCCAACGGACTTGCCGCGCTATGGCTTTTGCATAACATCAGTTAATAATCCAATTTGGATGTTTTTTGTTGAGCCAATAGTTTTTATCAGTCTATCATTCTTGCCTGATATATCAATGATTTGAAAACTGATACAGCGCTTTTACTTTTTCTTATAAACACACTTTAAATTTAATACGGGTCAGTCTAAACTGAAAGATTTCTTTGCCTTTTGAACTATTTTCTAAATTTTTCAACAGCTTTTTTGAATTGTGCAGAAGACAGGAGCATAATTTGATATTACTCGATAGTTCTAATGTTCCGATATTTGACCATTCTTTTGTAAATTAGTTCATGTTTATTAATGTCAGTTTTAGGAATTGTTATCAGTAGTAGTTATAAAATAGTGTTCGCAATAACTTGCATTTTGATATTCTGCAGAACTTCATTTTGTGAAGGCAAGCCTATCCAATTTGAAAATCTCAGATTTGGTTCTGATCCTTCAAGGAATAGTATTACTTGTATTATGCAGGACAAAGAGGGATTTATTTGGTTTGGCACAAAATTCGGGCTTATAAAATATCAAGGTTCTTCTTCAAGGACTTTCTTTTTCGATAATAAAAATCCTTTTAGTATTGGCGGAAATTTTATTAGAGATATACAGGAGGATAAAAATGGCAATTTGTGGATAGCAACAAGTGATAATGGGATATCCAAATACATTAAGAAAACCGGAAAATTTGAACATCTAAATTTGCAAACCCATTTTGTCGATCGACCCAATATCAACCAGGTATGGGCAATTCAAATTATACGTAAAGAAAATACTGAAGTGTTTTTATTCGGCACTGCTGAGGGGCTTGTTCGTTATGATGTTTCAAAAAACACGTTCAAATTGTTTGATACAAATAACTCCCCGCTTCCGGATAATTTTATAACAGATTTATACTTCGATTCGAATCAAAGAATATGGATTGGTACTAATAATGGAATAATAATTTATGATGAACAAGAAAATGAATTTAACACCAGGACAATACTAAGTTCAATAAAAGAATTTATTTGGCGAATACGTGAAGATACTGATAAAAATATTTGGCTCGGAACCCGGGCGAAAGGTTTGTTTAAGGTTGATAAAAATCTTAAAGATATTGAGGTAGTTAATAAAAAAAATCATTCCCTTACTGATAATCGGGTGCTTGATGTTTTTATTCCAACCGGTACAGATCAAATCTTTATTGGCACCTGGGAAGGAGGCTTAAATGTTTATAACACCAAAACAAAAAAAATGGACGCGCTTAGCCTTCGAGATGGTTTATCAAGCACAAGCATTATTAGTTTTTTTAGAGACCGTTCAGGAATAATTTGGATTGGAACAGAAGCGGGCGGTGTTAATTATATCTATCCGAATATAAGGAAGTTTCAATCAATACAAATTGCACCAAGCGCAACTATGGATTTTTTGCGTGTTGATGATAAAATATGGATTGCAACAACGACGGATATTTTAATAAAATCTGATTCGAGTAATGTACTAATCCCATTTAATAGGCTGTATCCGGATGTAAAACTATCCGACAATAATATTCAAGCGTTAGCTAAAAACAGAAATGGAGAAGTTTTTATCGGTACATTTTGGGGAGGATTAAACGTGCTAAACTTAAAAGACAAAAAAACAACTCAACTGCTGCCGAATACAAAAGTAACCGATGTGTTGATTGACAGCAGAGAGAATATTTGGGCTGCAACACTAAGTAATGGAGTATTTGAATTTTCCCCTTCCCTTAAACTCATAGACCATTTTACTAAAGAGAATAAATCACTTACTACAAACCGTGTAACCGTACTTTTTGAAAGTCGGGATAAATCATTATGGATAGGCACCAATGGCGGCGGGGTTTCAATCGTTAGTTCAAAAACAAAAAACACAACAAAGTTAAATGTTGAAAATAACCTGCTCAGTAATAATTTTATTACTTCATTTTACGAAGACAGTAATGGTATTATTTGGATGTCCACAAACGGAGGAGGAATTGTTAAGTACGACCCAAATAAAAATATATCTTATTCCTTAACTGAACTTGACGGCTTAGCTGGGAATAACGCAGAAGGAATTATTGCTTCGGACGACTCGAGTTTATGGATTTCTACCACTAACGGACTTAGCAAGTTCAATACTTCATCAAAAACCTTTTTAAATTATTTTAAAGAAGATGGGCTTCTGGATAATGAATTTATCTTCGGAGCTGTTTTTAAAGAAAACAACACAATCTATTTTGGAAACAGAAATGGATTTAGCTTTTTTTACCCGGAACAAATAGAAAATAACAATTACATTCCACCGGTTTATATTACATCAATAAATGTAGTTGCCAAGCATAGTTACAGTAATGTTGATATTTCCGATCTTAAAAGTATAATATTAAATTATACTCAAAATGCTTTTACTATTAAGTTTGTTGGACTAAATTACATTTTCCCAAGTCGTAATAAATATATGTATATGCTTGAGGGTTTGGACGAACATTTCAGTATTGAAAACACAACTAATGAAGCCACTTATACTAATCTTGATCCGGGAACTTACAAGTTTCTTGTTAAAGCATCTAATAATGACGGCGTTTGGAATCCGATTCCGGCAGCTTTAAATATCACAATTACTGCGCCTTTTTGGAAGACCGTTTGGTTCAAGATTTTGGTGGGCGTTTTTATTTTAAGTATAATTGGTTTTTTAATCTGGTTTAAAATTAGTCATTTATTACAAATAGAGCGTTTACGATTGAAAATCGCACGGGATTTACACGATGAAATTGGTTCTACGCTTACTAAACTTTCTATGAACGCCGGTCTTTTGGAATACGAAAAAGAAGAAGAAAAAATAATAACTAGAAGCAAAAGACTTCAGTCAATTAGTCGTGAAGTAATTGGAATGATGAGTGATACGGTTTGGTCTATTGACACACGAAATGACCATTTGGAAGATCTCGTGGATAGAATGCGTAACCATGTTGCAAATTTAAGAATAGATACAAATATAGAATTCATCTTCAATTCGGATATTTCTGATAAGAACGAAAAACTTTCTATCCAGAAAAAGAAAAACATACTTTTAATTTTTAAGGAAACTTTGAATAATTCGATTAAATATTCTAAATCTAATATTATTGAAATTTCAATATCCGGATCACACAGCAAAATAACTCTTCTGATAAAAGACAATGGTATTGGAGTAGCCGAAGATGATTTTAAAAAAGGGAATGGATTCCGTTATATGCAAATGCGTGCTAAAGAAATTAATGCAGAACTGCAGTTTAAGACAAAAAATGGTTTTGAAATTAAATTGATCGCTTGAGCAATATCCCATATCCGTGTTATAGTAATTGTTAAGTGAAACAAATAGTTTTAATTATGATTTCTATCGGAATAATTGAAGACATAGATGAAATAAGAGATTCGCTGAAAGAATTTTTCTTTTTGCAGAATGAAATACTTTGCGAAATAGCGGCAAATTCTGTTGAGTCGTTTTTGCAGCAGACTAAGAACAATACGAATTTTAATCTCGATTTACTTCTTCTTGATATAGAACTACCTGGCATTTCCGGAATAAATGGAATGTATCTTATTAAAGAGCGGTTTCCAAATCTTGAAATCATAATGCTTACGGTTTATGAAGATAGCGATAAAATATTCCGCTCACTGCAAGCTGGAGCAAATGGATACTTGATAAAAACAACTCCCTTTCCACAAATAGCACAAGCCATTTTTGACCTTTACAAAGGGGGTTCTCCAATGTCTCCGATTATTGCAAGAAAAGTGATACGGTTTTTCTCTCCTTCAAAAGCAAAAAAAAGCAGCACAAAACTAACTCCTAAAGAAACCGAAATAGTACAATATTTAGTTGATGGACAAAGTTATTTGAGAATTGCCGAATTACTTGGTAATTCTGTTGAAACTATACGGCATCACATAAAACACATCTACACAAAACTTCAAGTCTCCTCAAAAGCAGAACTTATAAGTAAAAATTATAAGATCGGCTTATAATTTTTTCTGCTGTTAAGAAAGATAATCCCGCCAAACAAAAGTGATGGTGAGCAAAATCTTTGCTGTATCACATACTCATGGGATTGCCCATCTTAGGCTAATTGTTAATCTTGCCGCCGAAATATTCAATAACTTAAAATCTAACAGTGAGGTGTTATGAAAACAAATTACTACGAGCGCTTTTATGCACTCCTTATTTCCGTATTTTTCCTTTTAACGGCGGCTCTATCAGCTCAAACAGATATCACTTTTCATGTAAATGATTTACTTGCCGGTCCCGCCGACGCCAATTGGATGTTTGAAATAGATGATGCCCCGAATGCTTGGACTCACGACGGAAGTTTTTATACTCCGGGAGCAGATCCGCAATATAGTAATTACGCTTACCGTAATTTTACTGAGGGAGGGACAACCAGCAGCGTCTGCACCGAAGAAAACACAGCAACTTTTTTAAATACCAATGGAATTACACTTAGGCTACATAGTTTTGCATTAAAAGCATTCAGGCATACAAATACAGTTGATGCTAACGCCGATTGGGCTATTTGGGGACAGGCTGGTGACGAAAGAATTTATGCCGATGGAATAGGCGAGGTTTATCTGGACGGTGTTTTAAAACTTACCGTTGTCAACTGCAGGCTCTCGGTTACAACCCCGTATCCAACAGCGGCACAATATAATGCAATATTAGGAATACCTGGTCTAATAACTAACGATGTGGGTGCAGGGACAGCTGTAATAGGCAGCGGTTGGGGAGTTATTGATGCCGCACACAGCGACGCCGGTTTAGTTGCCGAACTTGATCCCAACGGAACCGGGCAGCTTAAGTATGAACTTTCCACAATCAGTGCAGTAATTCAGGATTTATACGGTCTTTTTGATTTTGACATAAAAATAAAACCGACATCATGGCAGGAAATATTAGGTTTTAATATCGTTGCTCTTCCCGGGGCTATGCTTGAAGGTATTGAAGCAACTACTGTTGATATTCCGGGTTCCGATGTAAGTTTTAATTTTACAGCTGCAACAAACGGTGACGGTAACATGAACACAGTACTGGCAAATCAGATTAAAACCGCACCGGGCGGTGTAAAACCGAATGGCATTGATATAATTGCAAATCAGCTTTACTGGCAGCTTGGCACCACTTTAAAAACTTTTACGGTTGATGTAACTTTTGATATTTCCGAGATACCGGGTATTACAAGCCCCACAGATTTAAGAATACTTAAAAGAAACAACAGCGCCGCCACCTGGGCAATATGGGATGCTATCACACTTGTTGACCCCACGCATATTAGAGCGGACGGTTTAACAAGTTTTAGTGAATTTGCAATCGCCTCGGTAGGAAACAACGCGCTGCCCGTTGAGCTTATTGGTTTTACGGCAGAAACTTCAGGTGATGAAGTAATACTTAACTGGCAAACAGCAACGGAAGTAAATAATTATGGTTTTTCTGTAGAACGAACTTCAGTTTGTTCATCAGAATGGGAAACAATCGGATTTATTGTGGGACATGGAAACAGTAATTCTCCAAAAGAGTATTCGTTTATTGATGCTTCGACTCCGCCAGGCAAAGGTTCAGTGAGTTACAGATTAAAACAAATAGATAACGATGGAAAATTCACATACTCGGAAGTTGCTGAAGTAACCTTCAACATGCAGCCATCAACTTTCGAACTATTTCAGAATTATCCCAATCCATTTAATCCAAATTCAGTAATCAGTTGGCAATTGCCGGTGAGTGGTTATGTTTCTTTAAAAGTTTATGATATTCTCGGTAACGAAGTTGCAACACTTGTAAACGATGAGTTGGAAGCCGGATATTACAATATAACTCTCAACGCTAACCAGCCGCAATTGGCAAGCGGAGTTTATGTATATCAACTTCGCGCTGGTTCTTTTGTTCAAACGAAGAAAATGATTCTCCTTCAATAAAGACACAAATTAGCACGAATTAAAAGCCCGGCAGAAATCCCCGGGCTTTTTATTTATAAAGACATTTTACTCGCTTCAATTTTTACCACTCAAAGTAAAGGAATTCTAAAGCGCCTTATTAGTCCCGGCTTTTGACAATTAGTGCGGTAGAAGTTTCCAAAGTTTTACCAGCAGACCCAGTTTGCACTTTAAAGCGGCTAGATAATTCAGTGTTTGTTTTATGTGCGCGTCGGTAAGGACTTCAATTGATTTTACTTCCAGAATAATTTTATTCCCAACGACAAAGTCGGCATAATATTTATGTGGGAGTAACTGCTCTTTATAGTTAATATCACATTCCTTTTCCCGCTCGAAAGAAATATTATGGGAAATAAATTCAAGCTGCAGCGCATCCTTGTAAACGATCTCTGAAAAACCTTTCTCCAGAATTTTATGTGCTTCCATGCAACAACCAATAATTAAGTAAGCTTCTTCTTTATAAATTATTTTTTCATCCATAATTCACCATCTTTAAACCAGACACGAATTTTCACTAATTCATTTAACCCTATATTTTTGTTTAGGTTTTTGAGAATCACTATTGATAATCCGTTAGCTAACGGATATTATCGAAGCTTCGCTTCGATCTACAATAAAAATTTAAATTTTTGCGTAAAGTGAATTCTTTATTCAAACTTGTTTTCTTAATCCGTGTAATCCGTGTCTGATTTATTTCTTATCGAAGTTTTAGATAATGGAAATATGAAATCCAATAAAGATATTTTTTATCAAGAATTTTATAATAATCGCCTTTACCTTGAAGTAGTACAGTGGATGCTTCCTTTTTATATTCTTCGGGAATATTGTAGTGCGAAATAACTATATCACTCGAAGATGGAATAAGCTGCGGAAGCAGTTTTAATGATGACTGTTTATCTGTAAAAAAATTATTTATGATCCAACTGCCGGTTGAAAGAGCCGGAAGATTCCCGAATGACATATTAAACCCCGGCAGCGTAACCGAATCACGACTCAGTTCTATGTATGATGACGTTGGCTGCTGCATTGAAAAATAAACCGGCACGAATAAAACAAGCTGCGAGGGATCTTCACGCAAAAGTGTTTCTTTAGCTGCGTGCGAAGGTTTAATAATTTCAGCTCCAATGTTTTCAGAAAATGAATCAGCTACAATAAATTTGCCGCCGCCCCTCAATTTTTCCTTCGTCTGATTTAATCCGCTGAAATGATTAACTTTTTTCCACTCACATAAGTACTCTCCACTGTTAGTGATGAGTGCGTGATACGGGAGATACTGCAATGCAGCGTCCTCAAAATAAGGGGCAAAGGTAATCTCATTAACATTAGTGAGTTTATTTTCTAAAGGAGCAATTAAGCGATTGTAAATACCGTTCAACAGTGCAAATGTATTAACCGTATCATTTCTTTCGATATTACTTATGAGCGAGTTTACTTGCCTGCTTAGCGATTCCCCGAAAAGATCAAGTGTTTCTGTAAACATTTTGGTTTGCGATAATCCGATTGCAGTAATATTCTCATCCCCGCTAAAATAAAACATAACTAATTGATTACTCTTTAGTCTTTTTTTTATTTGATCTACACCCGAATTAACGAAATTATATTCATTATTTATAAAATCTTCAAACGGATTTTTATTATCTAAATTTAATTGATCAAGTCTATCTATTAGGTTGTCGAGTCTTTCGCTGTTCCTGTCTCCCCCGGATTTTCCCTTTTCATTTGCAATCTCAAACCGCAAATAATTTAACTCGGCGCGTAATTCTTTTAACGAATCGACTGCTTTATTCTTGCTATCCGTTTTGAATTTAAACTCATTCAAACTATTTAAGAAGTTGAGTTTTTTTCTCTCGTTAACAACGGCAGTGAAATTTATTAGCTCACCGTACTTTTTAGATTTTAGAAATGGGATGTTGAGATTTAAAGTGGAAGCAACTTCCGGACTTAGACAATAATATTCAGTTAATTGGTTTGAAATCTGAAATGAATGCTCTTTAATCATATCTTGAACTTCTATCATCAGTTCATAAGCATCCTCATTTTTTTTCTGATATGAATAGACAAGCGCTCTACCGGCTAAGGCATTCATCTTGCCCTGCATAAATTGGACCTCATCGAAATAATCTTCAAGATCGGAAAACATTTCTTCTGCTTCATTAAGCGCTTCAATGTCGCCGCCTTTTCCCTGCAAAAGTTTTATCGCGGCAATTTTAAGTTTTAAGAATGCTGAGTTTAACCCTTCACCGTACTCGTCCGAAATTGCAATTGCAGCATTATACGACTTAATTGAATTATCGTATTGGAAAAGCATCCGGTAGCAATCGCCAAAATTATTTTGGATTATCCATGCAGTTGAAGGATCTTCTTTCTGATTTAATTTTGCATTGGCGTACTCAAGTGCATTAATTGCTGAATTATAATCACCCATCTGAAAATAAGAAACAGCGATGTTGTTCATAATCGAGGGAATTAATTCTTTTAAACCTGCGTTCTCAGCAGTCTCGCGGGCAAACTCAAATGTATTTAATGCATCAGATAAGGAACCAAAACGAAGATATGCTTCCCCGATTTTGTTAGAAGATACAGCCTGCCCCTGCAGATCGCCGAGGATTTCAAACTGCTTAAATCCTCTGGAAAAATAATCAAACGCCGATTGATAATCACCTCTTTCGCTGTAAACTGAACCGATATTAAGCTGTGCAATTGCTTCCCCTTCTTTATCAGCAGAAAACTGACTGACGTTTAACGACTTTCTATAAGCCGCCGCAGCAGCATCATAATGCCCGAGCTGCGAATAAATATTGCCTATATTGTTTAAAGCAATGCCTTCACTCCGTCTGTTAAATTTTTGTTTGAAATATTTTACTGCCAGATTGTTATAGTTAAGCGCGTTTTCATAGTTAGCAAATTCATATTCAATTAAACCGAGATACAAAAAACAATCTCCGGAACGGTCGGACAGTTTTAATTCATCTTCGATCTCTACTACTTCGATGAAAAGATCTTTTGCATTTCCGTAATAGCCGCGGGAGTAATAATCAACTGCCTGATTGAAATATTTAGCTGCTTCCTCCTTCAATTCTTTTGGAGATTGGCTGCACGAAGGCAGCAAGAAAAGAAAAGTTAAAAATAAAATTTTAAAATTTCTTAATGTGCGGAAAGCGGTCATCAATTTTAGGATCATTGCTAATAATTTCAATTTTGCCAGTTACTAATTCTATTCGGGTAAGCGCTCCCGTTCCGTAATTAGTTATCGAAGTGTAATATAAGTAGCTGTCATCTTCATCAAACACCAATTGAGGAAACGCCTGATCTGTAAAACCAGCCTTTGATGTTAACAACTTTCTTTCGCCGGTTACTGTGTTAAATAAAACAACATCCGAAAAAAACATATCGGTTTGCATCGAGTCATTCTGCTCTTTGTGAATAATCATATACGCTATTTCATTCCCGTTGGAAGACCACGCGGGCACTACAGCCATTTCACCCTTCGAACTAATTAATTTTTTATCCGGTGAATTTAATGAATCAATTACATAAACATCGAATAAGTTATTTTCGTTTTTTTGGTTATACAAAATTCTGCCATCCGATGGATTCCATAATGGGTGGTAAATATAATCTCCAATTATGCTAACCGAATCTCTGACTAAATCAAAAAGATATAATTTGTTTGTTAATAGATTGAAGTAAGAAATTTTAGTATCATCTTTCGACCAGGTGATTGAAACATCCTCCCACGGGTCTATTAATATTTCTTTTATTACCTTATGTGAAGTATCTGCAATGCTGATTCCGGAGGAACTATAAAATGCATATTTTTTTTGATCGTGAGAAACTGCAACGCGGTAGCCTGGCATTAACTGTTTCAAATTTTCGCCGGTAGTATCGCACTGCCAAATATATGTGTCGCTATTAAAGAGAATATTATCGCCAAACCATACAGGCAGATAAGTGCGGTTAAATCCAAGGTCGAATTTATTATTTCCGTCATCGTTGCAAACAGCGGCTCTAACTTCGTTATTAATGTAATCAACGGCTGTATAAATTATTCTTGTTTGTGCAAAAGAGATAGAGCCATAAATAAAACATAACAGCAAAATAAATTTTTTCAAATAATCCGCCCTTTATTTTCCCGGAACAACTTCGCCAATAACGAGTGGATGTTCATTTAATTCGCTTGCAAGGTTAATAACTTCATGCTTGTATTCCCTCGATACAACTGCAATGAGTCCGATTCCCAGATTAAATACCTTCCTCATTTCTGCGTCGCTGATGCTGCCGGCAGCCTGAATAATTTTAAAGATTGTAGGAATTTCCCACTTCGACCAAAAAATATTTAGTTTAAGATTGTCAGGTAAAATTCTATTCGTATTACCAACAATGCCGCCGCCGGTAATATGTGAGAATCCTTTAATTTTAATTTCTTTCTTCAGCACTTTGATTAATTTATAATAAGATTTATGAATCCGAAGAAGTTCATCTCCAAGAGTGCCTGAAAGCCCTTCTATCTTATCCGTAAGTTTATATTTATCAAGCAGAACTTTACGGGCAAGTGAATAACCGTTAGTATGCATCCCATTTGATGGAAAGCCAATTAGTACATCCCCCTTTTTTATGTTTTTTCCTTTTAACACTTTTGATTTTTCAACTATACCTACGATAGTACCCGACATATCATACTCACCATTAGAATATAATCCCGGCATTTCAGCCGTTTCGCCACCAATCAATGCGCAATCGTTTTCGCGGCATGCAATTGAAAAGCCTTCAATAATTTTTTCCGCTTTGTCGGGGTTTAATTTTCCGAAAGCTAAATAATCAAGGAAGTATAACGGTTTAGCTCCGCATACTGCTATATCGTTAACACAATGGTTAACCAGGTCCTGCCCAACTGTATCGTGCCTGTTCATAGCAAAGGCAATTTTTAATTTTGTGCCCACGCCATCAACGCTCGAGACAAGCACGGGTTTTTTATATTTTGTTAAATCGAGTTCATAAAATCCGCCGAACATTCCAATATCCGAAAGCACATTTTTGTTAAATGTGGATTTAGCGAATGATTTTATTCTTCTAACCGTTTCGTTTCCGGCATCAATATCAACCCCGGCATTTTTATAAGTAGTTTCCAAACTTGCAATCCATATAATTAATAAATAGGGGTTAAAATTTAGCATTATTAGCTTTAGGAATCAAAGTAAGAGTCAGAATAAAAGCAATGGTAATATTGCAGCTATTGTGCTATTTTTGCCGTTAAACAATGGGATTAAATTTTAATAGCGTACATAATATTTCATTGTTGCAACATTTTGCTTTTAAGTAAAACCATTCGCAAAAAATTATTAAATTTGTAACCTTAAAAATTCAAGATAACGTTGGACATGTTTAGCGATCATTTAAACGAACGAGAAAAAAATATACTGCGTTATGTAATCCAACAATTTGTTCTTACGGCAACACCCGTAGGTTCGAGGAACATAACAAAAAAATATCACCTTGGTATTTCTCCCGCCACGGTAAGGAATATTATGTCCGATCTAGAAGAATCAGGATTTATTGATCACCCTCATACCTCCGCCGGTAGAGTGCCTACCGATAAAGGTTACCGCTTTTATGTTGATTCAATAATGGATTTGCAATTGATAAGCAAACCGGAGCGAAAGATAATTCACAAAGAATTGGACGGGCAGACTCTTGAAACAGATGAACTGCTTAAAATTGTCTCCTCTCTACTGAGCAATATAACTCAACAGCTTGCGTGTGTAACTTATCCAAGGCTCGAAAGCGGAGTTCTCGAAAAACTTCAGCTTTTAAGTTTATCCTCAACAAGACTTCTTGTGGTTATCAGTATTAATGCCGGACTTGTAAAAACAATAACCATAGAACTTGCAGCCGAAGTTGATACCGCAAAACTTGAATCAATACAACGAATATTAAATGAAAGATTAAACGGGTTAACCTTTAAAGAGATTCGAACAACTTTTCGTGAAAGATTTAAAGATGTTCATGAGAATCAACAAGCCGTTATAAGATTATTCTACGATTCGGTAGATAAAATATTTAAAGATAATATCAGTGACGAAAACATAATGATTACCGGCGCTAAAAATGTTATTAAACAGCCGGAGTTTGAGAACCCGGATAAGTTCCATTCTGTTATTGAGCTGATAGAAGATAAAGATATAGTTATTCATATAGTTGATAAATCTGAGCAGACGAACAGCAACGGTGTATTCATATCGATAGGTAGTGAGAATGAAAATAAAAAATTATCCGAATATAGTTTTGTAAGTAAAAGGTATGACTTTGGTGAATCATCAGGCACGCTCGGTATAATAGGTCCGAAGCGGATGGATTATCAGAAGGTTGTTGCAATTGTAGATTATGTAGCTAAAATGCTTACCGAAATTTTAAAGCTTGAAAAAAATAAATGAGGAATAAAATATGATTAAAGAAAAAAACAAAAAAGAACGCGATGAAAAAGAAGAAGCAAAAAGCGCTGCAGAACAGAACGGGAATAATATCTCCGCTGATATCGAAAAAGAAGTAGAAAAAACTAAACTTCAAATAGAAAATTTGGAAAAGGAAAAAGATGCATTGAGAGATCAACTTTTACGCAAAGCAGCCGAATTTGAAAATTACAAAAGAAGAACCGAGACAGAACAAACAAACTTGCTTAAATATTCTTCGGAATCGATTATAGCTAAACTATTACCTATAATTGACGATCTTGAAAGATCCTTAAAACATATGGATGATGCCAAAGACCTTGACTCAATAAAAAACGGCGTAAAGATGATTTATGATAAATTTATGCGGATACTTGATGCTCAGGGAGTTAAAAAAATCGAAGCTGCAGGAAAACCTTTCGATGTTGATTTTCATGAAGCATTGATGCAGCAGAAATCTGACGGAGTTGAGCCGCATACAGTTCTCGAAGAAGTTGAAAGCGGTTACATTTATAAAGATAGAGTAATCAGACATGCTAAAGTTATTGTTAGCGAAGAATCTTCCGATGAAAATACAAACGACTAAAAACGAAAAGAAAAATGGTTAAAAGAGATTACTACGAAATTCTTGGCGTAGAAAAAAATGCAGGAAAAGAAGATCTAAAAAAAGCTTACCGTAAACTTGCGATGCAATATCACCCGGATAGAAACCATGATGATAAATCCGCTGAAGAAAAATTTAAAGAAGCAGCGGAAGCTTATGAAGTGTTAAGCAATGATGATAAAAAAGCGAAGTATGATAGATTTGGACACGAAGGTGTAAGAGGTAATACTTACGGCTCGCAGGGCTTTTCTGATATAAATGATATTTTTTCTCATTTCTCGGATATTTTTGGCGGCGGCTCCATGTTCGACGATTTTTTCGGCGGCGCTTCACAGCGAAGAGGACGAAGAAGAGGTGCAGGAACTCCCGGTTCTGATTTACGAATTAACCTTAAGCTAACTCTTGAAGAAATAAATTCCGGCGTCACAAAAAAAATTAAAATTAAAAAACAGATTCGATGCAAAGATTGCAACGGCAGCGGCGCCGAAGCCGGTACATCCACTAAAACGTGCCCGGTTTGTCACGGCACCGGCGAAGTTAAAACAGTTTCCCGCTCTGTATTCGGGCAGTTTGTTAATATTACGGCATGTAATAATTGCAGCGGCGAAGGTTCGGTGATAGACTCTCCCTGTAAAACATGCAGCGGAGACGGTAGACATCAAGCAGAAGATACGGTGAAAATAAATGTGCCCGCCGGTGTTCACGAAGGCAGCTATATGACGATGCGCAGCGAAGGCAATGCAGGAAAACGGGGCGGGCAAGCGGGAGATATAATAGTTGTCTTTGAAGAAGCGCCGCATAAATATTTTAAACGTGAGGACGATGATTTATTATTTGATCTTGTTGTTAGTTACCCCGATGCCGTTGTAGGCGGCGAAGTTGAAGTGCCCACTTTAGCCGGCAAAGCGAGAATTAAAATAGACCAGGGAACTCCGCACGGGAAACTTCTGAAAATGCGAGATAAAGGAGTCAAACATCTGAATCAGTCCGGCTTTGGAGATCAGATTGTTCGAATAAATATTGATGTCCCTAAAAAATTAAATTCCAAAGAAAAGGAGCTGCTAAAACAGCTTTCGGAGATGCCTAATTTCAAAATAACTCCATCTGATGAGAAGGATGGTTTTTTTAAAAAGTTCGGGCTTTAATTTTGAACGCAGTAAAGCAGCGACGAAACAATTTGAAATAATAAAAGGATTAAAAAGTAAATGGTTTGTATGTTTGAGTTATCGGTTGAACGAGCAACTGCGAAACAGACCTCTCTTGTGCATGAGTTCAACCATTCATTTTCATGCGCCATGCATTTAATTTTTAGTCGCTACTATTGGGCAGAACATTTCACAAATTTGAGTGTTAATTGCTATAAATAATTTATAGTACGGTTAAATTTGAATACTTGATGCTGTATCTTCATGTTCTTATATTTTCAGCCAAAGATATTTAATATTCTGAGTTCAATATTTTTAGGGATATAAAATGATTGACAAGTTCTCCGCATGGTTTAAAATAACCGGTTCGGAGATGAAAGTAATAATCTTTCTGCTCTCGGCTTTTGCATGTGGGTTTATATTAAAATCTGTTTTCAAAGTTGAATTTAATCAGAATGCAAAGAATTTTAATTATTCATATCAAGATAGTTTATTCGCCAATATAGGAATTATTGAAGATTCTACCGCTTCCATGCTGGAAATATCCGATAAAATATTTGATTCTAAGCAGGAAGTTTTAGATTTTAACACGCGTGATTTTAAAAAGAGTAAAACCGAGCCGGAGCCATCTGAAAAAAGCATAAATTTGAATAACGCTTCGGCTTCAGATTTAGTAAGTCTGCCCGGCATTGGGCAAAAAACTGCTGAAAATATTATTGATTACAGAAATTCCCGCGGCGGTTTTAAAGACATCAAAGAGTTGTTAGAAGTTAAGGGAATTGGTCAATCAAAATTAGAAAAAATTAAAAAATTTATTTTCATTGAAAAAAAGAATTGAAACCTAAAGCTCCGGAGGAAAAATGAATTCTAAACCAGAACCCTGGTACATACATGCAGGTCTTTATGTAGTAATAGCTGTACTCGTTTACTTGCTTATTAGGGTCGCGATAGTTGAGCCAAAAGAAATAGTCGCCCTTGAAAAATATGCGAAGAAAGAATCGCGATTGAGGATGAAAAATCTTAAAGAAGCGGAAATATTATTCCAAAAAAAATATGGACATTTTACTGCAAGCATCGACAGTCTTGTAAATTTTGTGAAAAACGATCCCTTTGTTGACAGCGTCCGCAAAGCAGTGGATACGTTATCAAACAGATCATCCGATCCCTTCGAACTTTTAGCCCACGGTGAGTTTACACCCGATAGTCTTTTCAAGACGCCAAAATCGCAACAACCATTCGTTTTGCAGATTGATACTTCGGTTGTTTCCGATACCATATATACACCACAGGGGAAAGTGAAAAGAGTTGAAACCCGAACGGTTATTGGCTCAAGGTATTTTATTGAAGACCCGGATGGCTACGGTACAGTAGGCAGCGTTGAAAGCGATGCTCTGAAAAACACAGTTTCCTGGGAATAGTTTGTTGATATGAGTTTCGAGAACCATGCAGGTTTTAATATATCGAACTCCAAACTACAGGTTGTGGAAATCAATTATAAGAGAGATCAGTTTTTTCTCGAAAATGTTGACGAAGCATACTTTAACGAACCTATAGATTTTGCCACTGATAAAGAAACAAAAATAAGCGCCCTTTTGCAGGGCGCTTTTAATGAGCTTCTAATACGTAAACCTCTCTCAAGTCAATCCGTTTCGTTTACACTCCCCTTTCAATATTTTTATATGATGCAAATTCCGTATGACAATACTTTGCTTCATAATGATTTGCTCGAAGAATTCCGTTGGGAGTTTTCAATATTGTACCCTTTCCTGCAAATAAAACATTTGTCAATTCAATATATCGAGCTTGAAAAAAATGACATTTTACATTATAATTCGGCGCTTGTGATTGCAATACCGAGAAAATTTATACAGCTAATTCAAAATTTCTGTAAACAGAATAATTTAAATCTTCGCTTTGTTGATAATCTTCATTTTGCTGCCGAACGCGCTTTAACTGTCAGTCAGTCGCTAGCAGAAAAAGGGATTGTACTGAGTATTTATATCAATAATAAATTTCTTTCAGCCATCATTCATCTTCACGGTAAACCGGTTTTATTTAAAGTTGTGCCATTGGCAGACGCAAGCCAGATAACGCCAATACTTAACGACATATTGACACCTAAACCTTCACTGAATATTAGTAAAAAAATTATTGATGCTGCTTTCATCGCCGGCGATCATCTTTCAAGTTCTATGGTTCAAACTTTACGCAAAGCCGTTGCAATAGATTTTATTCAGTATAATCCATTTAATAAAATTAAGCCGTCTGCCGATCTATACAAGAATAATTGCTACACGGAAAAACCGAATACGTTTTCATCCGCCGCCGGCATTGCGTTTAGGTTAGCTTGAATGGAGATAACATCTTTCCCTTAGTTATTCACTATGCTGCGTAAGATGAATTATTAACTACTCTAAACTTTTCGGATGTTGTAATGAGAATGAGAATTATTTCCGGTGAATTTAAGGGAAGGTTTATCACCGTTCCGCAGTCAAAATTTATCAGACCAACTACTGACCGCGTGCGGGAAACAATGTTCAATCTGCTTAATAACCGTTTAAATTTTGAGGGATTAAAAATTCTTGATTTGTATGCCGGCTCGGGCTCACTCGGGCTTGAATGCCTTAGTCGTGGAGCTGTTGAGGTTCACTTTGTCGAAAAAAACTTTCAAATAAAAAAAAATTTGGAGCAAAATATTGCGTCTTTAAATGCATCGGCGAGATGTAAAATTTTTCATTTGGAAGCTTTACGATTTTCACAGTTGTTAAATGAGAGCGATTATGATCTGATACTCGCCGATCCTCCGTTCTTCAAAGATGACATATATAAAGTTGTTGCAAATATATTTGTAAATAAATATCTAGGCAGCGGAGGTTTTATCCTTATCGAACGCTCTATTCAAACTAAAGAAAAAGACACATTAAATTTCGGTTCGGAACCATTTAAAATAATCGGAGACACTTGCCTCTATGAACTTTATGATCGAGCTTAAATATTAAACCTTACTGACAGCTAACACTCACATACGCTCTCACCATTTAACTCACTTGCTATCTCAATTTTGACTCGCTTCACTGATTTCCACTACTCTGATAATATTTTTTTATATTTCATGCGTAAAAAAAATAAATTTAAAAGCTTATGAAAAAAGTAATTTACCCAGGCACATTCGACCCGGTCACTTTCGGTCACATAGATATCATTAAACGCGCTGCAGAATTGTTCGACTCGGTTCAAGTAACTGTGGCTATAAATCCTTCCAAGAAGCCGTTATTTACTGTAGAGGAGAGAGTTGACCTTCTTAAAAAAAGTTTAAAGGGATTTAATAAAGTATCGGTAGATTCATTCGACGGTCTTGTGGTAGATCATGCACATAAAGTAGGCGCTACAGGAATCATACGCGGATTGCGCGCTGTGAGCGATTTTGAATATGAATTTCAGATGGCGCTAATGAACCGCAAACTTGCCGAAGATATCACGACAATATTTTTAATGCCTCACGAAAAATATACTTATCTTAACTCATCAATTGTACGCAACCTTGCAAGTTTTCAAAGCGATGTGAAGGATTTTGTACCCCGGGTTGTAAAGGAAGCTTTACAAAATAAATATCCAAGATAATATTAATTTCTTAAAAATCATTTTCTTAAGCAGTAATTGAATTTATCATTTCTGATGATGCGACTTTCAACCCGCCGCGAAGGGATTAAATTGAATTCAATAAAATAATTTTGAAATATATTATTTATCGGTTGCATCTGCCATTAACTTATAAGCTGTTTCTTTGCCGAGATATAAATCAACAAAATAGTGGACTAAATAGAGCGCCGGGGTTAAGAGAATAGCAATTACAAATTTATAAATATAGTTTACAGCGCCTATAGCTAAAACAAGTGTGATGCTCCAGCCTGCGCCAAAGTAAAAAGCAATAAACAAGACTACAAAACTATCGACGAATTGAGACACAAGAGTCGAGCCGGTTGCACGCAGCCATATTTTAGAATTTCCAGTTTTAGATTTTAGGAAATGAAACACAGTAACATCAACAAGCTGCCCGATTAAAAAAGCGGTTAGCGAACCCGCAATTATCCACATACCCTGTCCGAATATTGTATTGAATGCTAAATCCATATTAAGCGTACCGGCATCGGAAGTTCTTTCAATCCAGAAGCTTGAAGGCGTCAATCCTATTGAAAAATAGACCATTATAAAAGCGTAAAGGATCAACCCGGCTGCAGTAAAAGATAAGAAACGAACTCCCCTTCTTCCAAAATATTCGTTGATGATATCGGTCATGATAAAAACGACAGGCCAGAGTAATGTTCCGGCAGTAAGATTGAAGGCGAGATTTTCAATTCCAAAAATTGTTAGGTTTAAAGGCGTTAAACCTAAAGTTTTTTCCAAACTAAATATTTTTATCCCAACAAACTCAGCAAGTAACGCATTGGCTATAAAGAATGAACCGAGTATATAAAAAAGGCGGTTTTTTTTCTCGCTCATTATCCCTCAATACTTTATTTAAAATAATCGTTAAACAACATTTCAACTTCATCCATCATCTTTTGGTCTATGTTGAATGACACATAATCAGCGAAGTTATTTAATACAACCACAGAATTTATGCTTGTATCTTTTTGCTCAAGGTCAGCAATTCTTTTGCAAACATTTTGATTGAGAATCCGGATGTCTTCATAAATGTGAGTTAGGTTTTCAAACTCCCAATCGGGTTTATTGCCCCGTTTCCATAAAAAATATTGAGCAAGCATATACATAGAAAGAACGCGATACTCTGTTTCTTCAAGCGATGCGAAGGGAAGATGAAATTTAACCATTGGCTTTAATTTCCCCATTATCGGGCATCCGCTTGTTACCATCAGAATTCCAATGAAACTGCTTACTCCAACCTGAAGCGAATCTTTTTTATAATATTGCCTCGCTTCTGTTGTAATTTTAATATCAACCATGTCGTAAGATGCACATCCGTAAAATTCTTCAATAACAGCCACAAGGTTTACGGCAACCGGACAGTGAACTGTTTTTTCTCCATCGAGCGGACAGTGAGGACATCTGAAGTTTATTAATTTAGTCCACTCTGGCAAAAGCAAATTATTATCCCGCTTAATGAGCAGAGTGTTTGCATCAATAACAACTTTAAAATCCTTTTGTGAACCGTCTTCAAAATTAAATTGATAAATGTATGTAATTTCTTCAGAGTTCAATTTCTGCCTCAAATAGTTAATACTGATAATTACGCGGTTAGAAGATAGATTATTTTTATTATAAATAAAATAGTTGAACCGATTGAAAGATAAAATTTATACCTCCAATAAAAGAATTTTTTCAAGGTTCTGAGTAGAGGTCTATCATTTCCCCTAACTAAAAAAGAAAAAGCGGCAGAGCCATGCCGCTTTTTCTGAGGAGAGAGAGTATGAGAGTAAATTTTAACTATCTTTTGTGTTCTCTTGTGCCGCCGCTATTTTTATTAGTGTCTGAGCGCTTGCTGTTATTTCTAACCGGCTGCTTTACTTCACGTTTTTGTTCTGGAGGTCTCTGATACTGCTTCTGATTACTGGATTCATTTCTCGACTCAATTTTTCGATTCTCAACTTTTCTTTCAATTTTAGGAGCAGTATTTGTTTTAACTACTTGACGTTCGGCAGTTTGCTGAGTACGCTCTTCCTTTCTTTCAATAACCGGAGGATTGACATTTCTTTTTTCATCATTACTGTTTCTCTTAATAATTTCCCTATCATTTCTATCCGTAGTTCGGGAATCATTCTTTGTGCTTTCATTAACTTGTTTTCTAACTCCAATATTCCTATCGGTGTTGGTTTCTTTGTTGCGTTCAATTTGTTTTTCTTCTCTATCGTTTACAACTTTTCTTTCGTTAATTGCTTCTCTATAAATAACAGTTTTTTCTCCGCCTCTTCTGTCGCCGAGCTCAATCTTAGCAACGTCAAGATTTATTTTTCTGTCAGAACGTTTTACTTCCAACTTCTGCGCGCGCTCACGTTTTATCAAATCTCTGTCAGCAACAAAAGTTCTTAAAACATCTTTGTCTCTTGAGTTTTTCCCCCGGACTTCGAGAGGATCAGAATATCTTTGAATTTCACGTTCACGAATGTCCTGTCCGCTTCTTTTTCTAACAACATCAATATCAACACCTCTGTTAACAACCCGCCCGTTACGGTAATCATAGTTGTTGCGATATTTAGTTCTTGAGTGAATACGGTATTTGTACTCACTTGCTACATAATGTTTGTACAGATACGGATCATAAAAGTAATTATAATTTACATAGTGCCAATGGTTGTACGGAGCGTAATAATCATGAGTATAATGAAGCCCAATTCCAATCGTAAAAGCTGCATAAGGTGATAAAGGCGCCCAACCGATATAATCGTTGTCATATCTCCACTCTACCCATGAAGGCGCCCATTCGTAATCGGGAACCCAAAGCCATCCGTAGAAATCATCGTAATGCCATCTTCCATAATGGTAAGTTATATATCCAAAATCTTCGTAGGAATCCCAGTACCAACCATCCGCTGACCAAATCCATCTGCCTATTGAATAAGGCTGCCATCCGGTTCTCATCACTGTAGGACGCCAGACAATTACACCCGAACCAATTTCCATCCAAACACCGTGCGGTGTTAATGCAGTATAAAAATATCCGTCTACACTGCGGGGTACTGCTGGTTTAGCTTCCGCAATAAAAGCGAATGCTAAAACTAAAAATGCTGCAGAAATAATTAACTTTCTCATGATATTACCTCGTTTTAAAGATTCATAGCTCCTGGTTCAATCATTATGCCATAGGGAGGATGTGATTGTAGTGCTTTAATGTAAGATTAAGTGAGATGTGTGTCTATTATTCTGGGCAGAGCAAACTTTTTTATATACAAATCAGCGTTTTATTTTTCGGTCTTTCCATTTGTAGTTACCGAACACTCCTCCTATTGATGCAAAAATGATATATGGAATCTGAAACAACTCGGCTATGAAGAAATATTTTGTAACCGGACTGTTAAATAATCTACTGTTCCCTTTTTTGATGATGAGGAATTCTAATGCAATTTTTAGTAATAATGCACTTAGTAAATAAATGAGGAATAAATTAGAAACTGTAAAACCAAAGATAACTGAGGCAATCAAACTCAAGTAGAAGAAAAAAATCAGGACCAATCGGGCTATAAATAATTTATCGGCATAAAAAAATCCTTTGCTTGCCCATCTTTTCCTTTGATTATAAAACTGCGAGAGGTTTTTGTTTGCCGCAGTTTTAACGACCGATTTTTTATCAAAGCAAAATTTAACTTTATAATTTGTTTTACGGCTGATTTGCTGCATCAATAGTTCATCGTCTCCCGATGAAAGATTCATCTGACCCTCGTACCCGCCGGCTTCCTGAAATGCTGTTTTACGATATGCAAGATTTGCTGCATTACAAATTGCCGGCTTTCCAACGCCAATTAAACCAGCCCCGGCAATTATCAAACCCATAAATTCGAGTTTTTGAATTTTGCCAAACAGCGTTCCATCATCGTCAAATTCAACAGGACCCGAAACGAATCCTGTTTGTGTATCAAATGTAGGGATTAAAACATTCAACCAATTTCTTGGATGAATACAATCTGCGTCCGATGTTACGATTATTTCTCCCTTAGCAAAAGTGAGAGCATATCGTACCGCCTTCTTTTTATGAGCCATTTCATCAGCAATAAGCGGCGCATCAATTACATTAATATTTTTTTTTCTGATTGATTCTCTCAGTAATTCGGGCGAACCGTCATCTGAATTATCATTTACATATATTGTTTCAAACTTGTCCTCGGGGTAATCTATTGTTTCGATACTTTTCAAACTTTTTAAAATTATATCTCTTTCATTACGAAAGGCAATTATTATGCTGATAAATTCATTTTGAATTGCTCTTGAATAGGTTGTTTTTTCAAGTTCAAACAGACCGGCAAATATTTCAAACAGAAAAAAGAGATAATGAAATAAAAGCAAAATAAATAGGGAGAGAAATATTTCAGTCATCATTTTTTTTCAACAACAAAACCATGCCAACGGCAGATGGTAATAGTATATTAATCATAAAAAGAAATATAGAAGCATTAAAAGCAGCAACGGCAGTGCCGCCAAGCTGCGTAATGAAATAAACTGAGGCTGCTTCTCGAACTCCAAGCTCACCAATAGTAACCGGGGGAATAACAGTTTTGGTAAACATCAATAAACAGCCTGCCCACATAAAAGTTAAGAAATTGTATCCGGTGGAGAATGCGGCGACAAGAAGGGCAAATTGCAAAATAAAAGTAAAATATTGCCCCAGCGTAAGATACGTCATCTTTGCAGCAACATTATTTTTTAAATTTTTTAATATTCTCAAATGTCCCAACAGTTTGTAAAGGCGCCGGGATGATTTTATTTTCTTAAAAATAATATTATTCCAAAAGCCGGGATCTGTAAAAAGCATAAAAGAGAAATAAAAAAGTAATAAAACCATCACAAACAGCGGGAGAGTTATTAACATCATCATTCTATAATGATAATGCATAAACAAAAGCACAGCAAGAGCGCCGGCATAAAGCACAGTTAAGAGCGGAAATAATTTATCCACTATTGTAGCAAGAGTAACATCAATTAAATTTTTATCTCTAAAAGGAATCGCCCTTCCAAAATATTCTCCCACACGCATTGGCGTAAATGCGCCCGCAGAAAAACCATAGAAAAGAGAAAGAATAACTTTCTGTTTGTCTTTTTCATCAATTAGTTCACTGCATACAATTTTCCACCGCTTGTATTGGAAATATAGATTAAGCGGAAGGAGAAGTATCGTAAGTAAAATTAAAATTGGATTGGAATTGACAAAGGCACTTGCAATTTCCGAAGGATCTATATAAAAGACAATAAAAAGTATAAGCCCGCATGCAATTAATAACTTTAAAATATTAAGCAGCCGCTTGCCGTATTTAGCAATGGCTTCTTGTATGTAATTTTTTAGTTTTAATGCCGGAGTTGAATTCAACCAAAAACCGATTAATTTTTAGGCGGAAAATAAATAATTATATGCTTCAAGGAAAGTTTATATCCCGATAACTTGCATTAATGCTATAAGTTTTATTTTTTGATGTAATTCAATTTCAATTTTTCTCGAATGCCTTAAACAGGAGTAATAATGTTTGTTAATTTTAGTGATATCCCAGGTCATCAAAATTTATTTTTAGATTATCTTTATGATTTTGAAAATGTGAGCAGTTTCTACTAACATAATTTTCGCAATCGTGAAAATTATATGAACATATTTAAGGAAATCAGTTCTTCCGATAAAGCGCCAAGGGAAAAGCTGGTTCATTTAATTAATGAGCAGTATTCCGGTTTTAGTTTGTCTAATAAAACAGAGCAGAATATAAAACTGCTCGAAAACGAAAAAACTCTCGCCGTCGTTACAGGTCAGCAGCTTGGTATGCTTGGCGGACCAATGTATACTTTTTATAAAATTTTTACAGCTATAAAACTTGCAAAACATCTTAGTGAACGGTATGACGATTACAATTTCGTACCGGTGTTTTGGCTTGAAAGTGACGACCATGATGTTGAAGAAGTTAGTTCCATCAAAATTATTAATGACAACAATAACATCGTTACTGTTAAATATGGGGATAAATCTGAAGACGAGGAAAGTAACACAGGGAGCGTCGGTTACATAAAATTTGATGAGTCAATTAATACTTTTTTTGAGAGCCTTGGTTCAAATCTTCGAACAACTGAATTTAAAGAAGAAATTGTTAACAACTTAAGATCATTTTATAAGGAAGGCACATCATTCAAAGAGGCTTTTAAAAAATTAATTTACTCTATATTCGATAGGTACGGATTAATTATTTTCGATCCTCAAGGTGCAGGGGTTAAGTCTCTATTAAAACCAATATTTAAAAAAGAGATTTCCGACTTTCGTACTCATACACAAGAACTTGTACATGTTAGTGCAAAACTTGAGGAGGTATATCATGCACAGGTTAAAATTCGTCCCATCAATCTTTTTTTTAGCACAGATGATGGGCGATATTTAATTGAACCCGGCGATAACATTTTTAAACTAAAACGGAAAAGGATACGTTTTACTTATGAAGAAATAATGAATTTGATTGAGGAACAGCCGGAAAAATTTAGTCCTAATGTTTTGTTGAGACCAATCTGTCAGGACTACATACTCCCCACAGCATTTTATGTCGGCGGACCAAGTGAAATTGCATACTTTGCTCAAGTGATGCCGCTTTACGGAATTTATAATATTGCTGCGCCGGTTATTTATCCCCGCTCGTCATTAACCGTAATGGAAAAAAATGTTTCTTCACTTCTCGAAAAATATAATTTAAATATACATGATGTGTTTATAAATACTAATAAACTTAAGGACAAGGTTTTATCCGATATAAGTGAAAACTCTCTTGATGATATTTTTGAAAAAACTAAAACCGATATTGCTCTAGCGATGGATTTGCTCAAAGAGAAATTGTTTGAATTTGATAAGACGGTAAGCGACTCGAGTACAAAATACAGACAAAAAATTATAAGTTATGTAGATGAATTAAGAACAAAAGCTAACGATGCGCAAAAGAAAAAATATGAAACAACTTTGCGTCAACTTGATAAACTTTCTGCAGCATTATACCCGAACAATAATCTTCAGGAAAGGGAAATTAACTTTATATACTTTGCACACAAATATGGATTAAATATTATTGATAAGTTTTATGAGGAACTTGAAATAAATAAATTTGAACACCAGGTGATGGAACTTTAACAATCCCCGGTTTCATAAAGGCATCTCTAATCAGTTAGTTAACGGAATGCGAGTTACCAAAAAAGACATTGCCTTTATTTATCAAAAGAATGACTTTATCGTCATTGCGAACGAGTCCTCGAGTGAAGCAATCTCAGTTCTAAAAGTGAGTCTTCTTCGTTCCTCGCAGTGATCCCGCAAGCGGGATAGGATGTCATTAGTAGCGACTCTTTGGGAGTGAAGCAATCTCCACAATGAAAGATTGCTTCGCTCGAAGACTCACTCGCAATGACTATCGGACTGTCATTGCGATCCGTTAGCTAAAGGATGAGCCCATAAGTTTAAGTCTGATTTTAAAATTAATTGTTAAAATATTTTTACCTCATTTAAGCGCTTTCAATAAGATGGCGCAGGTGAATTCTGTTTATAAAATATTTTACTCAGATTTAACCATTGTGCTATAAAAAAACTTCATATGCTTTTGTTCGACGTCAGCCATAAACGATGCTTCCTAATTGCTCAAGAAATAAGGGATTCGAAATTTCCACACATTCAAAATCATCAACCGTTCCACCGCTTTGATTTAACATAGACAAAACAGCGCAGCTCATGGCTATGCGGTGATCGCCGAAACTTTTCAAGTGAGATTTTTTGTTTTTTATATTTCCGCTGATTTTAAAACCATCATCATTTTCTTCAACATCAAAACCGGCTGAAGATAGATTATTACAGATTGTTTTAATACGGTCAGACTCTTTTACTCTCAATTCTGAAGCGCCGCTTACAATAAAATCGTCTTCAGCAAACGCACCGGCAACAGCAAGGATCGGGATTTCATCAATTATATTCGGGATAATCTCGGTATCAATTAAAATATTTTTTAATCTGCTATTCTTCACAAAAATATCTCCGTATGGTTCACCTGAAGTTTCTTTTTGGTTTACTATTGAGATATCGCCCCCCATCTTTTTTAATACTTCAATGAATGCGGTTCGCGTTGTATTAAGTGTAATATTTTTTATTAATAGTTCCCCATCTCTGCTCAATAACGTAAGCACGATAAAAAATGCAGCGCTCGAAATATCCGATGGAATAAAATACTCTTTGGGCGAAGGTAAAAACGATGAATTAACGGCGATGATTTTCTGTCCGGATTCTTCTTTGATAGGTAAACCCAGCATAAATTCTGTGTGATTACGCGAAGGAGTGTTTTCCACGACTGTTGTATTCTTTTCGAAATGCAATCCGGAGATCAGCACTGCGCTTTTTAATTGTGCACTTGCAATCGGCAATTGGTAATCAATAGGAGCTAATGAATTTGAAGGAAAATATTTTAAAGGCAGAGTAAAATTATCCGAAGCTTCAATTCGTCCACCCATTGCACTAAGCGGTGTAATAATTCTTTTCATGGGTCTTTGAGATAAAGAATTGTCACCGATTAAAGTAGTTTCAAATTTTTGATGGATTAATAATCCGCTTATCAATCTTGCAGTCGTTCCGGAGTTGTCGGCGTTTAAAGCGGAAGCGGGTTTGCTTAAACCGGCGATACCTTTACCGTTGATAATTACTTTGTCGAATTCATTTTTAATTTCGATGCCAAGCTGCCGGAAACAATTTTTAGTAGATTTTACGTCGGCGCCATCGGAAAGATTTGTTAAAACAGATTTACCTAGAGCCATTGAAGAAAAAATTACGGCGCGATGCGAAATTGATTTGTCGCCCGGCAAATTTAACTCACCCTTTATCTTCGATATGTGAGAAAACTCATGCACAATTATTTTGTGCTTAATTTATTTATCAACGCTTCAAGTTCCTCAGTTCCCGTTTTATTTTGTGAGTACATTTTTTCTCCCTCACGCTGTCTTACCGCTTCATAAAGAACAACTGCGGTTGCAACTGAAACATTAAGGCTTTGCACCATGCCATACATCGGGATTAGAAATTTCTCGTCCGCCAGTTTAGCCGCTTCATCCGAAACACCCCGATGTTCGTTGCCTAAAACGATAGCGCATTTCTCTTTGAGATTTAGTTCGTATAAACTTTTTGCACCCGCTGTTATCGAAGAAGCATAAATTTTAAAACCATGCTTCCTCAAAAAAGAATAACAATCATCAACACTTTTATACTTCTCCCTTTCGATCCACTTAAATGCCGAGCCGGATGATTTCTTCCCTATCTTCGGAAACTTTTCTATGTTGTAAACTAGGGAAACAGCGGGAACTCCCGCCGCATCGCATGTTCTAAAGATTGCACTTACATTATGAGGATCGTGAATATTCTCGAGTACGACGTGAAGCGACAACTGCCTGTATCCGGCAACTTCGATAATTCTATTCTTCCGCTTTTCTGTTTTGAAGATTAACACAGTTAGCTTTTATTAAAAATCAATTTGTACAAGATTTGCTTTTGGGAAGTTTTTGCGCGATCGAGTTTAAATTTTCCTTTTTCTGTTTTTAAATAAAAAGATGCAAGTTCTATAATCTTTTCTAATACCGTCTCTTCGTCATGCGCCCAGGATTCACATCCCTTTAACGATGGTATTTCTGCTGTGCAGCCGTCATCCGTTATTTTCACTACTAAATCTAAAACCATTATAGTATTGCCGTTTATCCGTTAGCCAACGGATTTTTTGTGTCAAAATATTTTATGTGTTAACAATTTTTAATTTTTCATTTTTAATTTTTAATTGCGGCTTGCCGCGCTATGTTATCACTAATCTCTCTTTTTTATTATTCCAATTTTTACAAAATCCGAAATCATTTGATCAAAGGGTGAACTTAAGTTTTATACAGTAATCCCCTCTTTATTATATCCCGGTCGGATGCCATGTTGTTTTTAATTCTAGCGTTTTTTCAATTATGTACGGCGATTCGTTTTGTTCATTATACCAATCATTTTTTTTAAAAAAAACAGTTCGTTTAATATTGTTGCTTGCAAACTCACTTATCGATTTTGTCATCTTCTCATCATCCCCACAATAGATAATTGAGTTTACATCCATGTGAGAAGCCATGTGGCTGAATAGCTCATCTTTTTTACCTGTCAATATATTTACAACCCCGCCCGGTACATCGGAAGAGTTTAATACCTCTGCGAGAGAAATTGCAGTTAAGGGTTTGCTTTCAGACGCCAAAACAATAACCGTATTTCCGCCGACAATGGCAGGAGCTATTAATGATATTAAACCGAGTAAACTTTGATTTTCGCCGGCAATAATTGAAACAACTCCAACAGGTTCAACATTTGAAAAATTAAAATGCTGACTTGAAACCGGGTTTACCGTGCTGAACAACTGCTGGTATTTATCGCTCCAACCTGCATAATAAACCAACCTGTCGATAGACCTATTCACCTCTTTTTGTGCAGCCTTTGCCGATTCGCCCTGGGCAATTAGTTCTGCGATAAATTGTTCTTTTCTGCCTTCGAGCATTTCGGCTATACGGTATAACACCTGCCCTTTGTTTAAAGCAGTAGTATTTGCCCACGCGGTTTGAGCTTTACGTGCGGCAACAACCGTGTTTCTAAAATCCTTACGCGAAGCTAAACAGATATTTGCAACCAGGTTGTCTTTTGAGTTTTTAACAGCATAATATCTTCCCGACTCAGTACGCGGGAATTTTCCCCCGATATATAATTTATATGTTTTATTAATGTCTAATCTGCTCATAATTTTTTACCAAAAATTTATTACTCGAATTTTACGTATGGTTTTAAACCCTGCAATCCGCCTTCTCTGCCGAAACCGCTTTCTTTATAACCGCCGAAGGGCGATGTCGCGTCGAATTTGTTAAACGTATTTGCCCAAATTACACCCGCCTCTAATTTTTGGGTCAGATGAAATATTTTCGCACCGTTTTGTGTCCATACCCCGGCTGATAATCCATAAGGAGTATTATTCGCTTTTTCAATTACTTCGTTTATTGTCCTAAATGTTTGAACCGTTAAAACTGGTCCGAAGATTTCTTCCTGCACAATTTTGTGCGATTGCGAAACATTCAGGAACAGTGTAGGAGCGCACCAGTTACCTTCTTTAGGTAAACTGCATTCGGGTTGATAAATTTCGCCCCCTTCGCTCAAACCAATTTTTATATAGTTCTGTATTGTCTGTAATTGTTTTTTTGAGTTAATGGCTCCGATATCGGTGTTTTTATCCAATGGATCTCCCACAATCAGAGTTTCCATTCTTGCTTTTAGTTTTTGAATGACTAAACCGGCTACTGATTCCTGTACAAACAATCGGCTTCCGGCACAGCAAACATGACCCTGATTAAAAAATATTGCATTCACAATACCTTCAACAGCCTGATCTATTGCTGCGTCTTCAAAAATAATATTAGCGCCCTTTCCGCCGAGTTCTAAAGTTACCTTTTTATCGGTGCCCGCTATTGCTTTGGCAATGTATTTGCCTACACCCGTGGAACCTGTAAAAGCAATTTTGTTTATATCGGGATGATTAACAATATTAGCTCCCGTTTCTCCGGCTCCTGTAACAATGTTAACAACCCCTTTAGGTAAACCGCAATCGTTTATTATTTCAGCTAATTTTAATGCTGTTAGCGGTGTTGATTCTGCCGGTTTTAAAACAATTGTATTTCCTGTTGCCAATGCCGGTGCAAGTTTCCACGCTGCCATTAATAAAGGAAAATTCCATGGAATTATTTGTCCGACTACGCCGAGAGGTTTTGGTTTTCTATTCGGAAACGCGTATTCCAATTTATCCGCCCAGCCTGCATAATAGAAAAAATGATTTGCCGCAAGCGGAATATCAATATCTCTTGATTCTCTTATCGGTTTACCGCCGTCTAAACTTTCTATAACCGCAAACTCACGCGCCCGCTCCTGTATCAAACGCGCGATCCTAAAAATATATTTGCCGCGGTCTTTACCGGACAAATTTGCCCAGCCCTTAAAAGCTTTACGCGCTGCTTTAACCGCTAAATCAACATCTTCCGCGGTAGCTTCGGCAACGCTCGCAATTTTTTTATCGTTTGATGGATTGATAGTATCAAAGTATTTACCTTTAACCGGTTTAATAAACTTCCCGTCAATATACAAATCGTACTGTTTTTGTAAGTTTATATGGTCGGTACTTTCGGGCGCTGCGGCATAATTCCAGGCAGCTTTAAACATATCTTTATTTTCGTTTTTCTTCATAATTAATCTTTTGAAAAATAATTAGATGATTGGTACATCCCTGTTTCAGCTTTAACCAATTGCATAAGAATGTCATTTAATAAACTACTCGCACCGAAACGGAAGAAGTTTTTATTCATCCATTTTTCGCCGAGAACTTCGTTGAGCATAACGAGATATTGTAAAGCGATTTTTGAAGTCGAAATTCCTCCGGCGGGTTTCATTCCAATCATTTTACCTGTTTTTATAAAAAAGTCTTTTATTGCATCGAGCATAACATATGTAACCTGCAACGTGGCGGCAGGTTGAACTTTACCGGTTGAGGTTTTAATAAAGTCAGCGCCCGCGTACATAGCAATTTCGCTCGCCTTTCTAACATTGTCTAATGTATCTAACTCGCCAGTTTCTAATATTACTTTCAGATGAGCTTTACCACACGCTTCTTTAATAGTGGCAATCTCATCAAAAACATATTGATAATTACCGGCAAGAAATTCGCCTCTTGAAATTACCATATCTATTTCATCAGCGCCCTGATCTGCGGCAGATTTAGTATCCAACAGTTTTACTTCTAATGCAGACTGTCCACTTGGAAACGCCGTAGCCACAGAAGCCACATGAATACCACTCCCCTCAAGGGCTTTTTTTGCAATGCTGACAAATGAAGGGTAAACACAAATAGCGGCAACTTTAGGAATATCTCTTAATAAATCATGCGGATGCATCGCTTTGTAACAGAGCTGCTGTACTTTGCCTCTTGTATCTTTACCTTCAAGGGTTGTAAGATCAATCATACTTATAGCAAGCTTTAAACCCTCTTTTTTTGATGAAGATTTTATACTGCGAGAACAAAATCTTGCTATCCGTTCGTCAACACCGGTGGTGTCGTAAACCGGTAAATTATTTAAGTTTGGAAGCATTTATATCGTCTAATTATTAAAATTTGTAAATTTTCTTTTGTTTAATTCATTCCATTAATTTTCAAATACGCTTTATAAGTATTTTGGAGCAGCATTGCTATTGTCATCGGACCAACGCCCCCCGGTACCGGAGTAATAAATGCGGATTTTGGCGCAACTTGATCATAAGCAACATCACCAACTAAACGATAACCTTTCGGTTTTGTCGGATCTTCAATCCTATTTATTCCAACATCAATAACAACAACACCTTCTTTAACCATATCGCCTTTAATAAATTCAGGGCTGCCCATCGCTGCAATTAAAATATCTGCTTGCTTTGTGTAATAACTTAATTCTTTTGCAGCAGAGTGGCAAACGGTTACAATGGAATTTGCATAAGCTTTTTTCTGAAGCATAATATTTGCAATTGGTTTGCCGACGATATTGCTTCTGCCAACAACCACAACATGCTTTCCCTTTGTCTCAATATTATAACGTTTAAATAATTCATGAATGCCAGCCGGTGTGCAGGAAACAAAAGTATCTTTTCCGATAACCAGGTTGCCAATACTTATTGGATGGAAGCCGTCAACATCTTTTTGCGGCGATATAGCTTCAATTACTTTATCTTCGTTTATATGCCCAGGAAGAGGCAGCTGCACAAGTATGCCGTGGTAATTTTTATCTTCATTATATTTTTGAACAAGATTTAAAAGTTCTTTTTCTGAAGTATCGGAACTGAGTTTTTCAGCCTTAGAACGAATTCCGATTTCGCTGCAGGCTTTTATTTTACTGCTAACATAAACTTCGGAAGCAGGATTATCACCGACAAGTATTGTTACCAAACCCGGCACATCATTTCCGCTGACTTTTAATTTATCAACTTTTTCTTTTAACTCTAACCTTATTGTTAAGGCAGTCTCTTTTCCATTAATTATTTTCATCACACTTAAAATTTTTAATTTCTAATTTTTAATTTTTAATTTTTAATCCGTTAGCTAACGGATTACTTGTTCTCTTCTTCTGCTGATCTTATAAATTCCGGGAATATTATTCTTTCCAAAAAAATAGTTTTACCTGTGTTGGTATCAATTTTAAAATAAATTGCGCACAGATGAACATCATCTACCGCTGTTTCATATTTCTGCGGCGTCTGGTAAATAAAACGATTTACAGCGGCAATTGTCTTCATACCTATCACCGAGTCATACGGTCCTGTCATACCGACATCAGTAATATAGCCCATACCATTTGGAAAAATTCTTTCGTCGGAAGTTTGTACATGCGTATGTGTGCCCACCATTGCGCTAATTTTACCATCGAGAAAATTAGCCATAGCAAGTTTTTCTGCAGTTGCTTCGGCATGAAAATCAACAAAAATAATTTTTGTTTCGGTTTCGATTTTTGAGATTGCCCATTCTGCAGTTCTAAAAGGACAATCAATTGAAGCCATAAAAGTCCTTCCCTGAAGATTTAAAACTGCGGCTTTCCCTTTTTTAGTCTCCATAATATAAAATCCGTTGCCGTAAGTGCCCTTTGGATAATTTAATGGACGAAGCATCCTCGCTTCACTCCTCAAGTAATCTTGCGATTGATGTTTATCCCACGTATGATTACCGCCAGTAATAACATCAACGCCGAGTTCAAAAAGAGCCTTGCCCTCTTTGACGGTGCAGCCTTTTCCGTCTGATGCATTTTCGCCATTGGCAATAACAAAATCAGCTTTATATTTTTGAATTAATGATGGGAGAAAAGTTTGGACTATATTCATTCCGGGTTCACCAACAATATCGCCCACAAACAAAATATTAAATTCGTTCATTCTATCTTCTTTAAATTGAGTGGCAAATATATTTATAAATGCAGTAACTCGAAAGAAATCAAAAGTGAATATCCATTCTACCTTCTAACTTATAAAGTTACCTCACGCATGAAATTTTTACTCTTGCTCGTGATCGTAACCTTGCTCGGTTTTAAATCCGATTAAGAGCACGATTACGGTCAAGATCAAGACACTTTGCGTAATGTGACTTATAAACTTGTAAACCAGAATTAGGAGTTACCAATTTTCGAGTGGATTATTGAAAGGCTGCCCGTTAGCTAATCCGTTAGCTAACGGAAAGCAATCTGATTCATTTGTTGAGATTGCTTCTCTCGCAAAGTGGGACAAGTTGTTAAAATCCAACACTGCCGTATTAATTATTTTGGGCACCAAGATTTCCATCTACTTTTTACATCCGCAAAAAGGAAGGGTTATATTCTTCTTTCGGGATAGCTGCATCCCGTAAGAGTTAACACACTCGTAAAATGTACTATTGAAAATGCAAGCCTCCGGGTTAAGTCGCTTAGCGCCTGCCCTCCGAAACGAAGTGAAGGAGGGGCTTAATCCATCCATAGACCCCGTCCGTTGGCTAACGGATTACGGGGACACCGGATTATACCTCAGCGCAGTTTACCCCGTTTTTTTTTCGGGGCCAGGCATTAATCCTTGTAACATTATGTTGCATTTTACTTAACTAAATTTTTTACTTCTATTATTACTCGCTCAGCTAAAACAATTGATTTCTTACAAATATCTTTATCTGGATAAAAGTATGGAAGTGCGCTCCCAAGAGGATATTTTGTAGGCAAGTAAATACTATCTAAGAAGTCACATTCATCTTCTGTTAATTCTATTGGGATACCATTCTTTTCTAAAATAGTTTTTAATTCCATAATGTTATGAGTTTTCTTAAATGGTATTACTTTCTCAATAAATAAAGATTTTAACGCTTTCTATATAGATTGTTGAATATTGTTCAGGCAAGGATTATAAAGTTCACTTGCAATAAGAACTTTCGCGGCTTCAAGATTTTCTTCAGAATATGTGAGCCAACTTTTAGTTTCCTCTTGCATAAATCACTTCTCCGGATGAAACTTCATTTGAAAAAAAACTATTATTATTTTTATCTAAAATTGGGAATATATCAATAGCTATTTCCTTTGAAATGTTTCTTATAAGCTTTCGATATTTTAATGCAAGAGTTAAATAATTTTCAGAACTGTTTTGAACAACGGCAATATCTATATCATTTGGAGAATCGCTTTTATTAAAAGAACCAAAGATTATAATTCTTTCAATTTCTTTTTGTCCTTTTAATGAATTAACTATTTTATTTTTTACTTCAACTTTATTCATAATTTTATTCATAATGATTTCTTTTTTATTTGTTTTTCTTAAATATAGAATAATGCTTACTTATTTGCCACATAACGGCGTGTTAACCGTCAGGGGTCGGTCAAGTCCGTCAGTCCGGTGGCGAACGGACGGAACAAGTTATTAAAACACAACACCGTAATTAATTTTATTTTTGGAATACATCCCGCTTCTAGCGGGGAAAGATTTCCTTCTACTATTTACATCCGCAAAAAGGAATGGTTATATTCTTCTTTCGGGATAACTACGTCCCGAAAGCACTTAAAATTTTTTTATCTAACATATGGTTTACATGTTGACTTTAATCGGAATAACTTGTTATATTGCCTTTAGTAGTGATATCTACATTGAACAAAATCTATCTTATCATCTCCAACTACATATACAAGTCGATGCTCTTGAGTTATTCTTCTAGACCAAACTCCGCTTCCTAAAAACCTTAAAGGTTCTGGTTTTCCTATCCCATCAAAAGGATCTTTCATTATTGCTTCCACAATATCTAAAATTCGCAAAGCTACTTTCCGGTCAATTTTTATCCAGTAAGCTAAATCTTCTCTAAATTCTGGTTGAAAAACACTTATTCGTTTCTTCAGAGGTTTATTTTTCAAAACCGAATTCCTTTTTAAGATTTTCAAGGGTTTGGGCAGGTTCTTTATTCTCTTGAACCCTTAGTAATGTTTTTAATAGTCTTTGTGCATTTTTTGGTGAACGAAGTAAATGGGCAGTTTCTAAAATACTTGATAATTCACTTTCAGAAACCAGAGCAACATTTTCAGCATTTTTGCGATTTATAATCACAACCTCTTTATTTAATGATACTTCATCTAATAAAGATGCTAAATTTGCACGCGCTTGAGTATATGTCATACTTATTGGCATTTTAAAACCTTTCTTAATTGTACAGAGTTAATGTACATATATAAATTCCATTTTACAATAGCAAAATAAAACTCAATTCTTCTAAAATTTTGGGGGATACAACTTTTGGGCGATATAACGGTGTGTTATCCGTCTGAGCCGGACAAGTTATTAAAAAACAACACCGCAATTAATTTTATTTTTGGTATCCATCCCGCTTCTAGCGGGAAAAGATTTCCTTCTACTATTTACATCCGCAAAAAGCAAGGGTTATATTCTTCTTTCAGGATAACTGCATCCCGAAAGTGCTTAAAAAATATTTATCAAAAATTAAATTACGTGTTGACTTTAATCGGAATAACTGGTTATGCGTGTTTTACTAAATCAAATATTTCCTTAAACACTTTTCCTTTATTTAACTTAGATTGCCATTGACGATGTCGTTTTACAGACTCTATTCTTTTTCGATTAGCAATTGAAAGAAATCTACTCGTTTCTAATGGGCCTAACTTTTCTGTTAATAATCTTATGGCTCTGTTAAACAATTCCTCTTCATTTATATATTCATTTGGTCTCATTTTAATTCCTCTTTTGTACAAAACTCAACTGGATTTATTACTTCAATTTCAGTTTTTATTCTTTTACTTCTTTTTATAAACTTGTCATCACAGGTGATTAAATAATCTGCTGATTGCTCCGCAAAAGCTAAATGAATCGAATCTGCGATGCCAATATTATTTTTAATCAATTCATCTGCTCGTTCTTTTGCTTTAATATATTCATAATTACCTTCTTTTCCATATATATCTAAAAGGTGTATAATTTGAATCTTCTCTCTATTGTCTTCAATACTTTCAATTTCTTTAAAATGCATTGATGAAATTATCATTTCATATTTTTGACTCTGGATTCCATTAAGTATTAGATAATAAGCATCAGTTTCTAATCTAATCCTCATATTGCCTTGATTATCAAATGGACGACAGAGTGTACAAATATCAAGATAGAGTTTTAATTGCATTTTAAATATCAATATTATTATATGACATCAATATAAAGAATTGTCGGAAAACTATCTTATTGCAAGGACAAATTATTAAAATCCAACACTGCCGTATTAATTATTTTGGGCAACAATCCCGCTTCTAGCGGGAAAAGATTTCCTTCTACTTTTTACATCCGCAAAAAGCAAGGGTTATATTCTTCTTTCGGGATAACTGCATCCCGAAAGCACTTAAAAAATATTTATCAAACATTTAAATTACGTGTTGACTTTAATCGGAATAACTGGTTAGTCCTTGTTTATAATTGTTCTATTATTTCTTTGATTTGCGGCTTTAATGAAACAATATCTGTTGTAATTATATCCCAGACAATTTTAGTATCAATACCAAAATATTCATGGATTAATAAATTTCCAAGATCTATTATTTCACGCCATTGTATTTCTGAATAGAGTTTTTTGAAGTGAGACGTAAGATGATTTGCGGCTTCACCAATAATTTCTAATTGTTTGACACAAGCATAATGCATCATTGTATTAGATTGGAATACTTCGTAAGACGATTTTGTTACATACGATTCGATTTCAAGAATAGCATCATAAATGTGTTGTAAACGTGCTTTATCGCCCAAACTATTTCTCATAGATCAATATTTTTTCTGAATCAATAAATGGTTTAATATACTTTGAGACACTATTACTTGTAAGAAGATCGACTTTCCTTTTTAACAAGTCTTCTAATTCTAGTTTCATTCTTACAAAACCAAGACCAATTGGTTGTGAATAATCTAACTCAACCAATATATCCACATCACTCAAGTCATCATTTTCATTTCGTGATACAGAACCAAATAAAAATGCCTTCTTTACAGGTTTATTTTTGAAATAATTTACAATCTTATCAGAAAATTCTTTACTCATGATTTCACTTTATTTTGTTTAAAATGTCTTCAAAAAGATAATAGAAAACATATTAAAAAACACTATCCATTTTTCATAGAGGGCTAACGGCATGTTGAACGAATCCGCTTTGCGCCTTAGTCCAACAGGGGATTATGCCTCAGCACGTTTCGGCATTAATCCCTTAAACGTTATATGTTTGTTTATAAGATTATTCTAACGCTAAGAAAAATTTTGAAAAATATTTATGCAAAATTCTTCTTTCGCTCAATTTCTTTTCCCTTTCCGAAATTGATTCCTCCACAAAATGCTTATTGAAAATACAGGTAACCGGGTAAATCCGCTTTGCGCCTTAGTCCATCCTTAGATCCCGCCCGTTTTTAGCGGGAACACGGGATTATGCCTCAGCACGTTTCGGCATTAATCCCTTAAACGTAATACTTACGCTCTATAATATAAGAGCAAACTAAAACAATTTATATTTATTTTGTAACGGCTCACTTCAGCAAAATCATTTTTCTATTTTGTGTGAAATTATTTACTCGTAAAGAATACACATAAATTCCGCTTGTCAAATTATTTCCATTAAATGAAACAGAATAACTTCCTTGTGATTTTTCTTCATTAACTATAGTTAGTACTTGTTTACCTAGAACATCATACACTTTTAATTGAACGAATCCTCTTTCTTTAACAACATAATTTATTGTTGTACTTGGGTTAAATGGGTTGGGAAAATTTTGTTCCAATTTATAATCCAAAGTTTTGAAATTGTCTTTTACACTTACGGTACCCGTATCCCTAATGGCAATTAAAGTTTTTTGCTGATTTGGCGACAGTGAGCTTTTATGAACACCGATGTAAAGCGTGCCGTCCGCTGTAATGGACCCGGTGTTGTCAACTTGATAATCATTAAGAGGTAATTTCCATTTTAATTCACCATCACTTGATATTGCATAATAATAATATCCAAATGTTGAACCAACATAAACTGTACCTTCTGAATCACATATTAATGGTTGCCAATAGTCGTCTGGTTCTATAAAATCAAATGTATATTTCCAGTTAAAATTACCATTATAGGATATTGAGATTAACAAATTCTCAACCCCTTGTTGTGTTATTTGGAATCCTATTGCATAAATATTTCCATTTTTATCAATAGAAGGCACTGAATAGGAACCCACAATAAAATCACCGAATTTCCATCTAATGGTTCCATCTGGTTGTAGGCAATAAAAATTATAATCGATACCAAAATATATATATCCATTAGAATCAACCAGTGGTCCCTTTTCTGCTGCAATGCAACTAAATTTCCACTTTAGGCTTCCATCAAGATTTAGTGCAAAGAGGTTTGAATCTGCTCCAAATATGTAAATTGTATTCCCATCTGGTGAAAAAACAGGAGATTTTCGAAAAAAGCCGTCTTCATAATTTATATTCCAATTTAATGTACCATTGGGATTAATAGAATATAATTCACCTAAACCATTTGTAATATATAATCTTCCTTCTTTATCAATGTTGGGTATTGCTATTTCTACTATTGGCGCAGATGTTTCATATCTCCATTTTAATGTGCCCTCAGAATTTAGGGCATAGAAATATTTATCAAGTGAACCAAAATAAATTGTATTGCTCGAATCTATTAAAATACCGGACTGTGGTGGGCGGTTTGTCCCTAATTTATAATCCCATATTAGTTTACCATCTGGTGTATATGAATAGAAATGATCGGCGCTGTCTAACTGATAATATGAACCGAAATATAAATTACCTTCTTCGCCAATTACCGGCCCGGAGAAAATACCATCTTTCATATCTGCAGTCCAAACTATTGTTGGTGTTTGAGGACCTTTATAAGGTGAACGTCCGGTAAATTGTGGATCGTGCTTAATCATAGGCCAATCGGAATTTGCAAGTGTTGGCCATTCAATATCTGTTTGTATTTGGGCAATAATATTTGAAATACTTAGGAGAAACAGCAACGTTAAATAAAAAATATTTTTCATATTGAGCACCTTTTCATAATTAAACCGGGTTTTGATTTTAACAAAACAAAACCCGGCATCGAGTTAATCGCAAAAAACAAAAATAATTATCTGAGTAAAATCATCTTCTTTACATCTGTAAAATTATCAGTATGAATTTTATAAAGATATATTCCACTTGGTAAATTTGATGCGTTAAATTCAATTGAATAACTTCCTTGCTCTTGTCTCTGATTAACTAATTCAGCAACTGTTTCGCCTATTGAATTATAAACGCTAAGGTTTACAAAACCATCTTCTTTTAACCGATAATTAATTATTGTTGATGGATTAAACGGATTTGGATAGTTCTGCCTTACATAATAATTGGCTACTTCATCATTTCTATTCATATTAGCTTTCTGCATAGGAATTCCTACAACTCTAACATCGGCTTCATTTCCTTTTAATGTTTCTTGGTTGTTGGTCAAAAAAGCCGACACTTTGTACTTTGCTATCAGTTCATGTGCAATATAAGGTCCGGAAACAATTTCTTCGGAAAAATCAGTATATTCTAAATTAGTTGTTTCAGCGATTTTAACAAAGTTTGGTGAATCTTTCTTTTTATAAATATAATATTTCGATACACTGCTCGGATTGTGGTAGGCATTAAACTGCAATTTGGGATGAGAATTATTATTTGTAATGTTCAAGTATAGTTCCAACCCGGAAGTTACGTGGTCAATACCACCGACTAAATCCCAAACCGTTTGATTAGTGCCATCTATGGTTTGTGTGTTGTCATTGTTTCTAAAATTTTTATTAGCATAATCATATTTGAAATAAACATCGGGGGAGACACCATAATCCGAGGTTCGCCAATCCATATAGAAGTATGCTTGTTCGACACCCCCTTCTTTGGCACTTATTTTATATTTGCCTAATGCTACAATTGGATTCATTCCAGCATTTACATCAATAACTAAATCAAAATAAGCAGTATAATTTTGAGGGGATCCAGGTTTCGGGACTTGAACGCTTGCAGATGAATAATCAGAAGTTAAATAATAATTTTCATCCCATCTTTCGGTTATCGCAGTAGCTGTAAAGGTAACATTCCAGCTTGTACCTTTATTAATTAGTTCAATAATAACTTCACCATAATGTAATGGTTCTTCCGCAAACAATGAGAGAAATGGAAGCATAATTAGTAAAAATAATTTTTTCATTTTTAATTTTCCATTATAAAATTTTAGTGAATTGATTAATTGATGATGCTCTTATAAAAGCACTATAAAAAACCAACCGGATAAAATTTCTTTAATATTTTCATTACCGTTAGTACCTCTCTTATTTGTGAGTAAGTATAACTATTTAGTATTTTATCTGTAAATGAGCAAAAAAGAGAAAGATGAGCGTTGTAAAATCTAACTGCTCATTTGCAGACCTGTCCGGCGTTTTGACGGATAAAATAGTGTTGTGCGAAACCACACCGTGTCTGTTAGCGTTCGATCCGTTATCCGTTAGCTAACGGAAACGGACTGTGTGATTGTTTTTTCACTCATCTCCATATTCTCTAAATGCTGTTTGGTAAAATGTATTTATTTATTTTTCCAAAGGCAAGAAATATCCGTTAGCTAACGGATTCCCGGGCGCTATTTTTTTTCTCATCATCCTCAAATCTTAAATCAAATAGCTGCACACCGTAACCCTTCATCCTAACCCGGGCAAGCCCCCGCGGGGCGGAACAAGCAGAACCGTTCGGCTGAGCTAACGCCAAAGCCAAAAAAGAAATAAACCGTTAGCTAATCCCGCATGCGGGAAAGCAATCTTTTGTTTTTAATTCAAAATTGAGATCACTTCATCCGGCAGCCGTCAATCTGCGTAAGGTGAGTTGCTAACTTTTTCCCAAGACGATGCTTGGGAAAAAAGCCCCGATGAAATCGGGGGAAAATTAATGCAAAATATAAATGAGTCTGGTGTAAAAAGATCGTTCCTGTTATTTCGAGGCGTTCTGAGCTTGTCGAAGAATGCCGAAGTCCCTATTTATCGGGACGATTTCGAGACGAATTCTAAAGATTGCTTCACGAGTTTCTGCTGAACGAAGTGAATGTGTTCGCAATGACGGATACAAAATAAAGATTTTAAGAGTGGACTCATAAATGTATGTCATAATTAACCTAATTACCTTAGTAACCAAGATAATCAAAAGAATATCAACCTTATTACCTTATCTTCCATCGTAAAGAATTCCGATATTATTTTATCTTTAGGGCATCTCTAAAAACATCATTTTGTTAATCCACTGGCTGACTTCGGAAGAAGTTTGTTTATCCAGAAGGTTATTCTATGTTTTTTTTACTTTTTTTCTACTCGTAACTCATTTTTGTTGAT
>Ga0100389_1000186_pt1 | contig 50500 bp, 49 predicted proteins | sample CryGeymeta201513_FD_81537 | JGI IMG/M metagenome (GOLD analysis project Ga0100389, IMG submission 81537) | Groundwater microbial communities from Crystal Geyser aquifers in Utah, USA - Crystal Geyser metaG 2015-13 | ecosystem: Environmental > Aquatic > Deep subsurface > Groundwater | place: USA... | reverse complement strand
TAAAAGCGTGAAAGAAGTAGCCAACCGTTCCTGTTGCCTTTGAAAGATGGAGTTTCTTTTTGTAGGATGCATACCATGTGCGGTATTCCTCAACATTGCTGAAGATATCAGGGGCATCCGGATGATATAAGCCTTCCCAGGGGATCGGTTTTGGTGAAGGCGCCTCAATATCCATCTTGCAGACTTCGCCTGCAAGATAGCGGAGCATATTTGTAAAATTCTCTTCGCCATTGTAGGTTATATAGGTATGAACAGTCGCAACTATCTCTGGTTTGACCGTAGAAAGCACCCAGTAGGATGGATCATGACCCACACAGACGATCGGAACGTTTTTACCGATCTCCTGCAGTCTCTTTTCCATCATCTCCCAGACAGACTCTGTTGAACGGTAAAGCAGGATTGCATCAGCAGATGATGCCTCTTCAAGTACAGAATCTATCTTTTCAGGTTCTTCCTCAAGTCGCCTTGATGAGTAAATCATTACATCTATAACCCCCTCAAGATTTTTGCTTGCCCTCTTTAATGTCCCGCAATGCGAATCCCACATTATTGCCAATAGTTTCATAATACCTCCTATTCGCTGTATCTTTTGATAAGCCTTGAGCCGTAAACAAAAAAAGCTATACTATATATGATCAAAACAGCAAAGGATATCAGCCCTTCGGTATCAAGCGCCGCTTTTCTTATGACGATATTCGTATGCGTCAGCGGCATGAGATAGATAATGGGCTTAATGAATTGAGGGATCTTGTCAACCGGGAAAAATGTCCCGCTGAAAAATGCTATCGGCGTGATGAAAAAATTTGAATAAGTGGCGGTATCTTCATGGGATTTTGCGAGCATGCCTATGATGACGCCGAGGCTGGAAAACAGGAAACAGTTTATAAATAAAGCGATGAGAAATAACGGCGTGATAAAAAATTTTGTTGATACAAGAAACCCCACCAGGATAATCAGCACTGACGCAAAGAGACCCTTCACCATGCCTGACAGTACCTCCCCGATCAATATAGATGAAGGGCTGATAGGTGCCTGAACAAAGATCTGAAAGGTCTTGAAATAAAGCCTGTTGAGGTTCAGGGCTGTGGAGACCCACGTATATGAGTTGTTCATGGAGCTCATCGCAATCAGACCTGGAATAAGAAAGGTCAGATAATCAGCGCCCTGTATTCGGACGCTTCTTCCTAGACCCAATCCGAAGGCTAATAGATAAATTATAGGCACAACCATCGAAGAGAAAAGATACCCCAGTCTCAGGAGCTTTCTCCTGAAAAGGAGCATCTCCCTGAAAAATATCGGATACCACCCTGCTGTAATCACTCTATCCGTTCTCCTGTCAATTTAATAAACACATCCTCGAGATTCGATTTTCGTATTGTTACAGGGGTCTCACTATCTCGGGCCAACCCGTGAGCTGCCTCTCGGTCCCTGCATATATGCTGTATAAGCCTCCCATTGCCATCCACACGCTCTACTACATATTCACCAACCATAGCCTTGAGGTTTTCAGGACTATCAAGGGCAATCAACTTACCCTTTGAAAGGATGCCGACCCTGTCACACAATGCCTCTGACTCTTCAATATAGTGTGTTGTGATGACCACCGTTCTTCCGTCTATCCTCGTCTTTCTTATCACATCCCACATCTGACGCCTTATCTGTGGGTCAAGCCCTATGGATGGTTCATCGAGGAACAGGATAAAAGGTTCCGTAAGAAGCGCCCTTGAAAGGAGCAACCTCCTCTGCATTCCGCCGGAAAATCCCGAAACGACAGAATCCTTTCTCCCCCAGAGATCGACCATCTGAAGAGCTCCTCTGATTTTCTTCTTAAGTTCCTCCACCTTGTGGAGCATTCCATAAATAAGCAGATTCTCATAAGCGGTAAGTTCCCTGTCGAGGTTATTCTCCTGAGGGACAACACCTATCCGTTTCTTGATTTCAAAGGGATTCTCTACGATACTTATCTTGTCAAGCATGCACCTGCCGGCATCAGGCCTGCTCAGTGTGGTAAGCATTTTGATGATAGTCGTCTTGCCTGCGCCATTCGGACCGAGGAGTCCGAAAACCTCTCCTCTGCTTATCTCAAATGAGACCGCATCCACAGCCTTTATGTTCCCGTATTTCTTTGTCAGGTTTTCTACTTCGATCATATGTTTTATTAACGGTCTCAAAATTGAATTTACATAAATCAGAAAATCTCCCCTTGCCCCTCTTTGCCAAAGAGGGGTATAAAATCCTCCCTTTGGCAAAGGGAGGTTAGGAGGGATTTTATAAATAATGTTGTCATTATTATGAGCGCGTTATATCCTCGGATAAACCACCCGCGTTCCGTTCCAGGGTATTAAAGAAACGTCTATTCCATATACCCTCTTCATGGTATCTTCGGTAATAACCGCATTCGGGCTGCCGGTGCAGATAACGGAACCACCGTTCAGAACTACAACCTTATCCGAAAAAAGCATTGCGAGATTCGGATCATGAAGCGTCATGAGCACGGTCAATCCTCTTTCTCTGGTTATCTCTCTCACTTTTTTCAATACGACCACCTGATTCCTGAAATCAAGGTGTGATGTCGGCTCATCAAGGAGCAGGATGGGAGCTTCCTGTGAAAGGGCACGGGCAATCAGTACGAGCTGTCTCTCTCCGCCGCTGATCTTCGTATAGGCCCTGTCGCGCAGATGTGAGATGCCGACTGTCTGAATGGCCTTTTCTGCAACCTCATAATCATCAGATGTGGGCGATGCAAATAATCCCACATGAGAAACCCTCCCCATCAGCACAACATCGAGAACTGAATAGGGAAAAGGGGGTTCATGCTCCTGCGGCACAACAGCAAATATTTTCGCCCTTTCTGCATGTGAAATCCTTGAGATATCTTTGTCCTCGAATACTATTTTTCCTCTCTGCAGCTTCCACAGTCCGGTTATGCATCTGAAAAGGGTCGTTTTCCCCGAGCCATTCGGGCCGAGTATGGTATTCATTCCCCCGGCCCGCACGCTGAAATCAACCTCCTTCAGTATATCTGATTCATTCCTTTGATGCCTGAAATAAACACTTTTAATTTCTAACATGATCCTTTCCCTGATAGATTTCTATTTCCCCCAGCTTTCTTTTCCTCCCTTTTTCATGAGGTAAATGAAAAAGGGAGCGCCTGTTATTGCGGTTATTATCCCGACAGGGATATCAAAATCAGTCAGGCTTCTGGCAATCGTATCGGCAAATATCATGAATGCAGCTCCACCCGCCATGCTTAAAGGGACAAGGCGCTTATGGTCAGGACCTATTAGCATCCTCACAAGATGGGGAACCATCAGCCCAACCCAGCCTATAATCCCGCTTACAGATACTGCAATACTCACTGCAAGGGATGATGCTCCTATAAAAATAATCCTCTCCCTTTTTACATTTACCCCTAGTGCCTTTGCCTCATTCTCGCCCATGCTCATTGCGTTGAGTCGCCACCTCATAAGGAACACGGGAAGGAGCCCTGCAATAATGCCCGCCCCGGCAATCTTTACAAGCCTCCAGTCCGATAATGAGAAACTGCCCATCAGCCAGAAGACGATGCTCTGTAGTTTGTGAGGATCAACAAGAAACTTGACAATTGAAACCATGGCACTGAAAAAGGCGGAAATGATTACACCGGATAATATCAGCGGAAGCCGTGAAACCTCTCCCTGAGTTCTTCCGATGATATATGTCAGGATAACTGCCAGGATACCAAAGAAAAACGCCATGAGTTGAATGGGCAGATGAGGAAAAAATCCAACGGACAGGGCACACCCCAGCGCAGCGCCTGCAGATATGCCCAGTATGAATGGATCAACAAGAGGATTCCTGAATATCCCTTGCAGGGTAACTCCTGAACCTGAAAGTGCAATACCCACAAGTCCTGCAAGGATTACCCTCGGCAGCCTGATGTCAAGGATGATAGCCTTTTCAGGTATGTCTGACAGACCGGAAGATTGTACGATTCCATTAAAAAGAATTTTGAGAACCATAACCGGTGAGACATTGAATGCCCCGACAAAAAGGGCGATCCCGCTGGCCAGAAAAGGTGAAATCAATATCAATACATATTTCAGTGAGTTAGCCTTCAATCTTTTTCACCTTGCTATATGATATGCCGAAGACCTTCCGGTAAAACTCATCCGTAACCTTATACAGATTTATATCCCTGAAATACTCCGGATAGGTCTTCATCGCCATCCACAGGGCTATGGGAGCAAGCCTCGGCGACCAGGTGGACCATTCAGGAGCCTTGTACACCCGGCCTTCTTTTACTGCCCTGATGAAACGCCACTGTGGACTCTGGAGGATGCTCTGGGCTGTATAGCCGGCATTTCCCCAGATAAAGATCACATCCAGATTCCAGGCAATTATCCTTTCCATCGGGACATCCGCATTCCTTTGCGGTATGGAAGATGCCGGGTTAATCCCATTGATAAGTTTGAAAATATCATTGGTGACCCCGATACCACAGGCAACGGAGGTTGGCTTTCCCCCCAGCCAAAGAACCTTTCGCTTTTTGCTATCCGGTATCTTGGATACCCTATATTTTATCAACTTAAAAATTCTCTCCATCTCGGAAATTGAATGCCCCATTTCCTTTTTCTTTTTAAATAGTTTCCCATGAAGCCTCATCACATCGTATAATTCAGAAAGGCTGTCCGGATAAATGGCTATCACCCTCAGCCCCTTTTCCTCCATAAACCTTATTGTTTCAGGTTTGAAGGTCCATGTGATTACGAGGTCGGGTTTGAGTTTAAGAAGCGCCTCTATGTTAACATCTGTACCACTTCCAGTAGAGGGTATGATGTTTGCAATATCCGGTTTTGTTGCCCTCATCAAATCATTGTCATAAGCCCATCTTTCAATACCCACGACGCTGTCCCAGATATCCAATGCCGGGATCAATTCATAGGTGATAAAAAAGACAGCCCGTTTTACAGGGACATTGACGGTGACAGTTCTACCAAGCTTATCTCTGCAGGTTATAGCAGCGGCTTCTGCCGTCCAGGGAATTGCTAAAAGCAGTAATACCAACCATAGCAATTTATTTCTGAGGATTCCACTATTCATCTGAAAATACCCCTCACCCTATCCCTCTCCCACAAGGGGAGAGGGGACATTTCCCCCTATATTTTCCCCCTCCCTTGACGGGAGGGGATGGGGAGGGTGATAAATTTTAATCATCCTTTGCAAGTCAGGGTTCATAAATATTCATTAAAACCTCATCGTTAGTTCGCAAAACCATGACCTCCCCGGCGCCTTGTAATAATAGAAGTAATCTCTGTCAAAGATATTGTCTACAGAAAAGGAGAGCGTAGCGAATTTCGTAACTTTATAAGAGACCTTAGCATCTGCTGTAAAATAAGGATCATATGAGCCATATACCTTATTGACCGTGTCTTTGTTTTCATCATGTGCATAAATCTTGCTCACATACCGCCCGGTAAGGTTTATTGAAAAAGGCCCTTTTTCAAAATCGCCTCCCACATTAAATATCCTCTCTGGCAGGTATGTTAATCTTTTACCAACTGTCTCCGGCTTTGCAGGATTCTCCTCCACCTTTGCATCGTTGTAGGTAAAGTTGGCGAAAAGCCTCAACCATTTATCAAACCTCTGCTCTACCTCAAGTTCCACACCTTTACCTTCTGCCTTACCTATATTTTTATACTCGTAAAGCTTCTCCCCGGTACTTGCGAGATAGATAAGATCGTCCATGTAGTTTTCAAAATAGGTAATCCCTGCCCTTGCCACTCTCCATAAGCCCTGCTCGAGGCCCACATCCCATGATGTTGTTGTTTCTGGCTTTAAGTCAGGACTCCCCGCATAAGTAACCCCTGCTGTTGATGTCCAAGTTCTGTAGAGTTCGTAAATCGTTGGTGGTCTAAATGCCTTTCCTACAGATGTTCGTAAGGTTGTCTTTTCAAAAGGTTTATACACAATTGCGGCCTTTGGGCTAAGGGATGATTTATCTCGCAAGTCATAAGTTATAGGATACCCAGCAGTACCTACCTGATTGATATAACCATCGTATGTCTCCCACCAGTCCTGCCTAAAACCAAGATATGCAGTGAGATTATCGAGAATCATTATCTCATCCTGGACAAATACGGCATAAGTTCTATCCTTGCCCTTCGATTGATAAATTAAATCAGTTGTTGATTCTTCATCCTTCCAGTTTGTAAGGTTATGCTCTTTTGAATCTGCCCATCCATGCCTGAAAGAACCACCAAAGGTGACGATATGTCTGTTGAATATAGGCACTGTAAATTGAAGTTCAGCATTATAGCCTTCTGATGGGGTTTCTGAGACTTTACCAGAACCTCCGGAAGACGTTGCCGTGGATCCAGGTGATGTGTACCAGTTTTTTTCTTGATCAAGAAAGCCAAGGGACAATTTTGCCTTAACTATTGATATCTCTGTTTCATAGCTTACGTTATAAGTGTTCTGTTCCCTGCTTCCAGGGCCCGGAAGAAAGGAGGACTCTTTTACACTCCCATATGACCAGACAGGATTCCCTCCTGCATCTTTTAGATAGGTATGCGGATCATCGTAATTGTATTCGTAACGGGTTCTCATAAATGAGAGGTTGATCTTTGATGTCCGGGAGAAATCATATCCTGCCTTGATAGTTATATTGTCATCCCACCATCTGTTGTCTCCTTTGTCGCCGATTAAATAGCGAGTATTTCCCTGATTATCTGTGGTAACCGAATAGCCTGTAATGCCTGAAGAAGGCTGTGTTTTCTGCACATTAAAATCCGAAGGATAGCCATTTGTGGACTTATACCCATAGCTAATAAGAAGGCTTAATTTATCTTTAATCCTGTCACCATAGGATAAATAGAATTTCCTTAAATCATCCAATCCCTCACCCCTCTCCCAGCTTGAGCCATAACCACTTTTGAATGTAAATTCCCTTTTTTCGGGCATCTTTGTGATGATATTTACTACACCACCCATTGCATAGCCACCATAGAGACTTGAAAAAGGACCTTTTACCACCTCAATCTTCTCTACATCTTCAGATGCCACTCCACCATACATAACATCACCTGTGTATGCGTTATGTAGCGGAATACCATCAAGAAGTATTAGTGTCCTGTTTGCTTTTGGGATACCCCGCAATGATATATGGGCCAATGTATCCATAAGCCCTTTCCCACGCCTGTTAAAGACGCCCGGAATGAGATTCAGTGCTTCATCTATTGCTTTGATATTCCTCTTTTCCATATCCTTTTTTGTAACCACCGAAACACTGCCCGGTGCAGATTCAACCTCCTTTTCCGTCCTCGTGGCCGTAACAACAATCTCCTCTAGCGTTGTTTCATCTTTTGTTTGAACTTTTGTCTTTTCTTCCTCTTCACCAGCAAAGACTATCGAACAAATACTTAAGACAAAGACCATTAGAAACAGTTTTTGAATAATGCGCATTCAATCCTCCTCCTTTTTTCCCCACCCCCTTTCTGATAAAATGAAAAGGGGGATGACGTGTATTGAGCGTTACCCTCCGGGGCAGGGAATCCTCGCCAAGGTCACCCCTGCCCTGATTATTTTTTAAAACTTCAGTCTTAAATCTCAAATCTGATTTCTATCACCTCCCTTTTCGGTCTGGATTGCAACTTTCCTGAATCCGAGGTTATTGATGATATCGAGGACATCCACGAATACCTGAAGCCTGATGTCCCTGTCTGCACGGATAACCATAGGGGTTTCCCTGTCCAGCCGGAGCGCTGTTTCTCTCAATTCATCAAGCGTCATCGGAGAGACATTGAAATAGACCGTTCCATCTTTATGTATGGATATGGTCTGGTTTTTCAGAATCTCCTTAGATTTAGCAGATGCCTTCGGCAATGATACGTTAATCATTCCTGAAGCTATGAACGTCGACGTGGTAAGGACAATTGTGAGCAATACGAGCATCACATCAACAAGCGGGATAACATTTATATAGTTAAACTCTTTTTCTTCCATTTACAGTCTCCCATTGTGCAACAAGCACTTTCACCTTCCGCAAAAGGAAGTTGTAAAAAATAATAGAGGGGATAGCGACAACAAGTCCTATTGCAGTGGCCTTCAGTGCAAGGGCGAGGCCAGTCATTATTTTGCCCGTATCCATCATTCCTTCCCTGCCCATTGTATAAAAGGTGAGCATGATGCCAAGCACAGTGCCGAGCAGGCCTATGTACGGTGCATTGCTTCCTATTGTTGCTATGATATGAAGTTTTTTTGTCAGTTCTATTTCAAGGGATTTCTTGTCATCGAAGTCTCCCAGCCGGATCTTCTTATAAACGAGATGCCTTTCCACTGCAAGAGCAACCGCTATAATACTCATACATATCAGTAACCCGATGATCCCATAATCAACTGCTGCATGAAGCCATTCCATTCCTATTCCTCCTTTTTAAATCAAATCCTTTTCAGAACAAATCGTATTGACAGTAATGCCTTTGATGCAGTGCCAACACCATTTTCACGTGCAGGGGAGAAGGTTGACATCTTCACCGCCTCCACAGCGGATTCCGTAAAGCCGTAGCCTGCCGGTTCAACCACTTCAACATTCAAAAGTCTTCCTTTTTCGTTTATGAACAGCCTTAAAACAACCTTGCCCTGCTTACCAAGCTTTTTCGCCATCGTAGGATACGCAGGCATTTGCCTTTTCAAAAAAGCAGGAGCGCCGCTGGCGCCAAACTCCGTCTCGATAACAGAAGAGGTGCCGGAGGGTCCGGCATATGATACATTGCTCACCGTGCCCTCACCACCTTGCTGGCGAGTTGCCTGAGGCTGAGGATCTGGTTCGGGAGCGCTTGCCACTTTGACCACATCAGGACTTTCAATTGCATCGGTCCTGATTACCGCCTCATGTTCTTTTACGGGAGGTTCCTTTGTCACCGGTGTTTCTTCATTGATTTCTTTCCTCACTGGCTCAGTGACTTTGTGTTTCTTTATCTCCCTGAGAGCCGGAGGCGCCTGAACACTATGTTCCCCCATCTGGGTGAATTGAATATAAAACGTTTTGAGATCATCACTGCCTTTGTGAATAGTCAGCATCAGAAATATTACAATGATAATAGTGTGGATAGATATTGAGGTTATTATTCCGTAACTCTGTTCTTTCATGGTTCCGATACTTCCCGCCTTTTGTTCACCAGCATTTCCGACTTTATTCTCAGCACAATCCTGTGTTTTAGAAGGGATATCTCCTTTATCTCACCCTTAAAGACCTTCTCTTCACCCCAAAAGTTTTTTAAATAGATTTTCCCGCCCTCGGGTCTCAATATGTCCACCGCCTCAAGGTAGAGTATTTCATTACCATTGTCTTCAATATATGCATTAGACTCACACATCTGAATTAAACCCTGCACCACCTGTGACTACTATTGCTTTATTCATGATGATAATACCAATGGCTCTGTGTATGATTTAGACTCATATAACTTCTTTATGACACGATTAACCAATTATCTTTATGGCTTCTTCAAAAAGCCTATTCAGTTTCTCAGTCTCATTTGAAAGCCTCCTTAGAATCTCGCATAATTCCCGATTACCAATGGGTGATGCCTTTTCTGCCCAATCTCTGTAAAGCTGAACATGCTCATTATTGTGCTCCATCCAGTGCCGAAGTAGCCTTTTTAGCTTTTCAAGTTCATCCACCTTTTACCTCCTTTAAAAACAAAAAAGCCATGAAATCCGCACCTTCTGGTGCAACCTTCATGGCTTTAATTTCTTTAACTCTAAATTTAATTATAAGTTCTGAACTTCACGTTTAGAACTTCTGATAAAATATATATCAATGCCTCTTATTTGTCAAGGTCAAATTCCACTCAGCTATCCTGCCATCCACCATTTTTAAAACCCTGTGGCAGCGTTTTGACAGGGATTCGTTATGTGTGACAATAACAAACGTGATTCCCTTCTCTTTATTAAGATTAATAAAGATATTAAAAAGTTCTTCACCTGTTGCTGCATCAAGGTTGCCTGTGGGTTCATCAGCAAGCACTATTTTTGGCTCGAGAATAAGTGCCCTTGCAACTGCGACACGCTGCTGTTCTCCACCTGAGAGCTCTCCCGGCCTGTGTCTTTTTCTTTCGGATAATCCCATCTCTTCGAGAAGTCTTTCTGCCCTTTCTACAATCTCTTTATAAGTTGACCTCTTGGAACCTTTCCCGAAAGCATTCGGGATTGAACTAATTTTAATTAGTCCCGGCATCATTACATTCTCAAATGCAGTAAATTCAGGAAGAAGGTGGTGGAACTGAAAGACAAAACCTATTGTTTTATTTCTGAATGAGGCGATAGAATTTCTATCGAGTGAGAATATATCCGTGTTGTTATAAAAGACATTACCGGAAGTTGGCTTGTCTATGGCTCCAATGATATGCAGCAGGGTACTTTTTCCTACCCCTGATGCACCGACTATCCCGACCATTTCCCCTTCCATAATTGAAAGGTTAATGCCCTTTAGTACCTGAAGCTCACCCGCCTCAGTGGTAAAGAACTTTTTCAGGTTCTCTGTTTTAATCAAATTTTTCAACTAAAACCCCCTGCCATATACTCCCTCACTCATACCTTAACGGTTCTACAGGGTTGAGTTTTGCTGCCTGCCATGCAGGGTAAATAGTTGCAAGAAAACTTATGATAATTGCAGACAAAGAGACAACCATGAAATCAAAACCCTTTGTCTTAACAGGCAGATGGCTCAAATAGTAAACATCAGCCGGAAGTTTAATAATCTGATATGTATTTAAAACATAAGTTAACAGATATCCTCCAGCCACTCCTATGATTGTACCTAAAAGCCCGATGAATAAACCCTGCAGCATGAAGATGGTCATAATACCTTTATTCGTTGCCCCCATCGCCTTTAAAATAGCTATCTCCCTTTTCTTCTCTATCACATTCATAATCAGGGTGCTTACAATATTGAATGATGCTACGAGGATTATGAGGATTAGTATTATAAACATAGCAAACTTTTCTAACTTCAGGGCTGAAAAGAGATTCCTGTTCATCTGCATCCAGTCCCTCACATATAGAGGAAATCCTAATTTTTCCTGTAACCGCTCCCTGACAACAGGTGCCTTATATATATCACTAAGCCTGAGTTCGATGCCTGTTATATCTTCTTTCATACCAAAGAATTCCTGAGCAGTCCCGATGTCTGTCAGAACAAGGTTTAGATCATATTCAAACATTCCGACCTCAAATATTGCTGCTACCCTGAACTTTTTGACTTTCGGAAGCATCCCGAGCGGGCCGATCTCTCCAACAGGGGATAAGACGTTGATTATATCTCCCTTAAACACACCCATGCTGCTTGCAAGCTCCTTCCCAAGTATAATGCCGGGGATTCCATCTTTTGGTGCAAGGTCTTCGAGATTGCCTTCCTTGATGTACTTTAAAATCTCTGTTGTCTTTATCTCCATTTCAGGTCTTATGCCCCTCAAAAATACCCCATGAGCCTTTTTACCGTATGATATCATCACCTGACCCATAACAAATGGTGCAGATGATATGACATCTTTCTCACCCTTTAATCTTTCAACCACATTCTTATATTTAGGTATTGTGCCTTTGTAATCAAGTATAACCACATGGGCATTTACTCCGAGTATCTTCTTCTGAAGGTCCTCATGGAATCCGCTCATCACAGACAGGACAACGAGGAGCGCCATTACGCCAACTGCAACACCCCCGATAGATATCAAGGTGTTGACCGAGATACCCCTATGCTTTTTTTTGGTCTTAAGATATCTGAGGGCTATGAATACCTGATAGGGAAGGTTCATTACTGTTCCGGCTTCAATTGCGGGAATAAAATCACATCCCTGATAGACTGCGAATTAGTCAGCAGCATTACAAGCCTGTCTATTCCGACGCCTTCCCCTGCTGCAGGAGGCATACCATATTCAAGAGCCCTGACAAAATCCTCATCCATCCAGTGTGCTTCCTCATCGCCCTGCGCCTTAGCCTCTACCTGTGTGAGTAACCTCTGTCTCTGCTCTATCGGGTCAATTAGTTCGGAAAACGCATTAGCAATTTCCCTTGACGTAATGAATAATTCAAACCTCTCGGCAAGCGCAGGGTTGTCAGATTTTTTCTTAGCCAATGGCGAAAGCTCAACAGGGTGGTCAATTATAAATGTTGGCTGGATTAGTTCAGGCTCTACTCTTTCCTTAAATATCTCATCAAGGATTTTCCCGGAAGATGCACCCTCTTCAATTTCTATCTTATTTGCTTTTGCCCATGCCCTTGCCTTTTCGCTACCATTAAATATCTCTTGCGGCACCCCTTTCTGCATTAATGCCTCGAGCATTGATATCCTCGGCCACGGAGGGGTCAGGTCTATGATTGTATCCCCGTATGGTATTTTTAACGTTCCGAGAGTCTTTTTTGAAACATGGGTAATTAATTCCTCAGTAAAAGACATGAGGAAGTGATAGTCTCTGTATGCGATATAGAATTCGAGCATTGAAAATTCCGGGTTGTGTTTTGTAGATATACCCTCATTCCTGAAATTCCTGTTCAGTTCATATACCCGCTCATAACCTCCGACAAGAAGTCTTTTTAAATAAAGCTCCGGAGCAATCCTGAGATATAAGTCTATACCAAGAGCGTTATGGTGTGTTTTAAATGGCCTTGCTGTTGCACCTCCAGGGATTGGGTGCATCATTGGTGTCTCAACCTCAATAAAACCCTTTGATTCAAGGAAGTCTCTAATTGCCTTTATGATAATACTCTTTTTAACGAACGTCTGCCGCACTTCAGGGTTAACTATCAAATCCACATATCTCTGTCTGTATCTTGTTTCGATATCCTTTAAACCATGCCACTTTTCAGGAAGAGACCTCAGGGACTTCGTCAGAAAAACAAGATCATTAACCTCAACAGTAAGTTCATCAGTTTTAGTCCTGAACAGTTTACCTTTTAAGCCGATTATATCTCCTATATCAAGTTTTTTAACAATAATCTGTTTTTCACCAAGCATATCTTTTTTAAAATAGACCTGTATCTTCCCTGTTGTATCCTGTATATGAGCAAAAGCAGCCTTACCAAAGTCCCTCATAGAAATAATCCTGCCTGCAAGAGAACAGGAAACAGGATTGGCTTCAAGGGCTTCTTTTGCCACAGATCCAAATTTATTAAGGAGTTCTGATGCATGGTCTTCTGCATAAAATGAGCTGCCGAATGGTTCAATACCTGACTGCCGTAATTCCGCAAGTTTTTTGATTCTTTGCTCTATCAGTTCGTTGATTTCTTCCATTGCCATCCCATAATAAATAATCTAAGAATTATAATGATTAATTTCTTGTTAAGTCAATCAGACGCCCGCACAGTCACGGTCATAGAGAGTATATTTTTTGTTACTATATTTTTTAAAATATCCATATTAATTGAATCTAAAGGGAATTATTGAAAAAGTTACAAGACAAGTTTACACCATCTTATCTCCAACTTCCCCCAGGTGTATTGTCTGATAAGATCAGGAAGGCAGAAGATATTCTGAAAAAATGTACCTTATGTCCAAGGAAATGCGAGATTGACAGGACCTCTGAACAGAGGGGGTTTTGTAGAACTGGAGACAAACCATTTATATCCAGCTGGGGTCCTCATTTTGGTGAAGAAAGACCACTTGTAGGAAAATTAGGCTCTGGCACCATCTTCTTTGGAAACTGTAACCTTGACTGTATATTCTGCCAGAATTATTCAATAAGCCATCTTGGAGAGGGTTCTGAGATATCCTTTGAAAAACTTGCAGATATTATGCTTTCGTTGCAGCATGAAGGGTGTCATAACATAAACCTTGTTACCCCAGCACATCAGACGCCGATGATACTCAGGTCTCTCCGAATTGCTTCCGAGAAAGGACTTAACATCCCTATTGTCTATAACTGCGGCGGATATGAATCGCTTCAAACAATAAGGCTTCTGGATGGTATTGTTGATATTTACATGCCTGATTTTAAATACTCAGACCCTGATATGGCGTTAAGGTACTCAAATGCAGAAGATTATCCAGAGGCTGCAAAGGCAGCAATAAAAGAGATGCACAAACAGGTCGGAGACCTCTTAATAGATAATAGGGGAATTGCCATGAGAGGACTTCTTGTGAGGCATCTTGTATTGCCTGAAGGAATTGCAGGTACCGCAGGTGTTGTTAAATTCATTGCCGGGGAGGTTTCAAAAGATACATACATAAATATTATGGACCAGTATCATCCATGTTTTAAGGCATTTGATAACCCGCCTCTTGACAGAAGGATTACCGGGAGAGAATACAGTGAGGCAATAAGGATGGCCGTAGAATCCGGCCTAACGAGGATAGATGGAATAACTGCTTAAAGCTCGATAATCTCTGCTTCCATCTTATCTAAATCTGCCAGTGCAACAGTTGATTTCCCGTAAAGCCAGGTGCCAGCCTCACCTGGATTAACAATCAGGGTGTTCTTAACCTTCCTTATATCAGGCTTATGAGTATGTCCGTAGATAACAAGGTCAAAGTGACCACTGTCAGCGAGTGCATCAACAACATGATGTTCATGCAACACGATGATTTTTTTATTGTTCAGCGAGAATATATACGGCTGGTTATGAATATTGCCCTCAGATCTCTCTAAAAGCAAAAGCTTGTCTCCATCATTATTGCCGAATATACCGACATATTTGCAGTTGAGTTCCTTAAATAGTTTTAATGTAAAAGGCGAAGTGTAATCCCCTGCATGAATTACATATTCTACTTTTTTGTTATTAAATAGTTCGATAGCTTTCCTTGTGGGAATCAAATTATCATGAGTATCAGCGATAATTCCAATAAGCATACTGTATTCTCCTATTAACCCCCACCCTTCCCTCCCCTTGACGGGGGAGGGTTAGGGAAGGGGTGATATCTTCAACTTATTTTTATAAGTTTAAATGTTTTGCTTAATAATATTCTCGACCCCTATCCGTATCATCATTATTGCAATCGATGCAAGAAGAAGTGCCATAATCTTCGAAATTCCAATTATACCACCTCTACCAACGAAATTTATAATCCGCTCGGCCTTAATCAACGAAATCCAGACGATGAATAGATTAATCATCAGTGAAATAATTGTAGGAATGATACCGTAATGATCTACAAGAACCAGGATGGTAGTAAGCACTGCAGGCCCTACAATTAAAGGCACTCCGATAGGCACCACGCCCATCTTACCGACAGGTTTTCGCCGTTCCTCACCACTCTTTACGAGGTCAAGAATTGCAAATACAAGGAGTACAAGTCCGCCAGCTATCTTAAAATCATCTGCAGTAATCCCCAATATTCTAAAAATTACTTCACCTAATGCTATAAATAAAAGGCCTACAATCAAGGCCGTGAGTATTGACTCCCTGACTACTGCCCGTTTCTTTGCCCTTGATAACTCCTCAGTCATTGAGATAAAAATGGGAAGGAGCAGAAACACATCAATCGCAACAAAGAGTGGTATAAAAGTATTAGGTAGTATTTTTAGAATATTTTCCATTTACTAAGCTATTTTAAGCTCTTTTTTGCCTTTCTCTTCATAAATTAAAACCTTCTTTAGAAACTTATCTTCTTTTATGTTTACGTAAAAAGTCAATGCCTTTTGGCAAAAGGAATCGCTTGATATCTATGATTTAATGTCCCTAAGCCCTGTAAGCCATGAAAGCAGCATGCTTACAATGCTTACAATTAAAGCTCCCCAGAATGCAGGCCAAAAACCATCAATCTTTAAGCCAAGGTGTAAAGGCCCTGAGAGTCCTGCAGTTATTATCAACATCAGTGCATTGACAACAAGGGTAAAGATACCCAAAGTTAGCACGATTAAAGGGAAAGTGAAAATCATCATAATTGGCTTTAAGAGTGAATTCACGATTCCGAAAACCGCTCCTATAATAATCATCTTCCACCACTCACCTGTAAATGTTATGCCATCTACAAGCCTTATAGCCGCTGCAATGGAGAGGGCATTTATCATCACTCTTAATATCAAATAAGCCATATACTTATTTTATGATAACATGAAACTAAAAATGTTAACTTTTAACAGGCTGTTGGAAAACTCTCATTTCGTCACTCTGAATAGTGAACGTTCTTTAAGAAGACATTCTTTTTATATACAAGAAAGCTATTAGAATGCCTTTTAAAAAACAGAATTGATGATATAATTCAAGACCTCAATATAAGGCACTATTTCTGGTATAATAAGTGCCAGATATGAAAAGATAGTTTTAATATGAATCACTTTCAAAAAAATAAATGGAGAGGGAAAATTGAAAGAAGAAATAATAATGGAAGAAAAAATTAAGCTCCTTGAGAGAGAACTTGTAACACTAACAGAAAAGCTTGAGGCTGTTAATGCTGCTCTTAAAGAAATTGGGGACTTAAAGCATGAGATTAAAGGACTGAAGCTGTTTCTTGGAAGGGCATATCCGAACTTTAAAAACAAGTTTCCTGAGATAATGCAGAAAATTTTTAAAAAGTAGTTAAAGGGTATTGCTTCCCCACTAAGTACTTCTAAAAAGAGAAAAGGTCTTTGTTCCCCACTGTGTCACAATCCGAGAAATGCCTGTTTTGTCATTCTGAATTTATTTCAGAATCTCATAATTTCGACATGTTACAAACGACTGAGATCCTGAAACGAGTTCAGGATGACAATTGTGACACAGTCTGTTCGCAGGAATGACGACCATGTTGCATTACTAATAAACTCATTAGTATCTAAAAAAAGAGCTTATCAAAATTGTAGGGACTCGTCAAATTATGTTTTCTTACTACTGAGTTTCTTCATCGCCTCTTTAGCTGCGATTGTTTCTGCCTCTTTTTTACTTTTTCCATACCCTCTCCCAAACTTTTTTCCGGCAATATAGACTTCTATTATAAAAATCTTTTTATGTTCTTCACCCTCCTGCTTTATCATTTTATATTCAGGTATGGTACTGAAAAGTAGTTGAGTCTTTTCCTGTAGTTCTGTTTTAAAATCGTGGAATTCACCAGAACTCAGTATAGTATCTATTTTTTCTTTAAACAATCCCAGTATAAGTTCCTTAGCTTTTTTATATCCACCATCAAGGTAAACTGCACCTAAAACAGCTTCCATCGCATCTTCCAACAAAGATCTTTTCGTTCTGCCTCCCGTAGCCTCCTCGCCTTTCCCGAGTCTGAGATATTTTCCAAGGGATATAGAACTTGCAATCTCAGAAAGTATAGATCCCTTAACGAGATAGGATTTAGTCTTAGCCATGGCTGATTCCGTAAATTTGTTTTTGGATAAAAAGAGATGTTCAACTATTATAAAACCCAGTACAGAATCGCCGAGGAATTCAAGCCTTTCATTATGGACAGGCGACTTATCCGGGTTTTCATGATAGAAAGATCTGTGGGTCAGGGCCTCCATGAGAAGCTCTTTTTTCTTGAAGAGATAACCGAGTCGCTTTTCTAATTCAGTGATATCCTGCTCAGACATCAAAGGAGTTAAACTCCAAATTTTTTAAAAAGAAGACAGGCATTGGTTCCACCGAAGCCGAACGAATTTGATAAGGCATAATTAACTGTCATTCTTCTTGATTTATAAGGTACATAATCGAGGTCACATTTAGGGTCTGGTTTGTCCAGATTTATCGTTGGCGGAATAATATCATTGTAAATACTTAAAATAACTATAACTGCTTCAACACCCCCTGCTGCACCGAGCAAATGACCTATCATAGATTTTGTTGAACTGATTGCTACCTTATAAGCATGCTCTCCAAAAACTGTTTTTATAGCATTGGTTTCGATCTCATCTCCATATTTTGTGGAGGTACCATGGGCATTTATGTAATCCACCTCTGAAGGATTAACGCTTCCATCCTTCAGGGTTATTTTCATACATCTTGCAGCACCCTCTCCACCAGGAGCAGGAGCAGTTATATGGTATGCATCAGCTGTCATACCATATCCGACTATCTCTGCATATATCTTTGCGCCTCTATCCATAGCGCTCTCGAGGCTCTCAAGTATTACGATGCCAGCACCCTCTCCCATCACAAAACCGTCTCTATCAATGTCAAATGGTCTACTTGCCTTTTCTGGTTCATCGTTTCTTGTTGACAATGTCTTCATCGCATTAAATCCGCCTATACCCAAAGGTGTTATTACTGCCTCTGTGCCCCCGGCAATCATGGCATCTGCATCGCCCCTTTGAATAATCTTATACGCATCTCCGATTGAATGACTTCCTGTAGCACAGGCCGTAGCCACTGCAGAGTTTGGCCCTTTAGCTCCAATTTTAATTGATATCTGTCCAGAAGCAAGATTTATTACCAGCATAGGAATAAAAAAAGGAGAAATCCTCCTCGGCCCCTTCTCAAGAAAAACAGAATGGTAATGTTCGATTGCATGCAGCCCACCTATGCCGGATCCAACAACCACCCCCACCTTCTCTGCATTGCTATCTGTTATCTTCAGCCCAGAATCATTTATCGCCATTTTTGCTGCAGCAATGGCAAAATGGATAAACCGGTCCATCTTCTTTATATCTTTTGGCTCGATGTAATCTTCAGGGTTAAAACCTTCTACTTCACCTGCTATCTGTGTTGGGAAGTTAGAAGAGTCAAAATGGGTGATCCTTCTTATACCTGGTCTGCCTGCGATAAGGCTGTTCCAGCTATCTTCAACACCAATACCAAGTGGTGTAATCATGCCCAACCCTGTCACTACAACTCTTTTTTTATCCATCAGGCTTCTCTAAGACTCTTAGACTGATTTTTTCTTATTAATATATTCTATAGCATCTTTGACCTTTACAATCTTCTCCGCATCCTCGTCAGGTATCTCAATTCCAAACGCCTCTTCAAATGCCATAACGAGTTCAACTGTATCCAGTGAATCCGCGCCAAGGTCTTCAACAAAAGATGCCTCAGATATAACCTCGGAAGGATTCACCCCGAGTTGTTTCGATATAATCTCCTTCAGTTTTTCTTCTACCATTAATTCACCTCCATTTTCAATTTTAAATTTTCTTCAATCTGAAAGCTTAAATCATCAATCTTACTGAGAAGTTCATAATTAAGTCTATATTGAATGTCATTCCAGCTTGTCTGGAATCTTTCTTAAAGAAGGATTGCGGACAAGCCGCAATGACAGTAAGCGTTAAGAATGCAGTCCTATTAATGATCTCCTTAGTTAAACTACATATACATACCGCCATTAACGTGTATTACTTGGCCGGTTATGTAGCCTGAATCGGGTAAAGCAAGAAAAATAACAGCATTTGCAACATCCTCTGCTGTGCCGAATCTTCCTAGCGGAATTATTTTCTTCATATCCTCCTTTACCCTGTCTGAAAGAACATCTGTCATTGCGGTCTGTATAAAGCCAGGTGCAACAGCATTCACAGTTATTCCCCTGACTGCATATTCTCTCGCTACTGTCTTTGTAAGTCCGACTATCCCTGCCTTTGAAGCGCTGTAATTTGTCTGCCCGGGATTACCCATAAATGCAGCTACTGATGTAATATTTATTATCCTGCCATATCGCTGCCTCGACATTACCTTTACGGCCTCCCTTGTACATAAAAAAACTCCCTTAAGGTTAGTATCTATCACTGAGTCCCAGTCTTCATCTCTCATTCTAATCAAAAGCCCATCTTTAGTTATGCCGGCATTGTTTATTAATATATCTATTCTGTTGAATTCTTTCTCTACGTCCTCGAATGCCTTTATAACATCTTCTGGTTTCGATACATCAAGTTTTATTCCAACAGCCTTAACACCAAATACTGTAAAAGCTGCTGCTACTTCTTTAGCAGCATCAATGTTTCTGCCTGCAATAGCCAGATTGACGCCGTTTTTAGCAAGTCCCTCAGCTATTGCTTTTCCTATCCCACGTGTCGCACCTGTAATTATTCCAACCTGGCCTCTAACATCCATAATATGCCTCCAATAAAAACTGGTTCTAATTTTAACAAAGAGTTCTTCTCTTTTCCAGTCTTTATTTATCCAGCACCTTGAGAATACCCCGCACTTCCTTAAATGCGAGGGTTAATACCCTGTGGTCAAGGTGCTTGGATTTATTTCATGTTGTTGAACATTAGTTTAGAAGTTATTGTAATATTAATTATTTTGTGCTAATAATAATAAAGGTTTAGGCTAAGGTTAAGTCAAAGAAAATTCTTAACCTCACCCTTGATTTTAACCTGAATATGCTTATTTCTGCTAAAATCCATGTTCCTGAATGTGTATAAATCGGGGGTATAAATTTTATAAAAAAGAGAGCTAAAAAAAATGAAAGGTAAAGTATATTTAATCGATGTGACAAACAGAGACGGTGTACAGACATCCAGGATACTTCTCCCAAAATTATCTAAGACGATGTTAAACATCTATTCTGACGAAATGGGCATTTATCAGAGCGAAGTAGGTTTTCCAACACTTAAACACGAGGTCAATTATATCAATGCAAACCTCGAACTTGTGAAACTCGGCGATATAAAAAGGATTCACCTCGAGGGCTGGTGCAGGGCAATACCTGAGGATGTAAGGCTTAGCTTTAAAAACTGTCCTGAACTCAAACATATAAATGTCTCCATCTCGACATCAGAGATAATGATAAAGGGCAAGTTTCAGGGGAAAAAAACCTTCAAGGACATCCTTAAATCACTTGTTGATTCTGTTAAGACTGCAAGGGAGCTCGGCGCAGAAACCATCGGGGTAAATGCAGAAGATGCTTCAAGGACAGAGCTTGACCGGCTGATAGAATTCATCACTGCAGGCAAGGAAGCAGGAGCAGACCGCTTCAGATACTGCGACACGCTCGGTACAGATGATCCAATAACTATATATGAGAGGACTAAGGCACTTGCCCTCGCAACAAAGTTTCCTTTAGAAATGCACTGCCACAATGACCTTGGAATGGCAGAGGCTGTTTCCATTGCCGGTGCACAGGGAGCGATAGAATGTGGTGTTGATTCATATATAAATACAACCGTTAACGGTTATGGAGAGCGTTGCGGCAATTGCGACCTTGTATCAACAATCTTAGCACTTAAATTCTCACACGGGCTTAAGGATAAACTTCCTCTTGATGAGCATATAGACCTTAAGAAGGCATGGAAAATCGGGAGATATGCATCATACGCATTTAATATACCAATACCGATAAACCAGCCAGGAGTAGGCTCAAACGCATTTGCTCATGAATCAGGAATACATGCAGACGGAGCCTTGAAAGACAGGCGCAACTATGAGCTTTATGACCCAGAGGATGTGGGGAGAGGTGAACCAGAACTCCTTGAAACTGGAAGGGTAATAACAACAGGAGAGTATGGGGGCATTAAAGGCTTCAGGCATGTTTATGACAAACTCGGTATACATTTTCATGATGACAATGAGGCAAGAATGGTACTCGAACTCGCACAATATGCAAATCTGCACACCCAAAAACCGCTTACAGATGATGAGTTGAGATTTATTGCAACTTATCCTGAAATTGTGCGAAAAATGCTCACAGTAAATCCATAATGCATACAGTTACATTAATCCCAGGAGATGGAATAGGCCCTGAAATCTCTGAGGCTACAAAACGGGTTATTGAAGCTACTGGTGTCGCTATTAAGTGGGATATCCAGGAAGCAGGGATAGATGTCTTTGAAAAAGAAGGAACCCCTCTACCTCAAAGAGTAATTGATTCTATAAAAAAGAACAAGGTAGCCTTGAAAGGACCTATTACCACTCCAGTAGGAACAGGCTTCAGGAGTGTTAATGTTAGACTCAGACAGGTTCTCGACCTTTATTGTTGTCTTAGGCCATGTAAAACCTTCAAAGGTACACGGACAAGATATGAAGATATTGACCTTGTCATAATAAGAGAAAATACTGAAGATTTATATGCTGGCATTGAATTCAAAAAAGGCTCAGCAGATGCAAAAAAAATTATAGATTTAATTAATGAATTGACCGGAAAAATTATCAGACCTGATTCAGGCATTAGTATAAAACCTATTTCTGTTTATGCTACTGAACGAATTGTAAGATTCGCATTCGAGTACTCAAGAAAAAATAAGAGAAAAAAAGTTACAGCGGTCCATAAAGCAAATATTATGAAATATTCCGATGGGCTTTTTCTTGAAACTGCAAGAAATGTTGCAAAGACTTATCCTGACATTGAATTTGAAGACAGGATAGTGGATAACATGTGTATGCAGCTTGTTCAGAAACCAGAGCTTTATGATGTAATAGTCCTTCCTAATCTTTATGGTGATATTGTATCCGATTTGGCAGCAGGCATTATAGGAGGGCTCGGCCTTGCACCAGGCGCAAACCTCGGAGAAGAGTATGCCGTGTTCGAGCCTGTTCATGGCAGCGCCCCAAAATACAAAGGGTTGAACAAAGTTAACCCGCTTGCTATGATACTCTCAGGGGTTTTGATGCTCAAATATTTAGGGGAATTCAAGGCAGCTGAAAGATTAGAAACCGTTGTAGCATCCTTAATAGCAGAGGGAAAACATGTGACATACGATATGAAGCCAACGCCTGATGACCCAACAGCTGCAACAACATCAATAGTAGCTGATGCTATAATTGAAAAATTACGTTAATATTTACAATGGAAAGTGACAGTTCATCAAACACACCCCCACACCCCCCCTTAGCAAGGGGAGGCAAAGGTGGGTTAGTATCATTACCTTTAACATCAATCAGTAGTATTAATGTCTCAACACTAAAATACTATGTGGTTTGATATCGTTCTTATCATCATCTTTATTTTCTTAAATGGTCTCTTTGCTGCAACTGAGATAGCCGTAGTTACAGTAAGAAAGAGCCGAATAAAGCAGCTTTTAGAAGAAGGGAATAAGACTGCTGCGATATTGAATAAATTCAAAGAGGAACCTGACAGGTTTCTCGCCACCATTCAGATAGCCATTACCCTTGTTGGTACTCTTGCAGCAGCTATTGGCGGAGCAGCAGCAATAGAGATTATAAAACCTGCTATTGGAGAGATTCCATTTGAACCGATCGCCGCATCCAGCGAGGCCATTGCAATAGGCGCAGTAACAATTGTGATAACATACTTTTTGCTGGTCTTCGGTGAACTTATCCCAAAGTCAATAGCCCTGGCAAACCCTGAAGGGGTTGGACTCAAAACAGCAAAATTTGTTGAGGGATTTTCAAAGATAGCAACCATCTTTGTGAAGATGCTGACATTCAGCACGAATATGCTGCTCAAGCCATTCGGAAGAAAAACATTGACAGAAATGGCCTATGTATCAGAAGAAGAGGTTAGGATGCTCATTAGGGAAGGTGGTGAACAAGGCGTATTTGAACCTACAGAGCAGGCCCTTATCCATAGTGTATTCGAATTCATTGATATGTCAGCTAAAGAAGTCATGGTACCTTCTACCCAGATGGTAAAAATAGGCCTGAGCATGTCTATAGAAGATATAAAATCCTTAATTACAGAAGAACAGTTTTCTCGTTACCCGGTTGTAGGTAAAGACCTAAATGATATTCGAGGAATTCTCTATGCAAAGGATTTCCTGAATGCACTATCAAAAGGAGTGGTAGACATAAGAAAGCTTATTAAACCACCATTCTTCATCCCCGAGACAAAGAAGATAAGCAATCTTCTGAAAGAGATGCAGAAAAAAAGGATTCATATGGCTTTAGTTATAGATGAATATGGTGGGGTATCCGGTCTTGTGACCATGGAGGATCTTTTAGAGGAAATTGTAGGAGAAATAAGGGATGAATATGACATCGAAAGTCCTGTTATTCAGCTCAGCGACGGAACACTACTCATAGACGCATCCATCAGCACAAGAGATCTGGGAGATGATTATAAAATAAAAATCCCGGAATCTACAGAATATGAAACCATGAGTGGCTTTTTGTTAACCACCCTTCAAAAAATTCCAAAAGTCGGTGATGTAGTTGAAATTGAGGATAAAAAGATAACCATCTCAGAAATGGTGGGACAGAGGATCGCCAAGGTAAAACTCGAGAAGCTGCCTGAAGAACATATTGACGGCTGAAATTCATTTGACATTATCTTTTATTTTTCCTTTATAATTTATGACCACAATGAGGGAAAAGGTATCAATAATAGGGGCCGGAAATGTTGGTGCTACAACTGCACTTCTTGTTGTGCAATCAGGCATTGCAGATGTCGTTCTTTTTGATATAGTAGAAGGGATGCCCCAAGGAAAGGCACTCGACCTCGCAGAAGCATGCCCGCTGTGGAATTCATCGTCTACAATTAAAGGAACAAATAATTATTCTGATACTGTAGGTTCTGATATTGTCGTTATTACTGCTGGGTTTCCCAGAAAACCCGGGATGTCAAGGAATGATCTTCTTCATGCTAATGCAAATGTAATCAAAGAAACATGCATTGAGGTTGCAAATGCCTCTCCAAATGCTATTATTATTGTTGTAACTAATCCGATAGACGTTATGGCGCAGCTTGCATGGAAAACCACCGAATTCTCCTGCAAGCGAGTTATGGGTATGGGCGGTATACTTGATGCTTCGAGATTAACAGCATTTCTCTCATGGGAATTGAATGTGTCACCAGAAGATGTAGAAGCACTTGTGTTCGGAGGACACGGTGACGACATGGTACCACTTCCAAGATTTACAACTGTAAAAGGCATACCGGTTACAGAACTTCTGCCTAAAAAGAAAATTGAGCTATTAATAGAAAGGACAAGGAATGGCGGTGCAGAAATAGTCTCTTTACTTAAATCAGGAAGTGCGTATTATGCTCCCGCTGCTTCTACATTCCAGATGATCAAGGCAGTTCTTCTCGATGAAAAACGGATGCTTCCCTGTACGGCTTATCTCAACGGTGAGTATGGCGTAAAAGACCTTTACATGGGTGTGCCTGTCATCCTTGGGAAAGAAGGCGTTGAGAAGGTCACAGAGGTAAAACTCACTAAAGAAGAAAAGGCACAATTCAGAAAATCGTGTGCATCAGTTAAGAAATTAATAAAAAGACTATTAATATAGATGGAGGGATTATGGAAAGGACATTATCAATAGTTAAACCGGACGGCGTGGGAAAAAACCTGATCGGTAAAGTCATAAAAAGATTTGAAAAAAATGGGCTCAGGATTGCTGCCCTCAAGATGCTCAAGTTATCCAAAGATGATGCAAAAGGATTTTATATTGTGCATAAAGAAAGACCTTTCTATGAAAGTCTTACCAGCTTTATGTCAGAGGGTCCGATTGTGGTAATGGTTGTTGAAGGAGAAAATGCAATTAATAAAGTCAGAGAGAGCATGGGGGCGACAAACCCAAAGGATGCTGCTCCAGGTACAATCAGGGCTGATTTTGCCTCAGATATCGAGCACAATATAGTCCATGGCTCGGATTCGAAAGAATCTGCTTCTTACGAGATCCCCTTCTTCTTTTCTTCTCTCGAGATTCAATGACACATTATTGACTTTCAGCATTTAAAAAAAGTATATTTAATCAATGGTATTAGAAGGTTTCAGGAGGTAGAATGTTTGAGAAGTTTACAGAGCGTGGAAGAAAGGTAATTATATATGCGAAGGAAGAAGCTGAAAAACGTCAAAACGACTACCTGGGAACAGAACATCTTTTGCTTGCTGTTTTAAAAGAAGAAGATGGCTTGCCTGTAGCAGTCTTAAAAAGGATGGGTATAACTCCAGAAGAAGTTAGACTAGGAATAGAAAGAAACCTGCCTCAGGGGACAAACCTTATGACCTTCGGTGATATACCTTTTACGCCTCGGGCCAAAAAAGTCCTTGAACTTGCTGTTGAAGAAGCAAGGCTCCTTGGTCACAATTATATCGGGAGCGAACACATTCTCCTTGGTCTGATAAGGGAAGAGGAAGGCATAGGAGGCAAGATATTGCGAAACTTCGGTGTCAACCTCCTTGGAGCAAGACAGCTAACAATTAACTTCTCCATAAGAACACATACATATATAAGAGAGAAAAGGAGTACAACCCCTGCACTCGACGAGTTTGGGAGAGACCTGACCCTTCTGGCAAAGGAAGGAAAACTTGATCCCGTTATAAGCAGAGAAGATGAGATAGAACGTCTAATCCAGATACTGGGCAGAAGGATTAAAAACAACCCTGTAGTTATTGGTAAACCCGGCGTTGGAAAGACAGCAATAGTTGAAGGGTTTGCCCAAAAGATTGTTTCGGGTGACATCCCTGACAGCCTGTTAGGTAAACGCATCGTCTCCCTTGACCTCGGTGCATTAATTGCAGGGACTAAATACAGAGGCCAATTTGAAGAAAGGCTCAAGATTGTTATGAAGGAGATCATCCAATCAGACAATATTATCCTCTTTATTGATGAACTGCACACACTTATAGGCGCTGGTGCCGCAGAGGGTTCTGTCGACGCATCGAGTATGCTTAAACCCGCCCTATCCCGGGGCGAAATACAGTGTATTGGAGCAACTACACCTGATGCGTACAGAAAATACATAGAAAAAGACGGTGCCCTCGAACGCAGGTTCCAGCCAATTAATGTACAGCCCCCTAATATAGAAAACACAATAAATATCTTAAAGGGGCTGAAGCCCAGATACGAGTCTTATCACAAAGTCAAGATAAGCGATAACGCAATAGAAATTGCAGCAAGGTTATCTGATAGATACATTTCTGATAGATATTTACCTGATAAGGCAATAGATGTTATAGATGAGACAGGGTCGAGGATCAAACTAAAGCGATATACCCCTCCTCAGGAATTGAAGGAACTCGAGACTGATATACAGAGGTTTTCAAGAGAGAAAAATCTGTATATAAAGCTCCACGACATTGGAAAAGCCTCATCTGTCCGGTTAGAGGAAGAACGACTAAAGCGGCTTCATGAACAGTTGCACAAACAATGGATAGATAATTTAAACAAGGAGATACCTTCTGTGATGGAGGAGGATGTTGAATATACGGTATCTAAAATGACAGGTATACCGCTCTCGAAACTCGAAGAAAAAGAATCCGAGAAACTCATAAAGATGGAGGAAAACCTTCATAAAAGGATAATAGGCCAGGAAGAAGCCATAAAGGCTGTCTCAAAAGCAATAAGAAGGTCAAGGGCAGGACTTAGGTCAAGTAAAAAACCAATAGGTTCGTTCTTTTTCCTTGGCCCTACAGGTGTTGGCAAGACAGAACTTGCAAAGGCATTAGCATGGTTTATGTTTAACGACGAGACCTCCCTCGTAAAGATAGACATGTCAGAATATATGGAGAGGTTTAATGTCTCCAGACTTACAGGAGCCCCGCCAGGCTATGTCGGTTATGAAGAGGGGGGGCAGTTAACGGAAAGGATAAGGAAGAGGCCGTATTCTGTGGTACTCTTTGATGAGATAGAAAAGGCACATCCTGATGTATTCAATATACTCCTCCAGGTTCTTGACGAAGGAGTACTTACAGACAGTTTTGGAAGGAAAGTAGATTTCAGGAATACCGTAATTATAATGACATCAAATCTCGGAGCAAGGATAATTGCAAATGCAACACCTCTTGGTTTTCGGCTGAATTCATCTGAGGTTGTGTATGAAAAGATAAAGGAAAACGTACTGAATGAACTTAAGAAGACATTTAACCCCGAGTTTCTTAACCGTGTTGATGAAACAGTGGTATTCCACTTACTTGAAAAAGAGCATCTGTTATCTATTATTGATTTACTTGTGGAAGAGACAAACATGATGCTGCTTGAACAGGAACTTGTAATCGAGGTATCTCCGGAAGTAAAGGAATGGATAATAAAGCGCTACTATCAGCCCACATATGGTGCAAGGCCTATGAGGAGGGCTGTACAAAAGGTAATAGAGGATCCTCTTTCTGAAGAGATCCTTAAAGGAAGATTTAGAGGCATACATAAAATAAATGTTATCCTTGAAGGCGACACGCCTATATTTATAGAGGCCGAGGAAGCCATCCCTATCCTATCTGGTGCTAACTAATTCCCTAAGAAAGAATTCATATCTTGAAAAATAAGGCTTTTATCCTTCTGATAATCTTGCTTTCCGGAATTACTATCGTTTTCTTTATTGTAAGGCATCAGTATAGCCCGAGAATAGACACAATCTGGGATATTGAACTTATTGATGTCAATAAAAACAAATTAAAACTTTCTGAACTGAAAGGCTCGGTTTTATTTATTAATTTCTGGGCTACATGGTGTGAGTCATGCGTAGAGGAATTGCCAGCTATTGAAGGGTTGTTTAGAAATCTGTCAGAACACCCTAAATTCAAATTAATAACCATTCTCTATAAAGATAATCGAGACAGGGCTTTTAGCTATATGAATAAAAATGGTTATACTTTTCCTATATATCTCAATCCTGATGGTTCTGCTGCAAAAAAATTCGGGATTACAGGTGTGCCTGAGACTTTCATAATTGATAAGAAGGGGATACTGAGAAACAAGGTAATAGGTCCTGAAGAATGGGACTCTCCGGGTGTTATCGAAAAATTCCATAGCCTTATTGATGAACCATAACTTTAATGCTATATACAATCAAATCGTTGACAGGGCAGATGTGTCGAAAAGACTTTACCAGCGATACCTTAAAGTATTGGCTAACCACATTTATAGCCAACTAAAAACTACACTTATTTTTCATTTAAAACATTCAAAGCCAATTTATAATAAATCATCGCTTTGTAAAGTCTTTGAGGCATGTCTGCCCTGTCATATGTACAACTTTTAATTAATAAATATGGGGAAAGTCAAGTATCCTGAACCATCGCTGCTCTTCATAGGGTTACTCTATGCTGATCCAGGAATATTTAATCATTCAAAAGAAATACTCGAGAGAAACTTCGGGGATATTTTACTTGCAAGCCCTTCCATGACATGGAACTATTCTTCTTACTATAAGGATGAACTCGGCTGGCCCTTATTCAGACAGTTTATATTCTTTAAAAACTTAATTGACCCAGGAACCCTTGCAGATGTTAAGCTAAAGACAAATGAAATTGAAGATGTACTGTCTTCTAAGGGTAAAAGATATATTAATCTTGACCCTGGTTATCTTACACTCTCAAAGATAGTCCTTGCATCCACAAAAAACTATGCACACCGGATATATTTAGGGAAAGGGATCTATGGAGAGGTAACGCTTATTTATAAGAACGGGACTTACAAACCACATCTCTTTACTTATAAAGATTATCAGGATAAAACGTATATTGAAATATTTATGAATGCAAGGGAGATTTTGAAAAAAAGGGCACTGGATAGAGGAGTGTTTTTATGAGATTAAGCCAGGTAAATTTAGATTTTGTTTTGAAATTGCTGAAAATTATAAAAAGTATTATTATACATAAGTAAGGAGATAAAACATGAGCAAAAAGGAATTACTTATGTCTCCAGGCTATGAACTAAAAACTATAAATTATCTTCAGAAAGGCTCAAAGATAGTCTCCCGGCGGGTTAAAGAAGAAATCGAATTTGTTAGTAATTTAACCCGCATCATTCTTTCAAGTCCTGATATAGCCCGTATGTGTGAGAGATTTACAGATGAGATTAGAAAGACAATTCCTGTTGAGTGGGCAAGTATTATAACAATCAAGGGAGAAAACCTTTATTTTCAGTCCCTGTCCTCAAGGATTAAATCAATATGGAAAACCGGTGATGTTGTCCCCCTGAAAGATACGGCTACAGAATATATAGCAACTACAAAGCAGATCCTCTCTGAACCAGACCTATCTAAAAATAGGAGATTCTGGACAGGAGAGTATCACTTAAAACATGGTATAAGGTCAATCGTCTATATACCACTCTTGGCTGAAGACAGGGTCTTTGGGGCATTGGTCATTGCCAGCACAAGGCCAGATGCTTATGGTGAGAGGGAGTTAAAGCTACTTTATCATACAGCCGGCCAGATTGCTATGCCCATTAAGAATGCCATCCTCCTTGAAGAGATAAAGAAACGGCAGAGACTTCTGGAGGCCATTAACAACCTGACAAGGACCATTTCATCATATCTTACCCTCGATAATGTATACGAAGTCTTTGCTATGGAATTGAAGAAACTGGTCCCATTTGACCGTCTATCCATCGCCTTGATAGAGAGGGATAAGATAAGATACCTTGCCGTCTCTGAGAAAATAAAGACAGAACGAAGGCCTGGCTCTACCTATCCATTGAAGGATACAAACACAGGCTGGGTAGCAAAACATAAAGAGACCCTGATAGAGCCTGACCTCACCCAGCACCGGGTATCTCCTTTAAGTAAGCTCAGGCTATCAGAGGGAATAAGATCCACTATTCATGCCCCCTTATTTTATAAAGGAAGGGTTTTTGGTACCATCAATCTTTCAAGTCTTCACCCTGACAGCTATGGAGAAGGTGAAAGGGGGATATTAGAACATTTATGCGGGCAGTTATCTGGGGCTATTATGAATGCCCGCCTTTATAAACAGGCTAAAGAAGAATCCCGCCTGGATGCCCTGACCGGCCTGTTTAACAGACGCTACTTCAATGAGCGTCTGGAAGAAAAACTCAAGAAGCGGCTCAGATATGGGGGTGTGTTTTCCTTAATCCTCTGTGATCTGGATTTCTTCAAGAGGTATAACGACAGGTATGGACACATTGCTGGTGATAAGCTTATTAGAAGGGCCGCAGGGATAATGAAAAAACAGATCAGGGAGGTTGACCTGATCTTCCGATATGGTGGTGATGAGTTTGTCATTTTACTACCGGAGGCAGATTCTAAGAGTGCCCTTTCTATAGCTGAGCGAATGCGTGAAGGCCTTGAAAAAGAGATGAAAAAAAGGAAGGTCTTACTTACTGCAAGCCTTGGTATAGCCTCATGCCCAGTGGATGGGATAAGGGGTAGAGACCTTCTTGATGCTGCTGATAGTGCTGCATACGAGGCTAAGAATCTTGGCGGCAATCAATGTATACTGGCATCAGGAAAGCCACAAAGAGCAGATGAGGCTCAAATTAAAAGGCCCATTATAAATATTATTGAAGGTATGGCTACTGCCTTAGAGGCAAGGGACATTTACACCTATTCCCATTCAAGGGATGTAAATAAGTATGCCCAGATGTTAGGTAAGGCTATTGGTCTATCAGAGGAAAAATTGGCCTATCTTAGCAGGGCTGCCCTGCTTCATGATATCGGTAAGATTGGAATCACCGATAGAATACTTTATAAAAAACAGAGGTTAAGTAGTGAAGATTGGGAGGTAATAAAGAGGCATCCTTCAGTAGGTGCTGAAATAATCGGTGATATTCCAGAACTCTTACCAACCAAGGCTGCTATACTTTACCATCATGAAAGGTGGGATGGTGGTGGATATCCTTCAGGTCTTAAGGGGGAGGGAATACCGCTTGAGGCTCGAATGCTGGCAATTGCTGATGCCTTCTCAGCAATGATTTCAGCCCGGCCTTACCGTCCTGCAAGGTCTTATCAAGAGGCCCTATTAGAGCTAAAAAGGGAGGCAGGGAAACAATTTGACCCTGAACTGGCAAATACCTTTACTGCTATAGTCAAAAAGTTGCTGGATAAGAAAACAGAGGTAACAACTTAAACCCGAATATTCCCTTTTCTATCTTCCAGCAGCACCAGATTATCCCTGTGTATCGCCTCGTCAGAGTATTTATATCCAAGGGTCTTTTCAATCTCTGAAGTCTTTCTTCCCTTTATCTTCTCAATCTCGGGAGAGGAATAATTGGTTAGACCTTTAGCGATGCGGTTCCCTTTTGAATCAATGCAGTAGACTGCATCACCTGTTTCAAAATCACCTTCAACAGAGATAATGCCCGAAGGAAGGAGACTCTTACCACCTTGTATCAAGGCATTTACCGCACCTTCATCCATAACAAGGTTCCCTTTTGAACGGCTGCCGTATGCAATCCATCCTTTTCTTGAAGACAATTTTTCCTTTTTTGGATTAAACACAGTACCGCAGTGCTTACCTGCCATAAGAGATGTCAGGAGTCCATCTTTTTTCCCATTAATAATATGGACTGTAATGCCGTTGCTTACTGCCCTTTTTGCAGCAATGACCTTTGAATACATTCCACCTGTACCTATTGTGCTTCCTGCCCCGCCTGCCTTTAACTCAAGTTCAGGTGTTATTTCCTCAACGTATTCGATAATCTTTGCCTTTGCACTATGTCGCGGATCCTCGGTATAAAGCCCATCAACATCTGAAAGGACTATAAGCCTCTCAGCCTCTATAATACTTGCAACGAGAGATGCAAGATAATCATTGTCGCCAAATTTTATCTCATCAGTTGCAACGGTATCATTCTCATTTATTATTGGAACAATCCTGTATGAAAGCAATGTAAGGAGTGTGTTTTTAGAGTTAATATATTTTTTTCTATCAGAAAAATCATCACGTGTAAGTAACACCTGTGCTACCTTTTTCCCATAATCTCCAAAACTTATTTCATAAGCCCACATTAGACTGCTCTGGCCGATTGCTGCTGCAGCCTGTTTGAGTTTTATATCTTTGGGTTTTCCCTTTAACCCGAGTTTTTTCATACCTGCAGCAATAGCACCTGATGAGACAATGACTATGTCATATCCTGTATTGTGCAGATCAGCTATTTCGCGTGCTATAGATGAGATTCTTTTTGTATCAAGTCCTTCTTTTCCATGGGCAATTATATTACTGCCTATCTTTACGACAATCCTCTTCATATGAAAATACCTCTTTTACCTATCTCCCTTGCCTGCCTCTTAATATTATACAACTTTTCGAAATTTATCCTTTAATCTTAAGAATTTTTTAAGGTATATTATCTCAGTGAAAAAACCCTCAAAAAAGAAAAAACCGAAACCTCGTCTTCCTATTGAGGCAGTGTTAAAACTCCGCAGCCATCCAGTTGCAGCGAGAAAGGGCAAGAAAGGATTCGATAGAAGGCGTATTAAAGAGCAAACAAACGAAATCATAAAAGAAGAAAAAACTGAAGAAAACATTTGAAATTTTAAGCTGATTTCTGCTATATTTGTACTGCTTTGCAATGGAAGACAGGGAAAAGAAATCAGCGCTTGAGACATTTTTGTTTCTTTCAGGGGAACCGATAACGCTTTCCGCTATAAAAGATATAATAGAACTTCCAGAGTCTGAGGTAAAAAGGCTTATGGAGAAATTGATGGCTGAATACAAAAATCGAAATGCGGGGTTGCTGATAGTTGAGATTGCAAATGGCTATCAGATGGTTACAAATCCTGAATATGCAGACTGGGTAAGGAAGTTCAGAAGCATACATATTTCAAGCAAACTGTCAGTACCTGCCCTCGAGACCTTAGCCATAATAGCATATAAACAACCTATAATCAGGGCTGAGATTGAACAACTTAGGGGTGTCAATTCTGACAGTGCTATCAAGACATTACTCGAGAGAAGGCTTATAAAGATAATGGGGCGTAAAGAGGTACCTGGCAGGCCCTTTCTTTACGGAACAACAAGAGAATTCTTGCAGTATTTTGGGTTGAAAGACCTTACAGGGCTGCCGACTCTTAAAGACCTTGTACGGGGAGAGGCAGCTTAATTCCGGGAGGTGGATATGAGAAGGCTTTATCTTTTTACTGCTATTTTTATACTCACAATCTTTATCTCAAATAATATTTACGCTAATACGACTTATACAATAAAAAAAGGCGACAACCCAGCCAAAATAGCCAGGAAATTTAAGGTCAGCACACAGGATATCATAAAAGTCAACAATCTAAGGCCAGATAATCTTAAACCAGGCACAAAGATAACTATTCCAGTAAGTAAAAAAGAAGCTCCTCATAAAAATAAGCTTAAATCAACTAAACTTAAAGCCGGACACCAACTCGTTGTGAAAAAAATCGGGCCGAAGACTTATACGGTCAGAAAAGGCGATAACATCTATAAGATTGCAAAGAGGTTTGATATCGATATTGATGAACTTAAAGATATCAATGGTCTTGAAACAGACCTATTAAAACCAGGTCAGAAAATCCTTATAGAACCTGCAGTGCAACTGAACGATTTAAAAACTGACGAAACAAAAAACTACGAAGCAATAATCTCACAGGCTCGCATAGATGCAGATATAGAAAAAGTATTTGAATCTAAAGAACTCAGCGAAATAGGGCTGCAGGACAGACTCATCCTCTTCGCAAAAAAATTACTTGATATACCTTATAGATTCGGCGGAAGCAGCCTACTCGGGATTGACTGTTCAGCATATGTTCAGAGGGTTTATGGTCTGATCGGGATAGGTCTTCCACGATCGGCAAGGGAGCAATTTTCTAAAGGAAATTCTGTTGATAAGGGAGATCTGTCTATCGGTGACCTCGTATTCTTCAGGACATACGCATCCTTCCCTTCACATGTAGGGATTTATCTCGGCAATGACCTTTTTATACACGCCTCATCAAGGAGCAAGAAGGTCACTATTGATAGTCTGGAAACTCCATTTTATCTCAAAAGATTCATAGGGGCAAAAAGACTTATTGAAGGAGAGGTTGGGAAAAAAGGAGAACCCCAGAAAGAAGGATAACTAACCTTCGTACATCACCTTTCCCATATCTGATATATCATATCCTCCAAGTCGTATTACCATATCCCTGAACTCAGTATCTTCCCTTATTATCCTTACAAGACACCGGAGCATCTCTGCCTTAAAGAATTCTTGAGGGATTGCAAGGTCATATCTTTCTTTGGCAATAGGAATGAAATCGAGATTTAGTGCCCTCGCAGATGCAAGGATAGCAAGCCCTGTGTCTGCAACACCTGTAAGCACTGCAGATGCAACACCCATATGTGTGTATTCCTCCCTTTCATAACCTTTAACATCTTTGGGGGTTATACCAAGTTCTCTCAAACATTTATCTGTAAGAAGCCTTGTTCCTGCACCTGACTGTCTGTTAACAAATACAACATCACTTCTTATTAAATCTTCAAACCCCTTTATGTTTTTGGGATTGCCTTTTGGCACAAGAAGACCTTGCTCTCTATAGACAAGATTTATGAGCAGAATATTTTTATCAGGAAGAAGTCTTTTTATAAATGATACATTGTACTCCCCTGTCTCCTCATCGAGCAGGTGTGTTCCTGCCATATGTGCCTCGCCCTTTTTTAATGCCAGCAGGCCGCCCATTGAGCCTACATGGGCTGATGAGAGAGAAAACATCGGATACGTCTTCTTTAATATGTTCGCAAGCAGATCAAGGGCATTATCATGGCTTCCTATACAGACAATTGTATTTTCAATATCGCCTTTAGATCTCATTAGCTCCACATTTATCTCTGTTCCTGCACCAATACCCTCAGACATGGCAGGTATTCGAACAAATCCATCAGCACGCACAAGAGACATAAGTACACCTGCTCCACGGCTAATAGGAGTTGCTATAAAATTATCCCCGACCTTTCCCACCTTCACCCTAAGGAATTCCTCCTGTCCAAGGGTCGATGCAGCCTGCCTTGAAATCTTTGCCCTCAGTATTTCAGGTTCTTCAATCTCAAGACCCTGCCATTTATAAATAATGGGCTTAGCAAATAGACTAAATGTTATATATGCAGATACTGGATATCCAGGGATGCCAAGGACAGGTTTGCCTCTTATCAATCCCATAAGAACAGGCTTACCCGGTTTTATACTTACCCCATGAAGTATCACTTCCCCGAGTTCGTTTATAGCATTTGCAGTAAAGTCCTCTGAACCAGCAGATGCACCTGCATTAATAACAATCAAATCTCCCATGCCATGGGCATCGAGTATTGCCTTTTTCAGTTCTTCGATCCTGTCTGGTATAATCCTGAACCTGACAGGCCTGCCTCCCCATTCAGAGACAAGTCCACCGAGAACTCTTGAGTTGTATTCGATAATATCCCCCTTTTTTAATTCAGTGCCTGGTTCTACAATCTCTGTACCTGTAGGGATAATAACTACTTTTGGTCTTTTCCTAACCACCACCTCTATATGCCCACCTGCAAGCATTGCACCTATGTCAACAGGCCTTATACTATGATTTTCAGGGAGTATTAATTCGGTTGCCACGATATCTTCACCAATAACCCTTACATGCTGCCAGGGTGTCGCAGGTGCAATAATTTCAATAAAGTCATTGCTCTGTGCTCTATGCTCTATGCTCTGTGCTTTAATTATATTCACATCCTCAATCATTATCACAGCATTAAACCCTTCAGGCATAGGATCGCCAGTATCAACATAAACTGCCTGATCTCCTATTTTCAGTCTCTTTGGAGTTCTCTCTGAAACACCAAAGGTATCTGCAAATCTTACAGCATAGCCGTCCATTGCTGATGAGTGATAAAAGGGAGAAGAGATTTTTGCGATAACTGCCTCTGCAGTAACCCTTTCGAGAGAATCTATAACCTTGATTGTTTCACCTGAGAGGGGCCTGACAATCCCTTCAGAATCAAGCCTTTTAAGCCACTTTGTCAGTGCCTCATGTAAAGGTGTGCTTTCAAGATAAATATCCGGGGACATTATTGCCTGCCGAGCAGCTTTTTTATTGTGGACTTCAACTCATCAAGGTCTGATGACTTTACAATATATGCCTCTGAAGCCCATACAGCAAAATCATCCCTGTAATCATAAGCCGTTGACATAATAATAGGCACCTTAGGTCTCTTTTCCTTCATCTGCCTAAGGAGACGGATACCGTCCACATCGGGTAAGAGTATGTCGAGCGTGACAATGTCCGGGGCTTCACTGTCAAATAGCTCAATTGCATCTTTACCATTGGACGCTGTAACAACTTCATAGCCCTCCTCCTCAAACTCCTCTTTGTAAAGCCTTTGAATGTGCAGGTCATCATCTACCACAAGTATTTTCATATCACTCCTCCCTCCCTTAATTTCCGTAATGTCAAAAGTTTCTTAGCAAAAATGCTTAAGCCCTTTTGTTTTCAATGTCTTATGTTAATCTTGTTTGCCTCTCCCCTTCTTTCCGTCATTCCGACTTGTTCGGCCTACGGCTCGTAGAGAATCGTTTCCCATTTGTTCTTTCACAACCCCCTTAATCCCCCTTTGCTAAGGGGGAATTATTGTAAACACCCTCTTTCTTTATTCCCCCTTAACAAAGGGGGGCAGGGGGTTGTTCTTTTCATATATTCACCCTCGGTTTTCATAAAACTTTTGACATTACCTTAATTTCATTTCTCATCCATTACATTATTCAACGGTATAAATACCTTGAATGTGCTTCCTGCACCAGGTTTGCTTTCTAACTCAATACTCCCTTTGTGCTCTTCTATAATCCCGTGTGTTATGGCAAGGCCGAGTCCAGTACCTCCCGTTTTCGTAGTAAAGAAAGGGTCAAATATAAACAGCAGGTCTTCCTCAGCTATACCCGTGCCTGTATCTTTTATCTCGAATACCGCAGCATTATCTTTAACATATGTTTTTACAAATATTGTACCGTTGCTGCCCACAGCCTGAACCGCATTTTTCAGTATATTAAGCAGCGCCTCTTTAATCCGGTTAGGATCCATATACATCTCGGCAGGCTCACCAAATTCCCTGACAAGGACTATATTCCTCTCTTCAAGATCGGATTTTATCAGGGAGATAACCTCTTCTATAAGTCTATTAGGATTGACTATTTCCTTTACAAACCTTGTTTCTTTAACAAAACTGAGAATCTCATTCAGTATGCCCTCAAGCCTTTCGACTTCCCTTGCAATTATATCCGCATATTCCTTCAGATTTCCGTCTAACTTCTTTCCGAGCCTCCTCGCAAATCCACCAACAGAGACAAGGGGATTCCTTATCTCATGGGCTACCCTTGCTGCAACCTCTCCGAGAGCAGCCATCCTTTCTGTCATTATAAGCCGCTCACGCAGGTTTTTCAGTTCTGTTATATCACTAACTACATTTACTGTACCTAAAAATTCTCCTGTTGTATCAAATATTGGAGAGCTTGAGGTAATAAATGTACCACCCAGATAATGGTCTTCAACCTCTTCCACAAATGCCTTCTTTGTCTCAACAGTTTTGTGGTGGGGGCATTCTGCCCACGGTTCGTTCATACCATGAAATACCTCATAGCACTTCTTCCCTATAATTTCCTCCAGAGGTTTACCCAATCTTTTACTGACAGCCTTATTGATGCTCTTTAACACATAATCCTTGCTGGTAAAATAAACCATATCAGATATAGACTCAAATATATTCTCAAGTTCCTGCTCTGCAAGGGCAACCTGTTCAAAGAGCCTTGCGCTCTCAATAGCTGTTGCAACATGGTTCGAAAAAGCACTCAGAAACCTCATATCCTCATCGAGGATAGGCCTTTTATTAAAGAGATTATCCGCCCAGATAACACCTATTACCTTATCCCTTGATATCAGAGGCGAAACAGCATAAGCCTGTGTACCCAACTGCTGTATCAGTACTATATCTGAGAATGGTTCTTCTGCTACATTCTGGATATTAAAAGGCCTCTTCTCTCTAATGGTCTTTGTAAGGATTGTTTCCCCTGAAAGAGGTATCTCTATACCGAGGCTGAGTCTATCGAAAAAGGAATCCTTTTTCAACGGACTTACTTCTATCTCATGTATCATCTCAGACAGTGTCTTTTTTTCTAACCCCTCCCATATCTGTCCCGCCTCTGCTGGGCTTGCAGGCCCTACACCCATGACTCCTTTCAATACATTCTTTTTCTCATCAACAAGGAAAAGGATTGCCCGGTTAAAACCAAGGCCGTCGCCCATAGTAACTGCTGTAAGAACCATTCTTAACAACCTGCCAAGTTCAAGGGTTTCCCTCATTGCCGAACTGATAAAGAAAAGTCGTGAAAGTTCCTGATTCCTCCTGACCAGCTCTTTCTCAACGCCTTTCTTCTCTGATATGTCCCTGGACATTCCACTGATTCCTATAATCTTCCCTGTCGCATCTCTAACCGGAGAGAGCGTAAGGCTGACTGTTATGATCGTGCCATCTTTTCTCTTCCTGAAGGTCTCGACATCCTTCAGCACCTCCCCATTCATTATTTTCTGGCTGTTTTCACGCTCAGGGTCAATAAGGAAATCAGGAACAAAAGGTAAAAATCTCCCTATAGCCTCTTCCTTTGTGAACCCGTATATCCTTTCTGCGCCCTTGTTCCAGGATTTAACAATACCGTTTATATCAGATGTAACTATCGCATCTGCTGAATCCTCTATAATGCCCTCAAGATACTCATTTCTCTGTGCTGCCTCGTTATAGAGGCCGAGGGTCTCTTCATGAGAAAGCATCCTCTCAGTTATATCCTGAATAAATACAACACATTCAATAACCTCCCCTGTCTCGTTCTTTACAGGATAAACAGAAAGTTCAGCGTAATATGTAGTGTCTTTAAGATTACCTTTTTGCGTCGTAATATTGACTTCACCTGTTTCGAATGTCGTCTTGGCTGCACAATGTGGACATATCCCTGTAATGTCATGAAATGCATCTATGCAGTTTTTATCTATGAGCTCAGAGACAGGCTTTTCTGCCCATTTCTCCACAGAGCTGTTAACAGCAATTATTCTGTAGTTTCTGTCAAGCATTATAATGCCGTCACGGATGTTTTCAAAAATTATTTCAGTGAGTTTTTGTTTATAAGCTATATCCATTACAAATACCTTTTAAAGCCTTTTTTTTATAGCAGATCTATAAAGCTCAATATATCTTTCCGCTGATTTCTTCCATGAGAAATCCATCTTCATGCCATCTATTATCATCTTATGCCTTTTATCCCTATCTGTATAAACACAAAGGGCCCTCTTAACAGCATCCTGCATTGCAGAAGGAGTGTAATCAGAAAAAAGGAAACCCGTGCCTTTTGAGGTCATAGGTTCATAATCCTGTATAGTATCAACTGGTCCGCCTGTCCTTCTTGCTATGGGAATACAACCATATCGGAGCGCTATAAGCTGGCCAAGCCCGCACGGCTCATATCTCGATGGCATAAGGAAAAAGTCTGAACCTGCGTAAATCCTGTGGGCCAGTGTCTCTTCAAATCCAATGGTAACAGATACCATACCTTTATATTTTTTCGCTATCTCTGAGAAACTTCTCTGGAATAATTCGTCACCCTTACCCAGAATAACAAGCCTTACACCAAAAGACAAGAGTTCATCAATAGAGTTTAGAACAAGGTCTAACCCCTTCTGTGCAGAAAGTCTTCCAACCATACCTATAAGCGGAATACGTCCGATATTTAGAATGTCTGATGGCCCGAATAAGAATTTCATAAGCTCCTTTTTACAGGAGACCTTCCCTGAAATGTCATCATGGCTATAATTGGCAGGTATAAACTCATCTCTTGATGGATCCCACTCTTTATAATCTATGCCGTTTATAACACCGTAAAGGTCAGTCTCTCTTACCCGCAACACGCCGTCAAGACCAAAACCGAACTCTTTATTTAGAATTTCCTTTGCATAAGTATTACTGACTGTGTTCAGGATATCTGCTGAGATAATACCTGCCTTAAGAAAATTTATCTTCCCGTAGAATTCCATGCCTTCCGGGTTGAAAAGCTTCCACCCAAGATTTGTGAGGGGCATTTCTGATGATGGGAAAAGACCCTGATATCCAAGGTTGTGTATTGTAAATAAAGTAGCTGTATTTTTGAAAAATTTATCGGCGCTATATATTGTCTTTAGATAAAGAGGTACAAGCCCTGTTTGCCAGTCGTTGCAGTGGATTACATCTGGTTTTAAGTTCAGCGCCTTACATGTCTCGAGTATCCCCCTCGAGAAAAATATAAATCTTGATGCATTATCAATATAATCTCCCTCCGGTGTACCATAAAGTTCCTGTCTGTCAAAAAATTCGTCACACCCTATGAAATAAGATGAGGATTGATTGCTGAATATCCTCCCCTCTATAACCCTGTCTCCCACGGGAACCCTTATCTTAACACCGGTATCCCCTGGCGGTGATTGACCCTCTTTTATCTTTTTATAAAGAGGCAGGATAATATATGCCTCTTCCTTTATATCTTTGTATTCCTTCCATAAGGTGCCTGCAACATCTGCAAGGCCGCCAGTCTTCACATAAGGTACCGCCTCAGGAGTTGCAATCAGTATCTTCATACCTTTGCCTCTCTCATAAACCTGGCTGATTCCTCAGGAGGTGTAGGATTAATATAAAAACCCGAGCCCCACTCAAAACCCGCAATCTTTGTCAGCTTAGGCACAAGCTCTATATGCCAGTGGTAGTAATCGTTTACCTCATCATAAAAAGGAGAAGTATGTATTACGAAATTATAAGGAGGCACATCGAGTATCTTGTCTATCTGTTTTAGTATTACCTGGAGTATTTCTGCAAGACCTGAAAAGTTCTTGTCCGGCGGGTAGAAACACGACTCATGCTTCTTAGGTAATATCCATGTCTCAAAGGGCGCCCTTGGTGCAAATGGTGCAAGTGCAACATATTTTGCGTTTTCGTATATTACCCTCTTTCTATCCTCTAATTCCTGATTAATAACATCACAGAAAATACACCTTTCCTTTAAATCATAATAACGTCTTGACGCCTCGGTCTCTTCTTTTACCAGTTTAGGAATAATTGGCAGGGCGATTAACTGGGTATGGGAATGCTCAAGTGATGCACCCGCAGCCTCTCCTTCATTCTTGAATATCAGCGCATACTTAAAACGCCGATCCTTCCTCAGGTCAGAGAGCCTTAAATAGTACGCCCATAGTGCATCTTCAACCGCCTTTAATGGCATCGTGGCAAGAGATTGTATGTGATCAGGGGTCTCTACAATCACCTCATGAGCACCTATCCCGTTCATCTTGTCGAAAATGCCCTCTCCTGTCCTGTTCAGGTCTCCATATATCTGGAGGGCAGGGAACTTATTAGACATGACCCTTAACGTCCACCCTGGCGAATTCGGCTTTGCACCGGAAGGTCTGAAGGCTATTATCTCTGGTGGTGTAGTATACTCGTTACCCGGACAGAATGGGCAGAAACCACCCTTTTTTCTCTGTGAAGGAGAGACAAAATCAGTTGGTCTTTTACCTCTTTCCACAGAGATAATAACCCATCGGCCGGATATCGGATCCTTTCTAAGCTCAGACATATTACCTCCCCTCTTTGCTCTGTGCTGATTTGGTATTATTATATCACAATAGGATATAATCACTCATGAAACCTACATTCATTCACAGTCTTGTAAATAGCCCATTTGAAGACCCTTCTCTGTTTGTCAGGATAATGAGGGGAAAAAGGGCATTTTTATTCGATATAGGCAGTATTCACAGACTCATGCCCGGCGACCTTCAGAAGATAACAGATGTCTTTGTAACCCATACACATATAGACCACTTCATAGGATTTGATACGCTTCTCAGGGCACTTTTAAGGAGGGAGATACCTTTGAGGGTGTATGGACCATCAAATATAACTGACTGTGTAGAAGGCAAGCTCAGAGGCTACACATGGAACCTTATAAAGGAATATCCGATGAAGATAGAGGTCCATTGCATAAATGGAGATAAGATAATTGTATCGAGCTTTCATGCTGAAAACTGCTTTAAAAGGATAGACTATAAGATATCTGAATTCAGCGGTATTATCTTGAGAGAGCCTCTATTTACGATAAAGGCAATCCAGTTAGATCATCAGGTACCATGCCTCGCCTTCTCACTCGAGGAAGAATTTCATATAAATATTAATAAAGCTTCCTTAAAAGAAATGGGGCTTTCTGTAGGGCCGTGGCTTTCAGAACTGAAAAAGGCTATCAGAGAGCATATATCAGGAGATACAGAGTTCTTGGTCTCTAACAGGAGATATAAGCTTGACGAGTTAAAGGATGTCGCAAATATAACAAAAGGTCAGAAGATATCTTATGTTACCGATGTATCAATAACCGACGAAAATATTAAAAAGATTATCGAATTCGTACATGACTCTGACACACTCTATTGCGAGGCACATTTTATGGGAAAAGATAGGGATAGGGCATTAGAAAGGTTTCACCTTACAGCAAAGATTACCGGAAGAATTGCGAGGGAAGCAGAGGTTAAAAATCTTGCCGTTATGCATTTCTCACCTAAATATAGAAACGATACAGGAACACCAGAGGACGAGGCAATAAGAGAGTTTACAGACCAACCCCACCATTCCTCCCCTTAATAATGGGAGGTTAAGGAGGGATTCTAAAAACCAGTACAGCATTTACTCCGCCAAAACCGAATGAATTAGAAATAGCAAACTTAATCTCAGCCCTCCTTGTCTCGGTCACATAATCAAGATCGCATTCAGGGTCTCTCTCTTTCAGGTTGATTGTCGGCGGGATAATTCCTTCGTTCATAGTCATCAGGGTAAAAGCTGTTTCAAGGGCTCCGGATGCAGCAAGCATATGGCCTGTCAAGGATTTAATAGAAGTTACAGGGATATGATAGGCTCTATTGCCAAATGACATCTTTACTGCCACGGTCTCTGTTTTATCACCTAAGGGTGTTGATGTACCATGTGCATTGATAAAATCAATATCTTCAGGATTCAATCCTGCCTCATCTATTGCTGTCTTTATTGCCTTTGCCTCACCTTCCGGCGATGGTATTGTTTGATGAAATGCATCTGTTGTATTCCCATACCCTAAAATCTCCCCATATATCCTTGCACCTCTTTTTAATGCACTCTCGTAACCTTCCAAAACAAAGATACATGCACCTTCTGACAGGACAAATCCATCCCTTGTCCTGTCAAACGGCCTGCTCGCTGAGGAATCATTAACCTTAGATAAAACACCTGATGATCCATATCCTTCAATACATATCCTGCATACAGGAGCCTCGGCACCACCACATAACACAGGACCCCGATAGCCTGACCTGATTAATCTATAAGCCTCCCCTACTGCATTTGTGCCTGACGCACATGCATTGGATATACCGAGACAGTAGCCTTTTATACTAAGTTTTTGAGCGACATAAGACGAGGCCATGCCGATCATTGTTGAGGGCATAAGATAGGCAGATGTTCTTGATGCGTGACGCGTAATGCTTGTTAAGTATTTCTTTTTCAATTCTTTTTCTATTGTGCTTATGCCACCGCGGCTTGAACCAATAATAACCCCGCCCATATCGAGTGACGAGTGACAAGTGACAAGTGACGAGTTAAAAGAAATCAATCCTGCATCTTCTGCTGCCATCATTGCTGCTGCAACAGCATAATGCACAAATGGGTCAAGACGGTTTATCTCTTTTAGAGAAAGATATTTCCCTGCATAAAATCCTTTCAACTCTCCTGCGACCTTCCAACTTACATCAGAGACATCAAATTTTGTTATAGGACATATGCCTGACAGCCCTGCCTTTGTTGCTTCCCATGATTCATTAAATGAATTTCCAAGAGGACTAACAGCACCGATACCTGTCACAACAACCCGATTCATTGTTAGCTATAATAGCATAGTGTGTTTACAATGCGCTCCTCAGATTTATTGGTTTAATATATGTTATTATTGTCAAAACACCTGTAAGTAAGGAGGCGCATTGGTAGGGGAACTCCTAAGGAAGAGGCGCGAAGAATCAGGTCAGGGCCTCAGAGAAATATCCAAAACCCTTAGAATAAGATACGAATCACTCAAGGCGATCGAGGATGAAGAATTTGAAAAGCTTCCTGCAGGGGTTTATGTAAAAGGCTATATTCGCGAATATGCTGAACTACTGAATATTGACCCGGAGATTGTTATAAATGCTTATCTTAAAGAGGTATCGCCACCAAAAGATGAAAAAAAAGAGATTCTTGAAAAAAAGATTGCGCATAAAAAAAAGCTGAAGATCAGGTACTTATTAATTCCATCTCTATTAGTACTGTTAATAATAACTATCGCTTTTATTCTATTCCCATCCTCGCGGGAAAAACCCAGGATTACCCCATCCCCCGTCGAGACTAAAAAGGAGATATTGCCTCCGGCCACTGTTGAGACCAAAAAAGAGATACCTTTACCTTCTGTCGAGTCCAAAAAAGAAAGTATTTTAGAAGCTAAAAATCCCCCACACATTCTTGAGGTCTTTGCTACTGAAACCACATGGCTTTCCGTAAATATAGACAATACCGATGCAAAAGAGATGCTGCTGAAGCCAGGGGAGTCAGTGAAGTTGCAGGCAAAAAATGTTTTTTCATTAAAAATCGGTAATGCTGGAGGGCTAAAGTTAGTATTTGATGGAAAAGAAATCGGGAAAATTGGAGAAAAAAATCAGGTCATTAAACTCACCCTGCCTTCTGACTGATATAGAATATGATAAAAAACACATTTAGCATTTTAAACGGCATCGGCGAGAGGCTCGAAAAAAGACTCTGGAGGAATGGAATATTAACATGGGATGATTTCATAAATGCCTCATATTTAAACTTCATAAGCCCTAATAAAAAAAGGCTCTTTGATGAGCATCTGTCTCTTGCTCTAAGAGAGTTAGATGATGGCAATGCTGCATATTTTACAGGTACGGTTAAGAGAAAAGAACATTGGAGGTTCTTCGATATCTTTAAAGGAGAGGCAGCCTGCTTAGACATAGAGACAAACGGTCTTATGCCTGAAAGCGGAGGCTATACAACTATGGTCGGGATATACGACGGCTATGACTACAAATGTTTTTTAAGGGATATAAACCTTACTCGTGATAATCTAAAAAGAGAACTTTCCAGATATAAATACCTTATAACATTTTATGGCTCTGCCTTCGACATCCCCTTTCTCAATAGGTCAATGCCTGATTTGAAGTTTGATGTACTTCATTTTGACATCTGCTTTGGTTCAAGGAGACTCGGATTTAAGAGTGGGCTTAAGAGACTTGAAACGGATCTCGGAATCGAGAGGCACGAGGCTGTTAGGGGAATGAATGGCTATGACGCTGTAAAGCTCTGGGAGTATGCAAGGAGGGGAAGCAGCGAGGCACTGGATTTGCTAACAATATACAACAAGGAAGACACAGTCAACCTCCTTAAGATAGCTGATATTATTTATCAGAGATTGAGGTCACAAACAGGCATTAAGGAGTATTTATAAAGCAATTCTGGTGCGAGAGGGGGGACTTGAACCCCCACGGAGTTACCCACTGGATCCTAAGTCCTAAAATAGCATTTTGAGCTAACTTTTATAAGCCCTTGATTTTAAGGAATTATTCTTTATTATCAAGGGTTTTTCTTTTTTCTCAATGTTGGCAGGGGTTGGGCAAGATTGGCAGGTTTTTAGAAGAAATGGTTACAAAATGGTTACAGTTTTTAAGTGAGACCTTTTGATTGGACTCTAAAATGTTAGCCGAATAATCCTATCATCCCCTGTCCTATGGTTATCCACAGGGCAAGGATTTTTATTGACTCACTTTTTGTATTTCAATTATGCTACAATATAAGTAACAATTTAAGATGGGAGGTTATTTCTATGGCAAAGACAGCAATGATAAGGGCAAGAACCGATGAGGATGTAAAAACCGATGCAGAGGATATTTTAAAGGGGTTAGGGCTAACAGTATCTGATGCTGTCAATCTATTTCTTAATCAGGTGAGGTTACATAGAGGCTTACCTTTTGAGGTAAAGATACCAAACAAAACTACCCTGGAGACTTTTAAAAAGACCGATAAGGGCAAGGAGCTTGTTAAATGCAAGGATGCAGATGATATGTTCAAAAAGCTGGGGATTTAATGTTACAGCCTTTTTACACAAGGCAGTTTAAAAAAGACCTGAAAAAGATTGAGAAATCAGGCAGGCATGACATTGAGAGGATAAAGACGGTAATTAGACTATTGATAGAAGAAAAGCCGTTGGGCAGAACTTACAGAGACCATACCTTAACCGGCGATTTCAAAGACCGCAGAGAATGCCATATAGAGCCTGGCTGGTTACTTATCTATAAGATTAACAGAAAAGAGAGAATTATTATCTTTGAGAGAACTGGTAGCCATAGCGATATTTTTGGATAGACCTAATGGAAAAGGCAAAGGGTAGGAAAATAAAATGTTAAAAAATAGAACTGTCCAATTTCTATTTTCTAAATATCTTTTTATTTCCTTTCTCGTTACTACATTAATTATACCAGCTATTTCCCTTGCTGATGCTGACAGGATTTTTAAGGAAAACAGCAAGGCTGTAGTAGTTGTCATTGCTTACGATAAGCAGGACAAGCCGATTAGTCAGGGAAGCGGGTTTATTGTGAGACCTGATGGGGCAATCGTGACGAATTATCATGTTATAAGCAATGCTGTAGATATAAAGGTAAAGGTAGGGGATAAGCTCTTAAAAGTTGAAGGACTGTTACATATAGACAAAGAAAACGATATTGTCATACTTAAAGCAAAAGGCAAAGACCTTTCAGTAATAAAGATTGGAGACATAGAGAAGGTAAGTGTTGGAGAGAAGGTTTATGTTATAAGCAGTCCTGAAGGGCTTGAGAATACAATATCTGATGGGGTATTAAGCGGGATAAGAGAGCTTGACCCAAAGAGGAAAATCCTTCAGATAACAGCCCCTATATCAAAAGGTAGTAGCGGAGGACCTGTGTTTAACAAAAACGGTGAAGTTATAGGCATTGCAACATTCCTTATTGAAGAAGCCCAGAACCTTAATTTCGCAATGCCCGTAGAGTTGATAAAGGATAAGATAGGCAAGAAGAAAATTACTGCATTAAAAGACACTGAAATAGAGGAATATGAAAAGACAGCAGATTATTGGTTTGTGCGTGGTTATTATTACGAAGAGGCTGGCTTACATAAAAAGGCAATAGAGGCGTATAAGCAAGCTATAAGGATTAAACCTGATATTGCAGAGGCTCACTATAATCTCGGTGTTGCTTATGGCGAATTAGGCATGTATAGAGAGGCAATGGAGGCTTTTAAACAGGCAATAAGGATTAAACCTGATATTGCAGAGGCTCACTCTAATCTCGGTGTTGCTTATGGCGAATTAGGCATGTATAAAAAGGCAATAGAGGCGTATAAGCAAGCTATAAGGATTAAACCTGATATTGCAGAGGCTCACTATAATCTCGGTATTATCTATAGTAAATCAGGCATGTATAGAGAGGCAATGGAGGCTTTTAATCAGGCGATAAGGATTAAGCCTGATTATGCAAAGGCTCACTATAATCTCGGTATTATCTATCTCGTTTTAAACGACAGAGGCTCTGCCTTAGAGCAGTATAAGATATTGAAAACCCTTGACCCTGAAATGGCCAATCAGTTGTTTAATCTGATTTATGAATAGGATTTAACCTCGTCACAGTGTGACGAGGTTTGGACACAACAAAGAACTGCTGAGGATTTAGGTATATCACAGTTAGCGTTGGCTAAGGCCATTCAGATAGCAAATGCAGTAGAAGAATATCCTGAATTGGCGAGGTATAAAGGTACAGAGGTAATTAAACATTATAAACTCAAAAAAACATTGGTGTTGCGAGGATATAAGTAATATTAATATTAATAATGCTTATATTCCTAACTTAAGAGTAAAGATCAAAAAGTCAAACTGACCAAGAAGGGAGACGAGATGCTGATAAAGCTGTTTGACTTGTGCTGAGAGTATCCTATACGAGGCCTTGGGGAAACCTGAGGCTTTCTTGGCTTTGCTAAAGACCTACAATGGTTTAAAGGATATCCGGCTGAGGTTCCAAAAGAGCCTCTCTGTACGTTGTGAAGGTTTTAAAGGCTGTGTAGCTTCACCAGATACCTCAGGATCGCATTTCAAAGAGCAACCCTATACTTATAGTATCCCCTCTTTTTCAATGGGATTTCATAAAATGGATAGAAAATAATTTGTGGTTTGGTAAAAGAACAGCACGACGTGTGATCGCCTTTGTAAAGAGATGTGAGAAAAGGGGGCATTACGTTCCAGGAATAACCTCTGAATTCCTCTTAATTTTAACCTCTTGTACTTTTTCCTTTGACATTTCCTTTATGCGTTCCATACTCTGACCCTTATTTTTTAATCTTCTAACCCACCTTCTTACGGATTCTGGTTTAATGCCAATACGCTCTGCAAAGGGCTTGTATGTCTCCTTCCATGCCTGTCTTTCCTTTAAGATAGAGATTTCCTCTTCCGGGATACTTAAGTAATTATCTCTCCATTCAGCCCTTATCTTTCCACTTTTTATCTGTCGGTAAAGGGTTGAAGGGTGAACCCCTATCATTTTTGCTACCCTCGATATTTCTGATTCCTTTTTGTAACCCTTAGCAACTTTTTTAAGATACTTCAGGATTTCTTTGAAATGCCAAGGATGAAATTTAACACGGATGGTATTTATGAATTCGTTTATCTTTTCAGGGTCAATTTTAAACCTTCTCAGATATATTTTTAAGAATTCATAAAGACTGTCATCCTGTACCCCGGCCTGCAATAAGAAGATGGATAGCACCCCGCACAAATCCCGCTGGGTAATTTCAGGTTCTATATAAAGTGTAAAATCAAGACATCTCTTTCCTTTTTTGATAGTATCAGCCCTATAGCGTTGCAGCCCACGTAGAAGTTTAAAACCTCGCTCTTCTTTTCCCCATGGTATAAGAAAGATTTCTACCTCGGGTAAACAGCGAAGTAGAAGTATTAGATAAGCTCTACCCCAATATAAGTTAGTCCACCACAAAGACAGGGGGTCTTTATAAGTTATGAGTTTTTGTCCCCATTGTCTTTTTGCCATCTTTAAAGGGTGTCTTAATGCCCCGATAATCCCTTCTGAAATTGCTGCCAATTTTTCCAGCATGTCCATTTTTGCAATGATATGTTAATTGAAAAACCTATAAAAAAGCAAAGGAGGTTGAAAATGCCAAGTTTAATGCAGAGATCGTTAATAAGATTTGGACATGGAGGGCTTGCTATTACCATTCCCTGTGCATGGGCCAGGTTTTACGGTTTGAAGCCAGGGGGCAAGGTAAAGGTAATCGCAAACGAGGAGTTGGAAATAATCCCTCTCAAAAAAGGAGAGAGGCAAGGCTTCCAAAATAAAAAATGGTGCAAAAGCTGATTCGATTGCAAAGGAATAAAGATGATGACATTTGATCTTTGGGAAACCTAAATGCGAACTGATCTGTTCGAAGGTTATATCTGTAAGTGTGGGAATGACAAACCTTCCCTTTTTGAAAGGGTAAGGCCTTGTAAGGTAAAGGGTGGCCTCGACTGGGTGTGCCGGTGTCTTCTCTGTAAGAGGCAATTTAAAATTCAATGGATACGGGAGGTGCAGCGTGATGAATAGAAACGAAGCTTTAGCTCATCTCAACATAAAGGCCTATTATTCCTCAGAGCTCCCCTCCATTAAATGGAGTTCAAGCATGGGTAAAGCCTTGTGTCCATTCCATAACGACAGCAGAGCAAGCCTATCAGTGAATCAAGCTACTGGTCGGTTTAAGTGTTTTGGCTGTGATAAAAGAGGCTCTGTCTTCGACTTCTACATGGCAAGGCATAACGTTGACTACCAGACTGCCCTCAACGCCCTTGCTAAAGAAGCAGGCTTAATCACAGAGCCGCAGAGAAAAAGGCTCAAGACTTATAATTATGTGAATGAGTCAGGGAACCTTTTATTTCAGACAGTCCGATATGAACCTAAAGACTTTAGACAGAGAAGGCCAGATGGAAAAGGTGGCTGGAT
>Ga0100389_1000161_pt1 | contig 55369 bp, 45 predicted proteins | sample CryGeymeta201513_FD_81537 | JGI IMG/M metagenome (GOLD analysis project Ga0100389, IMG submission 81537) | Groundwater microbial communities from Crystal Geyser aquifers in Utah, USA - Crystal Geyser metaG 2015-13 | ecosystem: Environmental > Aquatic > Deep subsurface > Groundwater | place: USA... | reverse complement strand
GGCGGGCGATGCCGGGTTTCGCGCTGCGCGCTGACCGGTGTGTTCGCGGCAAACCGACGCGCGGTCCCGGGTTTCGGGCGCGATGCGCCCCGGGTTTCGGCGGCGCCTCAACCCGGGCTACTGGGGGTTGGCGGGCGATGCCGGGTTTCGCGCTGCGCGCTGACCCGGGCTACACTAACGCGCTTACGTATCGGGGATGATCGAGATGACAGTGGCAAGCGTGGCGCAAGCGCTGTCCGGCGCGTTGGCGGCCGGCGAACAGGTAAGCATCCGTGGCTGGGTTCGCACCCGCCGCGATTCCAAGGCCGGGCTGAGCTTCATCAATCTCAGCGACGGCTCGTGCTTCGCCACCATCCAGGTTGTTGCGCCGGCAGACCTGCCCAACTATGACGAACAGATTCGCCGGCTCAGCGCCGGTTGTGCGATCACCGCCACCGGCACCCTCATCCCATCGCAAGGCCAGGGCCAGGCGCTGGAATTGCAGGCCAGCGCGATCGACGTGCTGGGCTGGGTGGATGACCCGGAAACCTACCCGATCCAGCCCAAGGCGCATTCGCTGGAGTTTCTGCGCGAGGTGGCGCATCTGCGCCCGCGCACCAATCTGTTCGGCGCGGTCACCCGGATTCGTCATTGCCTGGCGCAAGCGGTACACCGTTTCTTCCACGAGCAGGGCTTCTACTGGATCAACACCCCGATCATCACCACCTCCGACGCCGAGGGTGCCGGGCAGATGTTTCGCGTGTCCACGCTGGATACCGCCAACTTGCCGCGCACCGACAACGGTGCGGTCGATTTCTCACGCGATTTTTTCGGCAAGGAAACGTTCCTTACCGTTTCCGGGCAGCTCAATGTCGAGGCCTATTGCCTCGCGATGAGCAAGGTGTACACCTTCGGCCCCACCTTTCGCGCCGAAAACTCCAACACCACCCGCCATCTCGCCGAGCTCTGGATGATCGAGCCGGAGATTGCGTTCGCCGATCTCAACGACAACGCCAATCTGGCCGAAGCGTTCCTGAAATACGTGTTCAAGGCCGTGCTCAACGAACGCATGGATGATCTCGCGTTTCTGGCCGAGCGCGTCGACAAGACCGCAATCAGCAAGCTGGAAGCGTTCATCGCCAAGCCATTCGAGCGAATTGAGTACAGCGATGCGGTGAGTTTGCTGCAACAATCCGGGCACCGCTTCGATTTTCCGGTGGAATGGGGCCTTGATCTGCAAACCGAGCATGAGCGCTGGTTGACCGAAGTGCATATCGGTCGGCCGGTGGTGGTGATGAATTACCCCGAGCACATCAAGGCGTTCTACATGCGCCTGAACGACGACGGCAAGACGGTGGCGGCCATGGATGTGCTGGCGCCTGGGATCGGCGAAATCATTGGCGGCGCGCAGCGCGAGGAGCGGCTTGGCCAGCTCGATGTGCGCATGGCGGCGATGGGCATCGACGCGAAGCAGTACCAGTGGTACCGCGACCTGCGCCGTTACGGCACGGTGCCACATGCCGGCTTCGGCCTCGGCTTCGAGCGCCTGGTGGTGTACGTGTGTGGCCTCGGCAATATCCGCGATGCCATTCCGTACCCGCGCGCGCCCGGCCACGCGGAGTTCTGAGCATGGCCGTGCTGTTGCTCATCCTGTGTTCGCTGGCGGTTGTCATCATCGGTTTTACCGGCTATGTGATTTTCGGCCCACTGACCTATCGCCATTTGATCGATCGCAACGCCACCGTCGGCGCATCGTCGTTTTCGCCCACGTTTTGCTGGTGGCTGTTGCGTGGCGGTTATCGCGCCAACCGTGACCCGAATCTCAGCGGTCTGGCGACGCCGGCGCGGATCCTGCTGAGCGTAATCATCATCGGCCTGATCGGCTGCCTGCTGTGGCTGCTGATCAAGGCCGGGCAAGTGAGCTTTTCATGATGCAAACGACATGGTGGCTGTCATCGTTGGGTAATTTTCTGGTCTGGGCGCGGCTCGACGTACGCCCGGCCGGAACCGCGCAGGTGCTCGACTGTGACGGCAACGTGCTCAACTACGAAAGCGAGGATAACGCCCGCGCGGCACTGCTTGATGCCGAGTTCCAGGCCTTTGATGGCATTGATGAACACGATGCCGAGCGCATGGGCTTTGTGCTGGGGCAGGTGCAGCCGCCCAGCGCCGCCGGCGACGAGGAACTGGCGCAACGCATGATTCAGCCGTTGCGGCACTCGGCCTGAGCCCTGTGTCGCCATCTGCGCGCCCGCCAAGGACCATGCCATGCCCGATGATCTGAGCTCCCCCCGCCGTGATTCGTTGCGCGTGCCCTATGCGGCGATGGTGATGGTGGTGCGCGGCAATGATGCTTGGGTGTGCGAATTGCAGGATCTGTCGATTGGCGGCTGCGGGGTTTTCCGCCCGGCACAATGCACGTTGCAGGAGGCCGACGTCGTGCGTCTGTATTTCTACGAGCAGGTCGGCCCGGCGGTGGCGGTGAATGCGCGGGTGGCACGCATCGAGGATTCCAGCCTCGGTTTTGAGTACCACGAATTGCAGGACGTGCCGCCGGCGCGGCGCACCTGACCGGCCAACGCATGGCAAACCCACAACCGCCTTCGGATATCGATGCGCTGCTGCGCAACAACCGCGCCTGGGCGGCGTCGACAGTGCGCGCAGACCCACACTTTTTCCAGCGCCTGGCGGGCCAGCAGACGCCGAAATACCTGTGGATCGGCTGCTCGGATTCGCGCGTGCCGGCCAACCAGATCACCGGCATGCAGCCCGGCGAAGTGTTCGTTCATCGCAATATCGCCAACGTGGTGGTGCACGCCGATCTCAACTGCCTGTCGGTGATCCAGTTTGCCGTTGATGTGCTCAAGGTCGAGCACATCATCGTGTGTGGCCATTACGGCTGCGGCGGCGTGCATGCGGTGCTGCACGACACCCGCGTCGGCCTCGCCGACAACTGGCTGCGCCACGTCGGCGATGTTGCGCAAAAGCACCGCGCAGTGCTGGCACACGTGGGCAGCGACGCACACCGCCACGCCCTGTTGTGTGATCTGAACGCGATCGAGCAGGCCATCAACGTCTGCCAGAGCACCGTGGTGCGCGACGCCTGGGCGCGCGGCCAGGCCCTGTCGGTGCATGGCTGGGTGTACGCCCTGCGCGATGGCCTGCTGCGCGCACTGACGCCGGGCATCGCGGACAGTGCCGCCATCGAGCCGGCATATCAGGCGGCGCTTGCGCGCATCCACGCACTGACCCAATGACACTTGCTTTAGCCGGAAGTCCCTCGATTCGTCATTCCCGCGAAAGCGGGAATCCAGTAACTTCAGGAGATTGGGCAACAGCGAAAGGCGCTGGATGCCCGCCGTCGCGGGCATGACGACGTTGAAGCAAGTGCCATTGCGCCTTGACCCGCATTTCCCAGTCGTCCTGCTGCGGACGCCGCGATGCAGGGCTGGGATGCACCGCCCAACCGATGTGCCGTGGCTCAGAAATACACGCGCACACCAGCTGCAATATTGCGCCCCGGCAACGGCACCAGATCCTTGACTACCGATGTCGCCAGACGCGCGTTCGCATCGCCCAGATTATTGCCCTGTACGAATGCTTCCCAACTGCTGCGTTCGGTATCGAGGAACGTGTAGGCAAGGTTGGCGTTGAGCATCGTGTAATCGCCGGTTTCAGTTTCAAACTCGGCGTTGCGATTCTGGCTGAAGGTACGCACCGCACCGATACCGGCACGCAACGCATCGCCGCGCCAGGTGAACTCGGCACCGAGCCGACCAGCCGGAATGCGCGGCAGATTGGCGCCGCCGGAGCGGGTGGCGCGCACGCGATCGCCATAAACGCGCAAGTCGAACGCGCCGGCTTCGTTGTCGGCCAGATGGAACGTCGCCTCGCCCTCGACACCACGAAAAACAGCATCCGATTGCAACCAGTTGCGGATCGGCAATTCGCTTTCGTCGTCGATCAAGCCGGCGTCGGCCAGGAAAATGAAATTGTCGAACCAGTTGCGGTACGCCGACAGCTCGGCCTCGAAGCGACCGCCGTGATAGTGCAGGCCCAGTTCGATCTGGCGCGAGGTTTCCTTGCCCAGCAGCGGATCGCCGATCTCAAACGTGGCGGTGGCCACATGCGGGCCGTTGGCAAACAGCTCTTCTTCGGCCGGTGCGCGTTGCGCGCGATCCAGATTGAGCGATAGATGCACCTGCTCGCTGAACTTCCAACGCGCCCCCGCCGAAGCGCTGAGCAGAGCGAAAGAAACCTTGCTGCCGTTGTCGGGATTGCTGCCCTGAAAATCGCTGCGTGCACCCAACTCCAGCTTCAGCCGATCCCACTCGCCTTGCTCGATCACGAACACACCGAGGTTGCGGGTGCGGGTGCCCGGAACGAACGCCTCCTCGCCAATGGCTTCGAACTGTTTGCTGCCCGCCTGCACACCCAACGCGCCGTGCCATGCGCCGAACGCGGCGTGGGTTGCTTCCAGCCGCAGTTCGTTACCGTCGCTGAGAAACGTCGTGCCCACCGCGTCGCCTTCAAATTCGATGTGCTTGTAGTCGGTATGCCCAAACGCCAACTCGATTCGCTCGATGGCAGCGAACGGCTTGCTGAGCCCGGCCTTGAGGTCGTAACGGGTTTGCTCGACATCGAGAGTGACGCCCGGATCGACATCATCGCCAGGCTCGGCCGGATTGCCATAGTCGCTTTGGTAACGCGATACCGACGCGCCAGCGAAACCCCAATCGCCGAAGATCGAGCCGGCAACGGCGCCGGCCTGATTGTTGACATCGCTGTTGGCCAACTTGCCCTTGGGCAGGTCCTGATTGCCGGCATCGCGGTACAGGCCATCGACATGCACCGCATAGCTATCGCCACCGGCATCAACGCGGCTCATCCCGGTAAATCCATCGGAACCGGCGTCGTAACGCAACTCGGCGCGGCCACTGAGGGGCGCATCGAGCGCCGACTCGCGGATGCGTCCATCGACCACATTGACCACACCGCCGATGGCGCCGGAACCGTAGAGCAAGGTCGAAGGGCCTTTGAGCACCTCGATCTGGTCGGCCAGAAACGGTTCCAGCGCCACCGCGTGATCCTGACTGATGTTGGATACGTCATTGCTGTTCAAGCCATCGCTCAGCACCGCCACACGCGGGCCATCCAGGCCGCGGATGATTGGCCGACCGACGCCAGGCCCGAAATAGGTGGTGGTGACACCGGGGATCGAGGACACCGTTTCGCCGAGCGTATTGGCTTTGCGGGCATCAAGTTCTTCGCCAAACAACACCGCGACCGGCGAGACAATATCATCGGCGCCCTGCCCCAAGGGCACCCCGGTTACGGTGACAGTATCCAGCGTCTTGACATCGCGTTTGCTGCCATCCGGCGCGGCAGAGGCATCATCGCTCTGCGCATGCGCAGCGGCGGCGAACAACAAGGCAGAAACCGCCAGGGCAAGCGGGTTGAAACGCAGCGTGGTGTTCATCAGACCGGGTCTCAGTCAAAGGTTAATGACTGTAATGTTATAATATTACACTCGCAGGCGCAACGCCGTCCGCCGGGAATTGGTCACGAGCGAAAGAAGCTGGATACCCGCTTTGGCTGGGGTGACGATTTGCTCAGCGACGCCCTAAACGCCAAGCCGCTTGTTCTCGGGAAACCGGACATGGGCGATGGTGCCCTTGCCCAGCTCGCTTTCCAGGCTCACCGGCCAGCCGAAACGCTCGGACAAGCGGCGCACGATGCTCAGGCCGATGCCGTGGCCGTCGCGGCGGCCGTGCTGCGCACGATAAAATGGGTCGAATACGCGTGCCAATGCGTCACCATCAATGCCGATGCCGGTGTCTTGCACCACCACCTCGCCAGCGGTAATGCGCACCGTGATGCTGCCCGCTTCGGTATACAGGCAGGCATTGCGCAGCAGGTTGCCGAGCAACACCGACAGCACCCGTGGCGGTGCGTGCAGGCTGAATGCCGCCTGTTCGTCGATCTGCAATTGCACCGGTTTGTCGAGCAGCAGCGGACGCGCTTTTTCCAGTTCGTCGCGCACGATCTCGTTGACAACGAAATCTTCATCGGGCAAACCGGTGTCGCCTTCGCGGGCAAGAATCAGGAATGCCTCGACCAACGCCAGCATATCGCGCGAGGCGGCCTGAATCCGCCGCACCGAACGCTGCGCGTGGGCATCGAGCGCGCCATCGGCCAGCAACAGATCGCAAGCCATGCGGATCACCGTCATCGGCGTGCGCAATTCGTGGCTGGCATCGCGGGTAAAATTGCCCTCGCGCTCGACGAAGCGCTCGATGCGACTGGCAAACTCATGCAGCGAGCGCGCCAGCACCAGCGTCTCGCCTTCGACATCGAGCGGCAGATTGTGCGGGTCCAGCGCACTGGCGTCCGGATGCTTGGGGTCCCAGCGCTCCACCACATGTGCCAGCCAGATCACCGGCGACACCGCCCGCCGCGACACCCGATACGTGGCCCATGCCACCAGATAAATCAGCAACAGCACCAGGATCAGCGGCACCACGCCGAACCAGAACGCCAGCGCGTCGACTTGTTCTTGCTTGAATACCAGCACCAGCGTGCCGGCCGGCTTCGCATCAACCAACACCAACGCCCCGCCCTGCGCCCGCGGCAGGCTGTGATAACCCGGGTGCAGTTCACGCAGAACCGCGGGCACCGGGTTGCCCACGTCGCCTGGCGCCAACAGATAGCCCATCATGTTGAAGGTATCGGGTGGTGGCGCGTGCGGGTCGATGGCGCGGCGCTGCCAGAAATGCGCCGCCTCATCGGTCAGCGCACGCTGGATCAACAGATGCTTGAGCACCGCCGATGCGCCATACACGCCGAGCACGGTGGCAAAGCTGATCGCCGCCACCTGCACGATGAAGGCGACCCAAATCTTGCGCCGCAAACCGCTGCGTGGGTGATCGACGTCGGTCATGCGCTGGGCGGCTGATCCATGTCCGCCATGCGGTAGCCGGCACTCTGCACGGTGTGCAGCAAGGGCTTGGCAAACGGTCGATCGATGACCTTGCGCAGGTTGTACAGATGGCTGCGCAGGGTGTCCGAATCGGGCAGTGCATCACCCCAGATTTCACGCTCGACATCGCGCCGGCTCACCACCCGCGGTGATTCGCGCATCAGGATGCCAAGCAGGCGCAGGCCGATTGGCGATAGCGTCAACTCGCGGCCGGCGCGGGTCACCCGCAAGCTGGCCGCGTCATAGACCAGGTCGGCAACCTGCAACACCTCCGAACTCACCTGCCGCCGTTCGCGCCGGATCAGCGCGCGGATGCGCGCTTCCAGTTCCTGGATCGCAAACGGCTTGACCAGATAATCGTCGGCACCCGCTTCCAGCCCGGAAACCTTGTCTTGCAGGGTGTCGCGCGCGGTCAGCATCAACACCGGCGTTGCTTTCTTGGCTTCCTCGCGCAACTTGCGACACACCGCCACGCCATCCATGCGCGGCAGCATCAGGTCGAGCACGATGGCGTCATAACTGTTGTCGTGCGCCAACCGATAACCCTCCAGCCCGTCCGAGGCGTAGTCCACCTCGAAGCCACGCCGCTCCAGATATTCGATCACCATTTCGGCAATGTTGCGGTTGTCTTCGACCAGCAAAATCAGCCCGGCCGGTTCGTCTTTGGCAGTCATGTCATCCCTCGCTCTTCAGCTTTGTGAAGATTACAACCGAAGCCGGGTGACCACCATGTGAAACCCGCTCCGGGCCCGCTGGCGGCGAGGCTGGTATCCTGATTCCCCTCCATCGCAAGCGAAAACCGCCATGCCCCGCGCCGCTTTGCTCATTCTCGACTCGCTCGGCGTTGGCGCCCTGCCCGACGCCGCCGCATTCGGTGATGTGGGCGCCAACACCCTCGGCCATATCGCCGAACACACGCTGCGCGCGCAGCAGCGGCCGCTGCACGTGCCGCATCTGCAACGGCTCGGCCTTGGCCTGGCAGCGCGCTTGGCCAGCGGCGCGCTGCCGGCCGGCTTCGATGCCAGCATCGCCGTCAGCGGCGCCTGGGGTACCGCGCGCGAACGTTCCACCGGCAAGGACACCACCTCGGGCCATTGGGAAATGATGGGGCTGCCGATGCTGGAAGACTGGGGCTATTTTCGCGAGCACGAAAACTCCATGCCGGCAACGCTGCTCGACGCCATCGCTACCCGCGCCGGCATCCCCGGCTGGCTCGGCAACTGCCATGCCTCGGGCACCACGATCATCAGTGAGCTGGGCGAGGAACACGTCCGCAGCGGCAAGCCGATCGTTTACACCTCGGCCGATTCGGTGCTGCAGATCGCCGCGCACGAGCAAGCGTTCGGGCTCGAACGCCTTTACCGGCTGTGCGAGATCGCGCGCGAATACGTCGATGACTACCGCATCGGCCGGGTGATCGCGCGGCCGTTCGTCGGCATCGACGCGGCCAGCTTCAAGCGCAGCCACAATCGCCACGATTACTCCACCCCGCCGCCCGCACCCACCCTGCTCGATCAGTTGTCCGCGGCCGGCGGCGCCGTGCACGGCATCGGCAAGATTCCCGATATTTTCGCCAACAGCGGTATCAGCCACGCGGTCAAGGCGCACGGCATCGACGGCCTGTTCGACGCCACCCTGGGCACGCTGGCGCAGTGCGGCGAGCGCGGCCTGGTATTCACCAACTTTGTCGATTTCGATTCCGAATACGGCCATCGCCGCGACGTTGCCGGCTATGCTGCGGCGCTGGAGTATTTCGATAGCCGCGTGCCGGAACTGCTGGCGGCATTGCAGCCCGACGACCTGCTGATCCTCAGCGCCGACCACGGCAACGACCCCACCTGGCCGGGCAGCGACCACACCCGCGAGCACATCCCGATCCTCGCTTGCGGTGCCGGCCTGCGCGCCGGCAGCATCGGCATCCGCGACAGCTTCGCCGACATCGGCCAGAGCATCGCCGCACACTTCCGCCTGCCGCCACTCGCCAACGGGACATCCTTTCTGGAGCAGCCATGAGCACCCCGCACATCAATGCCGCCGCCGATGCCTTCGCGCCCACCGTGCTGCTGCCCGGCGACCCGCTGCGCGCGCAGCACATCGCCGAGCGTTTTTTCAGCAACCCGGAGCGGGTGAATACCGTACGCGGCATGTATGGCTACACCGGCAGCTATCGCGGCCAGCGCATCTCGGTGATGGGCAGCGGCATGGGCATTCCATCGTGCTCGATCTACGCCACCGAACTGATCCGCCACTACGGCGTGCAGCGCATCGTGCGCGTCGGCACCTGCGGCGCCGTGCACGACGATCTCAAGCTCGGTGATCTGGTGCTGGCGCTGTCGGCCAGCACCGATTCCAACGTCAACCGCATGCGCTTTGCCGGCATGGATTTCGGCGCTGGCGCCAGCTACCCGCTGCTGCGCGCGGTGGCCGATCGCGCACAAAGCGCCGGCGTGCCGCTGCACATCGGCAACGTGTTCTCCACCGACCTGTTCTATTCCCCGAACACCGGCACCACCGACACCCTCGCCGCCATGGGCGTGCTGGCGGTGGAGATGGAAGCCGCCGGTCTGTACGGCCTCGCCGCCGAACTGGGCGCGCAGGCATTGACCGTGCTTACCGTCTCCGATCATCTGCGCCACGCCGCGCACATGGATGCCGCGCAGCGGCAAACCGGCGTTGACGCGATGACCGAGCTAACCCTCGATGCGTTGTGCGGTTGAGCCCGACAAGAGCAGTCGCAATCGCAGGACGGCCAGAGCGCAGCGACCGAGCACAGCGAAGGCATAGCTCGCGCAGCGAGCGCTGTCGCGAAGCGACCGAAACCCATCGCCGCTAACCCACCATTGATGGGTTTCGCTGCGCTCTACCCAACCTGCGTCAGACCCATCCTACGTCCCGTAGCGAGCGGACTGCAGCGCGGCTCGGTTGCCTCGCTTCCACCGCCACGCCTATAGTGGGCAATTGCCTCATCACCGCGTTTGAATCGGGAACCGTGCGTGCAATGAACATCTCCCATCCCACCGGCGTTCGCCGCAATGACGGTTGCGCGCTCGATCTGGACTGGATCAGCCAGCTGCGTGTCAACCGCAACGCCAGCGACCGCCGTGCCGCCAGCCTGGCGGCGCGGCGTTCGGTGAAAAAGGAATACCAGGCCGCTTGGCTGGTGCAGGCAATCCGTTGCATCGACCTGACCACGCTCGGCGGCGACGACACCCCGGGCCGGGTCGAGCGCTTGTGCCACAAGGCGCTGCGGCCGCTGCGTGCCGATCTGCTTGCCGCGCTGGGCGTTGCCGACCTGCACGTCGGCGCGGTGTGCGTGTATCACGAGATGATCGCGCCGGCGCGGCGCGTGCTGGCTGGCCGGATTCCGATCGCCGCGGTGTCAACCGGCTTTCCGGCCGGTCTGAGCAGTTTTGAAACACGCCTGCGCGAGGTGGAACTGTCGGTTGCCGCTGGCGCCAGCGAGATCGACATCGTGATCACCCGCCAACACGTACTGACCGGCAACTGGCAGGCGCTGTACGACGAAACGCGCGCCTACCGCCAAGCCTGCGGCGAGGCGCACATGAAGACCATCCTCGCCACCGGCGACCTGCTGACCCTGGAGCACGTTGCCATGGCGTCGTGGGCATGCATGATGGCCGGCGCCGATTTCATCAAGACCTCGACCGGCAAGGAAAACGTCAACGCCACCCTGCCGGTGGCACTGACCATGGTCCGCACGATCCGCGAATATGCCGAGCGCACCGGCTTCCAGGTCGGCTTCAAGCCGGCGGGCGGGGTCAGTTCGGCCAAGGCAGCGCTGCAATACCTGATACTGATGAAAGAGGAACTGGGCATCGCATGGATGCAACCGAACCTGTTCCGGATCGGCGCATCGAGCCTGTTGACCGACATCGAACGCCAGCTCGAACACTTTGTCAGCGGCCACTATTCGGCGGCGCACCGCCACGCCATGCCATGAGCACTCCTGCCATGAAGCCACTCACCGAGATCCTTGCCACCATGGAATACGGACCGTCGCCGGAAAGCACCGCCGAGGCACAGGCGTGGCTGGACCACCATCAACGCCGCTTCGGCCTGTTCATCGACAACCAGTGGAGCACCCCCGGCAAACTGTTCGCTTCGCGCAATCCGGCCGACGACACCGCGCTGGCGGAACTGACCCAGGCCAGCGGCGACGACATCGACCGCGCGGTGGCTGCGGCGCGGCGCGCGCAGCCAGGCTGGGCGGCGCTGAGCGGGCATGCCCGCGCGCGTGCGCTGTATGCGCTGGCGCGGCTGATCCAGAAGCATGCGCGCCTGTTCGCGGTGCTGGAAACCCTCGACAACGGCAAGCCAATCCGCGAGACCCGCGACATCGACATCCCGCTCGCGGCGCGGCATTTCTACCATCACGCCGGCTGGGCGCAATTGCTGGCGTCCGAGTTCGCCGACTACCGCGCGGTGGGCGTGGTGGGCCAGATCGTGCCGTGGAACTTCCCGCTGCTGATGCTGGCGTGGAAGATCGCACCAGCCTTGGCCTGCGGCAACACGGTGGTGTTCAAGCCAGCCGAGTTCACCTCGCTGAGCGCGTTGCTGTTTGCCGAGCTGTGCCAGCAGGCGCAACTGCCGCCGGGCGTGGTCAACATCATTACCGGCGATGGCGCGGTCGGCGAAGCGATGGTCACGCACCCGGGCATCGACAAGCTGGCCTTCACCGGCTCCACCGAAGTGGGCCGCCTGATCCGCCGCGCCACTGCCGGCAGCGGCAAGAAGCTCTCGCTCGAACTGGGCGGCAAATCGCCGTTCATCGTGTTCGAGGATGCCGACCTCGATGCCGCCGCCGAAGGGCTGGTCGACAGCATCTGGTTCAACCAGGGCCAGGTCTGCTGCGCCGGTTCGCGGCTGCTGGTGCAGGAGTCGGTGGAGCTGCGCTTTCTCGCCAAAGTTCGCGCGCGCATGGGCCACTTGATCGTCGGCTCGCCGCTGGACAAGTCCACCGACATCGGCGCGCTGGTTGATCCAATACAACGCCAACGCATTGCCGGGCTGGTGCAAACCGCGCGCGACGAGGGCTGTACGGTGTGGCAACCCGAAGGCACCTTGCCGGCGAAGGGCTGCTTCTATCCGCCGACACTGATCACTGGCGCCTCCACTGCGGCCACCGTCGCGCAGACCGAAATCTTCGGGCCGGTGCTGGTGGCAATGAGCTTCCGCACCCCGGTGGAAGCGGTGCAGCTCGCCAACAACACGGTGTATGGCCTGGCGTCGTGCGTGTGGACCGAATCGATCAGCCTGGCGCTGGACATCGCCCCGCAGATCAAGGCCGGCGTGGTCTGGATCAACACCGCCAACCAGTTCGATGCCGCGTGCGGCTTCGGTGGTTATCGCGAATCCGGCTTCGGCCGCGAGGGCGGCCGCGAGGGCCTGCTCGAATATCTGCTGGCGTGCGCCGAGGATGCGCGCCCGGCCGCGCCACCGAGCGTGCCGCATGTCGCCACCAACGGTGATCTGACTTCGCCAGGCATCAACGAAAATATTGATCGCACCGCCAAGCACTACATCGGCGGCAAGCAGGCGCGCCCCGATGGCGGCTACAGCCGGCGCGTGTTCGCTGCCGATGGCAGCCTGCTGGGCGAGGTGGCGCAGGGTAACCGCAAGGACATCCGCAACGCGGTGGAAGCCGCGCACAAACAGGGCGATTGGGCGCGTGCCAGCGGCCACAACCGCGCCCAGGTGCTGTACTACATCGCCGAGAATCTGGCCGCACGCCATGCCGAGTTCGCCGCGCGCATTGCCGCGATGACCGGCAGCGCCGACGCCGCGCGCGAGGTCGACGTCAGCATCGAGCGGTTGTTCCAGTACGCTGCCTGGGCCGACAAATACGACGGTGCGGTGCATCAGCCGCCGATGCACGGCATCACCGCCGCGCTCAACGAGCCGATTGGGGTGATCGGCATGATTTGCCCGAACGAAGCGCCGCTGCTCGGCTTCGTGTCGCTGGTGGCGCCGGCGCTGGCGCTGGGCAACCGGGTGATCGCGGTGCCCTCGCCGGCGCATCCGCTATCAGCCACCGATTTCTATCAGGTGCTCGACACCTCCGACCTGCCCGGCGGCGCACTCAACATCGTCACCGGCGATGCCGATGAACTCGCAAAGGTGCTGGCCGGCCACGCCGATGTCGATGCGATCTGGCGTCACGATGGCTCGGCCGCGGGTTGCGCCGAAGTCGAGCGGTTATCGGCGGATAACGTCAAACGCACTTGGGTCAGCGGCGGCAAGGGCCGCGACTGGTTCGACGATGCGCAGGCGTCGGGGCGCACTGTCCTCGCCCACGCCAGCCAGGTGAAGAACATCTGGATTCCGTATGGCGTCTGAGCACACGGCAACGCTGCTACCGCAGGAAATCATCCGCAAGAAGCGCGACGGCGGCACACTGAGCCGCGAGGAGATCGCGTTCTTCGTGCGTGGCATAACCGACGGCAGCGTCGGCGACGGCCAGATCGCGGCGCTGGCGATGGCGGTGTATTTCAACGACATGGGCATGGATGAGCGGGTCGCGTTCACCCAGGCGATGTGCCATTCCGGGCAAGTGCTGGAATGGCGTTCGCTGAACCTGCCCGGCCCGGTGCTGGACAAGCATTCCACCGGTGGCGTCGGCGACCTGGTGTCACTGTTGCTGGGGCCGATGGTGGCGGCTTGCGGCGGCTATGTGCCGATGATTTCCGGGCGCGGCCTCGGCCACACCGGCGGCACTCTGGACAAGCTCGAAGCGATCCCCGGTTATCAGGTCGCACCCGACCCGCAGCGATTGCGCACGGTGGTGCGCGAGGTTGGCGTGGCCATCATCGGCCAGACCGCGCAACTGGCGCCGGCCGACAAGCGCGTGTATGGCGTCCGCGATGTCACCGCCACGGTCGAATCGATCGCCATGATCACCGGTTCGATTCTGGCCAAGAAACTCGCGGCCGGGCTCGACGCGCTGGTGATGGATGTCAAGACCGGCTCCGGCGCGTTCATGCCGAGCCTGGAAAAATCCATCGCCCTGGCGGAGAGCATCGTCAGCGTCGGCAACGGCGCCGGCATGCGCACTGCGGCACTGCTCACCGACATGAACCAGCCACTGGCACCGTGCGCCGGCAATGCCATCGAAGTGCGCTGTGCCATCGATTACCTGAGCGGTGCCTCACGCCCGGCACGCTTGCACCAAGTCACGCTGGCGCTGTGCGCGCAGATGCTGGTGCTCGGCGGCCTCGCCGCCGACGCCGCGCAAGCACGCGCGAAGCTGCTCGAAGTGCTCGACTCGGGCGCCGCTGCCGAGCGTTTCGCGCGCATGGTGAGCGCGCTGGGCGGGCCGCACGATCTGCTCGAACAGCCCGCGCGTCATCTGCCGCTGGCCGCACACAAGCTGGCGATAGCGGCGCCGCGCAGTGGCTTCGTGCAAGCCTGCGACTGCCGTGCGCTGGGGCTGGCGGTGGTCGGGCTCGGCGGTGGCCGCACCGACCCCGCCGCCAGTATCGATTTCGCGGTGGGGCTCGATGCGTTCGCGCAGATCGGCGATGCAATCCAAAGCGGCCAGCCGCTGGCCGTGGTGTACGCACGCGATGACAGCGCCGCGCAGCAGGCCGCCGCCGCGGTGCAGGCGGCGTTCGTCATCGGCGATAGCGCGCCCACTGCGCGCCCGCTGATTTATCGTTCCGTTCCGGCATAGGCGCGCGTCATGGATCATCCACAACTGATCGAACAGGCGCTGATCGCACGCCAGGCCGCCTATGCGCCGTACTCGCAGTTCCAGGTCGGCGCCGCACTGCTGTGCCGCGATGGCCGGGTGTTTCATGGCTGCAATGTCGAAAACGCCTCTTACGGCCTGTGCAGTTGCGCCGAGCGCACCGCCCTGTTCAGCGCCATCGCCGCTGGCTACCGGCCTGGCGACTTCGCAGCGCTGGCGGTGGTGGGAGAATGCGAAGGCCCGATCTCACCGTGCGGCGCCTGCCGCCAGGTGATGCTGGAACTCGGCGGCAGCGAGTTGCCAGTGATCCGCGCCAACCTGCACGGCGCGCACCGCGTCAGCCCCGCCCGCGAATTGCTGCCCGATGCCTTCAGCGGCGCCGAGCTGCCGCGCAGGCCGTAGGATGGGTAGAGCGCAGCGAAACCCATCAAGCGCATCGCAGCGGTGCAATCCGGGGTCACGACACGGCACACAATCCCGGGTTTCGGCCAGCGGCCTCAACCCGGGCTACCGCAGCGCGAAAGCCCACCTGTAGCCCGGATCAGGCCGCAAGCTGTAATCCGCGAGCGTGCAATCGGCGAACCGCATTCGCACTGGGCACGCCAACGGCTTGCATTGCATGCATCGCAACGCACGCTTCGGGCTAGAATGTCGCCATGACCAGCGCCACGCCCGCCACCATCAAGGTTGATGTCGCCACCCGGTTTCTCGATGAGCAATCGGTGCCCGACGACGACCGCTATGTGTTCGCCTACACCATCCGCATCCGCAATGCCGGCCCGCATGCCGCGCAACTGGTTGCCCGGCATTGGTTGATTACCGATGCCAACGGCCAAGTGCAGGAAGTGCGTGGCGAAGGCGTGGTCGGCGAGCAACCCTGGCTGCTGCCTGGCGAGGAATACGAATACACCTCGGGTGCGATATTGGAAACCAGCGTCGGTACCATGCAAGGCAGTTACGAAATGGTCGCCGATGATGGCACCCATTTCCTCACCCCGATCGCGGCATTCACCTTGAGCGTGCCGAGAACCCTGCACTGATGGCGACGTATGCAATTGGCGATGTGCAAGGCTGTTACGAGGCGCTGCAACGACTGCTCGATGCGCTCAAGCTCGACCCGGCACGCGACCGCCTGTGGTTTTGCGGCGACCTGGTCAATCGCGGCGGTGAGTCGCTGGAAACGCTGCGCCTGATCAAGTCGTTGACGGATATTTCGACTGTCGTGCTGGGCAATCACGATCTGGCCCTGCTGTCGATCGCCGAGCGTGCACCCGCCGAACAGAACAAGGTCAACGTTGATCTGCGCCGGGTGTTGCAGGCACCCGACAGCAAGGAACTGATCGACTGGCTGCGGCAACGTCCCTTGCTGCATGCCGACCCTGATCTGGGCTGGATGATGATCCATGCCGGTCTGTCGCCGAAGTGGACACTTACGGTGGCGCAGTCCTGCGCGCGCGAAATCGAAGAACGCCTGCGCAGCAGAAACGCCGCCAAACTGCTGCGCAGCATGTATGGCGATCAGCCAACCTGGGCACCGCAATTGGCCGGCGTCGAACGCCAGCGCGCGATCATCAACGTGTTCACCCGGTTGCGCTATTGCAGCCCGTCGGGACGAATCGCATTCGAGGAAAAGGGCGCACCCGGCACCCAGAAGCCCGGTCTGTATCCCTGGTTTTCGGTGCCCGGCCACATGCCACGCGAATTGAATATCGTGAGCGGCCACTGGAGCACGCTTGGCCTGTTCCAGGGTCTTGGCGTCCATGCCATCGACACCGGTTGTGTCTGGGGCGGACCACTCACCGCGCTGGAGCTGGCGCCGCGCGGCGAGTTGCCACGCGTCATCCAGGTCAGCGGCCGCGCTGAAGGTCAGGCCGAACTGCGCGCGCGTCGCGCTTGACGAAGATACAAGGGCACCTCGAAAAACCGTCGCGAGCGGCCTGAGGGCAAGCCGCAAGGAGCGGGTCGCTTCCGCGATGTACTCCCGGGTTTCGCCGCTGCGCGGCTATAACCTGAGGGGCTACGACAGTGCGGAAAAGCGTGCCGCTGTAGCCCGGGTTGAGGCCACAGGCCGTAACCCGGGAGGTCGCGCGCAGGAGCAGTTGCCGGATGCGCGGGAGCGCAGCAGGTTTTTTCGCGGTGCTCTCAACTGATCTGGGCAATTCGCCAGATCGCGGTTGCTTGTGTCGCCATCCAGTTTTGATGTGAGGCAACGCGTTCAGGGGTCCACTCGGCATGTTCCGACGCCAACTTCCGGGTGATGGCAAACGCACTGCTTTCGAACATCGCGCGCTTTTCCGGGTAGGGCGCATTGCCAATATCATTGTTGACGCCGGACTGCAATAACGTTAGGTTCCCGAGCCTGTACGTCAGCGCATCCACCTCTTCATCGCTAAAGGCATCCCAACCAACCTGCGGGCGCTGGGGCAACACATGTTCGATGTTAAAACGGGCACTGGCGAAATCATGGTCTTGACCGGACAGGTGTCCTTCCAGCGCGCACAGAATGAAACGGACGACCCGATTGTTGCGCGACTGCGTCGTTCGGATAGCCCGTTCGGCAAACGCAGCACGAAATGTCCGATCATCTGGGTAGATGCTGCGCAAACCGCCCAAAGCGGCCCCCAACGTAGTGACCTCATTCCTGGCAACCCTCTCGGCTACGGCATTGTAGGCACGCTCCTGCTCGCCGGTACTGAGGCTACAGATAATGTTGTAACGCAATGAAATCACCACGCACGCACGCGTCAAACCCGAAAAATCGGTGGTACTGAACACACGCTTGGCAGCGAGCAGCAAGGGGAAAGGCTGGCGTACCTTGAAGGTCAGCAAATTACTAGCCAAAGTTTTCACCTCTTGCGGCCAGTCGGACGCTTCGGGTGATGTCAGTGCAAGGTAGGCATCGAGATCCTGCTCCATGTCTCGCAACAACTGGAACACACTTTCACGCGAGCTCACTTGCGCGCGAATCGTCTTGAACAGCTCTGCCTGCCGTGCGAACGAATGTCGGCTGTTCCAGTGGACGCGAAGAAAATCGGGAAAGGTTTCGGCGCCAAGGCGGCCGACCATGCCTTCCCAGCGGTCTTCCAGGTTTTTAAGTTCGTGTTCGTCCTGCTCGCCTCGATCGAGAACCGAAAACAAATAATTCTTCAGCAAATCGGTTGCCGACAACCGCACGCCACGGGCGTTGAGTGTCTCAAAGACTTTGTACGCATTGAGCTCGTCGGTCACCGTTATCACGGTGAAAAACAAACGGTCGCTAACATCTTCAACCAACTGCGCCAGTCGTCGGCCTTCATTGCCTTTCTCTGGTTTTAGCCACTGCGCCACCCTGCGATCAAACCACTCGAATGCCTTGCGCAAAAGATGCTCCGAAGCACGAAAGCCTCGTTGCGGCAGGTGGCCGAGCTGCACCAGGTGGTTCTGGTAGTAGGCGTTGTTGTTCCTATTGAGACTCAGCTTGGGGCGCGAAACGAGGGTTACGGGATCAAGGTAGCCGACATAGGTATGTCGAATCTGATCCATTCGCTGTCGATTCGCTTCGGGATCATTGCCGGCATCGATCAAACGTTGCATGTTCTTCATCGCGGCCAAAACGATGATGCTGACGGTTGTCAGCCGCTGCTGCCCGTCGATCACTTCAAACGTCTTGTCATCACCCGACTGCAAGACCAGATAGCCCATGTAGTGCGCTGGCTCACCGCCGGGCTGCAAGGTCCCGATCAGATCAAGCCATAGATCCTCCCACTCCGAATCTGTCCAACTGTAGTCACGCTGGAATCGCGGAATGTGATAAGTCAACCCATTACCGATGAGCTTGCGAAACGTATTGTTTTCGGTCTTGAAGTTCGTCGCTGCCATCTCGTAATCCTACCTTCCACCGCCGTCGAATTGATATCCGCCGATGCCGTTGACCAAGTACAACGCGCAATTGCCCGAGTGCGAAGCGATGGTATCAGGCCAGAACCAGGCGGCGCGAATCAAAAACGCCTGTACGCAACCATTGCAAACGCTGCCGCGTGCCGCTCATCGATGCCGTGTGCCTGGCTGCTGACAACCTGCCAATCGGCGCGCTCGAACACCGGGAAAAACGCATCGGCGTCGGTCACCGCGGTATCGACATGGGTCAGGTGCAGGGTCTGCGCGAACGGTAGCGTCAGCGCGTAGACCTGGGCACCACCGATCACCAGCAACTCCTCGTCGCTGGCCAGCAGCGAACACGCCTGCTCCAGCGATGCCATTGCCTGCATGCCCGCAAACGGTGCGCCACCGGAACGCGTCAGCACCAGGTTGCGCCGCCCCGGCAACGCCCGCCCCAGCGAGCGTGCGGTGTGGCTGCCCATCAACACGGTCTTGCCCAGGGTCAATGCCTTGAAGTGGCGAAAATCATCCGGCAGGTGCCAGGGCAAGGCGTTGCCACGGCCAATGGCGCGATTGCGATCCAGTGCGGCGATGAGGGTGATGATGGGCATGTGATGGCCAGACGGAAAAGGCGTAAAGCACATGATCCGCAAAGGACGCAAAAGACGCAAAGGGGGCGATAGTGTGTCCTGGTTTGTTTCACTGCCCAGGGCATCTCGTGCTGCTCCGCCACGCGCCTGTCACTGTCGCGATGGATTTCAGTGAGAGCAACTGTGCTGCCCACTGGTGCCAGTCCGTGCTGTTGTGGGAGCCGGCCTGCCGGCGAACCGGCTTGCGAAAGCGTCGCGCGCAAGGCGCGCTCCCACGAACGCCTTGAAGCACCCCTGTAGAAGTACATGCGGGCGACTATCGTGATGGGTTTCGCTACGCTCTACCCATCCTGACGTGTTGCTTTCCTCTGCTTGCCTTTGCTTTCCTTTGCGTCCTTTGCGGACTGGCGTTCGCTGTTTTGCAAACCCGAAACCTTACACCGCCACCGGCGCCTTGATCGCCGGATGCGGGTCGTAGCCCTCGATGCGGACATCTTCGAACCGGAACGCGAACAGATCGTCTACGTTCGGGTTCAGGTGCAGGTGCGGCAGGGCACGCGGCATGCGCGTGAGCTGCTCGCGCGCCTGCGCAAAATGATTGCGGTACAGATGCGCGTCACCCAGAGTGTGCACAAAGTCACCGACTTGCAGCCCACAGACCTGCGCCAGCATGTGGGTGAGCAAGGCGTAACTGGCGATATTGAACGGTACGCCCAGAAAGATATCGCCCGAACGCTGGTAGAGCTGGCAACTGAGCCGACCCTGCGCGACGTAGAACTGGAACAGGCTGTGACACGGTTGCAAGGCCATCTGCGCGAGTTCGCCAACATTCCATGCGCTCACGACCAGGCGACGCGAATCGGGATTGCGGCGGATCTCATCGATCAGCCAGCGCATTTGATCGATCTCCTGCCCGTCCGGGCCAGCCCAGCGCCGCCATTGTTTGCCGTACACCGGGCCCAGTTCGCCGTCGGCATCGGCCCATTCATCCCAGATGCCGACGCCGTTCTCGCGCAGATACGCGGTGTTGGTTTCACCACGCAAGAACCACAACAACTCATGGATGATCGAACGCAGGTGCAGTTTTTTGGTGGTCACCAAAGGGAAGCCCGCCGCCAGATCGAAGCGCGTCTGCCAGCCAAATATCGAGCGGGTACCAGTGCCGGTGCGATCGTCCTTTTCGCTGCCGCGTTCCAGCACATGCTGCAACAGGTCGAGATACGCTTTCATGCTCGGGGCGCCGATTGCAGACGCGGCGAACGGCGCGAATGCCACAACAAAAACAGCCCGGCCGCGATCAATGGCAGGCTCAATACCTGGCCCATGGTCAACCAGCCAAAGGCGAGATAGCCCAGTTGCGCATCGGGTACGCGCACAAACTCGACCACGAAGCGGAACACGCCGTAAAGCAACGCAAACAACCCGGAAACCGCGTAGCGCGGACGCGCCCGGCTACTGAACCCGTACAACAGCACGAACATCAACAGCCCTTCGAGCAGCGCCTGATACAACTGCGAGGGGTGCCGCGCAAAACCATCCAGCGCGCCGCTGGCATGCAGGCTGCGCAATTGTTCCATGGGGTACGCCGACAACTCCGGGCTGTTCGGGAACAACACCCCATACCAACTGCCGGTCGGCTTGCCCCACAATTCGCCGCCGATGTAATTGCCGATGCGGCCAAAGCCCAGCCCAGGCGGCACCAGCGGCGCAACGAAATCGAGGGTGTCGAACACGTGCACGCGCTGCGCACGCGACCACAGCCACACCGCCGCGATCACGCCGAGCAAGCCGCCATGAAAACTCATGCCGCCTTCCCACACCCGCACAATCATCAGCGGATCCCTGAGCAGGTCGGCAAAGGCATAGAACAGCACATAGCCAATGCGCCCGCCAAGCACCACGCCCAACATGCCGTAGAACACCAGGTCGCCGAACGCGTTGGCGTTGATGCCGGGGAAGCGGCCAGCATTGACGCGGTGGGTGCCCAGCCACGAGACAACGATGAACGCGAGCAGGTACATCAACCCGTACCAGTGCACCGACACTGGCCCGAGGTGGATGGCAATTGGATCAATGTCGTGCAGGATCGGCATGCAACGTGCCCGGTCAAAACCCGATTATGCCTGTTGCAGAGGTTCGTCTGCGAGCCTGCGTCTGTTCCAATGCGGCAACAGCCTGGGGGAAGCTGATTTGCGTGCGCATCGGGTCGATCGGTGGTTGAGTGCGAGCGTGGAATGACAAAGCGGGATGCGTATATAACCGCAAGCCCGTGCATTCGGCTCCCCAATCCTCAACCTGCGCGCTACGCGCTGGACTTTCCTTTGCGTCCTTTGCGGATCATGGAGCAGCAACGTACTAACCCGAACCACTCACGCCGCGAATCCAGCGTTGCTCGAACTCGGCCACCGCCACCGGCCGTCCCAGCAGGTAGCCCTGCGCCGAGCCACAGCCCAGCACCCGCAACAGATCCAATTCGTTTTGCGTTTCCACGCCTTCGGCAACCACGCACAAGCCCAGTTCCATCGCCATGTCGAGCAGCACCCGTACCAGATTGGTGGCGCGTGCGTCGGCGCCCATGCGGGAAATGAAACTGCGATCGATTTTCATGCACGCCAGCGGCAGTTCGGCCAAATGGCTGATCGACGCAAAACCGGTGCCAAAATCGTCCATCGACAACGGCACGCCAGCACGCGCCAGATGCTGCAATTGCGCAACCACCTCCGAACCCGGATCGAGCAGGGTGTTTTCAGTGATCTCGATGTTGACCGCGGTCGGCGGCAGGCCAGCAGCAGCGAACGTGGCCAGCAGGTGATCCACACAACGCGCCGAACGCAGTTGCACCGAAGCCAGATTCAGGTGCAGCACGAAGCCGGAAAACTCCGGCAATTGCCGCCACCGCGCCAGACGCTGCAACAGCGCCGGCAGTATCCGGCCATGAACCGTCGTGATCAGCTCGGATTCCTCCAACACATCGAGGAACTTCGCCGGCTCCAGAACCCCGCGCTCAGGATGACGCCAACGCAGCAGCGCTTCAGCGCCGACCAGGCGCTCGCTGTGCAAGGCCATGATCGGTTGCAGGTGAAACTCGAACTCGTTGGCGATCAGTGCGGCACGCAGGCGCATCTCCAGACGCAGCCGTTGCTCGGCGGCGTGATGGTGATCGCTGTCGAGGCGATACACGCCGCCACGCTGCCCGCGCGATGCCACATCGACCGCAATCATCGCGTCGCGCAGCACTGCTTCTGGCCCCTGGTACGGCGTCAGTGACGGCACAATGCCGATACTGATGCTGACACCGATCTCGCGCTCAGGTATCAGCAGCGCGCCTTCAATGTCGTGCCGAATCAGCGCCACCAACGCGTCCAACGCTTGCGCATCCGCCAGCACCACAAACTGGTCGCCCGCCAGCCGCGCCAGCTTTTCGGGCGCAAACAACGCCCTGAGTTTGTTGGCAACAGCACACAGCACCTGATCGCCGATATCACTGCCAAATGCATGGTTGATGCGATGAAAACGGTCGATATCGATCACCACCAGCGCCATCGGTGCCGCTGCCGCAGCGCCGACCACCTCGGCCAGCGTCGCCAGCAAGGCGGCGCGATTGGCAAGGCCGGTCAGGCCGTCGATGCACAACGCCCGTTGCCGATCGGCTTCCAGTTGCATCAGATGTTGTTGCGCGAGTTGACGCCCAACCAGCGCGGCCACCGCGCTGACGAACAGCCGTTCCTCGGATGCCCAGGCACGTGCGCCGCCGATGTGCTCATGACAAACCACAGCGACGATCTGCCCGCCCTGGCGCACCGCGACATCAAGCAGCGCGCCGATGCCGGTCGGCACCAAATAGGTACCGAGCAGATCGGCCATTCGCGCATCGCTGAGCACATCCTCGGCCGCCACGGTGAGGCTGGCATCCAGCGCCGCAAAGTAACGCGGCGCCGCGGCGGCAGCCAGCTCGGTACCTGGCATCTCGACCGCGCCCGCAGCCGTGCACTGATATTCACAACGGATCGATTGGCGATCATCGGCGATCCGCCAGAAGCTGGCGCGCGACACCGCGAGCGCCTGTGCCGATGTCGTCAGCACATGGCACAACGCCGCGGCGGTATCCTGCGGCGGCGTGCGGCCGAGCTCAAACAACGCGTCACGCAGCGGCTGCCAGTGCGCGGAGGCATCGGCCGGCGTGATGTAATCGCGTGGTGTGGATGGTTCGCTCACCGCAACTCCCCCGAGTAGCCTATGCTGATCTTTACCCGCCACCGTGACGATTGCAATCACTGTTTGCAATCGCTCAGGCCGGCAACACCCGGCAGATATAGCCCTTGAGGTAGGCGGTTTCCGGGATCGCCGGGTGCAATGGGTGGTCCGGCCCCTGGCTAAGCGGTTCGAGCACCTGCACAAAGCGATCGAGATGGCGCGCGGCAGCCTGAATACCCTCCAGCAATGCCGCGGCCGGCATGTGATAGCTGCACGAGCACAACACCAGCACGCCATCGCGCGCGAGCACCTGCATCGCCGCCTCGGCCAGGCGCCGGTACGCCAGCGCGCCTTCCTTGAGGTCTTTCTTGCGCTTGACGAAAGCCGGCGGATCGAGAATCACGACATCGAAATGACGGCGCTCGCTGCGTGCGGCCTTGAGGTAGTCGAACGCATCCGCAGTCACCGCGTCAACCCGATCGGACAGCGCGTTACGTTCGGCATTGCGCGCAATCTGCCGCGCCGCTGCCGCCGATGCATCGACGCAGGTTACCTCGCTGGCGCCGAAAGCTGCGGCGCGCAAGCCCCAGGCACCGACGTAGCTGAACATGTCGAGCACGCTGCGCCCCTTGACATACGGCGCGAGGCGATCGCGATTGCCTTTTTGATCGAAAAACCAGCCGGTCTTTTGTCCTTCATCCACGTCAACGGCAAATTGCAGCCCGCCTTCATGCACCAGTACCGGCTCACCGCCCAGCGCAGCACTGCCCTCGACGTAACAGGCCAGCCCCTCCTGCAGCCGCGCCGAGGAATCGTTCTTCCACACCAACACGCGCGGCGACAACACTTTTTCGATGGCCGCGCTGATCGGCTCGCGCAAACGCTCGATGCCGGCGGTGGTGGCCTGTGCCACCACCACCTCGCCGATGCGCTCGACGGTGAGGCCGGGCACGCCATCGCTCTCACCGTACGCCAACCGGTAATACGGTTCGTCGTAGCAGCGCTCGCGCAGGGCCAGCGCCACGTTGAGGCGATGCACAAACAGCGCACGATCCAACGCGTGGCCACCGCGATCGAGCAGGCGCGCGGCAATCAGCGTGCCCGGGTTGACGTAGCCGCTGCCCAGCTCGCGACCGGTGTAATCGACGATCCGGCATGGATCGCCGGCGGCAAAGGCCGTCAACGGCGTTTTTGCGACATCGACCTCATTGCTGAACACCCATAAATGGCCGGCGCGCAGGCGGCGCTCTTCGCCGCGCTTGAGTTGCAACAAGGGATACGGTTCGGCATTCACGGGCGGTATCCTGACAAACCGCTAGTCTACCGGCTCGCCGCCCAACAATCGGAAATCAGAGGTCCTCCGCAGTAACGCGGGGGGGCTATTTGCTCGCCATGATCGCCACTCGGATAGAGATGACCTTGTGTTTACCATCACGCGCTGAGGAATTGACATCGAATGCATAACCGCCTCGCACAATCGTCCAGCCCTTATCTGCGCCAGCACGCCGACAACCCGGTGCATTGGCAACCGTGGGATGCCGCCGCGCTGGCGCAGGCACGTGCGCGCGACCTGCCAATTCTGCTGTCGATCGGTTACTCAGCCTGCCATTGGTGCCATGTGATGGCGCACGAGAGTTTTGCGGATGCGCAGACGGCGGCGCTGATGAACAGCCGCTTCGTCAATATCAAGGTGGATCGCGAAGAGCGCCCGGACCTTGATCGCATCTATCAACTGGCGCATCAGGCGTTGACCGAACGCAGCGGCGGCTGGCCGTTGACGGTGTTTCTTTCGCCTCACGATCTGTTGCCGTTCTTCGCCGGCACCTATTTCCCGAAATCGCCACGCTACGGCATGCCGGCCTTCGCCGATTTGTTGCAACGCGTCAGCGCCTGGTTCGCTGGCCATCGTGAACAAGCCGCGGCGCAGAGTGCGCAATTGCAGGCTTTTTTGCAGCGCCAATATGCGCTGCCGCAACAGCAGGCCATGCCTCCGGCCACACGAGTCGCGGACGCCGAGCATGCGTTGCTGCAGCGCTTCGATCCGCACTGGGGTGGCTTTGGCAGCGCGCCCAAGTTTCCGCATAGCGGCGACCTGGAATTGCTGCTGGCCTCGGACAGTGAACCGTGCCGTGCGGCGGCACTGCACAGCCTCACACGCATGGCTGAGGGCGGCATTCACGACCAGCTCGGCGGCGGCTTCAGCCGCTACAGCGTCGATAAGCGCTGGGAAATCCCGCACTTCGAAAAAATGCTGTACGACAATGCCCTGTTGTTGCCGCTGTACGCCAAGGCGGCGGCGCTGAGCGGAGAAACACATTACCGCGCCACCGCCGAAGCCATTGCGCGCTGGCTGGAGCACGAGATGCATGCGCCCGATGGTGGCTATTACGCGGCGCTGGATGCCGACAGCGAGGGTGAAGAAGGACGTTTCTACGTCTGGGACAACGCCGCAGTGCGCGCTGTATTGCCCCCCGATGTCTACACCGTCGCCGCTGCCCACTGGGGCTTGGATGCCGCGGCCAACTTTGAAGGCCGGCACTGGCATCTGCACATCGCGCGACCGCTGGCTGAGGTGGCCAATGCGCTTGGCATCAGTCTGGCGCTGGCACAGCAGCACCTCGATACTGCCCGTGCGCGTCTGCTTGCAATGCGCCACACCCGTATTCGCCCCGCTCTGGATGACAAACGCCTGACCGCATGGAATGCGATGCTGGCGAGCGGCTACGCGCGTGCGGCGGCGGCGCTCGACCACCCGGATTGGATTCAGCGCGCGCGCGCCATCGTCGCTTTCATCGATGACAAGGCCATGCGCGATGGCCGGCTGCATGCCAGCGTGCAAGGCGGCGAAGCGCAATTCGCGGCGTATCTGGACGACACCGCCTGGCTGCTGCTGGCGCATCTGGATCTGCTCGCGGTCGATCCCGACCCGAACCATCTGCATCGTGCCATCGCGCTCGCTGATTCGCTGCTCGCCCATTTTGAAGATAGCGATGGCGGCGGTTTTTTCTTCACCGCGGATGATCAGGAAACGCTGCCGGTACGACCGCGCAGCTTTATCGACGAAGCCACGCCCGCCGGCGCAGCGATCGCCGCGCAAGCGTTGTTGCGGCTGGCGTGGCTGCTGGCCGAACCGCGTTATCTCGATGCCGTCGAGCGCTGTCTGTGTGCCGGCAACGACACCCTGCACAGCCAGCCGGCCGCCGCTGCAAGCCTGCTGTTGGTGCTGCGCGACTGGCATGCACCAGCAACGCAACTGGTGCTGCGTCTGCCGCACCAGCGCGGTCCTGTCTGGCAGCCTGCAATCACGGCGGCACACCGCCAAGGCATTGCCGTGATCCAGTTGCCATGCGCCAGCGCAGCCGATGACCCGCTACCGATGCACCCGGGCAAGGGTGATGGAATCGCCTACCTGTGCACCGGCAGCGCGTGTCTAGCGCCGATCAGCGATCCAGATGCGCTATTGCGTGAACTGCAAGGGCTCGCACGGCGCGAGTAAAGCTGCGCTTTATCGTGCCAAACACACGCACTGGATTGCTTCACGCTGCGCGTTCGCAATGACGGCATGGCCGGTCGCAGGCTTGAAAACATTGTTTGGACTCGGAACGCCACGGTTGCGAGATTTTGCTCGGACTGTTCGCTTTGGCTTTTCCGAGTCCCCAATCCCCAGTCGCAGCTTTACCGCGCGCCGCCAGATGGCCACAGTGCGCTGATGCCGGCGATGCCCTGCGCACCGTGCTGACGGGCAATGGCGAAATCATCCACGCCCATGCCGCCGATGGCGTAGATCGGCAGGCTTGTCGATTCGCGCAGTGCGGCAAATGCCGCCCAGCCCAATGGCTCCGCATCGGGGTGCGACGGCGTGCGCTGTACCGGGCCGAGCACGACAAAATCGACACCCAGCGCCTGCGCGAGCGCCAACTCGGCGGCGTTGTGACACGACGCCGCGACCGGCAATTCCGGTGGCAGCGGCCGGCGGTCGAAAGCAGCCAGTTGCGCAGCGCGCAGATGCACACCCAGCGCCAGTTCACGCGCCAACGCCACATCGCCGTTGAGCAACAGGCTGGCGCCGACCTCGGCGCACAATTGCCGAGCCAGATGCGCATATTCGCGCAGCGCATGGGCATCCAGGCCGGGCATGCGCAGTTGGATGCGCTGCGCGCCCTGCACCAAGGCCACCCGCAACGCATCGGCAAAGCCGCGCAACGGCCCTGCGTGCGCCGGCGTCAGCAGATACTGCTGCGGCTGCAGCAAGGCAGCGATTACCGGCAAATCGGCGGCCGGCATCGCGTAATCGCCCAATTTGTACATCGGTGTCCACGCCAGCGCCTGGCCTTCCCTGCCATGCGGCACGCCCTGCCATGCACTGACTCGATAAACGTCGAGCACGATCCGCTTGTGCGGATAGGCATGTGGCACCCGGATCAAGGCGCTGCAGTCGGCGGGGCGGACCCGAATTCCCAATTCTTCGTGCAACTCACGGCACAGCGCCTGCGGCGGCGTTTCACCCGGCTCAAGCTTGCCACCGGGAAACTCCCAGGCACCGGCGAGATCGCGCCCGTGGCTGCGCCGCGCCAGCAACACACGGCCGTGGGCATCGTGCAACACCGCCGCGCTGACATGTACCGGTTCAGCCGCCATCGCTCACTGCACCCGTCAGGTCGCCGCTGGCAACGCCCGCCAGCGGCGCACGGCGCACGGCTCGACCACCGCCATTGCGTCGCGCAACGGGTTGCGCAAGGCTCCGCTCAATTCAACTGGCCGTGGCACTGCTTGTACTTCTTGCCCGAACCACACGGACAAGGATCGTTGCGGCCAACCTTCGGCCCGGAGCGCGCCGGCTCGTGTGCCGCCACGGCAGCAGCGCCTCCCGCCGCCTGCGCTTGCGCCGCCTCTTCATCGGCCGAGTAACCGCCGGTTTCGGGATGCTGAAACTCCATCGGTCGGGCTTGCTGGCGTTGCCGTTCCTGTGCCTCGATCTGCGCCATTTCCTCTTCGCTACGTACCCGGATGCGGGCGAGGATGGTGATCACATCGACCTGCACCTTGGCCAGCATCTGCTCGAACAGCTCGAACGCCTCGCGCTTGTATTCCTGCTTCGGCTGCTTTTGCGCATAACCGCGCAGGTGGATGCCCTGGCGCAGGTAATCCATGCGCGAGAGGTGCTCCTTCCAGACTTGATCGAGCACCGTCAACATCACGTGCTTTTCCAGATGGCGCATCATCTCGGCACCGATCTGCGCTTCCTTGCCGGCAAAATGCGCCGCCGCGCCTTCGATCACGAATCGCGCGATGCCATCGGCATCGAGCTCGTCATGCGCCTTGATCTGGCCCTGAATGTCCAGGGTGACGCCAAACTCGTCGAGCAGCGCGCGTTCGAGCCCGGCGATATCCCATTGTTCATCGACCGAATGCGCCGCCACGAAGCGCCGCGCCACATCGAAGAACACGTCGTCGCGGATGCCCTCTATGGCTTCAGCAACCGAGTCCGCTTCCAACAGTTCATTGCGCTGCTGATAGATCACCTTGCGCTGATCGTTGGCAACGTCATCGAACTCCAGCAAGTTTTTGCGGATGTCGAAGTTGTGCGCCTCGACCTTGCGCTGCGCTGCCTCGATGCGCTTGCTGACCATGCCGGACTCGATCACCTCGTCCTCTTTCATGCCCATCATCTTCATCGCCTTCTGCACCCAGTCGGCAGCGAAGATGCGCATCAGGTTGTCTTCCAGCGACAGGAAGAAACGCGACGAGCCGGGGTCGCCCTGGCGCCCGGAACGGCCACGCAACTGGTTGTCGATGCGCCGCGATTCATGCCGCTCGGTACCGATGATGTGCAGGCCGCCGGCGGCAATCACCGTTTCGTGGCGCTGTTTCCAGCCTTTGCTCACCTGCTCGCGCTCGGCCTCGGGCAAGTCTTCGCCCAGACCCGCCAGCTCATGCTCCAGTGAGCCGCCCAGCACGATATCGGTACCGCGACCGGCCATGTTGGTGGCGATGGTGACCGCATTGGGCCGACCTGCCTGCGCCACGATCTGCGCCTCGCGCTCGTGCTGTTTGGCGTTGAGCACCTCGTGGCTGACGCCGGCCGCACGCAACTGGTCGGACAACATTTCCGAGGTTTCGATCGAGGTGGTGCCCACCAGCACCGGCTGCCCGCGCTGATGGCAGTCCTGGATATCTTCCAGCACTGCCTTGAACTTGGCCTGGCGATTGAGAAACACCAGATCGGGATGATCCTTGCGCACCATCGGCCGGTTGGTGGGGATGACCGCCACTTCCAGGCCGTAGATCTGCTGAAACTCGTACGCTTCGGTATCAGCGGTACCGGTCATGCCCGACAACTTGCCGTACATGCGGAAGAAGTTCTGGAAGGTGATCGACGCCAGGGTCTGGTTCTCGCGCTGGATCGGCACCCCTTCCTTGGCCTCGACCGCCTGATGCAGACCATCGGACCAGCGCCGCCCGGCCAGCGTGCGGCCGGTGAACTCGTCAACGATAATCACTTCGCCGTCGCGCACGATGTAATCGACATCGCGCTGATACAGCGCATTGGCGCGCAGTGCGGCATTGAGGTGGTGCACGATCGCCAGATTGTTGGCCGCGTACAGCGCGTCCTCTTCGTCCTTGAGGATGCCCGCCTCATGCAGCAGCCGTTCGGCATTCTCCATGCCGGCTTCCGACAAATGCACCTGCTTGGCTTTCTCGTCGACAAAAAAATCGCCCTCGCCGTCCTCGCTGGCCTGCTTGACCAGTTTGGGCACGATGCGATTGACCTTGACATACAAATCGGGCGACTCATCGGCCGGCCCGGAAATGATCAATGGCGTGCGCGCCTCGTCGATCAGGATCGAATCCACCTCATCGACGATGGCGAAGTTCAGTTCACGCTGGAAACGGTCGTCCTTGGACAACGCCATGTTGTCGCGCAGGTAGTCGAAACCGTATTCGTTGTTGGTGCCGTAGGTGATGTCGGCGGCGTAGGCGCCCTTTTTGTCGGCGTGCGGCATGCCCGGATACACCACGCCCACGCTCAGGCCCAGCCAGTTGTAAAGCTTGCCCATCCAGGCGGCATCGCGACGCGCCAGGTAATCGTTGACGGTAACCACATGCACACCTTTGCCGGCTAGCGCATTCAGGTACACCGCCAGCGTGGCGACCAGGGTTTTGCCCTCGCCGGTGCGCATCTCGGCGATCTTGCCCATGTGCAACACCATGCCACCGATCAACTGGACATCGTAGTGGCGCATGCCCAGCACCCGCCGCGAGGCTTCGCGGCATACCGCGAATGCTTCGGGCAGGAGCGCATCCAGGCTCTGGCCATCAGTCACCCGCCGCTGAAACACGGCCGTCTTGGCCTTCAGCGAATCATCGTCGAGCGCCGTGAGTTCAGGCTCCAGCGCATTGATGCGAACGACGGATTTTTGCAACTGACGCAGCAGGCGCTCATTGCGGCTGCCAAATACACGGGTAAGCAGGGAATTGATCATGGTGACCGGGTTGGATTGGGAAAGTGGCGCAACGCTATCGAGGGGCGGGCCAATCGCTTCGGCCTGCGCGATTCACGACCATCAGTGCACCTGGCGCCGACACGGTTCGCAAATCGGGCCACCCTCGGCGACCCAGCACACTACGCGCTGAGTCAGCCGATTACCGGACTGACCCGCAAAGGCGCCATTGTAACGTGGGGACGGCTCGTCGCGCTTCAAGCGCTCGCCGCAGCGGTCAGCCGCGGCTGCTTTGCAGAAACTGGCGCGGGTTGACCGGGCGGCCATCGCGCCACACTTCAAAGTGCAGGTGTGGGCCAGTCGAGCGGCCGGTCGAACCGATCAGCGAGATCCGGTCGCCGGCACGGACACGCTCGCCAACCTGCACGATGAGCCGGCTGTTGTGGGCGTAGCGCGTCATCAGGCCGTTGCCATGATCGATCTCGACCAGGTTGCCAAGGCCGGCATCACGGCCGGAAAATATCACCACGCCATCAGCGACCGCGGTAACCGGGTCGCCCAGTTTGCCGCTGAAATCCAGACCGCGATGGAACTGGCTACCGCCGCTGATCGGATCGGTGCGGTTGCCAAAATGCGAACTCATGTAGCCACCACGGACCGGCATGCCGGCCGGGGTAGCGCTCATGTCGACATCCTGATCGGCCAGCAGCGACTCGATCAGGCCGAGTTGTTCGCCGGAGGATTGCAGCTGGAGTTCGAGTTCATCAAGGCGACTGCGCACATCGGAAGCCGACTGTTGAGTCGCCGGATCGATACCGCCGACACCGGGCATCTCGATGAAATTGAACTCGCCGTCGCCCAGCTTTCCGGAGCGGGTGAGGCGCTCACCCAGCGCATTGAGCCGGTTGGCCTGTGCCTGTAATTCACCCAAACGCGCCGCCATGGCGTTGACTTCGCGCTCCGAACTGGCACGCACTTCCAGCAGTGCCGTGTCCTGCGCGTCGAGGCGCGCCTGCATCGCCTGCAACTGCGCGCGTGCCGGGCCATTGAGCCCACGCGCAAAAAAACCGAGGGCAAACCCGCAAACCACAATGGCGGCAAGCCCGGCGGCGGCGGCGGCAATCACCTTGGGGTCACGTAATGCGAAATTTCGCGGCCCACGCAGGAATTTCGCTACGATGATGACATTCATGAAGCATCACTCCGTCAATCGCCAGCACGTTGCCGCCCGCCCCGCCAGCGCACAGACCGCATTGGCGGCTGCCGGCAGCGCGCTCGGTGGCATCGCCCACCGTGCCCAGTGGCTGGTCACGCTCGACACGCACTTGCGCAAATCCTTGCCGCCAGCACTGGCCAACCATTGCACATTGGCCAATATCCGAGACGACACGCTTGTTTTTCTGGTCAGCTCACCGGTCTGGAAGGCCAAACTGCGTCTGTTCGGCGACACCTTGCTGGCTGCCGCAAACAGCGCCGGCATTCCGGCACGTGAGCTCACACTCAAGGTCGCGTCTTTGCCACTGCCTCCCCCGGAGACAACGCCGTGCGCTCCCCTCTCAGCGGCCGGCCGCGATGCGCTGCGGTCTGCCGCACAATCCATTACCGACCCCGAATTGCAGGCCAAACTGCTGAAACTGGCATCCCTGCCGTGACGTTGTGTTCGCCGATTCAGCGCGCAGCGCGCGCCCAACCACGAACAACACTGGCCGACCTTAGGCCATTTTGCCGTTGCGTTCCAGTGCCGTTAAGTTTCAAGCCCATCGCGCACCCAAAAACGTGACGCCAGTCACACTGCCCCGGCGCCCGCGAGCAACGGTATAACGGCAATCGATTCAAGGGGTTCACGCCGAAACCGGCGCCAGCAGACCGGCCGCAAACGGCAACGCCTGGGCGTCGTCGAAGCTGACCACCTCGTAGGCACTGGCATCGCTCAGCAGCGTGCGCAACAGGCGGTTATTCAACTCGTGGCCGGATTTGTGGCCATTGAACGCACCGATCAGGCCATGCCCCAGCAGGTAGATGTCGCCGATCGCATCAAGAATCTTGTGGCGCACAAACTCGTCGGCATAACGCAGCCCGCTCTCGTTGAGGATGCGGTAATCGTCGAGCACGATCGCGTTATCCATGCTGCCGCCCAGCACCAGATTGCGCTCGCGCAGCATCTCAATGTCTTTCATGAAGCCAAAGGTGCGGGCGCGGCTGATCGCCTTGACGAACGAGGTGTGGGAAAAATCGATTTCCGCCCGCGACTGTGCCTGCGCAAACAACGGATGGCTGAACTCGATGGTAAAACCGACCTTGAAGCCATCGAACGGCTCGAACCGTGCCCAGCGATCACCGTCACTGACCTGTACCGACTTGTGGATGCGCACAAACCGCTTGGCCGCGTCTTGTTCTTCGATGCCGGCGGACTGGATCAGGAACACGAACGGCCCGGCCGAGCCATCCATGATCGGCACTTCGGCTGCCGACAGCTCGACATAGACATTGTCGATGCCAAGGCCAGCCATCGCCGCCAGCAAGTGCTCAACCGTGGCGACCCGCACGCCCTCATGGACCAGCGTGGTGGACATGCGGGTATCGCCCACCGCTTGCGCATGCGCAGGCAACTCCATCACCGGATCGAGATCGACGCGGCGGAACACGATACCGGTATTGATCGCTGCCGGACGCAGCGTCATGAATACTTTTTCGCCGGAATGGATGCCAACGCCGGTGGCGCGGATCACGTTCTTCAGCGTGCGCTGTTTGATCATTGCATGCTTTCCCCGGCGCAACCACGGCGTAAAACCTTGGCGAGCATAACATAAAGTCGCGCGAACCCTGTCTTGACGGCGGGCCGGGACCCTATAAAGCCGGGAGCACGGGAGCACCGGAAGAGCGTAACGCTTCCGGTTCGCAAGGGACGCAAAAAGCGCAAAGGAGAAGCGCAACGTACATCCAAGTCCGGATGTCGGCGCCAGCCCTTCGCGCTTTGAGCCAACCTAAATGAGCACGATGTCGTGGGTTGCGAGGTCGCATCGCTGGCACGCGCAGGGTAAGGCGCCGGTGTTTGACCGAACGCGCCGCGCAGCGGCGAAGTAACCGCCTAGCGAGCAAAGCGAGCGGTGTCGCGCAGCGACCGAACACCGGAATGCGCGAGTGCGGCGCCGGCCTGCGATTGCCGAGCAGCGTGGCGGATCGGTGTGGCCCGAGCCACACCGCCGTGCGCCCGCCGCAAGGCGTTCTTGGTTGCTATTTCCGCAGTGAAAACGTGTCTCGCCGGCCGCGGGCCGGTGACAGCTTGGCTTTGGCCGACAACCTCGCCATGCCACAGCCGCGCGGAGGACGCGGCAGCGGCACGCAACCCATGCAACTCAGGGTAGCCGCATGGTGACTACCAACCGGTCAATCCGCCTGTCGCCGCAGGAACGCAGGGATGTCCAGATAGGTGTGGTCGACCGCCGTTTCGCTGCTCGCCACCACTTCGTTGCGAGCGTTCCCACGCAGGCCATTGCCGGTCAACCCCGGATTGAAGTCGTTGGCGTTTTCGATGGCACCGGTGCTGCCGTTGCGCACCAGTTTGATCGGCCGTGGCTGCACTACCGGCTCGCGCTCGCCGGAACGCACCGGCTGCCGCGCCGCACCACGATTGAGGCCGGTGGCGACCACGGTCACGCGCACTTCGTCCTGCATGTCCGGGTCGAGCGAGGTACCAATCACCACAGTGGCATCTTCGGAAGCAAACTCCTCGATGGTGCGGCCGATTTCGTCGAACTCGCGCATGGTGAAATCCGGGCCGGCGGTGATGTTGACCAATACCCCGCACGCGCCGGCTAGGCTGATGTCTTCCAGCAGCGGGTTGCTGACTGCGGCATCAGCGGCATCGAGCGCCCGCGATTCGCCACGGCCGCTGCCGGTGCCCATCATCGCCATGCCCATCTCGCTCATTACCGTGCGCACGTCGGCGAAGTCGACATTGATCATGCCCGGACGCACGATCAGGTCGGCAATGCCCTGCACCGCGCCGAGCAGCACATCGTTGGCGGCACGGAAGGCCTGCACCATGGTCGCTTCGCGGCCGAGCACGGTAATCAGCTTTTCATTCGGCACGGTGATCAGCGAATCGCAATGCTGGCTCAGCTCTTCGATGCCCTTGAGCGCCACCTGCATGCGGCGGCGGCCCTCGAACGGGAACGGCTTGGTAACCACCGCGACCGTGAGAATGCCCATTTCCTTGGCCAGTTGCGCGACGACCGGCGCGGCGCCAGTGCCGGTTCCACCACCCATGCCGGCGGTGATGAACACCATATCGGCCCCTTCCAGTGCCTCGACGATGCGTTCGCGATCCTCCAACGCCGACTGCCGGCCCACTTCGGGGTTGGCGCCGGCGCCCAGGCCCTTGGTGACGTTGCTGCCGAGCTGCAACTGCAACTTGGCGCCCGAGTTTTTGATCGCCTGCGAGTCGGTGTTGGCGCAGATGAACTCGACGCCCTCCACCGCACTGTTGACCATGTGCGCGACGGCGTTGCCGCCGCCACCGCCGATGCCGATCACCTTGATGATCGCGTTGGGTGCCACTTTTTCGATCAATTCAAACTTGGCCATGGGTACTTCCTCCGTAATTGCTGCTGTTGCCTGCTGATTTGCTACGCCCTGTTTGTGTCTGTCGTTGCCGCCTGACGCCATGCCACCCACGCGCGGTGAACACGGTCAAAACTCACCTCGGTACCAATTGCGCAAGCGCGCCAACGCCTTGCCTACCTTGCCAAGCGGCAAGCTCGGCCGGCTCGGGTTTTCGATCTGACTACCCCACAACAACAGCCCGATGCCGGTGGCATAGACCGGGTTGTTGATGACCTCGCCAAGACCGGTAACCTGTTGCGGAATACCCAGCCGCACTGGCATGTGCAACATTTCCTCGGCCAGATCGACGACCCCCTCCATGCGCGCTGCGCCGCCAGTCAGCACCAGCCCGGCACGCACCAATTCTTCGTAGCCGGAGCGGCGCAACTCGGCCTGCACCATTTCGAAGATTTCTTCGTAACGCTCCTGCACCGCTTCAGCCAGCGCCTGCCGTGCCAGGCGGCGCGGCGGGCGATCACCAACACTCGGCACTTGAATGGTTTCTTCGGCCGTGGCCAGTTGCGCCAGCGCACAGGCGTAACGCACCTTGATCTGCTCGGCCTCGGGGGTGGGCGTGCGCAGCAAGTGGGCGATGTCATTGGTCACCTGGTCGCCGGCAATCGGCAACGACGCGGTATGGCGAATGGCGCCCTGCACGAATACCGCAATGTCGGTGGTGCCGGCACCGATATCGACCAGCACCACACCCAACTCCTTTTCGTCGTTGGTCAACACCGCAGTGCTCGATGCCAGCGCGCTGAGCACCAGGTCATCGACCTGCAGGTGGCAGCGATTGATGCACTTGGTGATGTTCTGCGCCGCCGATTGCGCGCCCACCACCAGATGTGCGCGCACTTCCAGACGCACCCCGGACATGCCGACCGGATGGCGAATGCCCTCCTGCGAGTTGTCGACGATGTATTCCTGGGCAATGGCATGCAGGATTTTTTGATCCGAGGGAATGGCAACCGCTTTGGCGGCTTCCAGCACCCGGTCCAGATCGGCATAGGTCACCTCGCCATCGCGGATCGGCGACATGCCGGGCGAGTTGCGGCATTGCGTGTGGCTACCCGAGATCGACGCGTACACCGAGCGAATCTCGCAACCGGCCATCTGCTCGGCCTCTTCGAGCGCGCTCTGGATCGAACGCACCGTGGATTCGATATCGACCACTACGCCGCGCTTCATGCCGCGCGAATCGTGGCTGCCCAGACCAATCACCTCGATGGTGCCGCCCGGCGCGTATTCACCGACCAGGGCAATCACCTTGGCGGTGCCGATATCGAGGCCAACGATGAGTGACTTGTCGCCTTTGCGGTTCATCGCATATCCCTTGTTTGCAGCGGTTTGGCATCGTCCACACCGTTGCCGGCAAACCGCAGTGCGATGCCATTGGTGTAGCGAAGGTCGGCGCGTACCATCACTGCGGCGTTGCTGGCAGTGACCTGCGGCATCGCGCGCAGCAAGCGCGTCAGACGCGCGGTGGCATCGTCGCGACCGATCAGCACGTGGCTGCCATCGTCCAGACCCAGGCTCCAACTGCCGCGCGGCGACAACTGCAACTCGGTGACGTGGCGATCCAGTGCAGCGAAGCCACTGTCGGCAAACTGGTACAACGCCACCACCTCGGCAACCCGGCGCGGTGTGCCACTCAGGCGCGGCAAATGCGCCAATGCAGCATCATCAGGTGCCGAGAAGATCACGCCATCGTGCGACAACCATTGCTGCTCGCCCCAGCGGGCAAACGGCCGGTGTTCGCGCACATCCACTTGCAGCAGGTCCGGCCAGCGTTTGCGCACTTGTACCGAAGCCACCCACGGCAGCGCAGCGGCAGCATCGCGAACGCGGCGCAGATCGGTGGCAAAAAAACCCATGCCCAGTTCCGGCAGCACCGCCACGCGCACCGCTTGCGCGCTGACATGATCCAATTCGCCGGTCACCTGCAAGCGCGTCAGCGGCCAGCGCTGTGCCGCGATCCAGCCGTTGACCACTGCCACCAGCGGCAGCAGCACCAGCAGCACGGCGATACCCCATATGCTCAGGCGCAGCCAGACATTCATGGCGCAGCACCGCCCAGGGTCAACTCGAGAATGCGCCAGCACAGCGTGTCGAAGTCGATACCGACCGCCTGCGCCGCCTTCGGAACCAGCGAGTGGCTGGTCATGCCCGGCGCGGTATTCACTTCCAGCAGCCAGTTGTTGCCCGCGCTGTCGCGCATCACGTCGACGCGGCCCCAACCGCTGCATGCCAGCGCCTCGAAGGCATGCAGTGCCAGCGCGCGGATCTGCGCTTCGGCGAGCGGATCAGCAAAGCCAGGGCAGACGTATTGCGTGTCCTCGGCGAGGTATTTGGCGTGATAGTCGTAGTACGCGCCGGCCGGCACGATGCGGATACTGGGCAGGGCGCTGTCGGCGAGAATGGCAACGGTGTATTCGCTGCCGACGATCAGCTGCTCCATCAACAGATCGCCGCGATAGCGCGCTGCCAGCGCCACTGCCGGCGCCAGGTCATCGAGTGCGAATACCCGCGTGATGCCGACGCTGGAACCCTCGCAGGCGGGCTTGACGATCACCGGCAGACCCAATTGCAGCGCCGCTGCCGACACGTCATCGCCAGGCGACAGGCGGGTGTAGCGCGGTGTCGGCAATCCCAGTGCCAGCCAGATCTGCTTGCTGCGAACTTTGTCCATCGCCAGCGCGGTGCCTAGCAGCGACGAGCCGGTGACCGGAATCGCGTAGGCTTCGAGCAGGCCCTGCACCACGCCGTCTTCGCCGCCACCCTTGTTGCCATGCAACACGTTGAACACGCGATCGTAGGCGCGCTGTTGCAGACCCGCGAGCAATGCCGGCACGCCATCGACCGCCAGCGCGTCCACCCCATGCGCGCGCAGTGCGTGCAGCACATTCTCGCCCGAGTTCAGCGATACCTCCCGCTCACTGCTGGTACCACCCATGAGCACCGCGACGCGGCCAAACCTGCTGGGGTTGCGTTGTGCGTTCATGCATTGCCCCCGCGCGCTGGCAGGCCAAGCGTGGCCAAGCCGGCAGCCACCTGGCCAATATCGCCAGCACCCATCACAATCAACAAATCGCCATCCACCAGCACATCGGCCAGCACCGCCGGCAACTCGCGCGCGCTCGCCGCCAGCACCGGATCGATGCGCCCACGTGCGCGAATCGCGCGCGCCAACGACTTGCCGTCGGCACCGATGATCGGTGCTTCACCGGCGGGATAGACCTCGGTCAACACCAGTGCGTCGGCCTGCGACAGTACCGCCGCGAACTCATCAAGCAGGTCGCGGGTACGGGTATAGCGATGCGGCTGAAACGCGATCACCAGCCGCCGCTCGGGCCAGCCGGCGCGCGCGGCAGCGAACACCGCCTGCAACTCTGCCGGGTGGTGGCCATAGTCGTCGACCAACAGCGCCGAGCCGCTTGCCAGCGCCAGCTCACCCTTGATATTGAAGCGCCGGCCGATGCCCTGAAATTGCGCCAGCGCCTGCGCGATGGCGTTCGCCTCGACGCCCAACTGCCAGCCGACAGCCGCTGCCGCCAGCGCATTCTGCACGTTGTGCCGGCCCGGCAGATTGAGCGTCACCGGCACCGCCGCGGCCTCGGGAAGATGCAAGGTAAAATGCGTTTGTGCGCCAACCTGACGCACCTGCTCGGCGCGCACGTCGGCGTTGCCGGCAAAACCGTAACGCATCACGTGGCGCGGCATGGTCTGCGCCAACGCCGCCACTTCCGGGTCGTCGATGCACAACACCGCCAAACCGTAGAACGGCAAGCGATGCAGGAACTCCGAGAATGCCGCCTGCACGCGGGCAAAATCGCCGCCGTAGTTTTCCAGATGATCGGCGTCGATATTGGTGACCACCGAGATCAGTGGGCTCAGCCGCAGAAAGCTGCCATCGCTTTCATCGGCTTCGGCGACCAGCCATTGGCCGCTGCCAAGGCGCGCATTGACGCCCGCCGACAGCAATTGGCCGCCGATCACGAACGTCGGATCCAGCCCGCCTTGCGCGAGCACGCTGGCGATCAGGCTGGTGGTGGTGGTTTTGCCATGGGTGCCGGCAACCGCGATGCCACGGCGAAAGCGCATCAGCTCGGCCAGCATCTCGGCGCGCGGCACCACCGGAATGCGCCGCTCGCGGGCGGCGCACAACTCGGGGTTGTCGCTGCGGATCGCGCTGGACACCACCACCACATCGACATCTGTCAGGTTCTCGGCGCCATGGCCAACGCGGATGTCGGCACCCAATGCCGACAATCGGCGCGTGCTGGCGCTGTCGCTCAGGTCCGAGCCGGTAACCCGATAGCCCAGAGTCACCAGCACTTCGGCGATGCCACTCATGCCGACGCCACCGATGCCAATGAAATGTACATGCGAGAACGCACGCGCCAGATCACCACTGTCGGCCAGACGACGGTTCATGGCGACGCCTGCGCGATGAGAGCTTCGGCAACCTGTTCGGCCGCACGCGGCTGCGCCAACGCCCGCGCCGCCTGTGCCATTGCCAACAGGCTCGCGCGGTCGCGGTGCAGACGCAGGATTTGCGCAGCCAGGTGGCGCGCGAGATCGGGCGATTCAGGTAGCAGCACGGCAGCGGATTGCGCAACCATGAACTCGGCGTTGCGGGTCTGGTGATCGTCGACGGCGTGTGGATAGGGCACCAACACACTGGCAGCACCGACCGCACACAACTCCGCCAGGGTCAGCGCGCCGGCACGACAAATCACCAAATCGGCCCACGCGTAGGCCGCTGCCATATCCTCGATGAACGGCTCGATGCCGGCACGCACCTGCATGCGCGAATAGGCGTCGTGGGTGGCATCGCGCTGGTTGGCGCCGCACTGGTGACGAACCTGATAGGGCACGGCCGTGCCCAGCCGCGCCAACACGATCGGCAAGGTCTGGTTCAGCACGCGCGCGCCCTGACTACCGCCGAGCACGAGCAAGTGCAGCGCCGCGTCATTCGCGCGCAGGCGCTGTGCCGGTAGCGGCAACGCGGTCAGCTCCGCGCGCACCGGGTTGCCCAGCCAATGGCAGTCGCGGCCCGGAAAGCTGTCCGGGAATCCGCACAACAGCTGCCGTGCCATGCGCGCCAGAATCCGATTGGTGATGCCGGGCGTCCGATTCTGCTCGTGCACCAGCAATGGCACTTTCAGCAGCCACGCCGCGATACCGCCGGGGCCAGCGGCGAAGCCGCCGAAACTGATCACTGCGCGCGGCCGGTGTTTGCGCAATACCGCCAACGCTTGCAGCACGGCGCGGGCAATCAGCCACGGCGAGGCCAGCAACCGCAGCACGCCCTTGCCGCGCAGCGCGCGCACGGCGATGGTTTCGATGGCAATGCCCGACGCCGGCACCAGCCGGGTTTCCATGCCGTCGGCAGAACCCAGCCACAGCACCGGCACCGCCAGTGCGTGCAGGGCGCGGGCCACCGCGATACCCGGGAAGATGTGGCCGCCAGTGCCACCGGCGAGAATCAGCACCGGCCGTGGCTCGAACGCAATGTAGCTCATGGCGCTGCTCCCAGCGTCGGTTCGCGGCGCGCTCGCCAGCCAAAGCGCGGCACAACCGCCACTGGTGCCGGCACGAATTCCGCGTGATCGGCCTGATCGGCACGCACTCGCGCCATCTTGCGTTCGGCGCGATCCAGCTCCAGGCTCACGCGCAGCAGCAAGCCGATCGCGGCGCAGGTCATCAGCACACTGGAGCCACCCGAGGATATCAACGGCAGGGTCAGGCCCTTGGTTGGCAGCACCCCCAGGTTGACGCCAATCGACACCAGCGCCTGCAAGCTGATCCACAGTGCAACGCCGAATGCGCAGTACGCCGAGAACAGCCGCCGCAACTCGATCGCGCGCAGGCCAATCCACAGCGCCCGACCCGCAAACCCTGCATACAGCGCGATCACCAGCATGACGCCGGCAAAACCGAGCTCCTCGGCGATCACCGCCAGGATGAAGTCGGTATGCGCTTCGGGCAGATAAAACAGCTTCTGCACACTGGCGCCGAGCCCGACGCCAAACCACTCGCCGCGACCAATCGCGATCAGCGCCTGGGTGAGCTGAAAGCCATCCTTGAACGGATCGGCCCAGGGGTCGAGAAACGAGGTCAGGCGCCGTATCCGGTACGACTCCGATACCGCCACCATCGCCAGCACCGGCAGGCCGATCAACACTGGCGCCAGTAACCGCGGCAGGCTGACGCCGCCAAGAATCAACATGCCGCCAACCACCGAGCACAGCAACATCGCCGAGCCGAAATCCGGCTGCAACAGCAGAAACGCGACCATCGCGATCAGCACACCGATTGGCTTGAGCATCGCGCGCCAGCTTTGCTGCAACTCGCTGTAATAGCGCTTGAGATAGCTGGCCAGCCAGACGATGAGCAACAACTTGACGGCTTCGACCACCTGGAAGTTTGCAATGCCCAGGGATATCCAGCGGCGTGCGCCGTTCACCGTGTGTCCCAATCCCGGCAGATAAACCGCCGCCAGCAGCGCAAAGCAGGCAATCAGCAACCATTGGCTGCGTTGCTCTATCCAACGCAATTCGGTGCGCATGATCAGCGCCGCCAGCGCGGCACCGGCAAGCAGAAAAAGCGCGTGGCGGATCACGAAATGGTACTCGCCAACCTTGAAGCTCTCGGCAACCGCGACCGAGCTGGATGCCACCATCACCAGGCCGAACGCGGCGAGCACCGCAAAAATCAGCAGCAGCCACGGATCGGGGCGGCCCGCGATGCTGTCGAGCCGCAGTGCCTGATCACCTCGCTGGATCGGTCCGAGCATACTCAGCGCACCTTCAACGTGGCCAGCCCAACCAGCACCAACACCACCGAAATGATCCAGAAGCGGACGATTACGCGTGGCTCCGGCCAGCCCTTGAGTTCGAAGTGGTGATGGATCGGCGCCATGCGGAACACGCGGCGGCCGGTCAGCTTGAACGACGCCACTTGCAGCATCACCGACACGGTTTCCAGCACGAACACACCGCCCATCACTACCAGCACCAGTTCCTGGCGCACGATCACGGCGATCGCACCGAGCGCCGCACCCAGCGCCAGTGCGCCGATATCGCCCATGAACACCATCGCTGGATAGGTGTTGAACCACAAAAACCCCAGGCCAGCGCCGGCGATGGCGGCGCACACGATGGCGAGCTCGCCGGCGCCGGGCACCGCCGGGATTTGCAGATACTGCGAGAACACCGCGTTGCCCGACACATACGCGAACACGCCGAGCGCGCCGGCAACCAGCACCGTGGGCATGATCGCCAAGCCATCGAGGCCATCGGTGAGATTGACCGCGTTGGAGAAACCGACGATCCAGAAATAGGCCACCACCACAAAGGCGGCACCGAGCGGCAGCGCGACATTTTTCAGCAGCGGAAGATAGAACGTGGTGTTGGATGCGGCATCGGCGGTGTGGAACAGCACCAGCGCCGCCAGCAAGCCGGCAATCGACTGCAACACATACTTCCAGCGCGATTTCAGCCCATTGGGGTCGCGCCGCACGATCTTGATCCAGTCGTCGTACCAACCGATCGCACCGAAGCTCAGCAAAACGCCCAGCACCACCCACACGTAGCGATTGCCCAGATCGCCCCACAGCAGGCTGGCAACGGTGACCGCCAGCAAGATCAGCGCGCCGCCCATCGTCGGCGTCCCAGCCTTGCTCAAATGCGACACCGGGCCGTCGCTGCGGATGGGCTGGCCACCGCGCAGGGCACCGAGCCGGCGGATCACCATCGGCCCGAGCGCCAGCGACAATCCCAACGCCGTCAGCGCGCTGAAAATGGCGCGCACGGTGATGTAACCGAACAGGGCAAAACCCTGATCCAGCCATTTCAACCAATGCGCCAGTTCAAGCAGCATGCGCACCCCCGTGTTCGCTGGTGGCGGGGCACAATGCGGCCACCACGGTTTCCATCGCGCTCGAGCGCGATCCCTTGACCAGAATGTGCAGCGGCACGCGCTGCGCCCGTTCGGCGAGCTGCGCACGCAACGCGTCGATCAGGCTGGTCTGATCGTGGAAATGCCGGCCGCCATCGCCGAACGCACGGCTGGCCTGCTGGCTCAGCGGGCCTGTCGTCCACACCGCCGATAGGCCGGCGCGGCGCGCGCGATCGCCCAGTTCGGCGTGCAGCACAGCACTGCCTTCTCCCAACTCAGCCATGTCGCCCAACACCAGCCAAGTCTCGCCTTCGGTGCTGGCAAGGCGATCGATGGCTGCTGCCACCGAGCCGGGATTGGCGTTGTAACTGTCGTCGATCACGGTCACGGTCTGGCTAAGCACGCGCACCTGTTGACGGCCGGCCACCCCGCGCGCGGCGTGCAGACCTTCGCCGATGATCGCCGCCGGCACGCCCGCTGCGTGTGCCATGGCGGAAGCGGCCAGCGCATTCATCACGTTGTGGCGCCCGGGCAAGCGCAGCCGTATTGGCAGTGTGGCATCAGGCAGCTGCAGATCGAAGCGGCTGCCTTCACTATCCAGCAGCACGGCATGCGCGCTGATGTCGGCACTGTGCTCCAGAGCAAAGCGCAGGCAACGGCGCGGCGCGGCAATGTCGGCAAAGAATTGGCAAAACGCGTCGTCGGCATTGATGATCGCCACGCCATCGCCGGGTAGCGACTCGTAGATTGCCGCCTTGGTTTGCGCGATGCCCAGCAGGCTGCCCATGCGCTCCAGGTGCGCCGGTGCGACGTTGTTGACCAAGGCGATATGCGGACGCGCAATCGAGCTCAGGTAGGCGATGTCGTCGGGCTTGCCGGCACCCATCTCGTAGATTGCATAACGTGCCTGCTCGGGCGCATCGAGCACCGCCAGTGGCAGACCGATTTCGTTGTTGCGATTGCCGGGGTTGGCACAGGTTGGCGCATGGCGTTCAAGGATTGCCAGCAACAGCGCTTTGACCGATGTCTTGCCGTTGCTGCCGGTGAGCGCCAGCACGCGGGTATCGCGCGTGCGTTGCACTGCCGCCGCGATGTCGCCCAGCGCTGCCACGGTGTCGGCACACAGCAGTTGCGGCAGTTCGCTTTGCACCGGCCGCGACACCAGCAGCGCCGCTGCACCGGCTTGCGCCGCTGGCAGACAAAAATCATGGCCATCACAGCGCTCGCCGATGATCGCCACGAACAGCGCTGCGGGCGCGACCTGCCGCGAATCGATGGCGATCGACTGCACAGACACATCCTCGCCGAGCAGGCGCGCGCTGCACCAGCGGGCAATCTGCGATGCCAGCAGCGGCTTCACGACACGTTCTCCAGTGCCGCGCGCGCCACCGCCAGGTCGTCGAACGGCAATCGCTGGCTGCCGACGTGCTGATACTGCTCGTGGCCTTTGCCGGCGATCAACACCGCGTCGCCGGGCTGCGCCATGGCAATGGCATCAGCGATCGCGCGTGCGCGATCACGCTGGATTATCGCGGTGTTGCGCTTGTCCAGCCCGGCAAGGATGTCGGCAACGATCGCGTCGCCGCACTCGCCACGCGGATTGTCGTCGGTCACGATCACCTGCTCGGCGCCAGCCGCGGCGACCGCCGCCATCTGCGGCCGTTTGCCACGGTCGCGCTCGCCGCCGCAGCCAAACACGCAGATGACCCGACCACGCGCATGGTGGCGCACGCTGGCCAGCGCCTGTTGCAGGGCGTCGGGCGTATGTGCGTAATCCACCACCACCAGTGGCCGCTCGCCGCCGCCAACCCGGCTCATCCGCCCGGGCACCGGCTGCAATTGCGGCAAAACCTTGGCGATGTCCTGCAGCGGCACGTGCAGCGCGTGCAGCACCCCGGCAACAGCCAGCAAATTATCCAGGTTGAAGCGACCGATCAGCACCGAGCGCACCGCGGCAACCGCGTTGCCGATGCGCAGCACAAACCGCAGGCCCTCGCTGCCGGTTGCAACCGCCTCGGCGGCGACCAGCGCGTCAGCGCGCCCACGTGAACTGGTGCCGATCCGCGTCAGCGTTGCCGGCAGGCGCGCAAGCAGTTGCGATCCGAACGCGTCGTCGAGGTTGATCACCGCCGTAGCCAGGCCGGCGCTGGCAAACAGCTTGGCTTTTGCCGCGCCGTAACGCGCCATGTCACCGTGGTAATCCAGATGATCGCGGGTGAGGTTGGTAAACACCGCAACCGCAAAACGCACGGCATCGACGCGCCCTTGATCGAGGGCATGCGAGGACACTTCCATGGCGACATGAGTGGCGCCCTGGCTGCGCATGTCATCCAGCAAACGGTGCACCTGCAGCACATCCGGGGTGGTGCGCTCGCCAGCGGCCAGTGCGCCGTGCAGGCCAGCACCAAGTGTGCCGATGGTACCCACGGTAAGGCCGCGGGTATGTAGCGCCTGCGCCAACAGTTGCACAATCGAGGTCTTGCCGTTGGTGCCGGTGACAGCGATCACGGTCATCGCCGCCGATGGCCGATCATGGAAGCGATCCGCGATCGCGCCCAGCGCCGCACGCAGCCCGGGTACCGCAATGGCGGTGGCCGGCGCGCGCAACGCAGCCGGCAGTGGTGGCTCGTACACCAGCGCAGCGGCACCGTCGGCAATGGCCTGGTCGGCGAATGCCATGCCATGGCCGCTGCCGCCGCTCAGTGCAAAGAATGCATCACCCGGATGCAGCGCGCGGCTGTCCAGGCACAGCCCAGTCACCGCTGTATCCGGCAACGGCGGCGGCGCATGGCCGGCGAGCAAGCGCGACAATGGCATGACGCGGCTCACAGTGCCGCCCCGGTTTTTGCGGTGCTGGCATTGGCCGCTGCGCGTGCGGCGATCGCAGGCGCGGATTCGGCGGGCATGCTTGCATACCACTGTTCGATGCGATCGGGCGGCACCGCCAGTACGCGCAAGGCACCGGTCATGATGCGGCGGAATACCGGCGCAGCCACCGCGCCACCGCCATATTCCTCGCCCTTGGGATCGTTGATGACCACCGCCATCGCCAGCCGTGGCCGCGATACCGGTGCCAGCCCAACGAATACCGCAACGTAACGCTTGTCGGCATAGCCACCGCCACTGGCCTTGCGCGAGGTGCCGGTCTTGCCGGCCACACGATAGCCCGTCACATTGGAACGCGTGGCCGTACCACCCTCGCCGGTAACCGCTTCCAGGATCGCCAGCATCTTGCCGGCAATGGCGCGATCGACGACCGTCCGCTGCGCCGGTGGCGTGCCCTTGACGAAGGTCGGCGTCGGCAATACACCGCCGTTGCCGAATGCGGCGTAGGCGCGCGCCAACTGCAACGCGGTCACCGACACCCCATAGCCGTAGGCAATCGTCTGTTTCTCGACCGGCCCCCAGGCACTGGCCGCTGGCAACACCCCAGCGGATTCGCCGGGGAAACCACTACCGGTGCTCTGCCCCAGTCCAAAGCGCCGATACGCACTGTATTGCTGCTCGGCGCCGAGTTGGTCGGCGATCTTGATCGCACCCACATTCGAGCTTTTGATCAACACCCCGGCCATGCTCAGCGTGCCGTAATCCTTGAAGTCATGGATCGTGTAGCCGCCGCGCAGCGTGGTGTAACCCGGGGAGGTGGCAATCAAGGTGTCCGGCGTGAACTTGCCGCTCTCCATCGCAGCGACGGCGGTGAACGCCTTCATCACCGAGCCTGGCTCGAACACATCGGTCAATGCGCGATTGCGCTGCGCATTGAGGATGTCGCTGTCGCGGCTGTTGGGGTTGTATGACGGCAGGTTTACCAGCGCCAGAATTTCGCCGCTGACGACATCGATGATCACCGCACTGCCGGCACTGGCATCGTGCTCGCGCAGGCCGGCGCCGAGTTCGCGATAGGCCAGGTACTGCAGGCGGCGATCGATCGACAACACCAGATCGCGACCGGGCTCGGCGGCGCGCAACAGATCGACGTTTTCAACCACGCGCCCGAGCCGATCGCGGATGACGCGCTTGACGCCCGGCTTGCCGGTCAACCAGTCGTTGAAGGCGAGTTCCAGCCCTTCCTGGCCAACATCATCGATATTGGTGAACCCAAGGACATGCGCAGCAACCGCGCCAGCCGGGTAAAAACGACGGAACTCGCGCTGCGCTGCAACGCCGGGGATTTGCAGCGCCAGAATGGCTTGTGCCGCATCCGGGCTCATGTGCCGACGCAAGTACACGAACTCGCGCTCGGCACGCTGCGCAAGCCGCTGCAGCAAGGCATCGGGGCTGATAGCCAGCGCCTTCGCCAATGCCGGGATCCGGTCCGTGGCTTGCAACAGCTCCTGTGGATTGGCCCAGATCGAAGCCACCGGCGTGGACACCGCCAGCGGCTCGCCATTGCGATCGAGGATGCTGCCCCGTGATGCCGCGATCGGGATGTCGCGCAAAAACCGCGCATCGCCCTGGCGCTGATAAAAATCGTTGTGCAGCAGTTGCAACCACCCCGCGCGCGCCACCAATGCCAGCGTGGCCAGGGCCAGCACGCCGGCTACCGCCAGCAGGCGGCTGCGCGCGTTGACGTTGCGCGCATGCATCCTCATTGCAACACCACCACGCGTTGCTCTTCGGGCTGCGCCATCCGCATGCCGAGCCGCGCGACGGCTATCTGTTCGATCCGGTCGGTCGCCGTCAGGGTGGCCAACTCAAGCTGCAAGCGTCCGTATTCGACGTTCAATTCATCGCGCTGGTTTTCCAGGCGACTCAACTCGATGAACAGTTGACGATGGTGATGGCGCTGATACACCACGCCCAGCGCACAGGCCATCACGGCCAGCACCAGCACGGCAAACGCGAAGTTGAGCGCACTCACGACGCCACCTCGGGCAAGCGTTCGGCGGCGCGCAATACCGCACTGCGCGCACGCGGATTGAGCGCCAATTCGGCGTTGTCGGCGCGTTGCGCCGCACCGAGGCTGCGCAGGGTTGGCGTGAAGGGCTGCAACGCCGGCAGACGGCGATTGCCGGCAGGTGGTTGCGCCTTGTGCGCGATGAAGCGTTTGACGATGCGATCCTCGAGCGAATGGAAGCTGATCACCACCAGCCGGCCGTTTGCGCGCAGCGCCTGATACGCTGCCTCCAGACCCGTCTCCAGATCCGCGAGTTCACGGTTGATGTGGATGCGGATCGCCTGAAAACTGCGGGTAGCGGGATGGCGATCACCATCGCCGCGGCCAACAACCCGCGCAATCAGTGCCGCCAAGTCGGCGGTACGGCTGATCGGTTCGAGCGCACGTTGCGCAATGATGGCGTCGGCGATGCGCCGGCTGCGGCGTTCCTCGCCGTAGCTCCACAGCACGTCAGCGATTTCCTCGCGGGTCGCCTGCGCCAGCCATTGCGCTGCACTGAGCCCGGCGTCCGGGTCCATCCGCATGTCGAGCGGGCCATCCTTGGCGAAACTGAAGCCACGTTCGGCGATATCGAGCTGTGGCGATGACACGCCCAGATCGAGCAACACACCATCGAGCCCCGACTGCGCCAGCGGCCAACGCCCGATGTCGGCAAAGCTGCCGCGGCAGATCGCAACCCGCGGGTCCGCGCCGAAGCGCTGTTCGGCACACGCGATGGCTTCCGGGTCTTTGTCGATCACCAGCAAATGCCCCTCGGGTCCCAACCGTTCGAGCACACCCAAGGCATGGCCACCACGCCCGAATGTGCCATCCAGATAACTGCCATCCCTGCGCACCCGCAATGCATCCATCACTTGCTTGAACAACACGGGCAAATGCACTTGCGGCGGATGATCGGGGGTCGGTGCTTGGTCTCGCCCACCTGCCATGGCCTGCTACAGCCTCAGTTCGAGCATGTCTTGGCTGATCTCGTCTTCGCTGATCGCTTGTCGGATCTGCGCAAGGTGCGCCTGCTCGCTCCACAATTCGAATTTCGAACCCATGCCCAGCAGTACCGCTTTTTTCTCGATGCCCGCGGCGCTACGCGGGCTCGCCGGCAAGGTGACCCGGCCATTGCCGTCAAGCTCCAGATGGCTGGCGGCACCGACCAGCTTGCGTTGCAAATTGCGATGCACTTGCTTGGCATTGGGCAGTGCATTGACTTGATCGCGCACCGCTTCCCATGCCTTTTCCGGGTACAGCCAAAGGCAACCGTGCTCGTACGGGTTGTAGGTAACGACCAAACGGTTGCCACACAGACGCGCAACCGGATCGCGGTAGGCGGTAGGAATCGCCAGCCGCCCCTTGTCGTCGATCGTGATGGCCGTCTCGCCTTGAAACATTTCCACTAATCCCCACGGAAAACCAATTTTTCCCTCTATTGTCCACAGTAGACCGCTACTTGATCGCTGTCAAGCCATTGATGGGCTTGTTTTCGCTTTTTTTTTCAATACCTTGCAGCACTCTTGAGAATCTTGTTTAAGAAGTGTTTGCTATTGCATGAATTGAATGGAATTGCCGTTGCAGCCGGACACCGGGCTCGGGACTCGGCCGCTGCGCGCCATCCCGTGCGGTGCTCGCCGCCCCCGGAGGCCTGGTGATTCGCTCGGCCGCGACCCGGGGCGCCGCATTCGTTCACCGCGACCGCGCGCAACATCCCGGGTTACGGCCTGCGGCCTAACCCGGGCTACCAAACCACGCGCCCCCCGGTAGCCCGGGTTGAGGCGAAGCCGAAACCCGGGGCGCATCGCGGCCGAAACCCGGGGCGCCGCATTCGTTCACCGCGACCGCGCGCAACATCCCGGGTTACGGCCTGCGGCCTACCCCGGGCTACCAAACCACGCGCACCCCCCGGTAGCCCGGGTTGAGGCGAAGCCGAAACCCGGGGCGCATCGTGGCCGAACCCCGGGGCGCCGCATTCGTTCACGGCAACCACCAAAATTTGGCACCGTCACGCGCACCCTATCCAGCGTACAATCGCCACGCGGAGTCGGCCGGGCAGTCGCGTCGTGCGTAGGCACGCCGAGGAAAGTCCGGGCTCCACAGGGCAAGGTGCCAGGTAACGCCTGGGCGGCGCAAGCCGACGGAAAGTGCAACAGAAAGCAAACCGCCAACCTTCGCTGCGCGTTTTCGCGTGCGGAGCGGTAAGGGTGAAATGGTGCGGTAAGAGCGCACCGCGTGCGGGGCTAACGCCGCACGGCACGGCAAACCCCACCTGGAGCAAGGCCAAATAGGGGCGCAATGGTGTGGCCCGCACCGCGTCCGGGTAGGCTGCTGGAGTGCCGTGGCGACACGGCACCGAGAGGAATGACTGCCCTTGACAGAACCCGGCTTACAGGCCGGCTCCGCACTTTTACCGACTCCACAACTTATGGCAACCCCAGCAAGGGTTGCGGCATGCCAAAGTAGTAGCCTTGGCAATAATCGACCCCGATCTCGCGCATACGCTTTAGCGTCGCCTCGTTCTCGACGTTCTCGGCGATGGTTGCAAGGCCCAGTACGTGTGCCATTTTATGGATGGCGTCGACCATCGCCAGACTGACGCCATCACCGTTCGCATCGCGAACGAACTGGCCGTCGATCTTGACGAAGTCCACCGGCAAACGTCGCAAATACGCGAACGATGACAGGCCGCTGCCAAAATCGTCGAGAGCAAAGCGGCAACCGAGGCCACGCAAACGGGTCATGAACAAGCCGACCGCCGCAAAATCAGTGATCGCTTCACCATCGGTGATTTCCAGGCACAACGCACCCGGATCAGCCAGCGCCCGGATCTGCTGTTCGGCAAACGCGCGAAACTCAGCATCGCACAGTGACGACCCCGAAACGTTCACGGCGACCCGTGCCAGCGCCGCGCGACCAGACGCAAGCCGCCAGCGCAGCCAGTCAGTGACTTGTTGCAACACCCAACGATCGATTCGCACCATCAACGCGTAACGCCGGGCAATCGGCAAAAACTCGACCGGCGCTATCAAGCGGCCACACGCGCTGCGCAGCGCAATCAGCACCTCCACGCTGCGGCCATCTGCAAGGCCGGTCGCAGTCGGTACGATATCGTGCGCCAACAGTTGAAAATCACCCACCTCCAGCGCCGCCTGCAACCGCGGCAGCCACTGCATTTCGTCTTGACGACGAAGCAGATCGGCATCGCTGGCCGAATACACATTGACGCGATTTCCGCCGCGTTCACGCGCGGCAAAACAAGCGGCATCGGCGGCCTGGATGACGGCATCGTGGCTGCCACTGCCGCGTTGCACCGGCGCAAGGCCAATCGACGCCGTCGTCGCGAATTGCCGATCGCCCCAGGAAAAACGGATTCGCTCGATCGCCGCCGCCAGCAACCGGGTTCGGACGATCGCCTCGGCCACGCCACACTCGAGCATCAGCAAGCCAAACTCATCGCCGCCCAAACGCGCCACCGGATCGTTGTCGCCGGCCGCCGATGCAAGCACGGCAGCCACATCACGCAACAGTGCGTCACCGGCGGCGTGGCCACAGGCGTTGTTGACCAGCCGGAATTGATCGAGGTCGATGATCACCAACACGTGTTCGCCGGCACCCGCCGTCACCTCGGACAGGCATCTGCGCAAGCGACGGGTAAACTCCTCGCGGTTGAGCAAGCCAGTCAGTGCATCGTGACTGCTGCGAAAACTCAGCTCGCGCACGATACCTGCGGTCTGCGCGATATCGCGGAACGTCAATACCAGTCCCTGTGGCTGCCCGTCGCTGTCGGCGACGCTGGCTACGGCCATTTGCAGCAACACCTCGCCGTCCTGGCGTCGGCGCACACTCACTGGCCGCTCTGACATCGAGTGAAACCAGGCGGCCAACGCCGCCAGCGAGCTGTCGCCCGGCATCTCGCGCGGCGAGCGCTGCAACGAAAAAATGGCATCAACACACTGGCCAAGCGCGTTGTCGGCTGACCAACCCAGGATGCGCTCCGCCGCCGGATTGATGTAATCCACACTACCGGCACGGTCCAGGGTAATGACGCCATCGGTGATCGCGCGCAACGTCGCCTGGGCGCGTACCTTCTCGGCAATCAGCCGCTGCTCCAGTTGCCGGCGTTCGCTCACCTCGCGCAGGCTCGCAATCCAGCGTGCCGCGTTGCTGCCATCACAAGGTAACCAACGCACCCTGGCTTCAAGCCATTGCCAGCCGTTGCGTTGGTTGCGCACACGGCACTCGACGCTTAGTTCGCGCGTTTCGCCAAAACGCACACGTGCCCATAGCTGGCGCATGCGAACGGCGTCGTCGCTGGAAACGAAACGCAACACGTGGCGACCGACCAGCTCGCCCGGAGCGTATGCCAACATCGCGGTGACGGCCGGGCTGACGTAGGCGATGCCGCCAGCGCTCGACACCAACATCAACACATCGCTGGATTGTTCGGCCAACTCGCGAAACAGATCCACCTTGCCCATCAACGCGGCGCGCTGGCGATCAATCGGCGTGACAATTTGGTGCATATCGAGCAAGGCTCACGGAACCGTGAATCGCAGAAAACGCTCTCTCTCCGCCTGGGCGCACGGAGAGAGAGTTACGTTCACATACGGTAACGCCGCCGCTTACAGAACCGGTGCAACCGGCACTGCCGGCATCATCGGTGCCGCTGCCTTGTTGCCAGTCGCACGCTTGGGGGCCGCCTTTTTCACGGCCTTCTTCGGCGCAGCCTTTTTGGCAGCTTTCTTCGGCGCAGCCTTTTTGGCGGCTTTCTTCGGTGCAGCCTTTTTGGCGGCTTTCTTCGGTGCAGCCTTCTTCGCCGCCTTCTTGGCTGCCTTCTTCGGTGCCGCTTTCTTCACGGCTTTCTTGGCGGCTTTCTTCGGCGCCGCTTTCTTCACGGCTTTCTTGGCGGCTTTCTTCGGCGCCGCTTTCTTCACCGCTTTCTTGGCGGCTTTCTTCGGCGCCGCTTTCTTCACCGCTTTCTTGGCGGCTTTCTTCGGGGCAGCCTTCTTCATCACCTTCTTGGCGACTTTCTTGACCGCAGCCACTGCCTTCTTCACGACTTTCTTTGCCGCCTTCTTGGCGGCCGGTTTCTTTGCTGCTTTCTTCGTTGCCATGATGTTGCTCCTCGTCAGATGGGTATTGATGACGCCCAGTAAACAACTAACCGCCCCGGAATACCGACCCGGAGCATTCCGGAACTGCAAAATCGCAGTCGCCAGAACCGATGACCCGCCGAACTTCGGCCGGTTGACACGACAACGCCCGCGTCGTGACCGACCCGGGCGCATGCAACAGACGGATGGCAGCAAAAACAGCATCCGATTTTTTCGAGGGAAGCAGACCCCACGTCGATCGCGACGATGCGTGCAGCATCCCGTGATACATCGAGCGTGTTGTCTGACGAATCGTGATCACTCCTTCCGCTTCGCGTGTTTGCTGAGCGAACGCTAATCACGACGCATGATGCTGTCAACAAGCAAGACAGATTTTTTCGTGCGCGCACGCTGGGCTACGCCACGTCGAGCGACGTTGCGTGCAATGTGACCCGATACAAAAATGCGCCATCAAACATTTCCCGATCGAGCGAAAGCCATGCCAACACTACGTTTGCGGCCTATCGAAAAAAATGACGTCAGCGCTGCGGTGCGCGTGCGGTTGCGGTGGCGACGAAAAATTCGCCCGCCTTGCAACGGCACATCACATGTTTGCGCATGCCCCGCGCGAGCACGTTTTGCGCATCGCACAAGCAAAAATGCGCAAGCCTTCGACGAAGTCGAAGCGGCTTGCGCACCGAAAAACAGGAGCTTCAGGCGATCGCGTTGGCCACTTGCGCAACGAAGCGCGCGATGTCCTGATCGGTTTTTGTTTCGGTGGCGCAAACCAGCAACGCGTCGCCAAACTCGGGATATTCGTCGGCCAGCGACACCCCCGCAACGATCCGCTTGACCGCGAGCTGTTCGATCAGCTGACTTGCCGCAACCGGCAAGCGCACGGCAACCTCATGAAAAAACGTGCGGCCGGGAAACAATGGCGACACGCCGGGGAGCGCACACAGTGCCTCGAACAAACGGCGCGTCTGCACCGCACACTTTGCGGCAACGTTGCGCAAGCCCTGCGGCCCGAGCAGAGCCATGTGAATGGTTGCGGCCGTTACCAGCAAGCCCTGATTGGTACAGATGTTGGAGGTCGCCTTGGCACGGCGGATATGCTGTTCACGTGCCTGCAAGGTCAGCGTAAAACCTCGCCGGCCTTCGAGATCGACCGTACAGCCGACGACACGCCCCGGCATATTGCGTACCAACTCCTGACGGCAGGTGAGAAAGCCAAAGTAAGGGCCACCCGATGACATCGGCACGCCCAACGGCTGGCCGTCGCCACACGCGATGTCGACACCGGCATCGCCCCACTCGGCCGGCGCCTTGAGCAGCCCCAACGCTACCGGATTGACCACCGCAATGGCCAGCGCGCCGTGCGCATGCGCCCAGTTGGTCAACGCATCGACGTCTTCGATCAGTCCGAAGAAATTAGTTTGCGGGATGACCAGCGCGGTGAACTCATCGGCGACACGATTCAGCGCTTCCGTCGACAGCACGCCGTCCGGACAGGGGACTTCATCGATCACGATATTCTGCAGGCTGAGGATGGTGGCCATCGTCTTGCGGTAGGCCGGATGCAGCGACGCCGGCACCAACACCCGGCGCGCACCGCCGCGCTTGCGGCTGCGCTCAGCCATCAACACCGCTTCGGCCACCGCAGTAGCGCCGTCATACATCGAGGCATTGGACACGGCCATGCCGGTCAGCCGGGTCATCATGGTCTGGTATTCGTAAATCAATTGCAGCGTGCCCTGGCTGGCCTCGGCCTGATACGGGGTATACGCCGAATAAAACTCGCCACGGCCGACGATCTGCCACACCGCCGAAGGGATGTGGTGCTCATAGGCCCCGGCACCCGCGAAACACAGATCAACCTCGTCGTTGCGCGCATGGTGTGCCATCAACCGCGCCAGTTCCATTTCCGACAGGCCGGCCGGCACCCGGTCCAGGGCACCCACCTTCAACGCGTCGGGGATTTCATCGAACAGGTCTTCAATGCGTGCGACACCGATGGCGCGCAGCATCGTGCTGACATCGGCTTCACTGTGGGGAATGAATGGCATGACAGGATTCCATACGGATGTAGGGAACCTCTTGAAACCTGCTGCGCGACCCGATTGCGGCGTTGCGCGGT
>Ga0100389_1000155_pt1 | contig 56010 bp, 52 predicted proteins | sample CryGeymeta201513_FD_81537 | JGI IMG/M metagenome (GOLD analysis project Ga0100389, IMG submission 81537) | Groundwater microbial communities from Crystal Geyser aquifers in Utah, USA - Crystal Geyser metaG 2015-13 | ecosystem: Environmental > Aquatic > Deep subsurface > Groundwater | place: USA... | reverse complement strand
TTCCATGTAATAAACTATTTCGGCTTTTCTTAAGACATCCATCTTAACATAAGCCTGAGCAATCTTTGAATTCTCCACCATCTTGTTATATTGCGGCATGGCCATGGTAGCAAGGATGCCGATAATTATGATAACAATCAGGAGCTCAACTAAAGTAAAGGCCTTTTTCATTCTTACATCCCGCACAACACTAATAATATCGCTCAATACTAATTATACCACTCAATAAAATTTCCACAACAAAAATCCTCAGTCCCATGTTTTGGGATGTTTTGGGGACGCTCCATCTATCTCTAACCCCTCTATTTTCAATATGTTATGATGTTGTAGTTTACGTTTAATTATTAATTTAATTTTAAAATTGACGTTGCTGTTACTCTATAAAATTCAATGAGTTACAATAACATGGAACGTCCCCTATCTACGCTACAAGCTTTTCTAACCAGATACTGAAATCTTTATGCAGGCCGCTTTCATTGTCATTAACAAAACACGAGCTCGTTATATGCATAGTGTTCACAAGACAAAGCCCTTCCTTCACCTGGCTCTTTTTAACCACCTCTTCTACTTGAGGCGTTATATTTATAAATTCCTGTTTATTCTTAGTGTTAAAATATAAGTATTGAGTATATGTTTTCATCTTAAAACCGCTGAAAAATTTTTGCGTAAACATCTTTACGATGGCCGATTTTTAATATAATTATATTTCTGCCGCTAATCCTATAAATAATTCTATAATCACCAACGCGTAATTTACGGTGGCCTTTCAGGCTGTGCCGTAAAGGCTCGCCTAGCAATATAGGCTCTTCTATTAATCTTTGCTCTATGGCTCTACGGATAGTTTCTTTTATATTGGCAGGTATTCCCGGCAAATCGTGTTTTGCTACATCTGAATGGTAAAATAACTGGTATGCCATAAAACGACCCTTAATTCCAGATTTGCTTATGGCTTAATGCGCTCTTTTTAGTAAATGTCCTTTCCCTCTTTCCTGCCTCTTCTGCCCAATACGCGTCTTCGCAGTATTCAATTGCCTGACGTATTAGATCTCTTGCCTTCATAGACAAAGAAATTCCTTCTCTTTTTGCCAAACCCCTTATAACAGAATAAAGCGGTGGTTCAAGCACAACATTCAATCTCGGATTTTTTGTACTCATTTTTCACCTCCGCAATAAGTGTATCATAAGTGATGAACCTTGTCAAGGAAAAATCTACCATCTTTAGTTGCCCGCGCCTCGCCTTCCCCCGCCGCAACGCGCTATTCATACTTATCCACAATCGTATGGGAGGTTTAAACCTCCCATACCAACTACAAATACAGTTTTTCGGCTTTGAGCCTGCCTGATTTTGTAAGAAAAACTTTATCGATTATATTTTTTAGCTTAATTTTGTCGCTGGCGGCCACTTCGTCCTTTAAATTAACAAGCCAATCAGCGTCATAAAGTACTTTAAAATTCTGAGTATTGATTTCACCTGGCGAATGGTGATGAGCTATTATAACACATATCTCTTCTATGTCGCTTTTTTTAATGCCTGTTTTAAGCAATATTGCTCTTGCAATATCAGGGCCCAGCTCTTCCTGATATCGGCCTGCAGAGGAGCCATATTTTTCCTCAGCTGCCTTTATACCTACGTCATGAAGTATGGCTGCAGCAACTACTATGTTACGGCCTGCCTTTTCGCTTTCAAGCAATTCCTCCGCAAACGCCAGTACTTTTTTGGCGTGGCTTATTCTTTTCGTATCGCTGCCGAAATAGCTTTCCAATTTTCTTAAAAGAACTTCCTTTGTATCCACGATGCTAAGACCTTTATTTTTGCAAATTTTTCTCGTAATCCTGGGTAGAAAGTTGAAAAAGATCTGTATTATTTTTATATTTTTTAAAAAATGGCTCCATCGTATCCGCCATAAATTTTTTATAAAACATATACACAGCCATTATTGCCAGTATCAATAATAATATCTTCTTTGCCATAATTTTCGCCTTTCTATCCTGCGCCGGGCCTTCGCCCCGCCGCTACCTAAACAAGCTTATTGCCTTTTTCCTGCCACTCTTTTAGGCCGCCTTTGTAATCAAGCACTTTATACCCAAATTCAGAAAGCTTCTGCGCTGAAGCAGTACTTGCCTTGCACTGAAAACCGCCGCAATAAACAACAACATTAGAACCCTTTGGTATCTTTACGCTGGCTGTGTCTTTTTTTATTGTATTAAGCGGAAAAGATATAGAACCGTCTATATGGCCTTCTTTAAAACTATCAGGTGAAAGCACATCTAAAAGGATGAAATTTTCCTTTGAATTTCTTATTTGCATAAACTGTTCATATGTTATCTCTTTTACCCCGTCTTTTGCAGCCGTGGCTTTATAAATCTCTTTATATACTGCTTTACTCTCCTGAGCAGCATCTAATTGCTTGCAAACAAACAAAACCGCCGCAAAAACAACCAGTACAAATACACCAATATATTTTTTCATAAATCCTCCTTGTTTCTGTACATAGACCAGGGACACGTTTAATCTTGGCTACAGAGATACGTATAATCTTAATTTCTCAGACGGTACAAAATATTCCTTTAAATAATGCCTGCTTGTTATCTTTTCATGAAAATCGATGAAACTGCCAAACTTAAAACCCCTAAAATCACGGATAACAAAGCCATTCTTGCGCTAATTCTATATGCTGGATCAGAAGCTTTCCATGCCCATATGAATTCACCCCAAAAACCAGATTTTTTAAAAAGAAAATCAACATAATCATCAGCATTAATTTTAAGTTGGTTACGCAAACGCTCATCAATTTCAATTTCTGGACTTAAAAACTCGCCTTCAGAAAGACCTCGTAATATAGCATAGACTGTTCTGTCTTGTACAATTACTTTGCAAATACTTCCTTCTTTAATCAAATTACCATTTATATCTTTACGATGCCGCTCTGAAATACGTATAATATCTCTATATACATCTTGTGGCTGTACTTTTTTAACCTTAAACTTCATATTGTAATTTTTTGGAATGTTTCTAATTGATTTTTGGCTTCGTTTCCCACAAAGCAATTTCGAGAAACGAAGCCTTGCTATGATTAACTACTCAATAATTTAACTCCGGAAAATTCTTTATAACTTTATATCTCAATTCGGTATTAGATGCTTTAATAATTTCAATACGAGATCCTTTAAAGCCTATCGTTTTCCCATCATTCAGATCATATTGTATTTCCTGCGAAAATGCTGGTCGCATCATGTCATCTGAAATCTCTCGATATAAGAACTTAACACTGTTTCCCAGCCTACCATTATAAATAAGTTCTTGCTTAAAACTCGGCTTATGCTCTTTGTCGGACTTTATTTTATGTATTTTATATTGTGGGACCGCATGCGGAACTTTAGACCAAGCCCAAGTAAAATCAGGAGCAAAAATTTCAATAGTACTATTGATTTTCGAAAACCTCAATCCTCCTACTCCTGGCCAAACTGCACCCCAGCGTGTTATCATTACTTGCTTAGCGTAAAAATACTCCCACTCAGCGTCTTCGGCTTTCATTATAAGGTCACCTGGAGGTACTGACACCGATCCACCTACGAGAGCTTTAGGCTCTCCTTGCGAATGAACCTCGTTAAAAAGCGTCATGCCTTTATAAGTACAAGAATAAATTTTCCCTTTCGCAACTATTGTTTCTCCGAGCTCAACTCGCGATTCTTGATTTAAATAAGGAATATCAATAACTTCTTCATCCACAGCTGGTTCCAAAACTCGAAAACTAGGAATAGTTGCGCATCCAAATAAACTTAAACATAATATTAAACCTAAAATATTTTTCATCACATTTCTCCATAAAAATAGGTTTCTAATTGCTCCGTACCGTCTGACGTTTTAGCTTTGCTTTATTTTTTTACCAAATAAAACGACGGCAGTTTAACCGAAAAAGATTAGTTTTTCAACTGTGCCCGTTAGATTCTTCGGTCGCCGCTTCGCGGCTCCCTCAGAATGACAATGTTTAATTTGCAGCCGCGATGGCAGGGTGGAGCAAAACCTAGTTTGCGCGAGCGGGCACGGATTTTGAGCGTCCTGCTATCGCGAGTTGACGCGAAAAAGAGCGAGCGCAAACTCGGAGCCAAAAATTCCTCGCAGGGGAATTTTTGGTGCTTTTGCGGAACCCTGCCGAGCGGCTGCTAGTTACTCTTCTTTCTCTTCCTGGCGTGTTGCTTTGGCCTGGTCGATGATGGCCTGGGCGAATTTACCGGGCACTTCCTCATAGCGGTTAAAATGCATAGTGTAGGAACCGCGGCCCCCTGTCAACGACTTCAACTCCGATATAAACTTAAACATTTCAGCAAGCGGCACATTGGCGGCAACTGTTTCACTGCCTATGCCTGAAGGATTTACGCCTAATATCCTGCCGCGCTTTGAATTAATCATACCTGAGACATCGCCCATAAACTCATCGGGTACAGTAACCTCAATATCCATTATCGGCTCTAAAAGAACCGGCCTTGCTTTAAGAAACGCGTCTTTAAAACCATGCTTTGCCGCTATCTGAAACGCTATATCTTTTGAGTCAACAGGATGCGTCTTTCCGTCATAAACTATGGCGCGCACATCAACTACAGGATAGCCTGCAAGCGGGCCCTGGTCCATTGCGCTTCTTATGCCTTTCTCGCAGCTTACAACAAACGGGCCCGGTATTGCGCCGCCGACTATATCGTCGACAAACTCAAAACCCTTGCCGCGCTCCATGGGCTCAACCTTAAGCCATACCTCGGCAAATTGGCCCGCTCCGCCTGACTGCTTTTTATGACGGTACTGCGCGTCGCCCTTGCCTACTATTGTCTCTTTGTACGCTATTTTTGGCGTGCCTACCTCGACATCAACGCCGAAACGCAATTTTAAACGGTGTAACATAATCTTTAGATGCAGATCGCCAAGACCTGATACAATCATCTCTTTTGTCTGTGGATCGCGGTTTACTTTAAATGTCAAATCTTCAAGCGCAAGCTTTGTTAAAGCGCCTGAGATCTTGTCTTCATCAGCGCGCGATTTCGGCTTTACCGCAAAGCTCATTGCCGGCTCAGGAAACACAGGCGGATCAAATAAAATCTGCGATTTATCCTCTGATATGCTGTCGCCTGTATGCGTATCTTTTAGTTTGGCAACCGCGACTATATCGCCTGCTATTGCTTTGGCAACAGGCGCCTGGGACTTGCCCTGTATATAAAAAATCTTTCCTATTCTTTCTGAAGCGCCTCTTGAAACATTGTAAAAAGATGTATCAGGCATAAGTTTGCCTGAAAAAATCTTGAATATACTTAGCTGGCCAACATAAGGGTCAACCACTGTCTTAAATACCTGGCCGCTGAAATGCTCTGTATCAGAAATCTTACGCGCCTCTTCAGCGCCGCTTGAAGGAGTTTTGCCTTTTATCTCTGTTTTATACGACGGGCACGGAAAAAACTCTGTGATTATATCAAGCAAAATATCTGCCTGCGGATTAGTTGTGGCAGAGCCGCACACAACAGGGATAACGCTGCCTTCTAAAACGCCTTTTTTAAGCGCTGATATTATCTCATCAGGCGAAAGCTCGCCTGATTCAAGATATTTTTCAACAAGCTTATCATCAACCTCGGCAACCGTATCAACCAGCTGCTGATAATATTTTTCACCGGCCTTTTTATCAAGCACTTTGCCTTCGGGCGCTACCAACACCACGCATTTATTACCAAACTTGTTTACAATAGCTTCATATGTCTTGTGAAAATCCGCTCTTTCTCTATCCATTTTATTAATATATATCAGCGCCGGTAATCTCTTTTCGGATATTATTTTCCAGGCGCGCTCTGTGCCCAACTCAATACCGCTTGCGGCATCAACCACTATAATTGCAATGTCAGCGGCTATCTGGGCTGTTATAACATCGTTTATAAACTCGGCATATCCGGGCGTATCGATTATATTTATCTTATGGCTCTTCCACATGCAATTAAGGACTCCCAAGTTTATGGAGCCCTTTCTTTCTATTTCATCAGCAAGATAATCGCTGGTTGTTGAACCATCGTCAATCTTTCCCTGGCGGCTTACAGCGCCTGCGGCAAAAAGCATTGCCTCTGAAACTGAAGTCTTTCCTGCCTGTGGATGAGATAATAATACTATGTTTCTGATATGATCCGTATCATAGTCGGGCATGATCCAGCTCCTTATTTGGGTTAATGGTAGGATTTATATTGAGGGTCTTATTATATATGATATATAAAACAAGGTCAAGGCAAAAAAAGGGGTGGCTTCATTTCTGAAACCACCCCACATTTAATTCTACTTCGCGCTACACAATCTAATAGCTGGTATGCGCTTCGTAGGAATTATTCCTGCGAAGCCCCTACCAGAAAAATCTTTCTGGTGAAGGGCGAAGCAGAATAAGTCCAGCAACTACCTACTCTCCCACACGGTTACCCATGGAGTACCATCGGCCTTGGAGGGCTTAACTTCCGTATTCGGAATGGGAACGGGTGTGACCCCTCCAGTATGATCACTGAACAATTTCTTATTCAATATGAAAACAACTGCATAGTCTATAGTTATCTATGTGTTTCTACTATTAGCAAGCTTGAACGATTCCCCTCGCCGCTACTCGTTAGAGCAAGCGGCTCGGGATGAAAATTTCTGAAAGAAATTTTCAAAAGGTCAAGCCAAACAGCTGATTAGTATTTGTAAGCTTAAACCCTTACGGGTCTTACACACCAAACCTATCAACCTCGTAATCTACAAGGTGCTTTCAGGGACATCTATTCTTAAGGGGGGCTTCGCGCTTATATGCCTTCAGCGCTTATCCTTTCCGAACATAGCTACCCAGCGTTTGCAACTGGCGTTACAACTGGAACACTAGAGGTTCGTCCATCCTGGTCCTCTCGTACTAAGGATAGCTCCTTTCAAATGTCCTGCGCCCACGACAGATAGAGACCGACAATTATGTTACTCTCTAATTTAATAGAGGATCGAAGCATTTCTGCTCGATTCTGTATATCGCTATACAGTTCGGACTATATCTTATCCCTTATTTCTAAGGGTTCTGACGTATAGTCTCTGAGGTTTCAGTTAACTAAAAGAATCTCTTTTGAATATTTTTTCAATGATGTCTTTGATGGTCGATGCACTAATCTAACGATTTCATTAAAACCTTCACGTTTTAAGTGTTCTCCTTTGCCTATGATTTCAATTACTTCAGCAAACACCAAAAAATCGTTATTTTTTTCTGAATGCATCGAATGTCTCTTGAAGAATAGAAACATCCTTCTCCATCGACGAATCCTGAAAAATATTCATCGGATATCTTTTTAGCACTGCTTACCTGCTGATTGTCCGCATGTTGCACATTTTCACTTGACATCTTCATAGAGATATATTAACTCTATCAAGACATTTTGTCAAGTAGTGAACAATTCTCGGATTTTCCAGCATATAGTTAGATTTATAGACAGCAACGGTCTAGTTTACTGTCTTGCGACGTTCTGAACCCAGCTCACGTACCACTTTAACCGGCGAACAGCCGGACCCTTGGGACCTTGTACAGCCCCAGGATGTGATGAGCCGACATCGAGGTGCCAAACCGAGTCGTCGATATGAACTCTCGGACTCGATCAGCCTGTTATCCCCGGAGTACCTATTATTCGTTGAGCGATGGCGATTCCATATTCCACCACCGGATCATTAAGACCTGCTTTCGCATCTGCTCGTCCCGTCGGACTCGCAGTTAAGCTCTCTTATGCCTTTACACTCGTCGTGCGATTGCCAACCGCACTGAGAGAACCTTTGTGCTCCTCCGTTACTCTTTAGGAGGAAACCGCCCCAGTCAAACTGCCCGTCTGGCATTGTCCTGCGCCACGCTTTAGAGGTCGTAGTTAGAATCCTAGTTTAGTAAGGGTGGTATTTCACTAGTGGCTCCACGCAGGCTAACGCCCGCGTTTCAAAGCCTCCCACCTATGCTACACATATCGAACCAAAATTCAATACCAGAGTACAGTGAAGGTTCCGGGGTCTTTTCGTCTAGTCGCGGGTAGACGGCATCTTCACCGTCACTACAATTTCGCCGATTCCCTCATTGAGACAGCGCTCTTGTCGTTACACCATTCGTGCGGGTCGGAACTTACCCGACAAGGAATTTCGCTACCTTAGGACCGTTATAGTTACGGCCGCCGTTTACTGGGGCTTCGGTTCAAAGCTTCTCTCCATTGCTGAAGATAACCTTTACCCTTAACCTTCCAGCACCGGGCAGGTGTCACTCCCTATACGTCGTCTTTACGACTTTGCAGAGAGATGTGTTTTTGCTAAACAGTCACAAGAGCCACTTTACTGAGACCCTAAATTGCTCCGTTGTTCACTTCACAATTTAAGGCACCCCTTCTTCCGAAGTTACGGGGCTATTTTGCCTAGTTCCTTAACGAGGGTTCTATCGAGCGTCTTCCCATATTCTGGGTGTCCACCTGTGTCGGTTTACGGTACGATTACCTATTCCATTCGCCAAAAAGGTTTTTCTTGGCAGCCTAGCTGTAGGCCAGTTTACCCTTGCCGTAGCTTGGGCTCCCTAAGACCCCTCTCTCCCGGATTTCTCCGGGCCATAAAAGTCCCGACGGCCACTTCCAACCGGCCGCTGGCTTAGCTTCCTGCGTCACTCTTTGGTTGATAGCACAAAATAGGTAGTATCTGAATATTAACAGATTCTTCCATCGCCTACGCCTTTCGGCCTCAGCTTAGGATCGACTAACCCTGGGCGGATTAACCTTCCCCAGGAAACCTTGGATTTTCGACGTCCCGTTTTTTCATCGGGATTTTCGCTACTTATACCTGCATAAACTCTTCTGCATCGTCCAGGGCTCCTTACGGTACCCCTTCAACCTAGCGCAGAATGCTCCTCTACCACTCGCTTCGCCCGAAGGCAAAACGAATCCACAAATTCGGTTGTAAGCTTATCCTCGATTATTATAGGCGCGAAATCACATTGACCGGTGAGCTGTTACGCACTCTTTAAATGATGGCTGCCTCTGAGCCAACATCCCGGTTGTCAAAGCGACTTCACATCCTTTTCAACTTAGCTTACATTAGAGACCTTATTTGGTGGTCTGGGCTGTTTCCCTTTTGACTATGAAGCTTATCCCCCACAGTCTATCTCCTGCAATTGCAACACTGGTATTAGGAGTTTAATTGGGTTTGGGAACCTGGTGGGGCCCCTAGCCCATTTAGTGCTCTACCCCCAATGTCTAATTTGCAAGGCTTACCCTAAAGTAATTTCGAGGAGAACCAGCAATTTCTGAGTTTGATTAGTCTTTCGCTCCGACCCACAGCTCATCCCAACGCTTTTCAACGCAGACGGGTTCGCACCTCCACGACCGGTTAAGGCCGCTTCGCGCTGGCCATGGGTAGATCACTCAGTTTCGGGTCTAATTTGTCCAACTTAATCGCCCTATTCAGACTCGCTTTCGCTACGGCTTCAATCGTGACGATTAATCACGAAATTAACCTCGCTGAACAAAATAACTCGCAGGTTCATTATCCAAAAGGCACGCGGTCACGCATTACGCATCCGAAGACACGTCATAGCGCTCCCACCGCTTTGTAAGCTTGTGATTTCAGGTACTATTTCACTCCCCTTACAGGGGTTCTTTTCAACTTTCCCTCACGGTACTTTTTCACTATCGGTCCTTGATGAGTATTTAGCCTTGGCCAATGGTCTGGCCGAGTTCCTATGGGGTTTCACGTGTCCCATAGTAATTAGGTATCCCACCCAGAAAGCCCTACTTGTTTAATATACAGGACTATCACCTTCTTTGGTTGCCATTTCCATGGCATTCAACTACAAGTAAGGTTTATAACTTTCCGACGGATCCGCATTCCGTCAGGTGAGAACCTATAACCCCCTATCTACAACGCACGCGGGCTATCACGTAAATAAGGTTTGGGCTTCTTCCCGTTCGCTCGCCGCTACTTGGGAAATAAATGTCTTTTTCTTTTCCTCGGGGTACTGAGATGTTTCACTTCTCCCGGTGTGGCTTTTGCATCCTATTTTAAATTTCAGACGCAAATTCTGCGGCATTACCCGCAGAGGGTTTTCCCATTCGGACATCTGGGGGTCAAAGTCAGTTTGCGACTAACCCCAGCTTTTCGCAGCTTGCCACGTCCTTCATCGCCTATCAAGACCAAGTCATCCATCACAAGCGTAAGTAACTTGACCAAAAATCTCGTTTTTTTAACTAGCTAATTGTATATACACGCTTTTAACTAAAAAGACTATGCAGTTGTCAAAGATCAAACCTGAAAAAAATTTCAGGAATGTTTATGAAATTTCCAGCTTTCTTCCGCACAGAAATTTCATCCCGAGTCACCCGCTATTACTAGTGGTGGCGAGGGATGAAACCTCTATGTTATGCTTCTTTGCCCCTCGTCGCATCTCGCGATTGCTGGCGACTCGGGACAAATTTTGTCCATGAAAAAGAGCTGCAAAATTTGGTGGACCTGAGCGGGATCGAACCGCTGGCCTCATGCTTGCAAAGCACGCGCTCTCCCAGCTGAGCTACAGGCCCTGAAATTTCCTGTATTTTACCAAGCAGAAATTTCATCCCGAGTCACCTGCTATCACGCACAGTGACGAGGGAAAAATTCCTTTTGCCCCTCGTCCCGAAACGCTAACACCTAAGATGCTTGCAGCGAGGGACTCGGGACAATTTTCGCTAAACGTTATATTTGGCGAAAATTGGTGGGCCCAGAAGGATTCGAACCTTCTACCACCGCGTTATCAGCACGATGCTCTGCCAATTGAGCTATGGGCCCAGATTACGGAACCCACAGGTAAAAGTGTCCGCGGTGATTCCGCGTGAAACTATAAAAAACCGAAATAACCAATACTAACGACTTTTTCGTTAGTTAAATATTTCTCTCCGCATTTATGCTGATAAATCAGAATAAAATTAGAAAGGAGGTGATCCAGCCACACCTTCCGGTACGGCTGCCTTGTTACGACTTAGCGCCAGTCACCAGCTTCACCTTCGTTGGAGCCCCCCCATTGCTGGGTTAGAACTGCCACCTTTGGGTGCTTCCGGCTTCCATCGCTTGACGGGCGGATTACGATAGTTGATAATTACTTCGTGTTCCCACTGAGCAAGCGGATTTCCCGCACTCAGCGAGACCTATAAACCTTTTTTGTTTAGTTCATGCAACTGCTTGACTAAAGCTTTAATTTCTTCCAAGCCTTTTTCTTCCAGATGTTTTTTATTTTTTATCGCTTCCGCGATCTCATAAAAAATATCAAACGCCTGTTTTTTTACACCGAAAAGATTATGCTGCTTAAAAAACGGTATGACCTTATTAAATAAATCCTCAAAATTGCTTATCCGCAATTTTACGTGAGGCCTCCAATTTTTAGCTTCATAACCTTTGTAGCGACCAAAATCTAAACTATAAACGTTGCCGCATCCAAGTTGTTTCTTTACCATATCCAGCAAAATACGATCATCTACTCTTACTTCTATGCAAAACGCTAATCGTATCCTGTGTTTAAGCTTATACTTCGAGTCGTAACCGCTCTCTGCGTAAAAACAACCTTCGCCAGTTACATAACCACTAACATTTTCAGGTGACATTTCTGTCATAGGTTTCTCCTTTGCCGACTAATCGGCTACTATGAGTCTGCTGACTCCCTAATTCGTAATAATTATCTATCGAATTAGGGTCTCCCAGGGTCATCTATAAAACATTTCCAAACATCCAAACGAGTTTTTTACTTATTTCTTCCTTATAACACACCGTATAAGTCGAAATACTCTTTTTTGTCTGGCTGCTTTTTGCCTCAGGCCCTCCGCTGCAACCCTCTCGGTATCGCAGCTGCCGTAATTTTTTTGGCTATCTCGCCACTTTGTGGCGGAAAAGGATTTTAACCTTCTTGCTTTATAAACTGCCTGGCGCGCTTAATTTTGTGTACAAGGCCCGGGAACGTATTCACGGCATCATGTCTGATATGCCGTTACTAGCGATTCCGACTTCATGAAGGCGAATTGCAGCCTTCAATCTGAACTGGGGCCGGCTTTTTGAGATTAGCTCCACCTCGCGGTATCGCAACTCATTGTACCGACCATTGTAGCACGCGTGTAGCCCAGGGCGTAAGGGCCGTACTGACTTGACGTCATCACCACCTTCCTCCTCCTAAACGGAGGCAGTCTCTCTAGAGATCCCATTGCTGGGTAACTAAAGACGATGGTTGCGCTCGTTATGGGACTTAACCCGACACTTCACAGCACGAGCTGACGACAGCCATGCAACACCTGTGCTGGCTCCTGATTTGACAGGTCGTTGCCCTTTCAGGTTTCTACTTCCAGCATGTCAAGCCCTGGTAAGGTTCCAGGTGTAGCGTCCTATTAAACCGCATGCTCCACCGCTTGTGCGGGCCCCCGTCAATTCCTTTGAGTTTCAACCTTGCGGTCGTACTCCCCAGGTGGAGCACTTAATGTGTTAACTGCGGCACCGAGCCTTGCGGCCCGACACCTAGTGCTCATCGTTTACAGCTACGACTACCAGGGTATCTAATCCTGTTTGCTACCGTAGCTTTCGTATTTCAGTGTCAGTATTCAGCCAGAAAGGCGCCTTCGCCACTGGTGTTCCTCCCGATATCTACAGATTTCACCCTTACACCGGGAATTCCCCTTTCCTCTCCAATACTCAAGATAAGCAGTTTCGAATGCCGTTCCTTCGTTAAGCAAAGGTATTTCACATTCGACTTACAAATCCACCTACATACCCTTTACACCCAATAATTCCGAGTAACGCTTGCCACCTCCGTATTACCGCGGCTGCTGGCACGGAGTTAGCCGTGGCTTCCTTTGATCGTACCGTCCGCCTTTGGCGATTATTTAAAGCCAAAGGCTTCTTCCGATCTGACAGTGTTTTACAATCCGAAGACCTTCATCACACACGCGGCGTCGCATAGTCAGGCTTTCGCCCATTGCTAAAGATTCTCGACTGCAGCCTCCCGTAGGAGTCTGGGCAGTGTCTCAGTCCCAATGTGGCTGACCATCCTCTCAGACCAGCTACCCGTCAATAGCCTTGGTGGGCCGTTACCCCGCCAACTAGCTGATAGGGCACGGGCTCATCAAAAAGTGATAGGACCTTGCGGTTCCCCATCTTTAACTGCACGAACATGCGTTCGCTTAGTCTTATTCGGCATTAGTCCAGCTTTCGCTGGGTTATTCCAAACTTTAAGGCAGATTACCCATGTATTACTCACCCTTTTGCCGCTCTTTTGCATCATCCCATAAGCCCTTCCTTGCGGTCAAACTTAAGTTCAAATGCAAAATCGCTCGACTTGCATGCCTAAACCACGCCGCCAGCGTTCACTCTGAGCCAGGATCAAACTCTCCAGTTTGATAAATAGCTCTATTAGTACTTTTTTCCACTAAGAATTGACTTAGAGCAAACCTTACTTACTTGATTGTTTGCCTTGTATGTCATTTTCTAGCATTGTCCCCAAAACATCGGGGACGTTGCGCTAGCATTGGTTATCCAGTTTTCAAAGAACTGTAAATATAAAAATGGCAACAAAAAAAGCATCTCAATGATGCTTTCAGGTTGCGCATCCTTAAGTTCGATTTTAACCTTTTTTCAATCTTCCGTTAGTGAGATCTTCTTTATTCTCATGCGGGATAATTAGTATAACACTCGGAGTATTTCTTGTCAAGGATTTTTTGCTACTTTTTTAATCTTATCTTTAAGAACCTTAGCCTTCCTATTTTAATGCAATATTCTTTATCAAGCTCTAATCCATAATCTATGTCTTTTATTTTTTCACCATTTACTATTATCGAGCTTGAATCTATTAAACGGCGAAATTCAGATCTACTTTTAACAAGAGATTCCATGTCGCATAAAAGCAATGATAAGGATAACTTTCCTCCCGTAAGACCTGTTTCACCCATTTTTATTTCTTTGGCTGGCAGGTCTGTAAAGTGATCTCCTTTCTGAATTCTCTTTTCAAAATCCTTATCCGCTTCTTCGGCAGCTGTTTTATCATAATACTGCTGAATAATATTTTTTGCTAGATTCTTTTTAGCCTCCATTGGATGCATATTTTTAATTTGCTGAAGATCTTTATTTGTCAAAAGCTCATAATAGGTAAACATAGTATCATCGCTTATTGACATGACTTTACCAAATATGACTTTTGCCGGATCATTTATACTGATATAATTATTAAGTGATTTTGACATCTTGTTTACTCCGTCGGTGCCGACTAAAAGCGGCATGGTAATAACTACCTGAGGGGCCTGGCCATACGCAATCTGCAGGTCGCGGCCTATTAGTAAATTGAATTTCTGGTCTGTTCCGCCCAATTCTATATCTGCTTCAAGCACAACCGAATCATAACCCTGCAATAAAGGATACATAAATTCTATCATGCTGATAGGTTTCTGCTCTTTGTAACGTTTAGAAAAATCATCTCTTACCAGCATCTGCGCGACAGTCGAATGTGACGCAAGCTTCAACATATCTACCGGAGACATCTTGTCAAACCACTGACTGTTAAACACAACCTTGGTTTTCTCTTTGTCTAATACCTTAAAAACCTGTTTTTCGTATGTTTTAGCGTTTTCCATCACCTCTGCCTTGGTGAGCTGCTTACGGATAACAGATTGGCCGGTGGGGTCTCCTATCCTGCCTGTAAAATCGCCTATTAAAAAGTAAACAATGTGCCCGGCGTCCTGAAAATCGCGCAGTTTCTTCAAAAGCACGGTATGGCCAATATGTATATCAGGCGCGCTCGGATCAAAACCCGCTTTTATTTTAAGCGGCTTGTTCTCTTTTTGCGATTTATGCAGCTTGTCCAGCAGATCCTTCTCTGAAATTATCTCAACTGCCCCACGCCTGATAAGTTCTAATTGTTTTTTCGGGTCCATTGTTTTAGTTATACTTCCTTTGTTGTTAAGGCTATTTTTCTCTGCTGCGTGTCAACCTTAACCACGCGCGCATTTATCTTGTCCCCAGCCTTAAAATTGGTTTCCACGGCCTTTGCCAGGTCCGGCTCAAGCTCTGACGCATGCACAAGGCCTTCTACGTCTTTTTCTATTTCAACAAATATTCCAAAATTCGTCACTTTTGTAATAACGCCTTCTATGGCGGCGCCTGCGGGATATTTATCCGCAAGCTCAAGCCATGGGTCAGGAGTCGTTTGTTTTAAGCCCAGGGCAAGTTTTTTATTCTCCGCATCAACATTTAAAACCACAGCCTCTATCTTCTGGCCTTTTTTCAAAATCTCAGAAGGATGGCCTATCCTTTTGGTCCATGACATATCCGAAACGTGTATTAGCCCGTCAATACCTTCGTCAAGCTCAACAAACGCTCCGTAGTCGGTAATGGTCCTGACCTTTGCCCTTACCTTTGTGCCTACGGGATATTTATTCTGTATCTCAAGCCATGGATTTGTCTCTGTCTGCTTAACGCCCAAAGAAATCCTCTGGCTGTTCTTATCTATATTAAGCACAACCACCTCTACCACGTCTCCTATGGCAAGTATCTCATTGATATTGGTGACGCGCTTGGTCCAGGACAATTCTGAAATATGCACCAGGCCTTCAACGCCTTTTTCCAATTCCACAAACGCGCCGTAAGGCACTATGTTCGTAACCTTGCCTTTTACTCTTGAGCCAACAGGATACTTTGCCTCAACGCCTTCCCATGGATTCGGTGTATTTTGCTTAAGGCCAAGCGATATCTTGTTTGCATCCTTGTCAAAACCTAAAACAACAATATCTATCTTGTCACCAACAGCAAGCATCTCGGAAGGATGGCTTATCCTGCCCCAGCTCATATCAGTGATATGAAGCAACCCGTCCATATTGCCCAAACTTACGAACGCGCCGAAATCCGTTATGTTTTTTACAACACCCTGGCGTATCTGGCCGGTTTGCAGCTCCTGGAAAAACGTGTTTTTGGTTTCCTCTCTCTCCTGCGCCAAAACATCTTTTCTTGACACTACTATATTCTTGCGCTGGTCGTTAATCTTGACTATTTTAAAATTCAATGTCTGGCCGAGCATCTGGTTAAGATTTGGAAAACCTTTCACGGTAATCAAAGACGCCGGTAAAAACGCCTCAACGCCTATATCGACAACAAGCCCGCCTTTGGTTTTACGCAGGACCTTGCCCTTGACCATGCTGCCTTCCTTGCAGTTATTAACGATAAAATCCCACCCCTGAAGCTTGTCAGCCCTTTCCTTTGAAACAACCACGCTGCCGGTCTCATCCTCAAGGCGCTCCAAAAACAGGTCGATCTCGTCGCCAACCTTTATCTCTGAAATATCCTTAAACTGCGACGCCGGCACAGTAGCCTCTGATTTGTAACCGATATCAACAACTATATCGTTGGGCCTGATATTAAGGATCTTTCCTTTTACTATCTGCCCCTCTCTGAAATCCCTCATTGATTCTTCAAATAATTTTTTAAATTCTTCTGACATTTTATTGTTTACTCCTCCCCGTTCCTATTTTTTAACGCTTTTGCTATTTTTTTTATAATCCAATCAGGTGTTGACGCGCCGCTTATTATACCCACCCTGTCTGTATTTTTAAACCAGCCGGGCTTTAAATCATCCTCGGTTTCTACGTGATATGCCCTCATCAGCGCTGACTTACAGATTTTTGCAAGCCTCCTTGAGTTTGCACTATTTTTACCGCCGATAACAAGGATCACATCACAAACAGAAGATATTTTCTTTGCAGCCTGTTGCCTTGTTGCGCTGTCTTTACATATAGTATTAAAAATCCTTATTTCATTATAACTGGGCCCGCTGTTATATTTTTTTAAAAGGGCAGTAACCAGATCGTGAAAATTTTCCTTGGACTGCGTTGTCTGGGCAAGTATGCCTATTTTACCGCTTCTGAGCTTTAATCTCTTTACATCAAAAAGGCTTTCAACCACCGCTGCCTTGTCGTCGACAAAACCTAATATTGACCTTACCTCAGGATGCTCTCTTTCGCCGACAACAACCACGTCAAAACCTTCGTCTTTAAGGCGCTTGCAGATATTCTGGGCCTTTTTAACAAAGGGGCATGTGGCATCTATCAGGTTAACACCCTTAGATTTAACCGACTCTATAATCCTTGGCAAAAGGCCGTGTGAACGTATTATCAGGGTATCATTTTTTTTAAGATATTTTATATTGTCAATTATCTTAAGGCCTTTTAAAGACAGCCTGCGCACTTCCTGGGGGTTATGTATAATAGCGCCCAGGCATGAAAAATTTCCTTTTTTTTCCAGGGCATGTTCTGCCATATTAACAGCCCTTCGCACGCCGAAACAAAATCCTATATGCTTGGCTATTTTAATTTTCATTTTTGAGCCTGGCGATATTCTCCATTATACGTTCGGCAAACGGCTGATACGCCTCAGATGCCTTTGTATATTGCGCCTGTTTTAAGAATTCCTCAAAATATAGCGGCTTACCGAAAAAAACCGCCACAGGTGAAAATTTTATTGTCTTTGCGCCTCTTGGCCATACATTAAAACTTCCTTTAATATATACAGGCACCACAGGCACGACTGCAGAATGCGCCAAAAAGCTTATGCCGCCTTTAACAGACTGCAAATTACCGTCATGCGTGCGGGTCGCTTCAGGAAAAATCAATACCGGTTTGCCGCTTTTAAGGCGTTTTATCGCTTCTCTTATAGCTCCCAGGTCCTGAAAATTACGCTTGATAGGAAACGCGCCGACTATCCTGAGTATCCTGCCGATTAAAAAATTACTAAAAAGATTCTCGCGCCCTATATAATTCAGCAACCTGCGCGAACCTACACCTGTAAATATAGGGTCCATGTAGCTTGCGTGATTAGGCGCTACTATTACACCGCCGGTTTTTGGTATATTTTGCCTGCCGCAGGCATTATAATTAAAGAACAATTTGCAAAAAATAAAAAGAAAAAATCTGGCTATTACATGTAGAATCATATAATTTAGTATTTAATGTATGATAAAACTTTTTCTACCGCCTGCTCTATTGTCAGCTCGGTTGTATCAATTAAAACCGCATCTTTTGCTTTTTTAAGCGCGCCCACAGGCCTGGTCTTGTCTTTTTTATCCCTTATCCTTATATCCTCTTCGATTTGCCCAAGATTTATTTTCATCCCTTTTTCTTTAAGTTCCTTAAACCTGCGCCTGGCGCGCTCTGTGACGCTGGCGTCAAGATAAAATTTTCTCTCTGCATCCGGAAATACCACTGTGCCGATGTCCCTACCTTCTAAGACCGCGCCTTTTTTTGATTTATAACCGAAAGCGCGCTGCCATTTGACCATTTCCGAGCGCACGCCAGGCACATTGGCTATATATGAAATATTATTGGTTACCTCAGGCGTACGAATCGCCGCAGCCTTCGGATTCAGTTCTATTTTTGTATTTTTGGCCATATCAATCAGAACCTTCTCGTCGTTTAAATTAAGCTTATCCTGCATAGCCTTTAATGTCAACGAACGGTACATGGCGCCGGTATCTATATATAAAAATCCCAATCTTCTGGCAACCAGTTTTGCTACTGTAGATTTTCCGCTTCCTGCCGGCCCGTCTATGGCGATAATCATTTATAAAATCGCTTCTCTTTTCTTCTTTGCTGCCTCAAGCTGACGCATCAAAAACCCTACATCTTCTTTTTTTATCGCCCTCTCAAGCGCATCCAGGCTCTTTTTAAAACTGCTTATCGACTTAAGCGCGTTCTTAGGGTTTGAAAGAAATATATCGCGCCACATCAATGCGTCGCCTGCGGCTATGCGCGTGGTATCACGAAAACCTGTTGATACAAATTTTATCATATCGCGGCTTACAGCGTTAACCAATGCCGCCGCTATCATATGAGGCATATGGCTTATGGCGGCTACAAGTTCATCATGTTTTTTCGGAGGCATTTGGACAACTTCAGCCCCAATTGCCTTCCAGAAGGCCTTAACCTTTGACAGGGATTTTTTATGCGTATTTTTTGTAGGCGTAACAAATACCTTTGAGCCCTTAAACAAATCCGCTGTGGCATTAGACGCTGTATTTTTCTCAGAGCCGGCAAATGGATGAGCCCCAACAAAATGCGTTGTCTTCGGCAGGATGCCTTCAAGTTTTTTTACAACAAATTCTTTCGTGCTGCCGGCGTCGGTAATTATGGTTTCTGTTTTTGCCCAGTCGCTCAATACTGCAATCTTCAAGGCATATTGAGGAATAAGGCTTATTGGCGTTGCGATAATTATCAGATCAGCGCCTTTAATGCCTGATTCCAAATCAAGCGTGGCAACATCTATCGCGCCTTTTTTAAGGGCCTTCTTCAGGCTTGACATACGCCTGCCTACGCCGCAGACAACTTTCGCGAGCCTGCGCTTTTTAACGGCAAGCCCGATCGAGCCGCCTATCAAACCAACGCCGATAATTGTGATTTTGCTGAATTTCTTCATAACTTAATGATAGTCAGGGCCTGCTATTGTGCCATCAAGGCCTACGCTTATAATATCGTCGTCCGCAGTGTATCCGTTACCTGTTTTATCATAAACTGCCCTGACAAACAAAACGTTTCTCCAAAATATTGGATCATAGACTATATAAGTATATCTGCCTGCTCCGGCCTGAGTAATATCAACAACAATAGAATTAACTAAATTTTAATCAACTACCCCACTGTTTAAATAATGACCTACGCCACCAACAACGGGATAAAATCCTCGTTCCTGATAAAACATAAGGCACGCATTTCTGATAGCAAAAAGCATGTTTTTCGGGCCTTGCCATTTCGCCTTCTCCACCATCTTCTGATACTGCGGCACAGCCATTACAGCAAGTATGCCAATAATTATAATGACGATTAAAAGCTCGACTAAAGTGAACCCTGCTATAAACTTCCTTTTCTTACGCATCGGTTGCCTCATTGGCAATTTTTTTATAAATAAATTCAGGGATAACTTTATATCTATCCATAGTTTATTTTGAATTTTCAGCAAAAGCTGCTCTAACTTTTCCCGGTTAAGTTGCATTCCATAGATGTTGCGAAATAAATGCCTGAAACCTAAATATTCTTTCAATTCCTCCATTAGTTCCAAAGAAATAACTTCAGGCCTATTCTTCTTAGTCTCAGACATACTCATAAGCAGTTTTATGTGCCAATCTTCACCTCTTGGCAAATTCTTATCTATCTTGCTGGCAATATTGCAAAATATCTTTTCTAAACCTGTATAAAAGTCGTGGAGCATTGAACCTGCGGCGCGGTTATAAAAAGTTTTTTCTTCTTCCTCTAACTCCTCTGCCTTTTTAAGCAAAGACTCTATCTGTAGACATATCTCTTGTAAGAAAGAAAGTTCTTGATGAATATTATTAGCGACGATTTTTATAATCTCGTTATTATTCTTTTTCATATAACACCTTGCCTTTTTTAAAGATATCATCCCTTATTTGCGGTTTGCAAAAATCTAAATGCAAAATATCTAAATGTGTTCCCCTTATTTGTCTATGTTCAGCTAATGCCTTTAGATAGTCTTCAAAACCCATTCCTTCTATTGCTATATCTACATCTGAACCTTTCAAAAAACTGCCTTCTGCTAAAGAACCGAATAAATAGATTTTTTTTAATCTATATTTTTTTGCAAGCAGATTAGAAAAATGCCAAACTCTTTTTATTAATTCTTTCTCTTTCATTGCTATCTCCATTATGGGGACACTTCTGTATGACTAAAAACAGGTTAGGGTTCAGAAATGTCCCCTGACGTAAAAACTATATTTCTCTTCCTACTGCCTTTGCGATTTTTTTCAGGTCAAACATCATCTTTGCAAAATTTTCAGGTAAAAGCGATTGAAGCCCGTCGGATTTCGCCTCTTCGGGATTCGGATGTACCTCAACAATTAAACCGTCAGCGCCCGCTGCGATAGCCGCATTTGACATAGCTGACACAAGTCCCCATTTGCCCACGCCATGGCTTGGGTCAACTATAACAGGCAGATGGCTTAACGCCTTAACAACCGGCACAGCGCTTAAATCCAATGTAAATCTGGTGTAATCTTCAAATGTCCTTATGCCTCTTTCGCAGAGTATAACGTTAAAATTTCCGTTTGATAAAATGTACTCAGCTGACATAAGCCACTCTTTGACTGTTGACATCATGCCTCTTTTTAACAATACCGGTTTTTTAGCTACGCCAAGTTCTTTTAAAAGATTAAAATTCTGCATGTTCCTGGCGCCAACCTGAAGTATATCTGCATATTTCACAACAAGCGGCACATCGCGGGTATCCATAACCTCTGTAACTATCTTAAGGCCTGTTTTCTTTGACGCCTCTTTAAGATATATAAGGCCCTCCTGACCTAAACCCTGAAATGCATACGGCGAAGACCGTGGCTTAAAAGCGCCTCCTCTTAAAACAACAGCGCCCGCCTTTTTGACAGACACGGCTATCTTTATCAACAAATCCTTTGACTCCACTGAACACGGGCCTGCCATTACAACAATTTTTTTGCCGCCGATCTTTATGCCTGAAACATCAACTACTGAATTTTCCTTTTTAAATTCCCTTGATACAAGTTTATAAGGCGATAAAACAGGCATCACCTTTTCAACGCCTGGAAAAACCTCTAAAGGCTCTGAACGAAGAATCTCCTCTTCGCCTATCACGCCTATAATAGAACGCTCTGCGCCTTTTGATATCATAGGCCGAAGGCCAAGCGCCTTAACCTTCTCTACTATATGTTTTATTTGCGCCTCTGTTACGTCTTTCTTTAATACAATAATCATTTTAAAGCCCTCTTTAACGCGTCTATGAATTTTTTATTTTCACTCTGCGTGCCTATTGTCACCCTTATTATACCTCTGAGCCCGTACATATCCATGGGCCTGATTATCACGCCCTGCTTAAGCATGGCTTTAAATACATCTTTTTTTACATCAACCAGCATAAAATTCGCAACACTCGGAATATAGTTTATGCCCATTTTTTCAAGCTGACGGCACAGAAATTTTCTGCCTGAAGTTACGGCCTGTTTTGTATCTTTTATGTATTTTGCGTCATCCAACGCCGCCATGGCAGCTGCCTGAGCAATAGAATTCACGTTAAAAGGCTGCCTTACCCTTTCTAAAGCAGCGGCAAATTCACTATTTGTCAGGGCATACCCCACGCGCAGGCCTGCAAGGCCGTATATCTTCGAGAATGTTTTAAGCGTAATGAAATTTTTTCGCCTGTAATAATCAACACCTTTTGGAAAATCACCCGCATCGACAAACTCCTGATACGCTTCATCGTACACAACAATAATATCGCGCGGTATGGCTCTTAAAAAACTATCAAACTCTTTTTTTGTAACATAAGTGCCTGTCGGGTTGTTTGGATTAGCTATAAACACGGCCTTTGTATTTTTTGTTATCGCGTTCTTCATGCCTTTAAGGTCATATTTAAAATCAACCAGAGGCACTTCCCTGACTTTTATGCCGAATATCTGCGCAGTAATCTTATATTCCAGAAATGTTACGCTGGATGTGATTATCTTGTCCTTACCAGGCCTTAAAAAAACTTTTGCTATTAAATCAAGCGCCTCGTCTGAGCCGTTTGTCAATACAAGGTTTTGGCTTTTTACACCCAATTTATCCGCGAGCCTGGATTTTAAGTAAAAGCAACCGCCGTCAGGATACCTGTTTATATCCATGGCGGCAGCCGTTATTGCAGAAAGCACTTTTTTCGACGCTCCAAAAGGGCTTTCGTTAGACGCAAGCTTAACGGCCTCTTTAAGGCCATATTCCCTTTTGACTTCCTCGATAGGCTTCCCGGGTTTATACGGAATTATATTGTATATGCGATTGTTTATATTCGTATTCATTTTAATTGTTTAATTATGCGCCGGGTATGAACCCAATACCTTAAAAACACTTGTGTGTTTTTTAAGCTCATCCAACGCCTTCTTTATTTTTGGATTCTTCGCATGGCCTTGTAAATCAACAAAGAAATAATACTCCCATGCCTTTTTCTTGGAAGGCCTGGATTCAATCTTTGTCATATTGATGCCGTTTTTCTTAAAAGGCACAAGTATATCATGTAAAGCGCCCGGCTTGTCTTTGGCAGAAAACATTATTGAGGTTTTATCTTTAGCGGTTGGAGCGCTCTGGGTTTTACCTATTACAAGAAACCTTGTTATGTTATGCGAACTATCTTCTATTGACTTGGCCAAAATCTTAAGCCCATAGCATTCCGCCGCAAGGCTTGAGCCTATTGCCGCTGAATTTTTTTCTCCGGAGGCAATCTCGGCGGCTTTTGAAGTGGATGACGTTTCTTTTAATTCCACTTTAGGCATATTTGATTCAAGCCACAGCCTGCACTGGCCGAATACCTCAAATTTTGAATAAATCCGTTTTATGCTGCCTAACGGATATTTACTCATAAGATTATGCGTTATTTCAAAAGATATCTCAGAACATATAACCAGGTCGCTCTCTGTGAACATATCCAGCGTATGATTAATGGCGCCTTCTATTGAATTTTCTATAGGTACAACGCCGTAATCCGCCCTTGCCTTATCAACCTCCGCGAAAATCTCGGTTATGCTGGAGGCCGGGTAATATTTTACAGAGGAGCCGAATTTTTTAAGCGCTGCAAGGTGCGTGAATGTTGCCGCAGGCCCCAGATACGATACTTTAAGTGATTTTTCAAGCGCAAGGGAACCTGACATAATCTCTCTGTAAACGGCGCGCAGCGTATCGTCTTTAAGCGGCCCTTTGTTTAGTTTCAGAATATTATCGTAAACCTCTTTTTCCCTGTTTGGCACGTACGCGCTTGCCTTCTTCTTAGCCTTAACTTTGCCTATTGATAACGTTATCCCGGCGCGCTGGTTTAAAAGCTCTAAAATATTTTTATCTATACTATCTATTTTTTTACGCAGTTTGGATAGTATCATTTTTTTCCTCCGTTATATCAAGCCTCGGCCCGGGCGCAGCGTCGATAAGCTGCTGGACCTCCGGCAGTTTCGGCATTTCTGAAATAGCGCCAAGCCCGAAATGCGCCAGGAATTCATTAGTTGTTGCGTACAGAAGCGGCCTGCCTGGCGTATCCTTGCGGCCGGCTATTTTTATGAGATTGCGCTCAAGAAGCGTGGTTATAACGCCGTCTGTATTAACGCCTCTTATTGCCTCTATTTCCGGTTTTGTAACAGGCTGCTTGTAGGCGATTATCGCCAGCGTCTCAAGAGACGGCCTTGTCAGGCGCTCTTTTACTTTTGATTTATAAAAACTTTTAAGCCATGAGGCAAACTCAGGCCTTGTTGCCATGCGGAACCCGCCTGCAACCTCCTGGATAATAAAGCTGCGGCCGGTTTGCTCATACTCGGCGTTTAATTCATCTATAACCTGCCGCACCTGGGCCTCCGGCACATTATCAACTACATCCCTGATATTATTAATGCCAAACGGCTTATCGCTTACAAAAATCAACGCCTCTACCACGGATTTTAATTCTTTGTTTTCCATAATTACACCTTTGTCGGCTCTATAACGGCCGGGTTTCTTATAATCTGGATTTCACCGAATAATTCCTTTTGCACTGCCATAATACTGTGGATCTTCATGAGTTCAAGCAGCGCCAGAAACACAACAACCATCTCTATCTTTGACTTTGATGAGTCAAAAAGATCCTTAAGCGCAAAAGACGGCTTATCAACCAATAAATGCAGTATATCATGGACCTTTTGCTCAACAGTTACCTGCTCTTTTATTACCTCTAAAAAAGCCTCCTTTGATACATTGGCAAAAACCGTTGAAAACGCCGATATAAGGTCAAAAAGGCTTGCCTCAAAAAACTTTTCACCGTTGCATTCAACCTCTACCGCGTCCATATCCCCGGGCCGGTGAAACAAATCCCTTTGACGGCTTTCCAGAGACTGTAAAGACGAGGCAGCCTCTTTAAACGCTTTATATTCTATAAGCCGCTTTACAAGTTCTGCGCGCGGGTCTTCCTCTTCGGCCTCTTCAGGCGATCTTTCTTCAGGAGGAAGAAGCATCTTTGATTTTATATGCATCAGGGTCGCTGCCATAACCAGAAATTCGCCGGCTATGTCAAGGTCCATAAGCTCCATCAATTCCAAATACTGCAGGTATTGCTCGGTGACCATGGCTATCGGTATATCATAAATATCTATTTCGTCTTTTTTTATCAGAAAAAGCAACAGGTCAAGCGGCCCTTCAAATTCTTCCAATTTTACCTTATACATTATTATCCCAGCCCTACGAGTTTGCGCACACGCTTCATGGTATCGGAAGCAACATCCTGCGCTTTTTTTGCGCCTTCGTCTAAAATATCCTGAATCTGTTTTTTATCAGCCGCGAATTTTTTGCGTTTTTTCTGTATCAGCTCCAGATGCGCTATAATTATATCCGCCAAACGCCTCTTATCATCAGTGCAGCCTATAGTAGCGGCAATACATTCTTTATATAAATCTGATGTTATCTGCGGCTTAAATATTTTACAATACGAATAAACGTTGCAGATATCAGGATGCCCGGAATCTGTAAGTTTCATTCTGGCCGGGTCAGTTATCATAACTGAAACCTTCTTTTTTATCACATCAGGCGGATCAGAAAGCGCTATAAAATTATCAAATGTCTTTGACATCTTCCTGTTATCAAGCCCGAGTATCCTGGGTGTTTTTGTAAGAAGCCCCTCGGGCTCGGGAAATAAATCATCCTTGTAAAGATGCTTAAATCTTCTTATGATCTCGCGCGTCAGCTCAAGATGCGCCATCTGGTCTTCTCCTACAGGGACAATCTGCGCTTTGTATAAAGCTATATCCGCTGCCTGTAAAACAGGGTATCCCAAAAATCCGTACGTAGCCAGATCCCTTGTCTTTTGCTCCCTGAGCTGCTCTTTATACGTCGGGCAACGCTCAAGCCATGAAAGCGGGGTAATATCCGAAAATATCATCGCCAGCTCCAGATGCTGCGGGACGCGAGATTGCGTAAAGATAACGCTTTTTTTATGGTCTATGCCGCAGCTAAGCCAGTCGATGGCGCATTCTGTTATATTTTTCTGTATATTTTGCGGGTTTTCATACTCGCTCATAAGCGCGTGCCAGTCAGCTATCATAAAAAAACAACTGTATTTTTCCTGCAAATCAACCCAGTTGTTTAACGCGCCTAACAAATGCCCGATATGTAGCGGCCCTGTGGGCCTCATCCCGCTTAATATTCTTTTTTTGGTCATAATGTTCTCGCTGTCTTTCTGATGATAAACGCCTCTATCGTATCGCCGGATTTTAAATCCGTAAAATTAGCCAACCCTATGCCGCACTCAAAACCCTCCCTGACTTCTTTTACATCGTCTTTAAAGCGCTTTAAAGAATTTATCTTGCCGTTATAAATTTCTTTCCCGTCGCGGATAAGCTTGCAGGAATCGGTCCGGCCTATCCTTCCCTTCTGCATCATGCAGCCGGCTATAACGCCTACTTTAGAAACTCCGAATACCTGTTTCACCATTGCCCTGCCTTCAAAAACCTCTTCTATCCTGGGCTCTAAGAGCCCTTCCATCGCTGATTTGACATCGCTTATTATGTCGTATATTATCCTGTAAAACCGCACATCAACGCCTTCTTTTTTAATGCGCTCGTCGGCCTGCGGGCTTACGCCTGCGTTAAAACCTATAACAATGGCATTTGACGCCGCGGCAAGTATTATATCAGCGTCGCTAATGGCCCCCACGCCGCTATGAATTATATCAAGCTTAACTTCCTCGGTTGACATCTTGATTAAATTATCAGCCAGCGCCTCAAGAGAGCCCTGCACATCTGTCTTTATAATAATCTTAAGCTCTTTTATCTTTCCGGCCTTACTCTGCGCGTATATATCCTCAAGCGTTATCTTTTTTGACGTAGGCGCGAGTTTTTCCTGCCTTAGCAATAATTGTTTTTGCTGAAAAATCTCCCTGGCTTTTTTCTCGTCTTCCAACGCGTAAAACTGTTCCCCTGCCTCAGGCACGCCCGAAAGGCCTGATATCTCAACAGGTATGCCGGGCAATGCCTTATCCAGGCGCTCTGCCTTATCATTTATCATGGCGCGAATCTTGCCGTAATGATTGCCTATAATAATGTTATCGCCTTCTTTTAGCGTACCGCTTTTAACCAGGACTGTGGCAACAGCCCCGCTGCCGCGCGAAAGACGGCCTTCAATAACAACGCCGCTGGCAAGCTTATCAATATTCGCCTTAAGCTCAAGCATCTCGGCTTCAAGAAGAACCATCTCAAGCAATTGATCAACGCCCTGGCCTGTTTTTGCCGAAACGCCTGTAATAATAGTTTTACCGCCCCAATCTTCAGACCTTAAGCCAAGCTGGTTAAGCTGCTTTTTTACCTTATCTATATCAGCGCCGGGCATATCTATTTTATTCACGGCAACTACTATCGGAACATTTGCTGCCTTGGCATGATCTATGGCCTCTATTGTCTGGGGCATAACACCATCATCTGCCGCAACAACCAATATTACAATATCAGTTGCAACAGCGCCTCTTGCGCGCATGGCAGTAAATGCCTCGTGGCCCGGTGTATCTAAAAATGTTATAGCGCCCTTTGGCGTATTTACCCTGTAAGCGCCTATGTGCTGGGTTATTCCGCCTGCCTCGCGCTCAGTAACATTGCTTTTTCTTATGGCATCAAGAAGCGAAGTCTTGCCATGGTCTACATGCCCCATAAGAGTAACAACAGGAGAACGCGGGATAAGATTTTTCTTTTCATCTTCTTTATGCTGATTTAAAAATTCCTCTTCCTGCGTTGCCGCCCTTAAAAGCTTAAACCCAAAATCTATCGCTATGGAACTAGCCGCTTCGCCGTCTAAAGATTGATTCATGGTTACAAGCGCGCCTTTTTTCATAAAACGGCTTATGATATCGCTGGGCTTAATCTGCAGCTTTGAAGCAAGCTCCTTTACACTTACCGGAAAACCCACCTGTACTTCTCTAAGCTCTTTTTCAACCGCAGGCTGCTGCTCTACAACAACCTGCTCTATGTCCTGTTTTATTTGTTCTTCCGGAGGATGAACAGCAGCATGCTGTCTTGGCCTGGCCTTTTGTTTTACCTTGAATTTTGGTATAAAAACTTCAAACTTGCCCTCGCGCAAACCAACAGGCGCTGCGACAGGTTTCTTTACAGGTTCTTTGACAGGTTCTACGGGTTTTTTAACCGCTATTTCTATGGGTTTTTTGACAGGTTTTTTTACAGCAGGCACTGGCTTTTTCTTTACAACAACGGCCTTGAGCGCTTTTTTGACAACCTTCTTGGCTGCTGCTGGCTTTGCCTTGGATATTGTTTTCTTAATTTTCGCTTTTGCCTTTTTTTCCATATTATTATTTCTTACCTTTGAGCAGTTCCTTTGATGACTCTATTAAATTCTCAGCGCTTTTTTTGCCAATACCTTTAATGCCGCTGAGCTCTTTTACCGACGCACCTGCTATTTTTTCAACTGTATTAAAACCAGCCGCTGTCAAGGCGTCGTATGTCTTAGGGCCTACCCTCGGAAGCTCCTGTATCAACGTGCCCTCGGCAGAAGACGGCTCTTTTGCAGGTTCAGTGGTTATTAACAGGTTCTCTATCGGTTTCCTCGGCTTTATATCTATATCCCAGCCGGTAAGTTTTACGGCAAGGCGCACATTCTGGCCTTTTTTGCCTATAGCCAAAGACAACTGGTCTTCTTCCACAATAACCTCGACCTTTTTGCTTTCCTTGTCTATCTTAATCTTATTTATCTGCGCAGGACTTAATGCGGCTGCTATAAATTCTGCCGGGTCTTCATTCCATTTTACGATATCTATCTTTTCGCCATGCAGTTCCCTGACTATTTCTTTGACCCTTGCCCCGCGCATACCAACGCAGGCTCCAAGGCAGTCAACCTTTAAATCTTTTGACCAAACGGCAATCTTTGTCCTGTCGCCTGCCTCCCTGGCTATTACTTTTATCTCAACTATGCCTTCTATTATCTCAGGCACCTCCAGCTCAAACATCCTCTTAACAAGCCCGGGGTGCGTCCTTGAAAGCACAATTTGCGGGCCGCGGCCTGTTTTTTTAACATCCAAAACATAGGCCCTAACCCTTTCACCCTGTTTATATGTTTCCTTGGATATCTGTTCTTTCTTGGGCAATACTGCCTCTGTCCTGCCAAGGTCAACTACGATATCTCCCTTTTCAAATCTATGAACGCTTCCGGATATAACAGTGCCTATCTTGGCTGTGTATTCGCTGAATATAACATCGCGCTCGGCTTCGCGTATCTTCTGTATTATTATCTGTTTTGCCGTCTGGGCCGCTATCCTGCCGAATTCATCTGAATCAATTTTTTTCTTGCCCTGAAATACCTTGATATCGCCTGTTTCCGGGTCAAGCTTAACAGTAATGTCATCCTTTATATCATGGCCCAGCATCTTTCTTGCAGCCGAAATAAGCGCAGTCTCAACCGCGTTTATTAAAATTTCTTTTTTGATGCCTTTTTCGCGCTCAATATGATCAAGCACTGTCAATAATTCACCGTTCATGGTTTAATCTCCGCCTTTGCTTTTATTATATCTGTAAACAAAATGCTACGCTCGCTGTCCTTTACAACTATTATAATTGCGCTGTCTGTAACTGATTTTAATTGGGCTATCACTGTATCTGTGGCGCCTACGCTATTTTTTATAGTCAGCTTCAGGTTCTCTCCTATCTTTTTATCAAAATCCCCTCTTTTTGTCAATAGCCTGTCTAGCCCGGGAGAATTAACCTCAATGACAAAGCTTTGAGTAATCAGGCCTGAATTATCCAGGGCATTCCCTATTGCCTTGTTGATACGGGCACAATCATCAAGCGTTACACCCTTTGGTTTATCAACCAGAAGCCGCAGGACATTCCTTCCTGACTCAAGCCTGTAAACCAAATCAACAAGTTCAGCAGCCTCCTGCTCCAGGACAGGCTGTATTAAGCTTTTTATCTGTTCTATCATATCTGCGGGCAACAAAAAAAGCGGGTCCGCTGCTTAAACCCACTCTCCCCTTTCGTGACTATTAGAGTTGGTATCGTATATATTACTATATTAACATATAACTGTCAAGCAAAATTTAAAGGGCCTTTCACCTCTGTGTCATTTCCATTCTGTCCAGGCTCCTGTATTGGATTGCCTCGCTTATATGGGCGGCGCTTATATGTTCAGCGCCTGCCAGGTCGGCTATGGTGCGGCTGACCTTCAGGATTTTATGATAAGCCCTTGCAGTCAAGCCCATATTAAGCACTGCGCTCTTTAACAGATTATTGCCATCTGAATCAATGCTGCAATATTTCTCTATATCCCTGCTGGATAAATGGGCATTGCATCCCGAATAGCTGCTGCCATAACGCTCTTTCTGGATACGCCTTGCATGGATCACCCTTTTCTTTATCTCGGCTGATACCTCGTTGGTTAAAGATTTCTGGCTTATTTCGTCATATTTCATAGCAGGGACCTGCAGGTGGATATCAATCCTGTCCAATAGCGGGCCTGAAACCTTTGATATATATCTTTGTATCTGACGGGGAGTGCAGTTACATTCTCTTTTCGGGTCTGTAAAAAAACCGCACGGGCAAGGGTTCATAGCTCCTATAAAAATAAACCTCGCCGGGTAAGCACAGCTGCCTCCTGCGCGCGTAATTGTCACAACACCTTCCTCTAAAGGCTGCCTGAGCACCTCAAGCACGTCGCGCCTGAACTCCGGCAGCTCATCCATAAATAAAACGCCGTTATGCGCCAGGCTTATCTCTCCTGGCCTGGGGTTTGCCCCTCCTCCAACCAAGCCAGCATATGAAATAGTATGATGCGGGCTGCGAAATGGCCGCACGCTGTGCAAATGCCTGGAATTTTTTACAAGCCCTGCTATACTATAAACCTTTGTTGTTTCGAGCGCCTCATCAAAATGCATATCAGGCATTATTGTAGGCATCCTACGGCTAAGCATTGTCTTACCTGAACCAGGAGGGCCTATCATTAAAACATTGTGACTTCCGGAAGCTGCTATTTCCAGGCCGCGCTTGACATGGGCCTGACCTTTAACATCAGAAAAATCCAAAACATAATCAGGGTTTAACGGCGCTCTACCCAGCCTGGCGTTTACTTTATTTACTTTTATCTCGCCTTTTAAAAACTGATACAACTGCTGCAATGTCTTGACTGCGTATACCTTTATATCCCTGACAACAGCCGCTTCCATGGCATTTTCATAAGGCACGATAAGTTCTTTTATGCCATTTTTTGAAAGCGCCGCAGCCATTGCCAAAACGCCTCGCACAGGCCGTATCTCGCCGTCCAATGAAAGCTCGCCGCAAAATGACTTACCCTCAACCTCTTTCTGTGTAAGATTCCCGCTTGCAGTCAAAACAGCCAGGGCTATAGGCAAATCAAAACTGGGCCCGTCTTTTTTTATGTCAGCAGGCGCAAGGTTTACCACAACCCTTCTGGATGGAAAACTAAAACCGCAATTTTTTATCGCTGCCTTTACCCTGTCTCTTGACTCTCTTACAGATACATCAGGCAAGCCAACTATACAAAAATTAGGCAGCCCGCCTGCGATATCAACCTCAACATCAACATAATGCGCATCAAGCCCTATTACCACCTGCGATTTAATTTTCGCTAACATTGTTTCTCCTTTTATCCCTCGTGACTAAACGTGATAGCTGGTTGCTCGGGATGAAATTTTTATCTTACAAAAACACTGAAAAATTTCAGAAAGCATCGACTATATGCCGCACATTTGGCAGCATAAACCATTTATCCTTGGAAACGCAAATCACATCAAACCGCACATTCGCATCTGTCAAATCAAAACTATTCATATATATGGAAGCGGCTGTTTTAATTCGCTGCTGTTTTTTATAAGTTATCGTCTCCTCGGGCAATAGATATGACCCCTTGCCCCTGAACCTCACCTCTACAAAAGCAATAACGCCATCGCCCTGGGCAACGATATCTATCTCGCCAAAGCGGGTATTGAAATTTCTTGATAATATTTTAAAACCCTTTATATTAAGGAAGTGGGCGGCGATACACTCCGCCCACCTCCCTACCTCTTTAGTTTTCGCCATCTTCTTCGTACGCTTTAAGCACTGTCGCTGTTAATGCCTGCTTTGCCTCATCTGTTATCGCGCAGGCAGAGTCATACCACTTGCCGTCTTTTCCCTGCCGCGCAGGCGCGCCGACAAAAAGGCCTTTTTTGCCGCTGACAACCTTAAACCCCCTGACTGCAAACTGGCCCTCAATGATAATATCAGCCATTGCCTTCACAGGCCCGTCCCCGTCAAACTTAAACATCCTGCTTACCTCTATATCCATGTCAAATCACCTCCCTCCGATTTTTCCAGATATCACGACTTGAAAAATCGTCCCGAGTCACCAACTATCACATATAGTGACGAGGGACCTCCTTCTTATTTATGCGGATGAAATCCTATCGATGACTTTTTTGGAACTGGCAATGGCTCCATAAGCTGCCTTATGGCTTCAAATATCGCCCCAATTTCAGCATCATGTTTCTCTATTTTATGCTCGAGTTTTGCCAACTTATACGCGAGTTCCTTATGAGTGGACAATATTTGCCTTAATTTTACAAACGCGCGCATAACAGCTATATTCACCTGCATTGCCTGCTTACTTCGTAATACGCTTGAAAGCATAGCTACACCTTGCTCTGTAAAGGCATAGGGTAAATATTTAGAATATTTACCTCTGCCCGAAAGATTATTCTCTAAGGTCACAATTTGTGACCTTAGAGATTCCGTCTCTTTTTCTGATAACTGAAACATAAAGTCTTCAGGAAATCTTTCAATATTGCGCTTAACTGCCTGTATTAATACTTTGGCCTCAACACCATAAAGCTTTGCCAAATGACCACTTAGCATAATTTTCTGCCCACGAAGCATAAATATCCTCTGTTCAATTACCTCTTTAGGAATCAATTCTTTCATAAAATTACCTCCTCCTACTATATATGACAACCCCAGGTGCGATTTTTATGCACTTATTTTTGATATTTTTTTTAAGATAGAGAGAAAAACAAAAAAAGTAGGGGACGTTTAAACGTCCCCTACGCTGTAGATAATTATTAAATTAGAGCTTAGTTAAAAAACCATGAAAAACCCGCAATAACCATATTTGCGTTTATGCCTTTATTAGGCTGTTCTATTCCCGCATTGGAAACATGCCTATAACGATAACCAAGATTTAATGCAAAGCTTCTTTCTTTATTAAGATAAAGATACAATCCACCGCCTGCCTGAGACCCAAAATTAAACTGCGTTGACTGCTCGCGCGTATGTTGCGTCATATAAATAATTCCTGAACCAGCCTCAACATATGCACCTATTCTTTGCATAAAAATATAACCAAATCTCAACATGAAATTAGCGCCTGTCTCAATATTAGAGTTTGGGCTAAACGCAGTATTTAAAAATGGTTCGACAGCAAACTGCGCTATTGTATTTTCATTTGTACACTTTAAAACAGGTTTAAGATCAAACCCAAAACGAAACATCGCAGGAATAATTTCATAATTATCTTTTTCCCTTAAATTTGCCTGGGCATAGCCGGATAAAACAGCAAATTCGCTGAATGGATATTTTTTATCAGGCGGGGTTTCTTTTTTAACTGAAATAACAGAATTTTTTACAATTGGCTGTTTTTCCGAATGCAATACCGGCTTGAATTTAACCGGCCTGGCAGGCTGTTTATAAGATACGGCAAATTCCCTTGCAAGGGGAACTTCGACTTTTTTTACTTCAGGGGTTTTCTCAGAACTATTTTTTAAAAAAGCAAGCCCTATACCTATTATCAATAACCATAATATCAAAGGCCTATAGCTTTTCATGCTTTCTCCTTGGCTGCAATAATTTTACTTGCAAATAAAAATAAAGTCAAGGAAAAATAAGCTAAAAAGTTTGGGGACAGATTCATCCGGACAATTATTTTCCGAGAGAACCTGTCCCCACCAAGTTATGCTTATAAAAATATTATTTACACCCAGGCGTTAATTTGCGTCCTTACTTCTGCTATATCACTGCTTTCAAAAGTTACTGTTCCAAACTCTACAAGCTGATATTTACCATCCACCACCCTTACGACCAAATCATACCCTTTTATAACCTCATCACTGGCTTCGGGAAGCGCCTCTATATGTATATCAGTAATAGAATTATCAAAAGCGAACTCCTCAACAAATGCCCTAAGGTCTCCTGCGGCTCCGAGAAGAAGTACATTTCGTCCCGCAACCGGCGCGGTAGTAGGCTCAGGCAGCTGTCTGAGCACATCTAAAATATCAGATATAACGTCGGTAAACTTTCCCTGGCCAATGGTTGAACTACCTGAAGGATACAATATGTTTTTCACCCATGTTACGCTGTCTCCAAGGCTTGACAAACGCTCTCTAAGTAACTCAACATTTCCGGCATAACCTCCTTTGATAGAAGTCTCAGGCCTTTCTTCTCTGAATGTCCCTAATGTAGTTTTAGCGCGGTCAACCGCTCCCTGTAAATTAACCATCGCTTGTAGCTCCATAACATTTCTGAGTGCAGCTATACTGCTTGTTTCATCCAGAATGGTGCCTATTTTTGCCTTAAGCCCTACGGATATTACGCCTATCGCTTGCGCCTGCGCAGCGGCGGCTCCGGCAAACAACTTAGCAGCTAATTCGAAATATAAATCTTTTTCAGCTAATCTAGCAGGACCAGTCTTAGGATTATTCGTTAGGAAACCATCTGTAAAAACTTCTTTAAATGCGGTTGTCAATTTTACCTTAAGCCAGTTGAGATTTATATCATCCCAAAACCTATCATAAGGTTGTTTACCGGCCATTACTTCGCTAAACTTTACTGGCGATTGATCATTGGAGGTATCTAAATTATCCAATAAAGCAAACCATCCGTCTACGACCCCATCCGGCTTTCCGTCAGCCCTTGATTTCCAGGCAAGGAAAACGGCAAAAATCAACCTGCCAAGTTTATCCTTTTCAGGGTCAGTATTTAATAATTCATTTGCTCTTGCGCGCAAGGCTTCGCCCCAAGCCGGCGCAGCGGCGGCTTCATCATATAAACTCTTTGCTTCTGCTAAAATTGCATATGCAGTTCTAGAATCTACACCTGTGTCCATTTGTATACATTGCGCCGGAAATTCAATCTGCTCAGAATCCTCCAGATAGCTACCTATGCCTGATTTTCCAAGAGCATAAAAGCCGTGCTGAGCGGACAACTTAGCCGCAATTAATATAATCCTTGCGTAGCGATCGCCGATAACCCGTGACTCTGAATCGACTATTGTCTGTGCCTGCTCATTAGATAGTAATTCAACACTATCCACAAGCTGACCTCCTCTTAAATAGGACTCTATTGCTGCTTTAGCAGTAGCGCTGAGAGAAAAATCAGTTCCACACATATCTACAACGCGCTGAATTTCGGCTTCGCTAATCTGGCCCTCTGCCTTCGCCTCGCCCGTAGCCGGCGCAGTCCCGAGCGACCCGCTGGCACGTCCAGTCGCGAGGGGCGCAGCGGCGTTTTTAATGTCGTCGCCTACGGCTTTGGCGGTCTCACCTTCTGCGTTTTTTGGCCGCAGGGCCATGGCGCTGGGCAAAGGGCCGAGGGAAAATATAAATGTAACCACTGTAATAACAGATACAACTCTTTTAAACGTATTCATCTTTAACTCCTTATTTTTTATATAGTTACAATAATTAAATAGACCGCTAGCAGGCTTGGCTGTTTGCGGTCTTAATATTGAATTTATGGTTTTTGGCTTCATTGCTACTATATATAACAACTGAAAAGTCAAAATATTTCCGATTTTTTCTAACTTTTTTGCTTTCTTAATACCATTACAAAAATTTTTATTGCTGGAACATGTTTATTATGATAACATACTACTATAAAAATGTCCACAAAAGACGCCAAAATCATAGCCAACTGCATAAAAGGCGATAAAAACGCCTGGAATGAATTTGTTGAAAGGTTCTCAGGCCTTGTGATGTGGTGTATCAAGGATCGCCTTTCTAAATCTGGCTATACTTTTAACAACTATGACCTCCAGGATATCCATCAGGAGGTCTTTCTCTGTATATATAAGGAAAACAAACTCGCGGCCTTAAAAGACCACTCAAAAATAGCGCCGTGGCTTAGCGTTGTTGCAGGCAACATCGCCATGAATAAAATTAAACACATAAAAGGCGGCAAGATATCTGAAAAATCAGTACCATTGCCTGATATATTGGAGGATAAAACTCTGTCACCTGTTGAAATAATCGACCAAGCTGAACGCGAGGCAATTATAGCAGGCGCAATTAATTGCCTTAAGCCCAGGGAAAAAATTATTATAAACCTGTACTATGCAAATAACAATACTATAAAAGAAATAGCCTCATTTTTGAATATGCGCCAAGGCAGCGTAGCAAGCCTGGTTGCCAGGGCAAGAAAAAAAATCAAAAAAAATATGCATAAAAATCGCAACTGAACCTGTCATATATAGTGGGAGACAAATTATGGACAAATGCCCAAATGATAATATACTGGCTGATTATATAGCAGGTAATCCTGCAAACAAAAAAGATATAGAAAAACATCTATCCGACTGCAAGGCGTGCCTGGAAAAGGTATCCTCTGCGCTAAAAATAGGCACGCTTTATAACGAAAACAAGCTGCCTGCTGCTGAACCAGCCATAACCGAAAAGACAAAAGAAATGCTATCCAAGCAAATCAGGCCTGTATCAAAACACGGAAAAAATAAAAACCTGTGGCTGGCAGCTACTATTATAGCGTTTATAACCTCTTTTATATTTCCCAGATATTTCTTACAGTGTTTGGTTGCAACAATATTATTAGGTATCAAGTGGATAGCCGAAAGTGAAAATATACGCACAATGATACTTGTGCTTGATTCATGGCGCAAACACGAAAATAGCCGCGACGACGAAATAGCGCATCGCCTTAATAAAAGAAATAACACACTTTTAAAATGATCGGCCTATTGCGCGACTTATTTTCCGGCATTGTAAACCTGCTCTACCCTGCTCTGTGCGAAACCTGCCAGGAAAAAATAGACACAGAATCAAACGCCGGAGCTTTATGTAAAAATTGCCTTGCCAAATTAAAAACGCTTAAACCCCAACCAGGCACGCAATACAGCAATATCAAAGTATGGGCTGCCTGCGAATATAAAGGCATAGCAAAAAATTGTATACATCTTTTTAAATATAACAACAGGCAAAGGCTTTCCGGGCCTCTTGCCGGTTTAATGTCGGATTTAGCAAACAAAAATCCGTTTGGTGAAAAATTCGACCTGATAATACCTATACCGCTTCACAGATCAAAAATGCGTGAACGCGGTTTTAATCAGGCAGAACTCCTGGCAAAAAATATGGCAAAGTCAATAAACGCCCCTGTTTGCGTAAATGCCTTAAAAAAAACGAAAGCAACCATATCGCAGGCAGGGCTTTCTAAAACAAAAAGGTTTACAAATTTAAGGGGAACGTTTAAAATAACTGATAGCGATGTTATCTACGGCAAAGATATACTGCTTGTGGATGACGTCTGCACAACAGGCAGCACAATAAATGAAGCAGCAAAGGTACTGTTAAAATCAGGCGCAAAATCCGTAAAAGCGCTTGTGTTGGCTAAAGGAATTTAATGAAGATATTACGCAGTTACATAATGAACGAGCTTTTAGGCGCATTTTTCATATCGCTGGCTGTATTTACGTTTGTGCTTGTTATGGGCAACATAGTCAAGCTGGCGGAAATGGTTATAGCTAAAGGCGTTGACCTTATCTACGTGGTGAAATTATTCGCCTATCTTACCCCGTACCTGTTAAGTTTTTCAGTGCCGATGTCAATACTGACAGCCACACTTTTATGTTTCGGCAGGCTCTCTTCTGACAATGAAATAATCGCCATGCGCGCAAGCGGCGTAAGCCTTTATAAAATGTCTTTTCCCGTAATAATAATAGGCCTTGCCTTAAGCCTTGGGCTTTTCTGGATAAACGACAAGATACTTCCCAACGCGCACTACCAGTCAAGGCGCGCCCTGGCTGAAATAGGGATAAAAAAACCTACGGCATTCCTTGAGTCAGGGACATTTATAAAAAATTTCAAGGACTATATCATATTCATATATAACATCAAGGGAAATAAACTAAACGGCATAAGGATATACCAGCCGCAAAAAGACAGGCCTGTGCGCACAATAATCGCAAAAAGCGGCGAATTTAACGTGGTGCCTGAGAAACAGGTGCTGAAACTGCGGCTTTATAACGGCTCCAGCGACGAACCTGATTTCGACAACCCGGCAAGATTCTACAAGCTTAATTTTAAGGTATACGAGGTATCGCTTAACCTTAAGGACTACATGCCCAAGATAGACAAGAAACCCAAAGATATGACTATCGCCGAAATAAAACAAGAAATAATAAAACTGAAATCAAGCAATATAGAGGATTTAAATTCACTTAAAGTTGAGATGTACAAAAAAATGTCGCTGGCGTTTTCAGCGCTTGTGTTTGTAATTATAGGCGTCCCTCTTGGCATAACCACAAAAAGGTCTGAAAAATCAGTCGGTTTCGGCATAAGCCTTGGCGTGATAATACTATATTATCTGTTGAGCGTCGGGTTTGAAGGCGCCTCATTAAAAGGGAATATGCCTGCGGCTGTTGCAATGTGGCTTCCTAATCTGATACTTTTTTTATCAGGCATATTCCTCATATGCAGGTCAGCGGAAAGTTAAAAAATTATGCGCATACTTGATAAATATTCCATAAAAAATTTCATGCCTCCGGCAATTTACTGCCTGGTATCATTTATTTTCATGTACATGATAATAGACCTTTTCGGGCACTTGGATGAAATACTCAGAAACAAGGTAGCTGCCGGCATACTTGCCCAATATTACTATCTCCTGCTTCCTATAATATTTGTCCAGGTCATACCGGTTGTAATACTTCTTGCCACGATATATGTTTTCAGCGATATGAACAAACATAATGAAATAACCGCCATGAAATCAGCAGGCGTAAGTATAATCAAGATTGTAATGCCGTTTCTAGTGGTTGGGATTTCCGTATCGCTTGCGGTTATGCTGATAAATGAAATGGCTGTGCCAAAGGCAAATATAGAAACAACAAGGATAAAACAAACCTATATCGAACATATAAAAGGCGGCCAGGAAAAAAATTCTGTTATCGATGACGTCGCTGTTTACGGCGAGGGAAACAGGCTCTTCTATATAAAAGAATTTGAGGTGTCAAAAAGAAGGTTAAACGAAATAATAATACTTGAACATGACTCCCTTAACAACCCTGTGTCAAAGATCATAGCAAAAACAGGCCGCTGGAAACATAACGCCTGGGTGTTCTATAACTGCATAATATACCGCCTGAAAAAAAATGGCGAGCTGATAGGCAAACCGCTTGTATTTGAAAAAAAAATAATGAATATAAAAGAAACACCCAAGGATTTTTACCGCGGGCAATACCAGGCGGACCTTATGAATTTTTCCCAGCTTCTTGAATATGTCAGGAAATTCGACAGGGTGGACAAAAAAGTGGCAAGGCGGCTTGCTGTGGATTTATACTACAAAACATCTTTTCCTTTTATAAGTTTTATCGTCGTGCTTTTGGGCATGGGCTTTGGTTTAAACAGCCGCCGGGGCGGAGCTGCCTGGGGCGTTGGCATAAGTATAACAATAAGCCTCATCTACTACGCGACCATGGCTATATTTCTTGCCCTTGGAAAAGGCGGATGGCTTAATCCTCTATTTTGCGCATGGGGCGCAAACATAATCTTCCTTATAATCGGAATCACTCTTCTTAAAAAATTGGCGAATTAAACGTCAAAAAAATGGGGACAGGTTTCTAACCTGTCCCCATCACGTATCAACCATTTTGAGAAATTTTGACTTCTAAATCATTACAACACAACAACTTAAAACGCGGTGCCTGGCACCATTAAAATAATTTTCTAATTGCGACAAGCTGCTTAAGTAAATTTTCCAGATCATCTAGCGCCAAAGAATTGGGCCCGTCGCAAAGGGCATGGGAAGGATTTTGGTGCGTTTCCACAAAAAGCCCGTCAGCGCCTGCTGCAACAGCAGAGCGCGCTAAGACAGGCACGAATTCGGCGTCCCCGCCTGAAACGCTGCCCGCCGCGCCCGGAAGCTGAACGCTGTGCGTGGCGTCATAAACAACAGGATAGCCGAATTTCTGCATTATAGGGATAGAACGCATATCGCTTACCAGATTATTATAGCCAAAACTTGAACCCCTCTCAGTAATAATTATATTCCTGTTGCCGCCGGCTTCTATCTTTTTTATCACATTAGCCATATCCCATGGCGCAAGAAATTGGCCTTTTTTTATGTTTATTGTTTTCTTTGTCCTGGCGCAGGCAATAATAAAATCCGTCTGCCTGCACAAAAATGCCGGGATCTGTAAAATATCAAGCACAGAGGCGGCTGAATCTATCTCTGAGCGGCAATGCACATCGCTTAAAACAGGTACATCAAATTCCTGCTTTACTTTCTTAAGTATTGCCAGCCCCTTAACCAAGCCAGGCCCCCTGTAAGAATCAATGCTTGAGCGATTTGCCTTGTCATAGCTTGCTTTAAAAATAAACGGGATCTTAAGCTTGCCGGTTATCTTTTTTAATACTTCGGCGCATGATAAAACAGAACTCTCGCCTTCAATAACGCACGGCCCTGCTATTAAAAATAACTGGCCGGGACTTGCTATTTTTATTTTGCCTAACTGTGTCTGCCTGTTCATGATTTTTTCTCCGAGCCCAATAAACCCTTTACAACATCTAGGTCTGCCTCTATATCAACGCTTTTTGTCTGGAACTTCGTCTCTATCACCTTTATTTTATACCCGTTCTCAAGCACCCTGAGCTGTTCGAGTTTTTCAATATTTTCCAGTTTTGACTGCGGCATATTCATAAAAGTAAATAAAAAATCTTTCGTGTACGCGTATATGCCTATGTGCTTGTAATGGCTCTGGGTAAGAAAGCCGGCTTTAGGTTCCCTGTTATACGGTATGGCAGAACGGGAAAAATAAAGGGCAAAATCATACTTATCCAGGGCAACCTTTACAATATTAGGGTCGTGTATATCATTTTCATCGGTAATCTTTTTTGCCAGCGTTGCCATAACCAAATCAGGATTATCAAGAAGCGCCAAAACAAGCGCATTTATCATTGACGGATGGATCAAGGGTTCATCGCCCTGGATATTCACAACCACCTTTACATCCAGCGGGTTTACAACCTCTATAACGCGGTCTGTGCCGCTGTTATGGTCAATAGATGTCAAAACAACCTTGGCCTTGAATCTTTTTGCAACGTCTGCCACTTTTTCATCATCCGTGGCTATTATTACATCATCCAGCATTTTCGCTTTTTTTGCGTTTTCCCATACATGTTGTATCATGGGCTTGCCGCAAATATCCAAAAGCACCTTTTGGGCCAATCTTGTGGATCCTAAACGGGCCGGTATTACTCCGATTGCGTTCATTTTTTATCCGATCTTGTTTATAAGTTCTTTCTGGTTTACAACCGCCACGCCAACCTTGCCGACGACAATACCTGCGGCTATATTGGCTATCCTGGCGGCATCCCGCAGGCTCGCCCCGCAGGTCAAGGCAAGCGTAAAAACTGATATCACCGTGTCGCCTGCGCCTGACACATCAAATACCTCCTGTGCGGCAGTAGAAATATGGGTAACTTTGCCGTTTTTCTCAAACAAACACATGCCTTTTTCGCCTAATGTAATTAAAACGCTTTCTGATTTGAGCTGCTTTAATATTTTTTCACCTGCGGCCTTAAGCGTTTTATCGCCTTTTATTTTTATACCGGTTACAGCAGAAGCCTCATAATTATTCGGCGTAAGCGAAGTTACCCCCTTATAATATAAAAGATGCTCTTCTTTCGGATCAACCATAATAATCTTTTTATTCTTTTGCGCGCATTTTATTATGGGTTTTAATAAAGCTGGCGTGATAACACCCTTGCCGTAATCCTCTATAATAACAGCGTCAACCCGGGAAATAGTTTTTTCGGCATAAGAAACAATGTCTTTTAAAATAGAAGGCGTTAAATAATCCACTTTCTCCCTGTCCACGCGCACGACCTGCTGGTGGCCGGCGATTATCCTGGTCTTTAAGGTTGTAGGCCGGCTTGGGTCGGTTATAATGCCCTCTGTTGTAACGCCTTCAGCTGACAAAAGTTCAATAAGTTTTTCTGCGCGCTGATCTAAGCCAACAACGCCTGCAATATAGACGTTGCCTTTTAAGGCGCGGATATTACTTGCCACATTGCTTGAGCCGCCAGGCATGTAAGATTCGCGCTCTGCCCATACCACAGGCACAGGCGCCTCAGGCGAGATGCGTGAACAGCTGCCCCAGATAAACTCATCAAGGATCAGGTCTCCGACAACAAGTATCTTTGCCTTTGAAAATTTTGAAATTATACTTTTATATTTATTCATATATTTTCTATAATCGCCTGATACAATAAAGGTATCATTATTTCGTGATGGCCGGTTATTGAAATTGCCCTGCCGCCTGAAGATACGGGGCGCTTTAAGACATTCTGATGCGGCCTGTATTGGGCTATCATGTCAAAATTCGCCGTGGTAAAATTTTTGACATCCTTGCCGAGGTTTCTGGCTGTATTAAGCGCCTTTAAGAAAACCTCCGGCAAAATCACAGCAGAGCCAATGTTGATTGCAACCCCGCCACTGGCAAGCCCTGCAACCTCGCCTATAAAAATATGAAAATCCCTTAATGACGCCTTGCCTAAACTGGCGCCGTCGCATGACGGATGTTGATGGACTATATCAGCGCCTATTGCCACATGCGCTGTCGCCGAAATTCCTTTTTTATCCGCAGCCGCTAATATTGAAGAGGCTTTATATTTTAATCCTGCCTTGTTAATCGCATGGCCTACTGCCTTGCCTAACCCTATATTTTTTAAAGCGGCTTCCCTGGTGGCGCGGTTTATAAAATCCGCTGTTTCTTTTGCCATGCCGAATGAACCGTCTTTTAAGGCCTCGCCCACATCCTCGGATGTAAAACCAGCCATCGCAATCTCTGTATCATGGATTATGCCTGCGCCATTAAAAGCTACGGCTGTTATTATATCCTTATTTATAAGATCTATAATTAAAGGGCTAAGCCCGCATTTGATTACATGCGCGCCCATCATAAATATAACCGGCTTTGCGGATTTTTTTGCTTTTACAATAGCGCTCACCAGCGCCTTAAATTCAGATGCCGCCAGTATGTTGGGCAAGCTTTTGTAAAAATGCGAAAATCCGCAGCCCTTTTTACAAACCGAAGCAAAATCGCCTTTTCTGACCCTGCCTTGCCTTTTATTTATTGAATATGTCTTAACCTTGCTTAAGTTTATGTTTTTCATAGATTAATATTTTACCACGCTATTTGACATCAGTCAATATCGCGGTTACTGTACCTACTATAGGCGCCTTTGCCTGGGCTGCAAGAGGAATACGATTTTCATCAGCGCCAAACCATATCCAGACTCTTCCTTTTTGAAGCTTCTTACCGTCTGTCCTTGTTGCCACAGGCTCCACCTCTATTGCCGCTATCCTTCCTATGCGCCGCAGTTTCACAAAACCTTTCTGCAAAAACCTTATCTCCAACACCCAATCTTTTTCATCGGCGTTAACATCCATTAAAACCTTCTTGCCCAGATCTATATCCATAATACGAAAACGGTATATCGCGCTTAGGTCATCCTGCGTGTTCTCTCTTATGCTGAATTCCTTAACTGACCCGTTAAGCAATGATTTGTAAACCGCTACTTTTCTCTGGTGGTCATAATCAACTATCTCGTGAGAACGATAACGGCCTTCTTGTTGTTTTTTTATGAACCTGCGGCTATATAATTTTTCCTTATCTATATAAGTATGAAACTCGTCATCCACCCTGTATATCTTGGACAAAAACACATTTGATTTTACAAGCACGGATATATGATAACAATCCCTGCCGTCTATCTGGATTATTTTTTTAACATGAAAATATGCAAGCCCCACAGGCACGCCAAGCCATTTTATCTCATAGGTAAGCTTTTCTCCGACGCGGAATTCATGTTTAGCTATTATGTTGCCTGATACGGGAATAATTGTGCCGTTGGTTGACATTGACCTGACAAAATTAAAACTGCTGCCGCAGCCGGTCAAGGCAGTAATTAATAATAAACAACCGGCTGTGAATAAAATTCGGTTTTTATATGAATTTTTTTGCCACATCTAACACCTCATCAACCGTTGTCGCCTGCAGGCAGGCAAAGCCTTTACGGCAATTATGCGCCATGCACTCTGTGCAGCCAATATCCTTGTGTAGAACCATATTATCTTTACCCAATGGCCTCCATCTTACAGGCCCCAAACCCTGCTTTTTTCTGCCAAAAATAGTAATGCACGGAGTACCGACAGCGCTTGCTATATGCGCAGGGCCGGTATCTGTTGATATAAAAAACAGGCACTTCTTTAGAAGCGCTGCTGTAAACTGTATTGTAAAATATTTTATTATAAGGCAGTCTTTATTCATATTGGCCTTCAATTGCTCGGCAAGTTTAAAATCCATGCCTACGCCTAAAACTATAATCTTAAAACCGTAATTTCCTGCCAGTGCATCTGCCAATTTGGAAAAATTCTTAACAGGCCATATCCTTGACGGGCAACTTGCGCCTGGATGTATTCCTACCAACTTATCCTTGGCAGATATCCCGTTGTTGATAAGAAAATTATCCACAGAAATCTGCGCATCCTTACTTACGGCTAATAGCGGCAGAAAGCCCCGGGCGTCAAAATCTATGCCTGCGGCGCGCACAACATCCAGATTATATTCCGACTCATGTTTATCTCCTGACGGCTTTACGTAAGGTAATTTGTCTGTAAGCAAAAATGCCGCTTTTCTTGCGAACCCGACGCGTTTTGGTATGCCGGCTAAAAAAGCTATAAAGTTTATACGAACGGTTGAATGCAGTATAATAGCCAGGTCAAATTCATATTTTCGAAGGTCGAGCCCAAACATGATTGTTGCCAGCAATGACCTGTGACTTCCATCCTTGTCGTATATTATAACCTCATCCAGATACGGATTGCCTTCGACAATATCTTTTGTATAAGGCCTTGTCATAAAAGCAATACGGCTTGACTGGAATGCCTGCCTCACCGCCTGTATCGCCGGTGTCGAAAGCAAGACATCTCCTATCCTGTCAGTGCGTATTATAAGTATATTTTTGTATTTCATGCGCTTAATGCCTTTCTTACAGCCCCAAAGACATCATCAGCCAAAATGCCGCGCATACACTCATGATTACCGGCGCACAGCGCCCTCTGGCATGCTGAGCAGTCAATCTTATGCCTTACAACGATATCTTTCGGCCCTGTTGGTTTATACTTATCAGGATTTGTCGGCCCGAAAATAGCCACAACAGGCACAGATACTGCCCATGCCATATGCATTGGCGCTGAATCATTTGTTACAAGCAGGCTTGATCTTTTTAATAACGCTGCCAGTTGCTTGAGCGTGGTTTTAGCGCACAGATTTACGATATTTGCGCTTGCCTGGTTTGCTATATACGAACAAACCTTGGCATCCTGTTGATCGCCGATTAAAACAACTTTAAAACCCAGTTCTGAATAGCATCTGTTACAAACTTCAAGAAACCCTTCCTTTGTCCATTGCTTTGTATGGCTGCGCGCTCCAGGCGAAACGGCTATCACTTTATCGGTTGAAGCCACGCCGTGATTCTTCAGCATTAACTCTGCTTCGCTCATTATCTCTTCGGAAACATAAAGCAAAGGGCTGTAAGTTTTATCCGGTATATCCGTAAGAGCCTGTTTTAATTTCCACAGGTGCCTGTCTTTCATATGTGTAATATATTTTGGGGCCTTTTTTAAAATAGGCGTTTTTTTCTTGGCATACAGTAAAAACGGCAGCATTGTATCCTTAAAATCCACAAGCAGGTCAAAATCCTCGCCCCTTAATGTCTTGATAAGCGCCATCTTCCTGCCAAGCGATGAATCTTTTCTGTAAACAACCACCTTGTTAAAAATCGGATCTCCTTTAAATAAGTCTACAACGCGCGGTGACACCATAAGGGTAATCTCAACGTCTTTATAATTTTCCAAAATAGCCGATAGCGCCGGCGTAGTCAAAACCGCGTCGCCTATATTGCTTAAAGTGATAAATAATACCTTCATTATAATAGCCTCTTTGCTGTTTCGAAAACTTCCTTCGGCGTTATAGCCGCCATGCATTTATAATCAGCGCATTTATCGTTATAGCACGGGATCCGGCAATCCATATCTTTACAAAACGTCACCACCCTGTCTTTATCCGCCTTGTAAGGGCCTGTAATCTTAAGTGACGTGGGCCCGAATATGGCTATTGCCTTGGCTCCGACGCTGACTGCTATATGAAGCGGCCCGGAATCAGCTGATATTACCAAATCCGATTTTTTAAATAATGCGGCAGACTGCTTAAGCGTTGTCTTACCGCAAGTAATAATCGCCTTGTTTTGTAAGGCGCTGTTTATCTCCTGCGCCAATTCTACGTCTTTGGCAGAACCGCTCAACACGATCCTGATATTATCTTTAAACTCTGACAAAAGTATTCTGCCAAGTTCTATAAAATTTTCTTTTGACCATCTTTTCGGCATCCAATTGCCGCCTGGATTAAAAATAACTGTTTTACGTCCTGGCTGAATTACAGTTGCTGCCCAGACTGAATCCTGTTTACTTATAAAAAAGTCGCATCCCTTGTTATCAGTTTTAAGACCGACACTTTTGGCCAGGCCAAGATAAAATTCAGCCCTGTGCATTGATAACGCGTCAGGCGGTTTTGGTTTTTCTGTCAACAATAAGCTTCTCTTAAACGTATAATAACCTATCCTTTCAGGGATACCTGCCATATACATAGCCAGCGCCCTGCTGAAAGACCTGTGTAAAAGAAACGCCATATCAAACTTGCGCTTTTTTAAATTCTTTTCATCATACGTAATAATCTCATTTATATAAGGGTTGCCTTCAAGAATTTCCCTTATCCTGGGCATAATCATGCACGCGATATGGGCATCCGGGAAATTATTTCTGACAGCCCTTATAAAAGGCGTTGAAAAAAGCACATCCCCCAGCCAATTTACTTCAGCTATTAATATGCGTTTTACTTGCATGGCTTTTCTTGTATGCCCTTCTCTGTTCTTTATACCATTCGTAACAACCCGTGGCTTTCAACCAAAACGAAATCATAAACTGCGCGTCTTTATTGGTAATCTTTACACGTTTAAGCGCGTAAACATCATCTGTGGCGCTCCCGAGCCCGGGATGCGTAGCGCACGCGGCCCTATATCCTGCTGATTTAACAATGCCTTTCACCCTTTCATCAAATCCGCCCAGAGGATAACTTATAAAATAAACGCTCCTGCCGGTTATTATTTCTAAGGCATTTCTTGAACCGTAAATCTCGCGTTTTAATTCTGCGTCATTGCATGCCGGCAGCCATTTATCCGTCAAAGTATGGCTGCCTATATCTATTCCGGCTTCGGATATCTCCCTGATCTGTTTTTTATCAAGATAACCCTTCTGGCCGCAATTACCGGGTATAACAAACATTACTGCTTTTATTTGGTATTTCTTAAGAATGGGCAAAGCATTCTCATAAAGGTTATTTTTTCCGTCGTCAAAAGTAATAAGCACTGTGTTAGGCGGTATATTTTTTTTAGCGGTAATCAAATTCGCAAACTCTCCAAGGCCTATAACATTATAATTGTGTTGGCTTAAAAATCGCATCTGTTTATCGAAATTTTGCGGGCTTACGCTTAACATGTCATTCTTTTCATCTATATTATGATACATAAATATAGGCACAATGCGCTCAGAAGGCAGATATAAAAAAGCAAAAACCAAAAAGGCAAAAAGTAAAAATATAAATAAAAATTTAAGGTTTTTGAGTTTTATCATCTACAACCTCTTTATACAGTGCCTCTACGTTTTTCGCCATCAGGCTAAGTAAAAATTTCTCACTAACCATAGCCCTGGCGTTTTCCACAAGCTTAAGCGTCAGTTTCTTATCATCCAAAACCCTTGATACAGCAGAAGAAATCCCCTGGGAATCCTTGGGCTCAACAAGAAGCCCTGTAACAGAATCCTTTATCAGCGAATAAACCCCTCCCACATTTGAAGCCACAACAGGAATACCCGCAGCCATTGCCTCTAAAGCTGAAAGCCCAAGCCCCTCCTGCACAGACGGCAGGACAAAAACATCCATAACCGAAAGCGCGACATTTGTATTTAAAGTGGATTCCTCAATAAAAGTGGATTTTCCTATGCCAAGCGAAATCGCAAGCTCAATAAGATCTCTTTTAGAATGCCCATCGCCTATTATAAGCAGCTGCAGGTCAGGGTATTTTTTAACAAGTATGCTTGCGGCGAGAAATAAATATTTATGGCCCTTTACAGGAGAAAGCCTTGCTATCACGCCTATCACAGGGCCTTTTTTTATGCCTATCCTTAATTTATACGCCTTTTTTTCTTTTTCGCTTATATGCCTCTGAAATTTATCTATATCTATACCGTTATTGATAAGCCGGATATTTTCCTTTTTAACCTTAAAATCGTTGACCAGATGCTCCCTTACCGCGTCGCTTATGGCAATAACCCTCCTGCCCCAAAAACCAAATAGCCTTCTGCCGATATGCGGCCTGAAAAAACCATGGCAGGTTGAAACATACGCGATTTTGTATTTCTTAAAAACCATCCAGGCAAGCACCTGAGTTACCCTTGTCTGGGCATGCACTATATCCGGCCGCCACTCTTTAAAAACAGAACCCAGGTTTATGCGCGATTTCCAAAGCATCGGGCTGAATTCCGACTTGGTGCGCAATTTTAATTTTATATGTTGTATGCTGTTTTCATCAAGCTGCGCCACAAGAGCGCCTCCTGCAGAAGCAACCCTGACATCATGGCCGATATCTTTTAATGCCTTTGCCAGAGAAATACAATATATGCCTATGCCTCCGAAATCAAGATGTGTAGTCAAGAGCAATATTCTCATAAAAACCTTGACGCCTCCTTAACTATATCCTTTGTATCCAACTCTTTTATGCATTTAAGATGCCGGCAGTCCAGCTTATAACAAGGGCTGCATTTTAATACTGTCTTTATTATAACAACATTCTCGCCCGGCGGTTTATGCCTTGCCGCATCAGTAGGCCCGAAAATGGCCACTACAGGCGTGCCTACGGCTGAAGCAATATGCACGGGCGCGCTGTCAGTGCTTATCAGGACTTTACATTTTTTTACAAGCGCCACCAACTCGCCTAATGTTGTCTTTCCGGCGGCGTTTATAGGTTTTGATTTGGCGCGCGCCGAAACAAAAACGGCTGTTTCAACATCCTTCTTCGTGCCTATCAGCACAGCGCGCGCTTTGAGGCCTGAAAGTTGGTCGCATAATTTAACAAGTGTTTCTCTCGGCAGGCGTTTGGTCTTCCAGCGCGCGCTGCCTCCTATATTTATGCCGACAAGATGCTGGTCTTTAAGCGCCCACTGCCATGATAAAAATTTATCTATGCCAATAAAGTCATCCTGGCTGGGCCAAAGCTCAAGCCTCTGGTCCTTAAGCTGTATGCCAAGGGTATTTAAAACCCTGAACTGATGACAAACCGGCTGAACTTCAACATTAAAATCCTTTATGCCGTAATTGAGAAGAAACCCCAATTTTTTATTCCTGTACCCGAATCTTTTTGGCGCCATGCTTATGTAGCTTAGCAGATGGCTTCTGTTTGTATTCTGGAAATCTACAACCATATCAAAAGCGCATCTCCTGATGTTAACGGCAAGCTTGATAAAGTTTGAAAATCTTTGCTTAACAAAAACTTTGTTGTATATTATGATCTCATCCACATAAGGGCAACCCTGTAATATCTGCCTGGACTCAACGCCCACTAAAACCGCTATGTGAGCCCCGGGAAACCTCTGGCGCAAGGCCCTTAAAGCCGGCACAACCAATATAACATCTCCCAGGGCGCCTATCTTTATAACCAATATCCTAGGTTTGGAAACAGCCTCCTGGTATGTATCCAGCGTTTTTTGCGTCATCGCTGACAAGGTAAACTTTTTTTCAACATCCTCTCTTGCCTGCCTGGCGAGCTTATCGGCAAGGCCCCTGTCTGTTAAAATCCTTAACATGGCCCCTGAAAGCTGTTCCGTATTATGCGGCTCGACGATCAATCCGTTTTTATTATCCTCTATTATATCCGTAACTCCTCCCACCTTTGTTGCAACAACAGGCACGCCGGCTGCCTGAGCCTCTATAATAACCCTTCCGAATGCTTCAGGCCCTGTGCTTGATAAAACCAGAAGATCCATGCCTGATAAAAGATGCGGTATATCATGCCTGTGGCCGAGAAACTCCACTGACTCAATAATCCCGAGCCGCTCTGCTGTAACTTTAAGTTCTTTTAAATAATCCTCCTTTGCTTCAGGAGGCCGGCCTATAACCACAACCTTTGTCCCCGGCATTGCCTTTATTACTTTTGAAACCGCTTTTATGAAAAAAGTGTGTCCCTTTATGGGCGTTATGCGGCCTATGATGCCTATTGTCCTGTATTGCTTGTTTTTTGCCGACGGTAATGTAAAATTAAATTTTTCTATGTCAACCCCGCGCGGTATAAATTTTATCCGCGAAAACGGCACTGAAAAATCCCCGGTCATATGAGAAGCGATTATATTACTGGAACATATTACAAACCTGCCCCATGACATGGGCCTTGAAAAAAAATGCCTGCTGTAATATCCGTGGCATGTAGTAATAAATACGGGCAGATGAGTTTCTATATTTTTCGCGGTAATGCGCCTGGCGCTGAAAAACGCTATTATGGCAGGCACGCGGCTTCTGGCGTGCACTACATGAATATGTTCCTGCCTGATAATAGATTCAAGTTCTTTTATGCATCTTAAAATGCTAAAAAGAGACTTTTTATGCACAGGCAGCTTGTAATGCTTGGCGCCCGCGGCCTCAAGCTGCCGCACAAGCGGGCCGCCGTTTGAAACAACCACTGATTTATGCCCTCTCTCAACAAGCTTGGATGAAAAATCTACAGTGCCTGTCTCAACCCCGCCTACCACAAGTTCGGGCAAAATCTGCAAGATGTTCATATTAATTTTTTAATTGCCTCGTAAACCAGGCTGCTGTCATCCAATCTCTTAACAGGAGAATTATCCTGCAGCGCCTTTATGATCGCCGGCTTCATATCCTTTGGGCCGCATAAAACAATAAACCCCTTTTTCTCCAGATTGCGCAAAAATTCGGCATGCCGGGTGTCCTTCTTTTTTGCCTGCGCGCAAAACACCAAAACCCTTTTGCCTGATGCTGCCGCCTCTGAAACCATTGATATGGATTCGCCTGAAACAACTATCACTTTACTCGACGCTAAAATATTCTTTACAGTGCCCGGCGGATTATTTTCATTGGCAATGGCAAGGATTTTGCATTTTTCAAACTTGCCGAGCTTTTCTTTCATAAGCGCCTCAAGCTCTTTTGATGTGCGCCTGGAAGTAGTGGCAAGCACAGAGATATCATGTTTAACGCATGCGTCCATAACCGCGCCTAAAACAGCCCAAAGCGCGGATTTTGGCAAAATAAAATTCTTATTGTCACCGCCTACAAGTAAACCTATGGAATTTCCTGGCGCAGATACTTCTGTTGTATTTAACGCGCCTTCTGTAATTAAAATATTTTTACGCTTAGGCGGGTTATCATGCCTGGGTATAACACACAAATTGAAAAATTTTACCGGTAAAATACCAGGCTTCATCACAACCACTGATTTCGCGTTGTTTTCTATGGCTAAAAACCTGTTAACCGCTGCCTGCTGCGAGCCGCATGAAACAATTATATCGGCGTAAACCTTCATGAGGGCATCATATGAATCCCTCATAAGGCACAGCTTAAGGCATTTCATGCACCCCTGGCATCTTGACGACGCAAACAAGCTGCAAAACGTAAGAAATGCCTTATGCATGGCGCTTTTATATTTAACCTCCACTGTTTTTTCCTTATATATCAAATCCTCAAGCCCTGCGCTCCCCTTTAAAAGCCCGAGCCTGGGATCTTTTTCTGCTTTTTCAAACACAACTTTTCTTATCTGCTTGGTAACTGCGTTTGACTGGCTAATATGTCCGGCCTTGGCGTCGCTTAATAAAAGCGCCCTGCGCGAAGGCGTTGTCTTCCATCTTTTATGAAGCCACAGCCATTGCTCGGGATACCGGGTTATATACGACTGCAAAATATCCGTAAATTTCTGCAGGCTAGCCTGCACGTCAAGATCCATGTTGCCTGTTTTTATCAGACCCTGCGGAGGCTCAACCACCATCCTGTAAAACGGGCCTTTTTCTCTATAGCAAAAATTCGGCAGTATAACCGAGTCGTATTTCAACGCAAAAACCGCAGCGCCCTGCGGGGTGGAAGCCAACCTTCCGAAAAAATCAACCAAAACACCTGATAAACCGCCATCCTGGTCGCTGAGTATCGCGACTACCCTGTTTTCATTTAAGGCATTTATAATCCCGCGGACTGCCATGCCTTTTTCTATAACACGCCTGCCGTAACGGGCCCTATAACTGTTAAGCAGATTATTAAGCCTTAAAAACTTCTGCTGCCTTGCCAAAACATCCTGCGGGTAACCTTTTATAGCGCCTGCCAAGCCTGAAAGCTCCCAGTTGCCAAAATGTGCGGTTAATATAACAGCGCCCTTGCCGCGGCTTTGCGCCTTGGCAACATTATCAAGGCCGGTAAATTTCATATAACGGTCTATATAGGCCTTGCCTATATCCGGAAACCTGAAAAGTTCAAAAAAAACCTGCGAAAAATGCTGGAATGTCCTCATTGTAATTTTTTTCACAGACGACGGCTCCAGCCTTTCGCAAAAAGCGGCCTTTATATTTGCATAACCTATAGAACGCCTTTTTTTATAAAAGGCATAAATCAACCAGCCCAGCCTGTTGGCAAGCCACCTGCCCAGCGATAAAGGCAGCATCCTTACAAAAAAACCGAATGCCAAAACCACCGGATATAAAATTATTTCTTCTAAATTATTTTTCCGATTCACTTTGATAAAATCAGCTCTCTGAATTTTTGTTCATTCTCAAGAATCCGCAATTTTATGCCCAAAGCCAGAAAGCGTATCTTAAAGCTCTCAAACCCAAGTATATGCCTTTGTATTAAAGGCCGTAATTTTATCATATCCTTTTCAGTAACCAGCACGGAATCCACCCCTGCCTGGCGGCATTTTTTAGTAATAAGCTCAAGGTCTCCAAAAACATACGGATGGTGATCCTGGAAAAACAGGCTGCACCCTACAACGCCGCCTAAACTCTCTATTGTTTTTACAAAATAATCGGGATCGCCTATGCCGCAAACAACAAGTACTTTCTTATCTTTAAGCCATTCTAGAGGAAAATTTTCTTCCTGCCCGGGTTGAATCTGCATTTTCTCAAAATTCGCGAATTCGTATATTTTTTCCGGCCCGTGCGTTGACGTAAATATATGCGCGTCGGGATTTATTGATTTTATGCCATTTATTATCTTTTCAACCTGCTGCGAAGAAACCGCGTCAGCCTTTGTTATAACAATAATTCCGGCGCGCACAATATTGGCAACCGGCTCCCTTAATATACCCCTTGGCAGGAGGTTGCCGTTTCCGTACGGATTTGTCGCATCTATAGCTAAGATATCTGTATCCCTGCTCAGGCGCCAATATTGAAAACCATCATCCAGAATCAACACATCCGCGCCATAGTTACATATTGCGGTGCGGCCTGTTTTTACCCTGTCAGGCCCGGCCAGCACATCAGCCTGCGGCAGCCTTATACGTAAAAGCTCCGGTTCATCGGCAGCGGGCATAGATGATTTTCCAGGGGCTATTTTATAACCTCTGGTTAATATAGCGACCTTTTTGGCGTTTTCTATAAATATACGGCTTACCAGTTCCACTAAAGGTGTTTTACCTGTGCCGCCCAATGTAATATTGCCTACGCTTATTACCTTGGCTTCAAGATAAACCGTTTTAAATATCCCGTTCCGCATAAGATAAAAATTAATCTTCAGGGCCAAAAGATACAATAAAGAAGCAAGATAAAAAATACCTTTAAGGATACTCGCAAAAAAACTATTGTCTTTATCGGTCATCAATAAATATATATATTCCCTTATATTCATATTTTTCTTCATCTTTTTACCCTCAGTAAAATATTTTTGATTGCCGCAAAGTTCCTGGCAGTCGCGCCGCGGCCCTGGTCTATTGCCTTCTTGGCAAAAAATCCCATTGCCTTGGCTTTTTTTGTATCTCTCATCATGGATTTAACCGCCTCTTTTAATTCTTCTGCGCCCTTTACTATTATAGCCGCTTTTTCTTTAAGCAGCGCCTCTTTTATGGACTGAAAATTAAACATATAAGGCCCGAATATTATGGGCCTGGCGAAATACGCCGGCTCAATAGGATTCTGCCCGCCATGAGGAATAAGGCTGCCGCCTATAAATACTATATCTGCGGCCGCGTATATATTCTTAAGATGGCCCATGGTATTAAGAACAAAAACTCCGTCGATATTTTTTGTCAATTTTTTTATCTCACCTGCCCTATTTACGTGCCTTGGCGCAATCAGAAGCCTGAGATTATCAAATTCTCTCTTCAAGCTTTCATAAGCCTCCAGTAGAACCTTTTCCTCGCCTTTATGCGTGCTGCCGGCTACAAGTAAAATATCTTTTTCGCCAAGCCCCATCTTTATCCTGTAATCCTGATCCGGGACAACCGTAATTACAGCGTCGAACTTCATGTTGCCGGTAACTTCTACCTTTTGTTTTTGGGCGCCTATGGCAATTATCCTGGCTGCATCAACAGCGCCCTGCATACAAAACAAATCTATTTTTTTAAGCGTAGGGATTAACAACGGCTTTGCCATGACATATCTCTTAAAAGACCTGTAAGATATGCGGCCGTTGATCAATACCACAGGAACGCTTCTTTTTTTTGCCTCGGCTAAAAGATTCGGCCATATCTCTGTTTCAACCACTATTAAAATATCAGGCCTAATCGCGTTAAAAAACCGCCTTACTACAAACGATAAATCAACAGGCGAGTATAGTATGGCTGCCTTTTCGCTGAAATTCTTTTTGGCTATTTCATAACCTGTTTTTGTCGTAACAGATAAAACTATCCTGGCGCCGGCAAGCTCTGATTTTATCTTATCTAAAAACGGCCCAAGGACCATCACCTCGCCCACACTCACCGCATGTATCCATATATTCTTACCGCTATCCATCTGGCCTTTAAGCCCAGTGAGATCCACGCCAAATCGGGGACGCAAATTAAACACCCTTTTGCCCTTTTTAAAAAAAGCAAAAGGAATATATAAAATAGAAAATATTATAAATGCCACATCATAAAATATCATATTATTCCTCTATCGCCCGTGAGCGTGAGTGCGTTTGCTCTAACTGCTGGCAGCCACGAAGGCTTGCCAGCACAGCGAACGAAGTGAGCGAGCAGGCAAGCCGAAGTCGGCTGCCAGCCTGCAGCGAGCATGCCACGAACTATGCCCTTGGGTGCGCCTTATCATAAACGGCTTTTAGCCGGTCTGTCGTAATATGCGTATAAATCTGCGTTGTTGAAAGATTGGCGTGGCCTAAAAGCTCCTGCACCGAACGCAGATCAGCGCCCCTGTCTAAAAGATGAGTTGCAAAAGAATGCCTTAACGTATGCGGTGAAATCCTTCCCCTTAAACTTACCGTGTGTATGCACTTATCTACTATCTGCCTTACAGCGCCGCTGCTTAAGCGGCCTCCGTTTTTATTTAAAAAAAGCGCGGGTTTATTGCGCATTAATTCATTTGAAGAGCGCCTATCCAAGTATTTTTTTATAGCGCGAAGCGCGGTATCGCCCACAGGTATCATGCGCTCTTTTTTGCCTTT